>Ga0335085_10017981_pt1 | contig 10171 bp, 8 predicted proteins | sample Lox_Sample_45_FD_206712 | JGI IMG/M metagenome (GOLD analysis project Ga0335085, IMG submission 206712) | Soil microbial communities from Loxahatchee National Wildlife Refuge, Florida, United States - Lox_Sample_4.5 | ecosystem: Environmental > Terrestrial > Soil > Wetlands | place: USA: Florida... | reverse complement strand
ACCGCATATCTGCAGAATAGGCTTTCGGCATCCTCTCGCCTCCCCAAAGCGAATCAATGCCAATAGACTCGCCCTTCCATCGCCCGGAGGGAATCCTCAAGATTCAAATCGGGCGGAACATGCTCTAACTCCGCCTCATTCTGAGGAGCGCACGAAGTGCGCGTCGCAAAGGAGGCGGCGGGTCGCAGCGCTTGGATCACGCCGAGCTACAACGTCTCGCCCTTGAGCAGCTTCGGCACCTCGCCGGTAAAGCCCGCCGCCTCGCGGATGAACAGCTGCTTAAGCGCGGGCAGCCGTTCGACCACGCCGAGGCCGAGATCGCGCACCAGGCGCAGTACGTCGGACGAGTTGGAAAACAGCCGGTTGAGTCCGTCGGTCGCGACCCCCATGGTCATGGTGTCGAAGCGGCGCCAGCGCTGGTAGCGTTCGAGCACGTCGGGCGCGCCGATATCGAGCCCGAGCCGCGCCGCGTCGGCGATCACTTCGGCCAGCGCCGCGACGTCGCGCAGACCCATATTGAGCCCCTGCCCGGCGATCGGGTGAATGACATGCGCGGCATCGCCGATCAGCGCCAGCCGCTCGCCGATGAACGAGCGCGCGGTGAACAGCCCGAGCGGAAAGGCGCGGCGCGCACCGATCACCGCGATGTCGCCGAGATGCAGGCCGAAGCGTTTCTCCAATTCGTCATGGAATTCATCGTCGGGCAAGGCGACGATGCGCTCGGCTTCGCCCGCGGCTTCCGTCCATACGATCGAAGACCGATTGCCGGTCAGCGGCAGAATGGCGAACGGGCCGGCAGGCAGGAAATGCTCTTCGGCACGGCCATTGTGCTCGCGTTCGTGCGCGACCGTGGTGACGATCGCCGACTGATCGTAATTCCAGCCGTGCGTGGCGATGCCGGCCTGCTCGCGGATTTTCGATTTCGCCCCGTCGGCGCCGACCAGAAGCCGGGCCGACACCGTGTCGCCGCCCGCGAGTTCAACGTCGATTTTGTTGGCCGCGCCGGCAAAGCCGACAACCGCTGCCGCCGTTAGTTCGACGCCGAGCTGCTTGGCCTTGGCCACCAGTGCGTCGATCAGATGGCGGTTCTCGACTATATGCGCGAACGGCTCGCCCTCTTCCACCTCGCCGCCGAAACTGAGGAAGGTCGGCCGCACCGCGTCGTCGAGCTTGGAATCGGTGATCACCATGTCGAGCATCGGCTGCGCCTTGTCGGCGACCGCGTCCCATACGCCGATCGCTGCGAACAGCCGGCGCGCGGCGGCCGCGATCGCCGACGCACGCGGGTCTTTCGACGGCGTCACCGCGAGGCCCGGATCGGCGACGACGACCGCGAAGGTCTCGCCCAGCCCCTGGCGCAGCGCGATGGCCAGCGCGAGCCCGGCAAAACCCGCCCCACCGATCAGCAGATCGGCGTTTTTGTGGTGCTGTGTCAGGGTCTTCGGCATGGCGGATTTGCTTCAGGCTTCCTTGTAAAACGCAGCGCAGCATAGCAGGTTGGGGCGGTCATTTGACCCAAAACCGGCCGCATCCATGACCGCTTCCATGTCCGCCGTCCAGGACCTGCTTGAAATCCTCGACCTCGAGCCGCTCGAGGTGAACCTGTTCCGCGGCCGCTCGCCGCAGACCGGCTGGCAGCGCGTGTTCGGCGGGCAAGTCATCGGCCAGGCGCTGGTCGCCGCGGTGCGCACGGTCGAAGGCCGCCCGCCGCATTCCATGCACGCCTATTTCCTGCTGCCGGGTGACCCCAAGGTTCCCATCATCTACGACGTCGATCGCATTCGCGACGGCAAGAGCTTCACCACGCGGCGCGTCACCGCGCGCCAGCACGGCCACCCGATCTTCTCCATGCTGGTGTCGTTCCACAGCGACGAGCCGGGCCTCGATCACCAGGCGCAGATGCCGGACGTGCCGCCGCCGGAAAAACTGCCGAGCGAAGCCGAGATCCGCGAAAAGATCCTGCCCACCATGCCCGACCCGGTGCGACGCTATTACGAGCGCGAGCGGCCGATCGAGCTGCGCCCCGTCGAATTCGAGCGTTATCTCGGCAAGAAATATCCCGACGGCCGTTTCAACGTCTGGATCAAGACCACCGGCCGCTTGCCCGACGATCCGGCAATCCATCAATGCGTGCTCGCCTATACGTCCGACATGGGACTGCTCGACACCGCGCTGGTGCCGCACGGCCGCACGCTGTTCGAGAAGGAATTCATGGCCGCGAGCCTCGATCATGCGCTCTGGCTGCACCGGCCGTTCCGCGCCGACGAATGGCTGCTTTACGCGCAGGATTCGCCCAACCTGCACGGCTCGCGCGGCTTTTCGCGCGGGCTGATCTTCAAGCTGGACGGCACGCTGATCGCCTCGGTGGCGCAGGAGGGCCTCGTGCGCCTGCGCCGTACATAAGCAAGACGAAGCGCGCGTTTGCCGCCGTCATCGTCCTTTTATCGCTCACGCCCGCGGCTCTCGGAGCGTCGGGCAAGCAGCCGGCGCCGCGCGGCGCGCCGCGGAAAGTAGGACAATAATACTGCCTCGATTTGATGTATTAGGCGGCGAATGCCTTTGGAAAGAGCAGAAAGTTAGCTTAATTTTTGATCCGCCTGTCGTTACGCTAGGCAAATCGACCCGCCGGCCGCCGCCGGGACGGGTTTCTTCGTTTCGTCGGCATCGGCGCTTGACCGCGGCAAATCCGCCTTCCCCGCGACAGAGGGGGCGGCCGCGGGCCAAGAACGCAGGCGCCGGCCACAGCGTCTGCCGGGAAGGACAATCATGAAGCTGGTCATTGCGGTCATCAAACCGTTCAAGCTTGACGAGGTGCGCGACGCCCTCACCCGCATCGGCGTGCACGGCATGACCGTGTGCGAGGTGAAAGGCTACGGCCGCCAGAAAGGCCACATGGAGATCTACCGCGGCGCCGAATACGCGGTGAATTTTCTCCCCAAGCTGCGGCTCGAGATCGCGGTCGACAGCGAGCAGATCGAGCGGGTGATGGAGGCGATCGCCACGGCGGCCAAGACCGGACAAATCGGCGACGGAAAAATCTTCGTCATGCCGATGGAGCAGGCGGTGCGCATCCGCACGGGCGAGACCGGCGTCGACGCGCTGTAGCAGCAAAAAATTCGGGGGGTTTGGAAATGACACCGGCGCAACGACGCCTCGCGACCGCCACCGCATTGCTGGCGACAGGGGTCGCTTCACCCGCCTTCGCGCAAACGGCCAAGATCGACGCCGCCGACACCGCCTGGATGATGGGCGCGACCGGTCTTGTCTTGATGATGACGATCCCGGGCCTCGCGCTGTTCTACGCGGGGATGGTGCGCAAGAAAAACGTGCTCGCCACCATGGCGCAGTGCATGGCGGCCACGTTCCTTGTTTCCGTGCTGTGGGCGGTCGTCGGCTACTCGCTCACCTTCACCGGCGACGGCGCCTTTATCGGTACGCTCGACCGGTTGTTCCTGAGCGGGATGACGATGAATTCCGTTTCACCGTTCGCCAAGACCATCCCGGAATGCCTGTTCATGATCTATCAGATGACGTTTGCGGTCATCACCGTGGCGTTGGTTGCAGGTTCGGTCGCCGATCGCTTCCGCTTCTCGGCTTTTCTTTTGTTCTGCGCCTTCTGGCTGCTGCTGGTCTACGTGCCGATCGCCCATTGGGTCTGGGGCGGCGGCTTTCTCGGCCGCGATGGCGTGATCGATTTCGCCGGCGGATTGGTGGTGCATTTGAGCGCCGGCACCGCGGGTCTCGTGGCCGCCTATGTGGTCGGCAAGCGGCGCGGCTATGGCAGCGAGAATCTGTCGCCCTACGATCTCACGCTGGCGGTGGTCGGCACCGGTCTCTTGTGGGTCGGCTGGTTCGGCTTCAACGGCGGCTCCGCGCTTGGCGCCAATGCGCGCGCCGCGATGGCGATCACCTCGACGCATCTTGCCGCCAGCGCCGGCGCCTTCACCTGGATGACGCTCGAATGGTGGACGCGCGGCAAGCCGTCGGTGCTCGGCATGATTTCCGGCGCGGTCGCAGGGCTCGGCACCATCACGCCGGCCTCCGGTTTCGTCATGCCGATGCAAGGCGTGATGATCGGCGTCATCGCCGGCGCGGTCTGCTTCTGGGCCTGCACCTGGCTCAAGCTCAAGCTCGGTTACGACGATTCGCTCGATGTGTTCGGTGTGCACGGAATTGGCGGTATAACCGGCACCTTCCTCGCCGGCGTGCTGGCGGTGGGCGCGTTGTCCGCCAGCCCCGAACTGCCGGGCGGCGTCTCCGGCCTCATCGAGGGCAATCCACGGCAGGTGCTGGTCCAGCTTCTTGGCATCGCGGTGACCTTCGCCTGGTCCGGCGGCATGACCTTTGTGGTGCTCAAGCTTGCCGGCGCCATCGTGCCGCTGCGTGTGCGTCAGGAAGACGAAGTGATGGGCCTCGACGTCACCCAGCACGGCGAGGCGCTGCAGTAGCGGGCAAGGCGATGAAAGCGCGTGTTTCCGCCGCTAAAAGCGGCCCGGCCTGACGCGCGATCAATGTGCCTAGTATTTATGCAGCACCGTTGAGTCTTGGCGCGAGATTAAGCTGAGGCCCAGTGGGACATTTGGCCCACCGCCTCGGTCACAAAAATTCGCTTATCGAATCAGTGACATGCGCCTCGTCGGCGGCTCTGGCACGGCGTTTGATTCTCCTTGCCCGGCCATGCCTGCAAAGCTTGCTTTGCGGGCCCGGCTCAGTGAACCCGCCCGCACTGCGTGAATGTACAAAACGGGCTCAAGCGGGGATCGAATCCATGAAAATCGTCATGGCCATTATTAAGCCTTTCAAGCTCGACGAGGTCCGTGACGCTCTGACCTCCATCGGCGTGCAAGGGCTGACTGTCACCGAGGTTAAGGGCTACGGGCGTCAAAAGGGCCACACCGAAATTTACCGTGGTGCCGAATACGCGGTGAGCTTCCTGCCAAAAATCAAAGTGGAAGTGGCGGTGGCGAGCACCCAGGTCGACAAGGTCATCGCGGCCATCACCGGCGCCGCCAAGACCGGCCAGATCGGCGACGGCAAAATCTTCGTCTTTGCCATCGAGAACGCGGTGCGCATCCGCACCGGCGAAACCGACGCGGCGGCGCTCTAGTCACCCGCACCGCAAACAATACGGACAGGAGTTAAGACCATGACGTTGAAGAAAACCTCCCGTGCGGGGCTTGCAGCTCTCGCCCTCGGGGTACTGCTCAGCTTGTTTCTGAGCGTCGCGGCGTACAACACGTCGTACGCCCAGACCACGCCGCCCGCCGCCGCTCCGGCGCCCGCGGCGCCCGCTCCCGCGGCAGCGGCTCCCGCGCCGGCGGCGGCGCCGGCCCCGGCGCCGACGCCATCTTGCGCCAGCGATCCGGATCCGAAGAAAGCCGTCACCGCCAAGTGCTCGCCCAACTCGGGTGACACCGCGTGGATGCTCACCTCGATGGCTCTGGTGCTGATGATGACGGTGCCCGGCCTCGCCCTGTTCTACGGCGGCATGGTGCGCAAGAAGAACGTCGGCGACACGGTGATGACGAGCTTTGCCGTCACCTGCCTGGTCACCATCGTCTACGCGATTCTCACCTACAGCTTGGCCTTCACGCCCGGTTCGCCCTACATCGGCGGCATGAGTCGCTTCTTCCTGCAAGGAATTCTGAGCGACATCGCCTCCGGCGCCGGCAATCCGAACGGACTCGCTTTGACGATCCCCGAGACCGTCTACATGTGCTTCCAGATGACCTTCGCGATCATCACCCCTGCACTGATCGCGGGCGCCTTCGCCGAGCGCATGAAGTTCTCCGCCATGCTCTGGTTCATGGGCCTGTGGTCGATCTTTGTCTACGCGCCGGTCGCGCACTGGGTCTGGGGTTCCGACGGCATGCTGTCGTCCGGCAACTCCGACGCCATGATCCACGTGCTCGACTTCGCCGGCGGCACCGTCGTGCATATCAACGCCGGCGTTGCCGGTCTGATGTGCGCGATCTGTCTCGGCAAGCGCAAGGACACGGGCCCCGCCCACAACATGGTGCTCACTCTGATCGGCGCCTCGCTGCTGTGGGTCGGCTGGTTCGGCTTCAACGCCGGTTCGGCGGTCACCGCCGGTCTGCAAGCCGGCATGGCGATGACCGTCACGCAGATCGCCACCGCCGTCGCCGGCTTCACCTGGATGCTGGTGGAATGGGCCGCGCGCGGTAAGCCGACCGTCGTCGGCATCTCCTCCGGCGCGGTCGCCGGCCTCGTCGCCATCACTCCGGCTTCGGGCTTCGTCGGCCCGGTCGGCTCGATGGTGATCGGCGTCGCCGCCGGCGTGGTCTGCTACTGGGGCGTCACCGGCCTCAAGCGCATGCACGGCGTCGACGACGCACTCGACTGCTTCGGCGTCCACGCGGTCGGCGGCATCGTCGGCGCACTGCTCACTGGCGTATTCGCGATCAACGAATACGGCGGCACGGCCGGCCTGATCGAAGGCAACCCGATCCAGGTCCTCTATCAGGTCGAGGGCATCTGCATCGTCTTCGTCTACGACGCGATCGTCTCGCTGATCATCTTGAAGATCATCGACGCAATCATCGGCCTGCGCGTCTCCGAAGAAGTGGAACGCGACGGTCTCGATCTCGCGCTGCACGGCGAAGTCGTCCAGTAGCGGTCGCAAGCTAGCGGTAGGGGCGGAAACCCGGCACTGTCCCTTCCGTCGAGGCCCCCGGTTCGCAAGAGCCGGGGGCCTCTCTCATTCTGGCCCCCAAAAGCAAAAAGCCCGGCACGCGCCGGGCTTTTCGTCCAATCGGATGGTCGCGGGATTACTGCAGCGGAAAGCCCAGGCTCATAAAGGTCACGGCCAAGAACATGCCGCAGCTGCAGAAGGTCACGATCAAACGGAAGGTCTTCCTGTGGTCGTTCATGTGCTCTCCCCAAGGTCAAAACCGGGGCACCCTAGGGCAGCAGCCTTAATGCCGGTTCAAAGGGTTTTGCCTTCGCCGCCCGATGGTTAATCGGGTCTTAACCTCGCCCAATTTAATGTGGCGGTCGCTACTGCCGCGGGCTCCTCCCGCCACCGAGCCGCATGTCGACAATGACCGCAGAGCGCGAGCCCTTAAGCGTCCCGGCCCCGGCGATCGAAGGCCGGTCGCCATTCGTGCGCCTGACCGAGCTCATCGCCGGCATCGCGCCGGGCAAGCCGGTCATCAACCTGTCGGTCGGCGAGCCGCAGCATCCGATCCCGCCCTTCGTCGGGCCGGCGCTTGCCGCCCATCTCGACGAATTCGGTCGCTATCCGCCGAACAAAGGCTCGGAGCCGTTCCGCCGTGCGGTTGGCCAATGGCTCGACCGCCGCTACAAGCTGGCGCGCCCGATCGATGCCGACAGCGAAGTGCTGGTGCTCAACGGCACGCGCGAGGGCCTCTTCCTCGGCGCCATCGCCGCCAAGCGCTGGGTGAAGCCGCGCGCTGGCAAGCCGGCGATGTTGATCCCCAATCCGTTCTATGCCGCCTATGGCGCGGGCGCGCTCGCCGCCGATTGCGAGCCGGTCTATATGGCGGCGACGCGGGCGAGCGGCTTCCTGCCCAACCTCGACGCGCTCGACGACGCGCTGCTCGCGCGCACGGTCGCCTTCTACATCGCCTCGCCGTCGAACCCGCAGGGCGCGGTGTCCAGCCGCGCCTATCTCGAACGGCTTGCCGGCCTCGCCCGCCGCCACGGCTTCCTGGTCTTCGCCGACGAATGTTATTGCGAAATCTACAGCCAGTATCCGCCCGCCGGCATGCTGGAAGCCTCCGGCCCCGACTTCGCCAATGCTGTCGTCTTCCATTCGTTGTCGAAGCGCTCGAGCCTGCCCGGCTTGCGCGTCGGCTTCGCCGCCGGCGACCGCCGCTTCCTTGCCGCCTTTCTCGAATTGCGCAACATCGCGGCGCCGCAGGTGCCGGGCCCGGCGCAGCACGTCGCCGTCGCCGCCTATGGCGACGAGGCGCATGTCGACGACAACCGCCGGCTCTACGCCGCCAAGTTCGATCTCGCCGATCAGATCATCGGCGACCGTTACGGCTACCGGCGCCCGGCCGGCGGCTTCTTCCTCTGGCTCGACGTGGCGAAATTCGGCGGCAGCGAAGCCGTGACCAAGCGGTTGTGGGCCGAGGCCGGCGTACGCGTGGTGCCCGGCCGTTATCTGGCGCGCGAGCAGGCCGACGGTTCCAATCCCGGCGCGGACTATATCCGCGTCGCCATGGTGCAAGACAAGGCGACCACCGCGGAGGCGCTGCATCGCCTCGTCGCGGTGCTCGGTTGAGGCAGCGCATGATCCTGACAAGGGGATACCGGTTCTCAAAAAAGATCATGCGCAGGAAAAACTAGCATGCCCGCGATCGACCGCAGTCTCGACACCCTCGCCTTCCTCTCCGACCATCTGCGCGAGATCGTGCGGCGGCGCTTGCGCGAGCTGATCGGGCTGGCGCTGATCACGTTGGCGTTCCTGGCGGCGGTCGCGCTCGCCACCTGGTCGGTGCAGGACCCCTCGCTCAGTCACGCCACGCAGACGCCGGTGCACAATCTGCTCGGCTTCCCCGGCGCGGTGTTCGCCGATCTGGCGATGCAATTACTGGGCTTAGCGAGCGTCATGCTGCTGGCGCCGGAAATCCTGCTCGGCTGGCGCCTGCTGTCGCACCGGCAGGTCGGCGAAAAATGGCGCGGCCTGTTGTGGATCGTCGCCACGTTCCTTGCCGCCGGATTTGCCTCCACCTTGCCGCGCATCGGCTCCTGGCCGCTGCCCACTGGGCTTGGCGGCGTGTTCGGCGACCTGCTGCTGCGTCTGCCGGCGATGTTTATGGGCGGTCATCTCGGCCGCATGGCGCTGCTTATTTGCGGCCTCGCGCTCGGCATTGCCACGATCGCAACCACCGCCTTTGCCGCCGGCTTCGGTCGCGCGTCCTCGAGCGAAGCTGCCGGCGCGCGCGCGATCGAACGCAAAATCGACGTCGATGACGATAGCGAAGACAACGAGGGCCGCGCTTCGGCCTGGCTCGGCATGCTCGTGCATGCGCTGCTGAGCTGGAAGGCGCGCATCGGCCGCCTGTTGCGCGGGGCACCGCGCGCGCCCTTGCGCGCCGCCGCGCCGGTCGCGGCCGGCGAGCGGCAGGAGCCGCGCTTCGACGGCTATGCCCGTTCGGCGCCCGACGTCGAGCACGCGCCCGCCGAGGATGATGACGACGAGGATGCGCCACCTGTCCTGCGCCGCCGCGTCGCGCCGCGCGCGCCCGCGCGCCGCGCCTCCGGCGGCTACCAGTTGCCGTCGCTCAATCTCTTGGCGGCGCAGCGCGCGTCCGAGCGCTCGACGCTGTCGAAGGACATCATCGACGCCAATGCCGCGGCGCTGGAAAGCGTGCTCGGCGATTTCGGCGTGCGCGGCGAAATCATCAATGCGCGGCCGGGCCCGGTGGTCACGCTTTACGAACTCGAGCCGGCACCGGGCATCAAGTCCTCGCGCGTGATCGGCCTCGCCGACGACATCGCCCGCTCGATGAGCGCGGTGTCGGCTCGCGTCGCCGTGGTGTCGGGGCGCAACGCCATCGGCATCGAGTTGCCCAACCCGACGCGCGAGAAGGTCTACTTGCGCGAATTACTCGCCGGCAACGACTACACCGAGACCGCCGCCAAGCTCGCGCTCTGTCTCGGCAAGACCATCGGCGGCGAGTCGGTGATCGTCGATCTTGCGCGCATGCCGCATCTCTTGATCGCCGGCACCACCGGCTCCGGCAAGTCGGTCGCCATCAACACCATGATCCTATCGCTGGTCTATCGGCTGCGTCCCGACCAGTGCCGGCTGATCATGGTCGATCCCAAGATGCTCGAACTCTCCGTCTATGACGGCATCCCGCATCTGCTCACGCCCGTCGTGACCGACCCCAAGAAGGCGGTGGTCGCGCTCAAATGGGCGGTGCGGGAGATGGAGGAGCGCTATAAGAAAATGTCCAAGCTCGGCGTGCGCAATATCGACGGCTACAACGCGCGCGTCGCCGAAGCGAAAGCCAAAGGCGAGACGCTGCATCGCACGGTGCATACCGGCTACGACAAGGAGACCGGCGAAGCGATCTACGAAAAGGAGGAGCTCGAGCTAGACCCGCTGCCCTATCTGGTGGTGATCGTCGACGAGATGGCCGACCTGATGATGGTCGCCGGCAAGGACATCGAAGGC
>Ga0335085_10017974_pt1 | contig 10173 bp, 9 predicted proteins | sample Lox_Sample_45_FD_206712 | JGI IMG/M metagenome (GOLD analysis project Ga0335085, IMG submission 206712) | Soil microbial communities from Loxahatchee National Wildlife Refuge, Florida, United States - Lox_Sample_4.5 | ecosystem: Environmental > Terrestrial > Soil > Wetlands | place: USA: Florida... | reverse complement strand
GTAAAAAACGCCAAAGGCGAATGGCAGACCGTGATTGAAGACATGGGAATTCCCGCGGGCAAACCGAAAACCATTTCAGTCGATCTCACCGGCAAATTTCTTTCGTCCTCACGCGAAATCCGCATCGTGACCAATCTGTGCGTCTACTGGGATGAAATCTTTCTGAGCGAAGACGCCTCAGCGCCGCAGACCGTTCTTACTGCTTTAGACGCCGGATCGGCAGACCTGCACTTCCGCGGTTTCTCCAGGCCGGTGATTCATCCGGAACGCCGCCAGCCCGAGAATTTTCTCTACAACGAGGTTTCGGCGCTTTCCACCTGGAATCCGACGGAAGGAAATTACACCCGCTACGGCGGCGTGGGCCCGCTGCTGAATGCGATGGATGACGAAATGGTGATCATGGGCGCCGGCGATGAAATGACGCTGCGATTCGATCCGAGAGGCCTGCCCGCGCTGCGTCCGGGCTGGAAGCGCGATTTCCTGCTGCTCGTCGATGGCTGGGCGAAAGACGCCGACGCCAATACCGCGTTCTCGCAAACCGTCGAACCGCTGCCGTTTCACGCCATGAGCGCGTACCCGTATCCGGCGACGGAGCACTACCCGGGCGACGCGGCCCACCGCGAATATCAGGAGAAGTACAATGTCAGACCTGCGCTTCGATTGCTGCGCCCGCTGACAGATTGAATCGATTTACTGACTGGAGGATTGAATTACGCAATGGCAGATGCAACCTATACCGCCGATCAGATCCGGGCTGAAATCAAGCGCCTGATCGCAAACGTCACCGAGCGCGAACCCGGCGAAATCCCGGACACCGCACATTTCATGGATGAGCTGGGAGTGGACTCGCTCATGGCGATGGAAGTCATGATCGCCGTCGATAAAAAGTTCAAAATCGACATTCCCGAAGAAGAGTTCAACAAAGCCACCAACGTGAACGAGTCGGTCGCGATGGTCGAAAAGTATCTGGCCGACCGCAGCGGCGCCGCAGCCAACGCATGAGGCGGGTCGTCATCACAGGCATCGGCGTGATCTCGCCCGTCGGAACGGGCAGAGACACGTTCTGGAGCGCCCTGCTTGCCGGCAAGTCGGGCATCGGGCCTGTGACGGCGTTCGACAGCACCAATTACGCGGCGCACATCGGGGCAGAAGTGCGCGATTTCGATCCCGCGCACTACGTGAAAAAGCAGCAGCCGGCCCACATGGGTCGTGCGTCGCAGCTGGCGATCGGCGCAGCGCGGCTCGCGATTCAGGATTCCGGACTCGATCTGCGCTCTGTTGAGTCCCGCCGCATCGGCGTCTCGATGGGCACTACCTCGGGCGAGCCCCTCTTCGTTGAGCACTACAATGATGCCCGTAAGCAGAGCGGGGATGACGCGGTGGACCCCGAGTGGATGGGCCTTTATCCCTGCCACGTGATTCCGACGCATGTCGCGAACGAATTCGGGTTGCACGGGCCGTCCATCATGATTCCGACTGCCTGCGCCGCGGGTAACTACGCCATCGGCTACGCGCACGATCTAATCCGCACCGGCCGCGCCGATGCGATGCTCGCCGGCGGGGCGGACGCCTTCTCGCGCATCCCCTATATGGGTTTTGCGCGGCTGGGCGCCATCGCGCCGGAGCGCTGCCAGCCTTTCGACAAAAACCGCAAAGGAATGGTGCCGGGCGAGGGAAGCGGCATGCTGGTGCTCGAACCTCTGGATTCAGCCACGGCGCGCGGAGCAAAGATTTATGCCGAAGTTCTGGGCTACGGGGTGAGCTGCGATGCGCATCATATGACCGCGGCGCACCCGCAGGCCGACGGCGCGATTCGCGCCATGAGCGCCGCCATGAAGGACAGCGGAGTCGGCATCGGCGATATCGATTACATCAGTGCGCACGGTACGGGCACGCCGACCAACGACCGCATCGAGTCGCTCGCGGTTCGCACGCTGTTTGCCGAATACGCTCCGAAGGTTCCCATGAGTTCCATCAAATCGATGCTTGGTCACACCATGGGCGCGGCGAGCGCGATCGAAGCCGCTGCATGCGCTCTGGCGCTCGACACCGGGTGGATTCCGCCGACCATCAATCATGAAGAAGCCGATCCCGACTGCGGTCTGGATGTCGTGCCGAACCGGTCGCGCCAGACGCATCCGAAGATCGTGCTGAATAATGCGTATGCGTTCGGCGGAAACAATGCATCACTCTGTCTCGGAAGGTATGAATGACGCCGCGAGTCGTGGTCACGGGCGCCGGTGTTTGTTCGCCGCTGGGCGCCGGAGTCGAGGAGTTCGCGAACGCGCTTTGGAGCGGCAAATCGGCGATCGTTCCGAGCACGCGCTTTCCGGGCAGCACGATTGCGGAATTCGGTGAGTTCAATCCCACACCGTGGTTGGGCAACAAGGGAGTCCGCGTACTGGATCGGGGCACTCGCTTTCTCTGTGTCGCGGCGCAGATTGCCCTGAGTTCCACATGCCTGGTGCAGGATGCGGCGAGCGAAGGCGATGCCGATCTTGGCCTGGTCTGCGGCACTCTCTTCGGCGGCGTGCACAGCATCGCCATGTTCGACTGGAGCGGCCTGATGGAAGGGCCGTCGATGGTCAGTCCGATGGAGTTTCCGAACACAGTAATCAACGCGCCGGCTGGCCAGGCTGCCATCAAGCACAAACTGCGCGGCGTCAATTCAACGATCTGCGCGGGACTGGCGTCGGGGCTGCATGCAATTCAATACGCGGCGGATTTTCTGCGCTTCGGCCGCGCGCGATATCTGATGGCCGGTGGAATGGAAGAAGTGTGCGATGAAGCGGCGCTCGGATTCAGAAAGCTGGGCATCGCCTCGCCAACCGGTCAGGCTCATCCTTTTGGCGCGGATCGGGACGGCACTGTCGCCGGTGAAGGCTCCGCTCTCTGGATGCTCGAGACGGAAGAGACAGCACGCGGGCGCGGCATCAAACCCTGGTTCGAGATTTGCGGTTTCGGTACGGCCACGGACGCGCGGCCCGAGGGCGCAGCCGCCGCCATCGAACAGGCACTTCAGGAAACCGGCGTCGGCCCCGGCGAAATCGGCTGCATTGTCGCCGGTGCGAACGGCAGCCCCGCGGACGCAATTGAAGCGCGCGCTCTGCGCTGCGTTTTCGGCGAGCGGCTGGCCAGGATTCCGGCGTCTGCGCCCAAAGCCGCGATCGGCGAAACCATGGGCGCGTCGGGCGCATTCTCCGCGATAACGGCGGGCCTCGCGCTGCAGCGTCAGGAAGCCCCGCCCACCGCCGGTTTCGCCGCCACCGATTCAGGACTTCAGTTATCATCGAAATCACAGCCATTCGAAGGCGAATATGCGTTGATCGATGCCTTCAGCTGTGAAGGCAACAACGCCGCACTGGTCATTCGCCTATGGAAGAACTAGGAAGCGCACAGGCGATCGAGATCGGTCCCGACGATCTGCTTCCCCGCCTGAAAGACAACGGGTACGATGCCGAGCGTGTGGCGCGCCGCCGCGCCTGGGTGGAAAAGAAAACCGGCGCGAACCTCGCGCATATCGGCAGCGCGTCGTGGGATTCCGAGCTCATGCGCGGCAACATCGAAAACCCCATCGGTGTCGCGCAGGTGCCGATGGGCGTTGCCGGCCCCGTACTCATTCACGGCCAGAACGCGCAGGGTCTGTTCTATGTCCCGATGGCCACCACCGAAGGCGCGCTCATTCGCAGCTACGAACGCGGCATGGTGGCGCTCACCAAGGCCGGCGGCGTGCAGACAGCTCTGCTGGCGAATGAGAATCAGACCGCACCATCGTTTTTCTTCGATGATGTCGCGCAGGCTGCGGCGTTTCCGCGCTGGCTCGATGAACACGTGGCCGACCTGCGCGATGCGGTTGCCGCGACCACTCGCCACGGAAAGCTGACGAGTGTCAGGTGCTACCAAACGGGCCGCCAGGTCATCGTCAACTTCGGCTTCCACACGGGCGATGCGCAGGGCATGAACATGATCGTGCGCGCGACGGAATCCGCATGCCAGTGGATCAAGAGCCACTATGAAGGGACGCGCTATTTCCTGTTCAGCGGAATGTGCGGCGAGAAGCGCGCCAGCGGATTTCTGATGTCGCGCGGCAAAGGCAAACGCGTCACGGCGGGCGCGCTGATCCCTCACGACGTGCTGCGCCTCTATCTGCACGCGACGGCCGACCAGATGTTTCGCCTCTGGCAATCCACTGTCGTCGGCAACATTCAGGCCGGCGCCATCGGGTACACCGGCCATGCCGCCAACGGACTCGCCGCGATTTTCATCGCCACCGGACAGGATGTCGCGAACGTGGTGAATTCGTCCTGCGCCGCAACGGTCTTTGAGCCGCATCCTGAAGGGCTCTTCGTGAGCACGACGCTTTCCGCGCTGTCTGTCGCTACGGTCGGCGGGGGCACCGGAATTCCCACTGCAGGCGAAGCGCTCCGCATCATGGACTGCGTGGGCAAAGGCAAAGCGGCCAGGCTCGCCGAGATCGTAGCCGCCGCAATTCTGGGCGGCGAAATCTCCATGGGCGCTGCTATCGCTTCCGGTGAGTTCGTCGGCGCACATGAGCGTTACGGAAGGAATCGGCCCGAATGAGCGAAGTAAGAGTCGCGCTGATCACCGGAGGCAGCCGCGGCATCGGGCGCGCGATGGTGGAGGAATTCGCCGCCGCCGGATATGCGGTGGCTTTTACCTATGCTTCGAACACAATCGCTGCGAACGAACTCGTAGATTGCATCGCATCGAGAGGCGGCCGCGCGCTCGGCTATAGCGCCGATGTCCGCGATTTTTCCCGCGCGGGCGAAGTGATCAAAGAAGCCCAGGCTGACCTCGGGCCGATCACTACTCTCGTCAATAACGCCGGCATCAAAAAAGACGGCCCTCTGATGCGCATGGATCCGGCCGCATGGCACGATGTCATCGACACCAATCTGACCGGCACTTTCAACTACACGCGCGCTCTGATCGGCGAACTGATTCGGCGCAGCGGCTCAGTCGTCAACGTAACCAGTACGAGCGGCGTCACCGGAATGGCGGGGCAGACGAATTACAGCGCCTCCAAAGCGGGCATCATCGGCTTCACCAAAGCTCTGGCGAAGGAAGTCGTGCGCTTCGATGTCCGCGTCAACGCCATCGCGCCGGGGTTCATCGAAACCGATATGACGTCTTCGATCGACGAGGCCACGCAGAAGAAACTTTATGCGCAGATTCCGATGGGGAAGCCCGGTTCGGCACGCGACGTAGCGAAACTTGCGGTATATCTGGCCGGTGCGGACGCGCGGTACGTGACAGGCCAGGTCTGGAACATGGATGGAGGCCTGACATAACCTCCTCGTACACCATCTTCGGACGCGAATATCCGCGCCAATACGACGCAATCGTGATCGGCGCCGGAATCGGCGGTCTTTTCTGCGCCAATCTGCTTGCGCGCGGCGGCGTGAAGGTGCTGCTGGTCGAGCGGCATTATATGTTGGGCGGATTCTGCTCCACATTCCGCCGCAAAGGCTTTATCTTCGATGCCGCGACGCACTTTTATCCTCTGCTCGGCAATCCGTCCACGATGACCGGCAAGATCTGCAAAGAGATCGGCCTCGAAACCGAGTGGATCAAGATGGACCCGGTCGATCAGTTCCATCTTCCGGGCATGCCGCCGTTCGCCGTCCCTGCGGATTTTGCGCCCTACGTCGAGCGCCTCAAAGAGTGGTTCCCGCATGAGGCTGCCAACATCGACGCCTATTTTGCGGAACTGAGGCAGGCTTACATGTACGGTCTGCTTTACTACTTCAAAGGCGTTTCGAACGATCTGGTCGAGCGCATGGAACGGTTTTCCATGACTGCCAAGCTCGAGGAGCATTTCCACGATCCGCGCCTGAAGATCATCATGATGGGTGACGCTCCGCACTGGGGCTCGCTGCCCGATCGCACCTCTTACGTCTTCGACGCAATGCTGCGCCTGTCCTATTTTCTTGGCAACTACTATCCGAAAGGCAGTTCGCAGAAATTCGCCGACGATCTCGGCCGCGCGCTCACGCAGCAGGGCGGAAGAATTCTGAAATGCGCTGATGTCGAAGAGATCCTGACCGAACACGGCAAAGCCCGGGGCATTCGCGTCCATACCGTTTCGAAGCGCGAGCCGGAGATTTTCGAATTCGACGCGCCGGTAATCGTGTCCAATGCCGATGCGACCCACACCTACCGCGATCTGCTCGGCGAACGCTACTGCGGCTCGTGGATGGTCGATCATCTGCAATCGCTGAAGCCCACGTTCGCCTGTTTTCTGACGCACATCGGCCTGCGCGGCATGGATCCGGAAAAGCTCGCCGAATCGGAAGGCTACTACTGGAAGTCCGCCGACGTTTCCGACATCATGGTGAATGTCTTCAAGATTTTCATTCCCACGCATTTCGACCCTTCGATCGCGCCGCCCGGATGCCAGATTCTGATCGTGCAGAGACCGACGCCGGTCAACATCGATGAAGTGACCGACTGGCCGGCGCACAAAGACTGGCTGGAGGGGAAAACGATGGCGCGGTTGCGCGAGGTGCATCCGGACATCGACGATCACATCGTCGTGAAAACCAGCGCCAGCGCCATGACGGCGTACCGGTTCACCATGAACCGCAACGGCGGCATGCTCGGATGGGAAATGTCGCCTGAACAGCTGGGGTCGCAGCGCCTGCCGATTTACACGCCGGTTGATAATGTTTATCTGACCGGACACTGGACGCAGCCCGGTGGTGGAATTACTCCCGTGATCATTTCCGCGCAGCGCGTGGCGAAGACGATTCTCACTGGTCAGGACAGCGATCGCGAACTGGCGTCGCAGTATTTCACGTTCAATGCCGCAGGCGGCAATTCGACGACGGAGGTGCCTGTTCGCCAATGAAGTCGATGGATTCAGAGCGGCAGCGCGCCGTGCTCGACACTGCGATGGCGCTTTTTGCCAAAGAAGATCTGCGCGACATCACGCTCGAAAAGCTGAGCAAGGCGTCCGGCGTTGCGGCGTTCGACATCCTCCGGCATTTTCACTCCGCCGACAATATTCTGAAAGCTGTCCTGGAACGCGAGCTCGAACTCATGGCCGCGGCCGCGCAGGCGCCGGAACTCCGGATGCCCGGCGAGACTCTCAGCGACGAACTGCATGTGCTGGCGGGCGTAATCCTCGACCAGTATCGGCGGCGGCTGCCTTTTCTGGGGAAGCTTCTGTCTGAGGCGATGCGCGACCCCAGGGTCGGGGCGCTTTTCTACGGCACATTCATCGTGCAGGGCCGGCTGCTGTTCACGGAATTTCTCGGCATCCGCCGGCAGTTTGGCGAACTGAGAGACGATGTGGATGTCGAAGCGGCCGCCGCCATGTTTCTCGCTTCGCTCACCGGTATCCTGCTGATGCACGAATTGTTCGGTGGCAAAGAAGTGGAGACGCTGGATGACGATCGAGTGCTCCGCCAGATGTGCGAGACATTTCTGAACGGAATTGTGAAAAGAACATGACGGTGGCAGTCTGCGGTTTCGATGGGCCTGTGGCGCGCGCGGTGAAGGCCGAACTGGCGCGGCGCGGCCACACAGTGGTGGATTCCGGCGGCGATCCTCGCGCCGAGGCAGCTATCTGGTTTCCGGGCGACCCGGGCGAACTCGAGGCGCTCGTCTCGAACAGCAATATTCGCCGGCTGGTGGTGCGCAGCCATGCTTACGCGTACGGGTCGAATCCCAAAAATCCTGGTCTTCTCGACGAGTCGCGTATTTCGCTGCTTCCGCCCGGCGATCCGGCGCAGCGCTGGCTTAAGGCCGAGGAAATCGCCGCCAGACATTCCAACTGGGCGGCCGTCAGGCTGACCAACGTGCTGGCGCCCGAAGAAGGCGACCTGGTGGTCCGCAAGCTGGCCGGCGGCGCCGCCACGCGCGTCGGTGGCCGCGACCCGAACCTGCAGTTCATCGGCGTGCAGGATGCCGCACGTGCCCTCGTAGCGGCAGTGGAATCGAATGCGGCCGGCATTTTTAACGTTGCGGGTGAAGGCTCCGTCCCGCTGAAGAAAGCCATGCGCGCCGCCGGTGTGCGGCAAATCGGCGCGCCGCCAAGCCGCCAGCTCACTGAATTGGTCTACAACTGGACGGTTTCGGGTGATCGCGCGGCGCGTGAGCTTAATTTCCGCCCTTCGCAGTCGACCCTGGAAGCGCTCTCCGAATTTCTGACGGCGAAGCCCGGTGCGCGTCCCGAGCTACTGAAAAAATCCTACGATGACTGGGGTCTCGACATCGATTATATTCGCGCCTGGGGCTGGTGGTTCGCGTTCCTGCGCAACATCTATTGGCGCATCGAGTCGGAGGGAATGGAAAACATCCCGTCCGTCGGGAAAGGGCTCTACGTCTCGAACCACCGCGGCTTTATGCCGCTCGACGCGGTGATGCACCTCTCGCTGATGTTTACGCAGACGAGGCGCGTGCCGCGCTTCCTGATTATTCATTCGCTGCTGCGCACGCCGTTCCTGTCGAACTTCCTGACCAAGCTGGGCGGAGTGGTCGCCAGCCAGGAGAACGCGGCGCGGCTCTTTGAGCAGGGCGAGATCATCGGGCTTTTTCCCGAAGGTATTCGCGGCACATTTCTGCCGTACAGGAGAACGTATAAACTCCGCAGTTTCGCGAAAAGCGAATTTACCAGGATCGCCGTCGAGAATCAGACGCCGATCATTCCGGCAGCGGTGATCGGGCATGCGGAAATTTTTCCGATTATAGGCCGCATTGATTCCAGCTGGGTCGTGAAGGAGCTCGGCTGGCCCTATCTGCCCATCGCGCCGATGTTCCCGCTGGCGCCGATCCCGATTCCCTCGAAGTGGCACGTTCGCGTCCTTCCCCAGGTGCCGTTGCATGGTCTGAAGCCCGCCGACGCTGAGAATGACAGGCTGATGAAGGAATTCAGCGATTACATACAGCACATCATGCAGGCGAATATCGACGACATGCTGCCGCGCCGCAAAAGCATCTTCTGGGGGCGCAAGGTGCTTAACGGCAAACCGGCAACCGTGCCGCCATTCAGGATTTCCGTCAGCAAAGCCGGCGCATAAATTGTCGCCGTATGGATCATCGAACCACGTTCGGGGCTGCAATCGGGATGATGCAGCAGTCTGCGCGGCTGATGAGTTTTTTTGTGCCCGGCCACGAAATGCAGGAAGCGCAGAACAAGCTGGAGGCTTTTCGCCTTTTTGCGTTTGTGGATCAGGAACTGCGCTTTCCGCCCCACCGTGCCGAAACACTTCCCGCGCTGGTGCGGCGCGCTATGGCGCTGGGCCATTACACGCGCATCTGGGCGCTTGAAGGCGTCTCGCACTATTTCATGGACGCGATCGACCTGAATCAGCCGTTATCGGGCTTGCTCGCGAATCCCGAGTTGCCGGATTGCGCCATGGTTTCGATGCACGCCGGAATGGGTACCGCGTTCGCCGGCAAAATACTCGCGGAACTGGCTGCTGCGCCGTCGAAAGCACAACTGCGCCATGCGCTCGAGCGGTTCCTCGAAATCTGCCGCAGCAATGCCCGCCCGGGCTGGTATGAAAACGCCATCGAGCCAATCGGGCTCGCCGCGCGGACGCTGCATTCCGGCACGCTGATGCAACTGAGTGACGCCATTGCCGAGATCGACATCAACGCGCGGCGTCTGTTCTGGCACGGTGTGGGGCGGTCGCTCTATTTTGTGCCGACCAATTTTGTCACCGTGGGCGGCGCTCACGAGCGCGCGCTTCGGGCCGCGATTGACGAAGCTCCGACTATTGAGGACCGCCGGAACGCGGTCGCCGGGCTGGTCTGGGCTGTGACGCTGGTGAACGTCCGGCATCCTGCGGTGCTGAAGAATCTGCTCGCCGCTGCGGAAGGTATACGGATGCGCGATGCTGTGACGAACGGTATTGTGTCGGCGCTCATGTTATGGAAACAGATGGTTCCGGAAGATGCGCAGTTTTTGCCCGCGTATTCGAGGCTCGCGCCCGGATCGGGAAGGGAAGCGCGCCTTTGGAACGAACAGGTGGTTGCCGCCTCGTCGAACGCTTTCGCCAGGATTTTCCCGGCGCTCATCGAACAGGGGCGAATCGCGAGCGTATTTCAGTACAGGGAAATGTAACGCCGACGGTCTTACGGCCGGTGAATTTACCGCGGGGCCAGGATCGCGCTGCGTACAGCGTGCGCGACCTCGCGGCCACA
>Ga0335085_10017973_pt1 | contig 10173 bp, 8 predicted proteins | sample Lox_Sample_45_FD_206712 | JGI IMG/M metagenome (GOLD analysis project Ga0335085, IMG submission 206712) | Soil microbial communities from Loxahatchee National Wildlife Refuge, Florida, United States - Lox_Sample_4.5 | ecosystem: Environmental > Terrestrial > Soil > Wetlands | place: USA: Florida... | reverse complement strand
GGTGAACGCATCGGCTAGCCGCTCAGTCGAGCGCGGACCACAGCACATCGACGCCGCCCTCTTTCGGCACGACCATCGCCGAAAGCAGCGCGTTATCCGACGGCGATCTGCTGGCGCCGGCGCGCAGCGAATAGACGCGGCCGGCTTCGAGCTTGGCGATCCCGTCGGGCTCGGCCTCGGTCTCTTCGAGCATCAGCCCGATGCCGACCGCGAGCTGGCGCGCCGCGGGATGGATCGCGAGCCCGCCGAGCGCGGTTTGCGCCGCATCGCGCAGCGCGGCGACGCTCGTGCCGGCTTTCGCAATCGCCAGCATCGCCCTGAGCGCGGCTTGCGTTTTCGTCACCGTGTCGTGATTCATCGAGGTCAGCGTGACAAACCCCTCGGCCCAATAGCCGGCATAGCGCACGGCGACATAAGCGAGCAGCGGATCGAGCTTGCCGCCGTCGGGATAATCGATCGCGGTCGGCGTGCCGCCTTTGCTGAGGCTGATCAGCACGCGCGCGTCCTGCGCGCCGGCATCGGCCGCGGCGCGCTCCGCCGCGATAGCGGCTTCGCGGCCGCTCTCGCCGTTGAAGCGGTCTTTCATCGCCGCGACGGCCTTGCCGAGAACGCCGCACGCGGCGCGCGACAGCTTCAGCGCGACCGGCGATTTCTCGCGCAGCAGCGCGTTGAGGCTCGCGCCGACATCGACCAGCTTGCGGCCGCCGAGCCCGGCTTCGATGCGCGGCAGCAGATCGGCAGGGATCGTATCCGTCGCCCAGAAGCCGAGCGGACCTTGCCCCGCCGCCTCATCCGCCCAGTCGGCAATGTGCTTCGGTATGTCGCGCTGCGGCCGCACGTCCTCGACCCAGGTGAGGCGCTTGGCGTTGACCATCATCTGCGGGGACCCGGCGGCGTGGATGCGGAGCTTGCCGTCCTTCGTCAGCAGCGCGATCGCGGATTCGATCTTCGGCGCGAAATTGCTGACATAGGCGAGTGCGGCATTGTCGATCTTGTTGCCGTAGATGACGAGACCGGCGAGCCCGCCATCGAGCTTGCCGAGCACCTGCTTCAGCCGTGCGTCGTATTCGGCGCGCGGCAGAAGGTCTTCGGACCAGTCGTAATTGCCGACGAGGACCGCGGGCTGCGTGACACGCATGTTGCTATCCTCGCTCGCTCAAGCCGGGATCGATGCCAGCCAGGCCGTCTTCTTGCTCAGCTGCTCGACGCCCGTCGCGGTGACGCGCACCGGCTCGCCGCACAGCAGATAGCCGGTCTCGGGCAGGTACTGGTTGGGATGGACGACGAAGACCATGTCCTCCTGCAGGATGGTCTCGTTCGCCGGCGCGACGTCGCCCGGCGCGTTGGAGCCGTGGCCGAGACCATGGCCGCGCCGGCGGATATGCGGCGGCACGCAGAATTCGGCATAGCCTTCGGCGCTCAGCACCTTGTCGATCGCCTTGGCGACATCGCCCATCGGGATGCCCGGCTTGATCGTCTGGATGCCGGCCTGCATCGCGCGTACGACGAGCGCGTATTTCTCGGAGAGGATATTGCTCGGCGGACCGACGACGACCGTGCGGCAGATCTGCGCGAGCTGGCCTTTATAGGTCGGCGTCATCTCGGCGAGTATGATGTCGCCGGGCTCGAGCTTGCGGCCGCTCGAGGGCTGCACCGCGCGGTTATGCGGCGAGGCCGTCATCAGCCAGAAATTATCGTCGGCGCCGAGCGCCTCCATGTAGAGCTTCATCTGCACGGCGAGATCGCATTCCGCCATGCCGACCTTGGCGACCTGCAGCATGCGCTCGAAGCCGCGCTCGGCGATCGCGGTCGCTTCGCGCGCATTCTCGATCTCTTCGGCGGTCTTCGGCATCAGCGCGGTCTCGAGCTGCTTCTCGAGCTTCTTCGCCTCGCCGATTGCGCCGGCGAGCTTCTTCGACAGAGCAGCGGGCAAGCGGCCGAGATTGACAGTCGCGGTCCGGCCGGCGGGCAAGGCTTTCGGGAACAGCGTCGATAGCGCTTGCGCGAGATCGCCGGCGCTGCGCACCTCCCAGCCGCGCGCGCGAGCCTCAGCGCGTTCGATCTCCCATTCGGGCGTGACGATCAGCAGCGGCTTCTCGCCTCGGCGCAGCACCGCGAGACACTCGCCGACGCCGCGATAGCCGCTCAGGTGAAAGACCGTGTCGACGCGGTTGAGCTCGTTGGGCGCGACCAGCATCACATCGACGCCCTCGCGCTCCATCAGCAGCAGCGCCGCCTGTGTCCGTCCGCTGTGGTCCATGCGCCCGACTCCTCGATTTGACGCGGTTTTTGCGCATCCTATTGGCCGTGCCCACGATCGGCAAGGCTTGTTGACAAGGTCACGCGCGGAGAACAAATTCGCCCACGCGCAATGGTTCTTCGTGCGCTCTATCGTTGCAGGCACTCAAGGAAAAACGCGTATGGGAGCTCATGTCGCGCTCGATATCGGCGGCACTTTCACCGATCTCGTCTATTTCAACGACAGCACCGGCGAGTTGCGCCACAGCAAGAGCTCGACCACGCCCGAGGATTTCACGCTCGGCATCGAGAATTGCCTCAACAAGGCAAAGGTCGCGGTCAGCGATTGCGAAACCTTCGTCCACGGCGCGACGATCGCGATCAACACGCTGATCGAGCAGAGCGGCGCACGCACGGTTCTGGTGACGACGGCCGGCGCGCGCGATGCCTACCTGATCGGCCGCGGCAATCGCCCGGAAGCCTATAACGTGCTCTTCAAGCGCACGACGCCGCTCGTGCGCCGCGGCATGATCATCGAGGTCAACGAGCGCATGACCGCGCGCGGCGAGGCGATCCTGCCGCTGAGCGAGGCGGAGACCACCGCCGTCTGCGAGAAGATCGCCGGCTACGAGCCCGAGGCGATCGCGGTCTGCTTCCTCCACTCTTATGTCGACCCGAGCCATGAGCAGGCGATGGGCCGCGCGCTGCGCCGCGCCTTCCCCAAGGCCTACGTCTCGCTGAGCCACGAGATCCTCCGCCAGTACCGCGAATACGAACGCAGCTCGACGACGGTGGTGAACTCTTACATCGGGCCGCGCGTCAGCACCTATCTGAAGCGGCTCGAGGGCCGGCTCGAAGAGCGGAAATTCCCCGGCACCTTGCTGATCATGCAATCGAACGGCGGCGTGACCTCGGTCGCGACTGCCAGCCGCGCGCCGGTCGGGTTGATGGAATCGGGCCCGGTCGGCGGCATCAACGCCTCGGCCGAGATCGGCCGGCGCTTAGGCTACCCGCAAGTCATCGCCTTCGACATGGGCGGCACCACGGCGAAGGCGAGCGTCGTGCGCGACGGCCAGCCGGCGACGGCGGAAGGCTATTACGTCGGCGGCTACGCGTCGGGCCATCCGGTCATGCTGCCGGTGGTCGATGTCGTCGAAGTCGGCGCCGGCGGCGGCTCGATCGGCTGGATCGACAGCGTCGGCGCTATGAAGGTCGGGCCGAAGAGCGCGGGCGCCTCGCCCGGCCCGGTCTGCTATCGCACCGGCGGCGAAGAGCCGACCATCACCGACGCCAATCTCACCCTCGGCCGCCTCAACGGCGAGAACTTCCTCGGCGGCGACATGGCGCTCGACAAGGCCGCGGCGCGCGCCGCGCTCAAGGAAAAGCTCGCGGACACGCTCGGCCTCAGCGTCGAGGAAGCGGCGCTCGGCATGCTGAAGATCGCGGTCGCGCATATGACGCTCGCGGTGCGCGGCGTCTCGATCGAGCGCGGCTACGATCCGCGCGATTTCACCATGGTCGCGTCCGGCGGCAATGGCGGGCTGCATGCGCCGCTGATCGCGCGCGAGCTCTCGATCCCGCGCGTCATCCTGCCGGTGCTGCCGGCGCATTTCTCGGCGGTCGGCATGCTGATGACCGATATCCGGCACGATTGGGTGCAGACCCATGCGCGCAGCATGGCGGAAGCGGATTTCGCCGCCATTCGCGCCATCTGCGACGAGTTCATCGACGAAGGCAAGAAGCTGCTGGCGAGCGAGGGCGTCGCGCCCGAGCATCAGGAAGTCCGTCTCTCGATGGACATCCGCTATGTCGGCCAGGAATTCTATCTCAATACGCCCGTCACCTATCACGAGGTGCTGAACGGCGATCGCGACGGCATCCGCAAGCATTTCGACGCGCTGCATCTGCGCCACTACGGCCAGAACGCCGAGCATCGCCCGGTCGAGGTCGTGAACATCCGTGCCAACGCCATCGGCCAGCGCGCCAAGATGGAGTTCAAGCCCGGTGAAGTCCGCGTCGCAGCTGCGAAGCCCGTGTATCGCGACGTCTATCTGAGCGATGCGAAGAAGCCGACGCGCTGCACCATCTATCAGCGCGACGCGCTGGCGCCCGGCGCCAAGGTGCAAGGCCCGGCGATCATCGAGGAAAGCGCCACCACCGCCTTGCTCCAGGAAGGCGACGAAGCAACGATCTGCCCGACGGGCGAAATCATCATCACCATAGGAGGCAACTGACATGGCCGCCGATCCGATCACCGTCGAGGTGCTGCGCAGCGCGCTGCCCGCGATCGCCGACGAGATGTCCTATGTGCTGAAACGCACCTCCTACAACATGATGATCTTCGAGGTCGGCGATTACTCCTGCGCCATCCTCGACAAAGAGGGCAATCTCCTGGCGCAGAACGGTGGCGGCGTCAGCCACTTCCTCGCCGATATGGGCGTCGTTATCCGCGACGGCATGCAGCGCATCAAGACATTCGCGCCCGGCGACGTCGTCCTGATGAATCATCAGGCGGTGTGCGGCCAGCATCTCAACAATATGTGCGTCTACACGCCGTTCTTCTGGAAGGGCGAGCTCTACGGCTTCACGATCATCCGCGCGCATTGGATCGATGTTGGCGGCTATTCGACCGGCTTTGGTGCCGGCATGGCGGCGGCCGATCCGTGGCTCGAAGGGCTGCAATTCAATCAGCTCAAGATCTACAAGGCCGGCGTGCCGAACGAAGAGCTGCTGGCGATGATCTCGGACAACATCCGTTATCCGGAATCGTCGATGGGCGATCTCGACGCGCAGATCACGGCCTGCAATCTCGGCCTGAAGCGTCTCGAAGAGCTGTTCCAGAAATACGGCGAAGCGACGGTCGGCGAATGCATCGAGCGCATCTTCGCCGAGAGCGAGGCGCATTGCCGCCAGGTGATCGCGGAATTCGCCGACGGCTCGTACGAATTCGAGACCGAATTCGACGACAGCGCGGCGGCGCAGGACGGGCCGATCCGCATCCACGTGAAGGTCACGGTCGCCGGCAGCGATATGACGATCGACCTGTCGGGTTGCTCGAAGCAGCGCAACAGCGCGATCAATTCGCGCACCCTCGCCGCGCCTTACATCGCCTACAAGGCGCTCACCTCGCCGGTCGATCCGGTGAACGAAGGCTCGTTCCGCGCGCTGAAAGTGATCCTGCCCGAAGGCAGCTTCATGATGGCGAAATTCCCGGTGCCGATGGCGAGCTGGAGCACGGCGCTGCCGAGCGTCATCGATGCGATCATCGCGGCGATGGCGCCGGCGCGCAAAGACGTGACGCCCGCCGCGCATAAAGGCGCAATGGGCGATGCGCTCACCTTCTTCGGCAACGATCCGCGCACCGGCAAGCGCTTCGTCGTCCAGAGCACCGAAGGCGGCGGCTGGGGCGGCCGGCCTTATGAGGACGGGCCATCGGCGTCGTGCACCGTGTGCCAGGGCGATGTGCGCAACGGCCCGATCGAATCGCTGGAGCAGCGTTTCCCGGTCATCGTCGAGAAGCGCATGATGCGCACCGACAGCGGCGGCGCCGGGCAATTCCGCGGCGGGCTCGGTCTCGACGTGCAGGTCCGCAACCTCGTCACCGGCCGCTGGAACCTGACGCAGACCGGCCGTCATCGCGTGCCGCCCTGGGGCCTCTGGGGCGGTCACACCGGCGGCAAGCCCGAGCGCCTCTTGCGCAAGCCGGGCGAGAACGACTGGAGCTCGGTCAACGCGAACTGGCTGCAGGTGCCGCCCGAAACCCGCGCCGTGGTACGCAGCGCCGGCGGCGGCGGCTGGGGCGATCCGCTCGCGCGCGATCCGCTGCGCGTGATCGAGGACATCCGCGACGGCATGGTCTCGATCGAGGCGGCGAAAAGCGAATACGGCGTTGTCGCCACGGCGACCGGCAAAGGCGGGCTCGACGCCGTCCAGCTCGACGCCGAGGCAACGACGCAGCTGAGGCAGGAGATGCGGAGAGCGCATGCCGCCGAGTAGTGCGCCGGACAAGAGATTGCTGCCCGATCTCGCGGCCCAGATCGCCGGCCTCAAAGCCTCGGCAGTCGATGCCGCGACCATCGAGGCGGTGAAGCTCCATGCGCTCGATGCGCTCGGCTGCACCTGGGCCGGGGCCGAGACATCGGAGATCAAGCCGACGCATGCGGCGCTGAAGCAGGCCGGTTTCGCGAGCGCGCGCGCCGTCTTCGCGAACACGCCGCAAAGCCTGCTCGATCATCCGACCGTCGCGGCGGCGATGCTCGTCACCGCTTGCCGCCTCACCGAATGCGATGACATCCATATCGGCTGTTGCGTGACGCCGAGCTCGGTGGTCGTGCCGGTGGCGCTGGTCGCGGCGCAGGTCGCGAATGCCTCGAGAGATACGGTGGTCGAAGGCGTGCTCGCCGGGTATCAGGCGATGCTGACGCTCGGCCTCGCCGCCAACGGCGCGGAGATCGTCTACAAAGGCGTGTGGCCGACGTATCTGACCGGCGGCATCGGCGCGGCGGCGATCGCGGCGAAGATCATGGGCCTCGGCGAAACGCAGATCCGCGACGCGATGGCGATTGCCGGATCGAGCGCCACCGGAATCACCGGCCGCATCGAGGCCGAGCCGGCGCCGCGCTGGTTCGTGCTCGCAACCGCGGTGCAGAGCGGCTTGCTCGCGGCCGCGGCGGCGGCGAGCGGCATGCATGGCGACGAGGCGATCCTCGGCAAGGTCTCGCCGGTCTGGAATCCCGAAACCGTGCGCGTGCCCGAGCAGGCCGGTCCCGGCGCGCCGCTGCTCGCGGGTAAGATCGGCTTCAAGCCGTACTGCACCTCGCGCCAGGGCCTCTCGGCGACCGAGGCCTTCATCGAATGCGTCAAGCGCGACCGGATCGATCCGGCGTCGATCGAAAAGGTCACGATCGCCGTGCCGCAGCAATACCGCAACATGATCGACCGCGCCAAGCGACCGAAGACCAAGAGCGAGTCACGCGGCATCCATTACCAGGTCGGGCTCGGCGCGCTGCATCCCGAAGAGCTCTGCGATATCGAGCGCGCGCATGTCCGCGCCGACGAGCAGGCGATGCTGAAAATCATGGATGCGGTCGAGGTCGTCGCCTCCGAGCGCCTATCTGCGCTCTATCCCCGCCAATGGGGCGGCGCGGTCGCGATCAAAGCCGGCGGCAAGACGTATGAACACGAAGTGCTGCATCCGCGCGGCGATCCGGAGAATCCGATGGGCGCGCGCGCGATCGAGACCAAGCTCGAGACGATGTCGCGCTATCTGAAGCGGCCGATCCCGGTGAAGGATTATGCGAAGGCGGCGCACTCGCTCGATTTGCGCGCGGCGCTGCCGGGCCTCATCGACGCGGTCTAGGCTGCGCTCGGCTGTGGTCCTTCGGGCGCCCGGCCGTCGAGCAGATCGGCCTGGTGGTCGAGCTCGTCAGCCGTATTGCGCAGGCTGGCCGCGACCACCGTATCCTTGAGGAAGACGGCCAGCCGGCGCTGGCGGGCGGCTTCCTGACGCAAATCGTCGGGCGAGCAACATTCCGAGAACATTCGACCCTCGCAACCGAACTTAATACGCGCGGCAAACGCCTTCGGTTCCCGCGATACGAACGATAACGCTGCAGTATGGCGGCATAGTTCCTACTTTCGCATTAAATCGGGGTTAGTCGATGTCGAACGTGACGCCCTGCGCCAGGGGTAAGGTGTTACCGTAGTTCACCGTACTGGTGACCCGGCGCATATAGGCTTTCCACGCATCGGAGCCGGATTCCCGCCCGCCCCCGGTGTCTTTTTCGCCGCCGAACGCACCGCCGATCTCCGCGCCGGACGGGCCGATATTCACGTTGGCAATACCGCAATCGGAACCCGCGGCCGAGAGGAAGCGCTGCGCCTCGCGCAGATCGGTCGTGAAGATCGACGACGCCAGGCCCTGCGGCACGTCGTTGTGCAACGCGATCGCCTGGCCGAGCTTGTCGTATTTCATCACGTAAAGGATGGGCGCGAAGGTCTCGCGCTTAACCATCTTGGCCTGGCGCGGCATCTCGACCAGGGCCGGGCGGACGTAATACGCACCATCGCCGGCAACGGCAACGCGCTCGCCGCCGGTGATCTTGCCGCCGGCTTTCCGGGCCGCCGCCAGCGCCGCCTGCATCGCCTCGAAGGCATCGCGGCCAATCAGCGGCCCGACCAGCACGTCCTTGTCGCGCGGATCGCCGATCGCGACGGAGCCATAGACGCGCTTCAGCCGCGCGACGAGATCGGCGTGGATGCTTTTATGAACGATCAGGCGGCGCAGGCTGGTGCAGCGCTGGCCGGCCGTGCCCATGGCGGCGAAAGCGATCGCGCGCAGGGCGAGATCAAGATCGGCGGACGGGCAGGCGATCGCCGCGTTGTTGCCGCCGAGTTCCAGGATGCTGCGCGCAAAACGCTGCGCGAGGCGCGGCGCCACGGCGCGGCCCATCGCCGTCGAGCCGGTCGCCGAGACCAGCGGGACGCGCGCATCGTCGACCAGCGCCTGGCCGATTTTCGCGCCGCCGATCACCAGCGAGAGCAGCCCCGCCGGCGCATCCTCGCCGAATTTCCGCACCGCGCGCGCGAAGATCGCCTCGACCGCGAGCGCCGTCAGCGGCGTGCGCTCGGACGGCTTCCAGATCAGCGTGTTGCCGCAGACCAGAGCGAGGGCCGCGTTCCACGCCCAGACCGCGACGGGGAAGTTGAAGCTGGTGATGATGCCGGCGACGCCGAGCGGATGCCATTGCTCGCTCATCGCATGCGCCGGCCGCTCGCTGGCGATGGTGAGACCGTAGAGCTGGCGCGAGAGGCCGACGGCGAAATCGCAGATATCGATCATCTCCTGCACTTCGCCGAGACCTTCGGCAACGATCTTGCCGGCCTCCAGGGTCACCAGCGCGCCGAGCGCCGGTTTCGCCGCGCGCAGCTCCTCGCCCAAGAGCCGCACCAGCTCGCCGCGGCGCGGCGGCGGCAACTGGCGCCAGGCGCGGAACGCCTTTTCTGCCTGCTCCACCGCGCGGCCGACATCGCGCGGGCTAGCGTCTTTCAGGCGACCGATGATCTCGCCGGTGATCGGCGAGCGCACCTCGCGCGAACCTGCCTGAAAGCGCTTGCGCTTGACGCCGAGCGCGACGAGCAGCCGCGCCGCTTCCTCCGCCGGGGCCGGGAATGTCTTTTTCGCTTTGCCGCTCATCGCTCGTCTCCGCCAGCGCGACTCGGGCCCCGAGCATAGCATCAACGTTTCCTCGCCATCTCGTTTCGCTGGGAGCCGAATTGAGATATGGTGATGGCCAATGCCGGCCAAGCAAGCACGCGGACTGGACGCGATCGACATCAAGATCCTGTCCGCATTGCAGCGCGACGGGCGGATGACCATCCAGAAACTCGCTAGCCATGCCGGGCTTTCGCCGCGCCCCTGCCTCGAGCGCGTGCGCCGGCTGCGCGCCGCCGGCATCATCGCCGGATTCCAGGCGGTCATCGACATCGAGCGGCTGTCGAAGCCGGTGACGATCTTCACGGAAGTGTCACTGACGCAGCAGGCGCGGCTCGATCGCATCGAGGCGCGGCTCAAAGCCATCGAGGAAGCGGTCGAGTGCTGGGAGATCAGCGGCCCGTCGGATTATCTCGTCCGCTTCGTCTGCGAGGACCTCGAGCGCTACGAGGCGCTGACCGCCGAGCTGCTCGGCGACCGCAAGCTCGGCATCGCCCGGCTACAGAGCCACATCGCGCTCCGGCCGGTCAGCCGCTTCGGCGGCTATCCCGCGGTACTTTTTGGACCTCGGCGGCGTTAACCAAGGCCACAGCCGAATCTGTCGTCGCGGTCGAGTCGCAGACTCGTTTCGGCTGCGATCACCCGCAACTTCGACCACACCCGCCGCGCCTTCTCGACCATATTTCTATCGGGAAGAGGTGTGTCATGAACGTCATGGAACG
>Ga0335085_10017969_pt1 | contig 10175 bp, 9 predicted proteins | sample Lox_Sample_45_FD_206712 | JGI IMG/M metagenome (GOLD analysis project Ga0335085, IMG submission 206712) | Soil microbial communities from Loxahatchee National Wildlife Refuge, Florida, United States - Lox_Sample_4.5 | ecosystem: Environmental > Terrestrial > Soil > Wetlands | place: USA: Florida... | reverse complement strand
TATTGGCCTGGACCACGCCGAAGAAGGTGTTGTTCACCCGGTCCAGCATGCGTCCTGACCGCTCCATCGCTGCGATGGTATTGTCGAATGTGGGCGTCGCCGGATTGTTCGCGATCTGATTGATCTCGGCGATCTGCTCCTTCATGCCGGCCTCGAAACCCGGCTGATAGTCGCTGTCTTTGATGATGTCGAAACGGGGCGCCTGATAGGGCAGCGTGCTGGCGGTGGCGAAGGGGTTGGCGGCTTTGGCCGGTTGCGGCATCGCCATCGCGGCGACAAGAAGAGCCGCAGTACCGACACCCGATTTACCGCGCATGCTGAAATCTCCCCGAAGTGAGGGGAGAATATTACCCCGCAATCTGGCTCGCACCAGACTGTGCCATCGTCTTGCCGATCGCCGCCTGGGCGGTGGCGATATCCTCGCAAATGCCCTGGGCCCGGTCAGGCCCCAGCGACAGCACCGCTTTGACATTTTCGCCATATTCACCGGGCAGCGGCGCGCGGATGGCGGTGACCTGGCTGGGATCGATCTTCAGCACCTCGCCATCAGGACGGGTGAAGATGACCCGGTCGGGTTCGCTCCTGCCCCCATGCAAAGCTTTGGCGATGCCGCCCACATAGGCGCGGGTCTCTGCCGGCAGCCGCCCGCCATGCGCGAGATGGCCCTCAAGCTTTCCAGGCCCGGCATTGTAGGCCGCAAACATTGCCGGATAGCCGTATTTTTGTTGCAGCCAGCTGAGATAGGCGGTGCCGGCCATGATATTGTCGCGGGCATTGAAGGGATTGGGACCGAGTTTGTGCTCAAGCGCCATCTCGTCATAGGTCTCTGGCAGAACCTGCATCAGACCCACGGCGCCGGCGCTGCTGATGATCGGCTTGCCTTCGCCCAGCATGGTGCGGCCGCCGCTTTCATTTGCCATCACCGCGCGAATCCAGGCCTTAGGCACGTGAAAGCGCTGCGAGGCTTCCGCGATGACGCCGTCCCAGCGGTTCAGCAATTGCGCCGCGCTCATGGAGGATTCCTCGTCAAAGGCCGAGGGCTGGACCGCCCCAGGCACACGGATCAGCGGCGCATTGATCAGGGGAATCAAGATGGGGCGCCGCACGACCCTTTCATCGTCAAGACGGGTGATGGCAAGACGGCTGTTCTGCGCCACCAGCGCGCTGACGGCGCAAAGGCTACCCAGGATCAGGGTACGCATGAAGCCTCGGGCTGATGGCCGGGCAATGGCAATAGACAAAGGCTCGGACACAATTGCTCCCAAGATACTCTGAGGACAAAAAGCAAAAACTTGTTTCGGGCGCTCAGAACTTTTTGCGGTGGGCGTGGGAACCAGAATATTCCGCACGCGCATGCACCCCAGCACCCGCCACATAGCGAGGCTTTCCCCGAATATCAAGCCGCAACTTCACGGGCCCTAGTTCCGACAAGGTGTCAGTGCTGCTGCACCGCGCGCAGATGCGCGGTCAACGCCTTGATATCGCCGTTGTTTTGCGCCAGTACCGAGACGAACTGGTCGCGTTCCGCCAATGCCAGCCACACCCCGTCCACGGCGAAATCCACCAACACCGGCTTGGCGCCGTCCGTGCGCACACGGAAATCGATCTGCATGGGCTGGCTGCCGCCCACCATGTCGGTGTTGACGATGAAGTCACCGGGCGCCCGCTCGCGCGAAGCGTGTACGCGCAAACTCTGTCCGGCATAGCGTGCGAAATAGGACTGATAAAGCGACAGGACATAATCCTGATAGGCCGCGGCATATTCGTCGAGATCGGCCGGAGAAGCGGACTTCGCATACTGGGCCAGCAGAAAAATTGCGACGCGCCGCAAATCGGTCAAGGCCAGAAGGAATGCGGCAAAGCGGTGGCTGCGCTCGGCGGCATTGAGACTGCGGTCGTTGAGGATATCGAAGCCGGCCTGGATATTAGTGGCGATGAAATCTTCCGCCGGATTGACCGCAGCCTGCGCCTGGCGAAGCGGCGACGCAACGGGAAGCGCCAGCGCGGCGGCACTGAGCATGAGATGCCTGCGATGCATTGTGTCATCCTTCGCCAACACCGCGCGGGTTAAGCAGCGGCTCATGTCGCCCTCACAGCCTGCTTGTCGCAGCCAATCGCGCCGGAAATGTGGCGCCGACTTTGAAATAAAGGCTCTTGAAACCATTACCCGAATGGTCATGTTTCGCCGATGGTTCCACTTTCGGTCCTGGATCTTTCGCCTATCAAGCAGGGCGGCGATGCAAGCGCCGCTTTGCACGAAAGCGCACAGCTGGCGCGGCATTGCGAAGCGCTGGGCTATCGCCGCTATTGGCTGGCGGAACATCACAACATGCCAGGAATTGCCAGCGCCGCCACCGCGGTGGCGATCGCCCATGTGGCGGCTCACACCGGCACCATTCGCGTGGGCGCGGGCGGGATCATGCTGCCCAACCATGCGCCTCTGGTGATCGCCGAACAGTTCGGCACCCTGGCCGCTCTGTTTCCCGGCCGCATCGATCTGGGGCTTGGTCGCGCGCCTGGGACCGACCCGCGCACCGCGCTGGCGCTGCGACGGACACTGGAAGCCAATCTCGACAATTTCCCCCAGGATGTGCAGGAGCTGTTGGCCTATCTGGGGCCTGCGGTTCCCGGACAGTCGGTGCGCGCTATTCCGGGCCAGGGCAGCAATGTGCCGGTATGGATCCTGGGATCCAGCCACGTTGGCGCCCAACTCGCAGCGGCGCTTGGGCTGCCTTACGCCTTTGCCTCGCACTTTGCGCCCGACGATCTGGATGCCGCCGTCCAGCTCTATCGCCGTGATTTCAAGCCTTCACCCCGGCTCGACAAGCCCTATGTGATGCTGGGGCTGAACGTCTTCGCCGCCGATACGGACGAAGAAGCCGCACTTCTGTTCACTTCCCTGCAGCAGGCCTTTGTGAACCTGCGTACCGGCCGGCCGGGCCAGTTGCCGCCGCCCATGGCCTGTTATGAGGAGACTCTGGAGCCCAGGATTGCCGACATGCTGGTACGGGTGCTGCGCTGTGCCATCGTGGGCGGGCCGCCCAGGATTGCCGAGGGCCTCGCGCATTTTATCGCTGCACACCGCCCTGATGAAATCATGGTCACCGCCCAGATTTTCGATCCTGCGGCGCGGCGCAGGTCTTACGACATTTTGAGCGAAATACACCCACCGCCACGCGGCTGACGCGTCCTTGCGCCGCTGGCCGGAAACGTGCCCCGCTGCTACAGTTCCGCTCAACAATAACGCCAATAAACAGCGCCTTCGAAACGAAGGGTCCTGGGAGGATCAGATGACGTTCAGCACATGGCCCATGGCGGCCGCAGCCCTTGCTTTGTCCGGCGCAGCCTTATGCTGGGGAAACATGGCCCTGGCGCAGGATGCCGCGCCGGCAGCTCCCGACCAAGCCAGCCTGGTGCGTGCCGCGAGGCCGCCGGCCAAACCGATTCTGGCCTGGGCCGCCAAACCGGCCAAGCTGCCGCCTTATGTGGCGCCGAACAAGCTGATCTACCGGCTCGCCGATGTGCTGGCCAAGCACAAGGGCAAGGCCAGCTGGACACAACCTGTGTTTGCCAGCCGCGATTTCATCGGCGAATGGATCTCGATGGCGCCGGGCGACAAGACCAAGACTCAGTTCTATGCCGATGACCGCGTCTTCTGGGTGGTGGAATCGGGTTCGATGAAAGTGACCATCGAAGGCCAGGAGCCGTTCATCGCCACCAAGCATTTCCTGGTCCAGGTGCCCAAGCGCCTGCAATACAGTATCGAGACAGTGGGTGATGAGCCGGTCCTGCGCTTCCAGATGCGGCCTGCGGGCGAAGCGCCGGATTATCCCGTGAGCGAGACGCCCACACCGGTGAAAGGCGTTAAGTATGTCCAGGCGACCTATACCGGCCATGGCGACTACGACAAGATCAACCATCCCTATATCGATTTTGAAAAGCAGATCGTGCAGGGCGGCGAGAAGACCGGCGTGTGGATCCGCGACGACCACACCTATGTCACCATCCTGCGCTCGCAGCATGGGGTGCCCACCCCGCCCGATACCGAATGGGGCCATTTCCACGCCAACTTCCCGGAACTCTGGCTGATTATCGAGGGCACACAGCAATTCCTGGTGGAAGGCGAAAAGCTGGTCACCGTGGGCGATGGCGATATCGTGGAAGCGCCTACCGGCCGCTACCACCGCGCCATGCCTTATGGCGACGGGCCATCGACGCGGCTCGCCTATATTCCGCGCCCTGACAATCTGCACTGGTTCCAGCCCGGTGCGGCCGGCGGCGGCAATTGATTATCGGAGGAGTTGTTCCATGATGTTGCGACTTTGCCTCGCGCTCGCGTTCGCGTTGGGCGCAGGCCCGGTTTTTGCGGCGGACTATCAGGTCAATCTCGGCCCCATGCCGCTGGATGACGAAACCAAGCAGGTGATCGCCGGCCGCGGCGAGGCCACCATCACCTCCGACGGCAAGACCATGAGCGTGAAAGGCCACTTTCACGGCTTGCCCTCCAATGCCACCGAAGGCCATGTTCTGATCAGCCCCGTTGTCGGCGTGCCAGGCAAGCCTGCCTTCGATCTCACTATTCCCAAGGCCACCAGCGGCGATATTTCCGGCGACTTCAAGCTGACCCCGGCACAGGCCCTGGCGCTTCACACCGGCAGGCTCTACATCCAGCTCAACAGCGAGAAGGCGCCGGCTGACGCGCCCTGGGGACCCAAGGGCACCTTGTGGGGCTGGATCTTCCCGGCCCATCCGACCGCGGCACAGGACGAACCGCAGGAAGGCCACTGGTTCCTTCCGCAATATGACATTCCCCAGAGCTGAGCCAACAGTTCGCTCGCGATTTCAGTGAGGACGAAAATGCGTAACAAGACCCTTCTGTTCGCCAGCGCGGCCTTGGGTCTCGCCGCCGTGATCAGCACCGTGGCCTTTGGCCAGGGCCGGCCCGGCCCCTTCACGCAAGGACAGGTTGAAACCGGGCGCCAGGCTTTCGCCGACAATTGCGCCCTTTGCCATCGTGCCGACCTGGCAGGAACCAATGACGCGCCGGCCTTGACGGGCTCCGCCTTCATGGGTGCCTGGAAAGGCCGCACCACCGACGCGCTCTACAGCAAGATCGCCAAGACCATGCCGGCCAATAATCCGGGCAATCTGGACGAGGCGACCTACACCGCCATCACCGCCTATATCCTGCGCGCCAATGGCGCCGTGCCGGGCACCGCCCAATTCACGCCATCTACCTCGCTGGCAATAGGCTCCATCGCCAATGGCCAGATGCCGGCAGATTTGAACACGGCCCGCATGGCCCAGGCAGGGACACAAGCAGCGGGCCGCCTGCCGCCGCGCCGGCCGGATCCCGGGCGCTTCAGCCTGCCGACCAAGTTCGGCCTGACGTTCAAGGGCGACATCCAGAACTATGTCCCCGTCACCGATGAGATGCTGCGCAATCCGCCGGATGGCGATTGGCTCATGTTCCGACGCAACTATGCCGGCTGGAGCTACAGCCCGCTTAGCCAAATCAACAGCTCCAATGTGTCGCAGCTGCAACTCAAATGGATGTGGTCGATGCCAGAGAACGGCACCATGGAGATTACGCCCATGGTGCATAACGGCATCATCTATGTCTGGGGGACCGGCAACACCATCCAGGCACTGGACGGCAAGACCGGTAATCTTCTTTGGGAGAACCGCATCGGTCCGGCGCCCCGTGCGCCCGGCCCCGGTCCTTCCACCGAAGAGACCCGCGCGCTCGGCCTGTGGGGCAACTACCTCTTCGTCAACACGCCCTACGGCATGCTCTACGGCCTTGACGCGCGCACCGGCGAGGAAATCTGGCACAACAATATCGTGGACTATAAGCCTGGCATCGGCGGCTCGACCGGCGGGGTGATCGTCATCAATGGCAAGGTGCTGGTAGGCATGACCAATTGCGGCCGGCCGGGCACCGACGACCACTGTTACATCAGCGCCTATGACGCCAGGACCGGCAAACGCGACTGGAAATTCGTCACCGTGGCGCTGAAGGGCGATCCCGGCGGCGACAGCTGGGGCAACCTGCCGGACAATCAGCGCAAGGGCGCGGAGACCTGGATCGCCGGCACCTATGATCCGGAGCTCAACACCACTTACTGGGGCGTGGCACAGGCCAAGCCGTGGCGACGCGACCTGCGCGGCTCAAGCGACGGCGACACCGACTATGCCAATTCCACGCTGGCGCTGGACCCCGATACCGGAAAGATGAAGTGGTTCTTCCAGCATGGACCAGGGGAATCGCTGGACCTGGACGAGGTCTATGAACGCGTGCTGATCAACCATGGTGATCAGAAAACACTGATGACCATCGGCAAGGCGGGCATACTTTGGAAACTGGACCGCGTCACCGGCAAGTTCATCGCCGCCAAGGAGACAGTGTTCCAGAACATCTGGAAGTCCATCGATCCCAAGACCGGCCGTCCCGAATATCGCAAGGACATCGTGGACCAGAAGGTGGACCAGTGGCTGTCCTCCTGCCCCGGGCCTGAAGGCGGCCATGACTGGCAGGCGACCAGCTATCACCAGCCCAGCGACACGCTGATCATTCCGCTTTCGCAATCCTGTGTGTTCATGCTGGGCAATGGCTCGCAGACCTATTTCGAGATGCCGGGTTCCGACGGCAATATGGGACGGCTGTCGGCCTATCGCACCGCAGACATGAAACCGCTTTGGTCTTTGCAGCAGCGCGCGCCGTTCCTGACCGGCGTGGTTTCGACCGCGGGCAATGTCGCCTTTGTGGGTGATTTCGACCGCGTCTTCCGCGCCGTTGATGTGAGCAACGGCAAGACCCTGTGGAAGACCAGGCTGGGCACCACGGTGCAGGGCTTCCCCGTCAGCTTCAGTGTTGACGGCAAGCAATATATTGCCGTCACCACCGGCTTAGGGGGAGGTAGTCCCGAGGCCAAGCCGGGGACCATGTTGAGCGAAGTCCACCGGCCCCCCAACGGCTATGCCCTGTTTGTCTTCGGCCTGCCGGACGACAAGTAACCATTTAAACCCGCGTTGCGGTTGGGGCGCCATGCTGATGGCGCGCTTAAGTTTTTGAAAATACAGGGAAATAATCGTGCCACGGGCCCCGCTTGACGCAAGCGATGCCGCCATTGCAAGCAAGGGTTAAAAATCAGGGGTTGCCCGTGCTGCGTTTTTTCCAGGCATTGATGCCGCGCGAGGAGAAATTTTTCGCGCAATTCAATGACCATGCCCGCACCCTGGTCGATGGCGCGGTTGCGCTACGTGACCTGTTGGAAGGCGGTCCCGGCGTGTTGGAAGCCTGCCGGCGCATTGCCCAGCATGAGGACCGGGCCGATGCGGTCACTCGCGCCGTGCTGGTGGGGCTCCGGCGCACCTTCATCACGCCCTTCGACCGCGGCGACATGAAGGAGCTGATCAACCAGCTGGACGACGCCATCGACCAGATGAAGAAGACCGCCAAGGCCATCACCCTGTTCGAGGTCGCAAGCTTTGAACTGCAGATGCGCCAGATGGCCGACATCATCCTGCGCTGCGCCGAGCTGACGGTCGAGGCCGTCGGCCTGCTGGGCGCCCTGCGCAACAACATCACCCGCATCAATGCGATCGCAGAGGAAATCACCCGGTTGGAGGAGCAGGCCGACGATCTCAATGATGCCGGCATCAAGGCGCTCTACCTGCGCCACAAGGACGGCAATGCCATGGCCTTCATCGTGGGCGCGGAGATCTACGACCATCTGGAAAAGGTGGTGGACCGTTTCGAGGATGTCGCCAACCGCATCAGCGGCATTGTCATCGAGCAGGTCTGACCGATGATTCTCATCGCCATCCTGATCGGCGTGGCCCTGACCTTCGATTTCCTCAACGGGCTACACGATGCCGCCAATTCGGTGGCCACCATTGTCTCCACCCGTGTGCTGTCGCCTGTCTATGCGGTGGGTTGGGCGGCCTTCTTCAATTTCGTCGCCTTCCTGGTCTTCGGCCTGCATGTCGCCGCCACCATCGGCACGGGCATTGTCGCGCCATCGGTGATCGACGATCAGGTGATCTTTGGCGCGTTGATGGGAGCGATTGTCTGGAATCTCGTAACCTGGCTGGCGGGCATTCCCTCTTCCTCCTCGCACGCCCTGATCGGCGGCCTGGTAGGGGCTGGTGTCTGCAAGGGCGGCGTCCAGGCCATTGTCTGGACGGGCCTGGGCAAGACCGCCGCCGCGATCCTGATGTCACCCATGACCGGGCTGATCCTTGCGATGCTGTTGATCCTGCTGGTGACCTGGACCTTCCTCAAGGCGACACCCATGCTGGTGGACAAGATTTTCCGCCATTTGCAGTTCCTTTCCGCCAGTGCCTACAGTCTGGGCCATGGCGGCAATGACGCCCAGAAGACCATGGGCATCATCGCCGCCCTTCTGTTCGCGCATAGAATGGAAGGCGCCAGCTTCTATGTCCCGCTCTGGGTTGTGCTGTCGTGCCAAGCGGCCATGGCCCTTGGCACCATGTTCGGAGGCTGGCGGATCGTACGCACCATGGGTTCGCGCATCACCCATCTCACGCCGATGCAAGGCGTGTGCGCCGAAACGGCCGGCGCGATGACGCTGTTCGGGGTCACTGCGATGGGTATTCCTGTCTCCACCACCCACACCATCACTGGCGCTATTATCGGGGTTGGCGTCGCGCGGCGCGCTTCGGCGGTGCGTTGGAGGGTGGCCAAGGACATCATGGTCGCCTGGATTGTGACAATGCCGGCTGCGGGCCTGATCGGCGCCATGTTCACCTTGCTGGCCGGGGCCGCGCACCTGGTTTGAAATCCGCTACACAAGTGTCACAAAGGCGCCGACAAAGGCTTCATGGAACCATCCGGGCCTTATGTACTTTATAGCATCGCGGCATTTTGGCCGTAGGCGGATGAATCGTAAGATGGAGCCGGCGAATCACGCGAGGTCAGGGGGCGCGGTGAAGAGCGAGGCTTTGTTTCGTGAGCATGGCAAGCAGGTGGCGGCCCTGTGCTGGCGCATGGGCGGGCGGGGACTGGAAGTCCTGCTGGTCACGTCGCGTAACAGCAGGCGCTGGATATTGCCCAAAGGCTGGCTTGAGGAGGAACTGACAGCGGCCGAGAACGCGGCCCGCGAGGCATTCGAAGAAGCCGGTGTCACCGGCAAGATTGGCACCAGCCCCGTCGGCCATTATCATTATCTGAAGGAACGGCGCGAAGGCGGCGGGATACCCGTTAGCGTGGATGTCTTCGCACTTGCGGTCACCAGGCAGCTCGACGAATGGCCGGAAAAAGGCCGGCGCAGCATGATTTGGGTGCCTCTGGACCAGGCGGCAGCAAAAGTCCTGGAGCCGGGACTGCGCTCGGTGCTCAGGTACTTTCGCAAGCAGCACGCGGCGCAAAGCAGGCCCCTGCCCGCGCGGAATCACATTTGATCGTTTACCAGATCCAGGGGATAAAACGGCCGCGTCACCTTGGTAAAGGGAATGCGGCGCATGTTGAGGCAAGTGGGGCCCGGCGTATCGGCCAGGAAGATGCGCGCCGCGATGGGCGTATAGGACACGCGGAAATGCGCCGGCGAGCGCACGAACACCAGCGCGGCCCCGGCAGGGTCGAGCCCCACCGAATGATGGATGCCCAAATCCCACTCAAAATGCGGAATGGAGCGAAGATTGAGGCGGATGCTGCCAATCGCCAGCACCACCGTCAGGCCCATCTCGCCAACCATGCCGTTGCCGCCGGGACCTTCAAGCACATAGCTGCCGTCGCTGATCACTTTCACTTTTCCTGTCACCGTCAGCGGCTCACCCAGGCCGGAGCGCTTATGCCCGACCCGAAGAGTCACCGTCTTGCCTACGCCGGCCCGCGCGGCTTCAGCCGCGGCTTCGGCATCACAGATGGTGCAGATGGAAATGCGGTCGACCCTGTCGGCGCCCGCAGCAAGCAGCGCCGCCAGTACGGCGGTTGAATCCCCCGCCGCCCCGCCCGACGGGGCATCGCCCGCGTCGCTGGCCACGGTGAGGCCCGGTGCGGAAAGCCCGATGCGGATGATCTCGTCCAGTGGCGTGACATCCGGCTCGAATTCGGCGCGCCTGTCCCAGGTCATCTTGGCGAGCGTATCGGCGGCTTTTTGGGCCGCCTCCCGACTTTCGGCGCAGACCAGGGCGGCGAATCCCAGGTCGGG
>Ga0335085_10017968_pt1 | contig 10176 bp, 6 predicted proteins | sample Lox_Sample_45_FD_206712 | JGI IMG/M metagenome (GOLD analysis project Ga0335085, IMG submission 206712) | Soil microbial communities from Loxahatchee National Wildlife Refuge, Florida, United States - Lox_Sample_4.5 | ecosystem: Environmental > Terrestrial > Soil > Wetlands | place: USA: Florida... | reverse complement strand
TGAGCCATATTTCACGATCCGAAAATAACGCCTTGCTTTCCACGTAACGCGGATGGCCTGAGGTAAACACTTCCTGGAGGTTGTATTTCTGTTGTTCCGAAAGATCGGGGGAGAAGATTTCCTTCCGCGGTTTTCCCGTTATGTTCTCAGGCAATTGGCCAAGGAGCATTGCGCCAAAACGGTTAATGTATTGGATACGGTCATCGCGATCGATGATGAAGATGATATCCTGTGCAGCTTCTGCCAGTGCCCTGTAACGCTCTTCGCTTTCGCGCAATGCCGTCTCAGACTGTTTGCGTTTGGTGATGTCCCGCCAGATCGTATGAAAGACATTGCGTCCGGAGAGCACTATTGTTTGGGTAATAACCTGAACATCCCTGATTTCTCCATTCTTGGCCATATGCCTAACCTCGAACTGGGCCTTTCCTCTATCGATCACATCCCGAATTCTGGCGCGTATTTCTTCGGGAGTTTCGAATGGGTCGATGTCAGAGATACGAAGGCCTGCAAATTCTTCTCTTGAGTATCCCAGTTCCCGGTGGGCTGCCTCATTGAACTCGAGTATCCTTCCATCAGTATCCAGAATCAGAATACCGTCGGGGGATTGTTCAAACAAGGTATGATGCCGGAGTTCGGCTTCGCCGGGGTTGCCTGCAGTCTTTGAATCTTTATGAGATATGCGTTGCCTTTGCGCCATGTGTCAACCGCTCATCATAGTCCCTGAATATGTTTTGTCGTAATTGTCATAGAGTTAGTATTTTAGTATAGATCGCTTGAAAATGTCTGCGCATAAGGTTGTGTTCCGTAGAGTTTGCAGTATGACGGATTGTCGAACGTGCAGACATGAAAAGGTAATAGTGAGTGAATAATGTGAAGACCTTTAGTGCCATATTTCTCTTAGCAGAGAAACTGTGCTGCGCAATCTTCAAAATTTCTTCATCTTTTCCTGATACGCTACCTGAATATAAAAATGTTTCAGACTATTTTGCCGTGAATCATATCATAGTTTTCAAGGAGGAGATGTATGAAATCTGCAAAATCATTCGTTCTTGCACTGAGCCTCACCTTCCTCGGACTTATATCCTGCCCCGGTCTGTCATCAATACCTGGCATTCAGTCCCTGGCATATGCGGAAGAACCAAAGATTTCAAAGGAGGCCGTTGATATACTTTCAAAAACAAGCCAGGCAATGGCAGAGATCGCTGCTGCGGTGAAGCCTGCGGTAGTCAATATTTCATCTACGAGAACGATAAAAACCCAGGGTGCTCAGTCCCCTTTTTTCAGCGATCCTTTTTTCAGAAGATTCTTCGGCGATGAGTTTGGAAACGCAAACAGGCCGAGTGAGCGTAAACAGGCAAGCCTTGGGTCAGGGGTGATCGTGGACAGGGATGGGTATGTCCTCACCAACAACCATGTCATCAAGGATGCTGACGAAATAAGAGTGAGGTTGTCTGACAAACGTGAATTTAAAGGCAAAGTGGTGGGTGCTGATCCCAAGACGGACCTTGCGGTGGTCAAGATAGACTCAGACCATTTACCCACAATTAGGTGGGGTGATTCTGACAGGCTGAAGGCGGGGGAGATGGTGATCGCCATAGGAAATCCCTTTGGATTGAGCCAAACCGTCACTTCGGGGATCGTGAGTGCCACAGGAAGGGCAAATGTGGGTATTGCAGACTATGAGGACTTCATTCAGACCGATGCGCCCATCAATCCGGGGAACTCCGGCGGCGCGTTGGTGAATGTAAGGGGTGAGCTTGTGGGGATCAACACCGCCATATTCAGCACCTCGGGCGGATACCAGGGGATCGGTTTTGCCATACCGACCAGTATGGCAAAGGTCGTTATGGACAACCTGGTAAACAAGGGGAAGGTGATCAGGGGATGGCTTGGTGTTTCCGTGCAGCCGGTGACTCCTGACCTGGCACAACAATTCAGTCTCAAGGAGGAAAAGGGGGTCCTTGTAGGGGACGTTACGGAGAACAGCCCAGCCGAAAAGTCGGGACTCCAGAGGGGTGATGTGATCGTAGAATATGAGGGAAAAGAGGTGAATGACCCCTCAAGCCTCAGGAATTTAGTGGCAAGCACTCCGCCGGATAAAGAGATCGTGATGAAGCTCCTGCGTGATGGTAAGCCTAAGACACTAAAAGTCATTATCACTGAACTGCCTGCTGAAAAACAACAGCTGTCAGGGAAATTCGATAATCCTCTCAAAGGAGTTCATGTCCAGGACATCACTCCCGACGTAAGGAGGAATCTTGCCATCCCCAAGAGGATCACCGGGGTAGTAATTACCGCTATTGAGGAGGGCAGCGGTGCCGGGCCATTTCTGGAGAAACAGGACGTGATAATGGAAGTGAACAGAAAAAAGATTCTCAATGCGAAGGAGTATGAGTCAGCAGTTTCAAGAATCAAATCTTCCCAGAATATACTTGTGTTGGTCTACAGGAAAGGCGCAACAATTTATGTAACACTGCCGGCATCATAAGCTACGGAACAGGTCTCCCCCAGGGTGCGGCAGGCCCCTCCCTAGAAACCTGCCTCACCCACCCTGAAACGCCATCTGCCACTCTAGCCTTATTAATGAACAACCATGCAGGAGATCACAGGCTTGCGCTCTATTTCATTCTCAGAGAAAAAATCTGCTATAATGGTCTTAGGTTTTTGGTTGGTATGGGTCGCGTTATGAATGAGAATAGAGGTCACAAAAGAATTATAGAAAGACTATTCTTCGTCCCCGTCATTTTTGTAATCCTCCTCGTCGCCCTATGTTTTCTGATTGAACCCCTGCTGTGGGAGGGAGTGCTGGCCAAGGTGCTTCCAGATTCGTCCCGGGAGCTGAGGGAAGAGCAGCTGGAGCCTATTGCTAAGGTTGTGGAGAAAGCGATTCAGGAGGGCCAGATCCCCGGCGCGGTAGTTCTGGTGGGAAATCAGGAACAGGTTCTTTACCGCAAAGCGTTCGGTTATCGTTCCCTGGTGCCGGAGAAGCAGAACATGACAGAGGATACCATTTTTGATGTTGCTTCCCTCACCAAGGTGGTTGCCACCACCACGGCGGTGATGCAGCTGGTGGAAAAGGGCAAACTGAGACTGGAAGATCCTGTTGCCGGCTACTGGCCTGCCTTCAAAGCGAAAGGAAAGAGATACATTACCGTGCGGCAACTCCTTACTCATACTTCCGGCCTTCGGCCTGACCTGAGTCTCAAGCGGGGGTGGTATGGAAATGGCGCTGCCCTCAAAAAGATTATTGCTGAGAGACCCGTTGCCCCTCCCGGGAAGCGTGTCATTTACAGTGACATAAATTTTGAAGTGCTTGGTGAGCTTGTCCGCCGGATCTCGGGCCTGCCTTTGGATATCTACTGCAATGAGCACATCTTTAAGCCTCTGGGGATGAAGGATACGGTATTTACCCCCCCCCCGGCACTTCGCGACCGCATTGCACCCACAGAGTATCTCCATGAACCTTCGGGGAAGATACTCTGTGGAGAGGTCCATGATCCCACTGCATACCGGATGGGTGGTGTGGCGGGACACGCAGGACTGTTTTCGACTGCAGACGACCTTTCGCTCTTTGCCCGGATGCTCCTCGATGGAGGCAGTTATGGGGGAGTACGTATCCTGAACCCGCGTACGGTCGAGAAGATGACTACTCCCCAGACACCTCTTCACAAGGGCCCGCTGAGGGGACTGGGCTGGGAAATCAATTCTCCCGCACCTCACAAGCGTACCCTTTTCCCCCGGGGCAGTTACGGCCATACCGGTTACACCGGGACATCGCTCTGGATCGATCCCGATTCAAGAACTTACGTAATCATTCTGACGAACCGGGTTCATCCTGATGGCAAAGGTGATGCCTGTCCCCTGCGAACGGACATATCGATGCTTGTGGAAGGAGCGCTGGGGAAGGATTCCATTGAGCAGGCGCTTGCTGCCAAGAGCGTGCGAAGGGGCGAGCGCCTGCCCGTGAAACAGAATGGGAAAGTGCAGACCGGAATAGACGTGTTGAAGGCTGAAAAGTTCGCTTCTCTTGCAGGACTGCGCATAGGGCTCATCACCAACCATTCCGGGCTTGATTCTACAGGGCATCGCACTCTTGACCTGTTGTATCATGCACAGGGAATGAAACTGGTCGCGGTCTTCAGTCCTGAACATGGACTATCGGGAAAGATGGATGAAAAAATTGCTTCCATTACCGAGAGCACAACAGGTCTCCCTGTATACAGCCTTTATGGCAGCGTTCTGCGCCCTACAGAGAGGATGCTGGACGGTCTGGACGCATTGGTCTTCGATATCCAGGATGCAGGAGTACGGTTTTATACCTATATCACCACCATGGGCTTTGCCATGGAGGCAGCAGCCAGGAAGGGAATCTCTTTTTATGTCCTGGACCGGCCGAATCCCCTCACCGGATCAATAGTCCATGGTCCGGTCATGGATCAGGACTTGAAATCCTTTGTGGGATATTTTCCCCTTCCCACCAGACACGGCATGACTGTGGGGGAGCTTGCGAAGATGTTCAATGAAGAGAACAGGATTGGTGTCAACCTGCATGTGATCAGGATGAGCGGGTATGAACGGAATTTCTGGTATGATGAAACCGGACTCCAGTGGGTGAACCCCTCGCCAAACCTCCGGAGCCTTACGCAGGCCATTCTTTATCCGGGAGTGGCCACAGTGGAGGGTTCAAATGTGAGCGTGGGAAGGGGGACCGAGACCCCGTTTGAAATCTTCGGCGCTCCCTGGATCAATGCCGGAGAACTGGCCGGATATTTGAACAAACGTAAAATCCTCGGCGTATCCTTCAGCCCTGAGCACTTCACTCCTGCAGGCAGTGTGTATAAAAATAAACTGTGTCACGGTGTTCGAATTGTTCTGTTTAATCGCCAGTCTTTTGATCCCGCTCTCCTGGGTATCGAAATCACTGCAGCGCTCCACCATCTTTACAAAAAGGAATTTCAGATCGACAAGACTCTCGGTCTTATTGGGTCACGCAGGGTGGTGCAGGAGATCAAGGAAGGACAGGATCCCCAGGCTATTGTGATGCATTGGCAGGGGTCACTTGAAGACTTCCAAAAGATGCGGGAGAAATATTTGCTCTATTAGTCTGGTTCGCAAACAGAGAGTCTTTCTTCTTTAATCCCTCCTGGGTATAGACGTTACGGGGGTTCCAGAGCATCCATCCATGGGAACCGATTTTTTCTGCAGCCCTTATCTGCTCGCTGATTGCCTGGCCCTTAAAGTCCCGCCTGTCAAAAGCGTAATCCCTGAATGCCTGGAGCCACGGCCTGAAACGGACCGGCGAGATGTGTGTGCGTTCCAAGGCCTTTTTAAGAGACAGGTACACAATTTCATGGGGATTTCCCACAGGAACGCGATATCCGGGTATGCCGTACTGGAATCCTGAGGGATAGAGCATGGGAGAGATATAGTCCAGAAGGGGAATAAGGTCTTCCAGCCGCTGCCCTATTTTCGTGTCATTCAAATTCCAGCATACATAGCCGAAAATATCCGCGGAAAGGAACACATTGTAAGGCGTGAGTCTCGTTCTCGCTTCTTTGAGAAAGCCGGTGATAGCGCCTATCCTGCTTTCCTCTGTATTGGGCATCGAAAAAACAACCCCTGATGTGTCGGGAAACCTGACGTAATCGAACTGTATCTCGTCAAATCCGTTTTGCGCGGCCTCCACTGCAATGCTGATATTGTAGTCCCACACTTCTTTTCTGAAAGGATCCATCCATGCGAGGTGCTCCCTGTCATGCCATGTCTCTCCGCTTGCAGTTTTTACTGCCCAATCAGGTCTTGCGATGGCGAGGGGGTTGTCTTTGAAGACCACAATCCGCGCTATGGTATAGACCCCTTTCTCTTTCAGGGATTTTATCAGGCCCTTGATGTCTTTCACGATGATGAGTTTCTGACCCCCCACTTCAGAAACCAGTGGTATGGAGCTCCTGTACGTGAGATTTCCCCTGTCTCCCTTTACATCAATGACGAGTGAATTCACCTCTGTCTCTTCCATGAGCTTTAGTGCTGATCCCCGCAGAATTCTGGAACCTACGCCATAAAAGGAAAGATAGAGAGCCCTGGGCGTGAAAGCCGTCAACTCTATCTGCTGGGGCGAGGTGAGAAAGGGAAGGGTGATAAGAGGAGAAGCGAGTTTCTGCTCGGTCCTGAGATATCCAAGCGCCCTCACTGCCACTTTATCCCCTGAGGCCTTCACCCTGAAGATCCCCTGTTCATCGGTGACTACTACCTCATTGTTCACTGTGACAAATGCCCCCTTAATGGGTCTCTTTGTGGCGGAATCCACCACCTTTCCCGTGGTGAGTCCGACGGTATACCCCATAGTATCCCCAGACATAAACAGGAAGACCATTATAAGGAAAGGCATAAGAAATATACTCATTCTCGGCATATAGCTTTGTATTCTATCACTGAACGCGCATATTCTCAATAGATTATTTTCCTCTGGGGTGAATGTCCCTGGAGTATTGCTTCAAAAGTCTTCCCCTTATCCGCATTAATTATAAGATAGCGGGGAAGGGTCATGAGGTTATCCGAGGCAGAGGTGTGGTGCCGCTCAATGGTGAATGCGGCCGCATATCCCAACGCGGACGCCTTGCCCATAAGTTCTTCATCATAGAGTCCGAAAGGCCATGCGAGCATGTCCACCTTGACCCCAAGCTCTCTCTCCAGCTTCTCTTTTGACTTTCTCAGCTGCATCTCCACAGACCTTTCATATTCCGAAGGCGAGTACTTTTTCTTGTCTTTCTTGAAGTTCGGGTGCCAGTACGTATGGGATTGGAAATCAAAGAGGCCAGATTTTTTTAGCTCCCTCAGCTGGTCCCAGGTCATGGCGTATGAAGCATTGGATATAGCGGACGGATAAATGAACAGCGTAACCGGAATATGGTATTTCCTTACCAGGGGATACATATCTGTGTAGACAGACTTGTGGCCATCGTCAGCCACGATCACCACCGACCGGGAAGGAGGAGGAGGCCCCTTCCTGAGGTAATAATCTACGAGCTGCCTGAGGGGAATGACGGCATAGCCGTTATCCCTGAGATACGTGAGATGGGACTCAAAGACTGCGTTTGTGACGGTCATACCGTCCGCAACCACAGGCCCGAAGCGGTGGTAGAGGAGTATGGGCACCTGCACCCCGGCAGAATCTGCTTTCATGTTCTTTATCTCTCCCTCTGCTGCAGTGAGCCAGAAGAGGAGAACAACCAATGCCATGACAACAGAAGAACCGTTTCCCAGTGTGCCTGTTCGAAACAAAACGTTTCCCATCCTGCCTCCTCGGTGATTGCTTCATGGCCCATGGCATTCTCGTGCAATGGCGTCTAGGATTATACGTCATCCGGGAGTAAGAAGACAAAGGGTTCCCCTTGGGCCCACAAGAGCACTGCGGATTACGGAGGGTATGCCGGGATGCGTGCGAACTAATTTCATGAAATATTAAAAATAAAAAATGAAATCTCCTTGACATCGATCCCGGGGGAAGGTAGAATTGGGTGGGGGAATGCAATGGTGAAGTTGAGCAGGGAGCGGCTGAGTAATCAGGTGTATTCAATCCTCAAGGAGATGATTGCAAATTACCGGTTTAAGCCGGGCACCCGCATCAACATCGAACAGCTGACAAAGGAGCTGGGAACGAGCCGAACCCCTGTATGGGAGGCAGTGCATCGTCTCATCCAGGAAGGCCTTTTGACCAATATTCCCAACCGCGGCGTATTCATGGTCGAACTCACCCCGAGGACCTCCCTTGAGCTCTATACCGTGAGAGAGGCGCTGGAAGGATTGGCAGCACGGCTTGCGGTACAGAATATTGACGACAGGCTCCTAAAGAAAATGAAGAAAAATCTGGATGAGCAATCCAGGGTTGTTCAAAAAAGGGACCTGGTGGGCTATTCCCGTCTGGATTTTGGCTTTCACGCCATGGTATACGAGGCATGCGGAAATACAATTCTGCAGGAAATGTTGGAGACCATAAAGAGCAAGATGCGTCCCATTGCCATGCACATTGATCCTGTACTCGTCCAATTATATGATGAGCACCTTGAGATCTTTGAAGCCCTCAAAAAGCGGGACCCGCAGAAAGCGGAACGCGCCTTCCGGGTGCATAACCGCCATATCATAGAGCAGATAAAGGCAAGTTTGGAGAGCAATAAATGGAGCAGTGTCCACGGGAGAAAGGAGAACGTGACGCAAGGGACAAGAGCCAGCGGCAGTACCCCGTAGGCGTGAAACAGGAAGGAGCTTCAGAGATGCCCTGCTGACCCTATGGGTAGAGGGTAATCGGGAGAAATCTTAACCATTTTAGGAAAGGAGGAAGGTCATGTTGAAAAGGACGAAGAGAGTAGCGGGTTTTCTCGGCATGGGGTTAATGATTCTGAGTTTCGTGATTCCGTCGGGAGTGTGTGCCGAAGCGCCGGCCAAGATCAAGGTGGGGCTGATGTTTGGTCTCACCGGCGCAGCGTCACCGATAGGGCCGGTTCAGCTTGAGGGTGCAAAGCTGGCCATCAAGGAGGTGAATGCAGCAGGGGGAGTGAAGATAGGAGGGAAAAAGGTACCTGTGGAGTTTGTGGTGAAGGATGACGAAACAAAACCGGACATCGCCATCCGCAGGTTCAGGGAGCTGACGAGCGAAGACAAGGTAGACATTATTGTGGGCCAGACCTTTGCGCCCATATCCGCTGCCATCAACAAAGAGGTGAAGAAGACCCCCATCGGGTATTTTCCTGTGAATGTGGTGGCGATCACCATGTTTGAAAAGAACGAAATGGCTGAGACGACCTTTGCGATCCATGGTGCGGCATATTCCATCGGGTATGCAGGGGCCTCGCATGTTGCCGACAAGATGAAGCTCAAGAATATTGTCTTTTTTGCCCCTGCCTATGCCTTTGGCCGCGACCAGTGGGCTGGCGCCAAGGCAGCCTTTGAGAAGCGGGGGATCAAGGCGGAGTATCTGGAGTCTCCTGTGGGGACGAGCGATTACACCTCCTATCTCCTGAAGATTGCGGAGATGAAGCCGGATATCGTCATGATGGCCCATTGGGGCGTGGATGCCATCAATGTATTAAAACAGACGTACGAAACCGGACTCAAGAAGAAGACGAAAATATGGTTTGACTGGATGACCAATGTGTTCGGAAGCGGGGTGCCGCCCGAGGCGCTGGAGGGGGTGTATTCCCTGATGTCCTGGTACTATGATATGAAGGGCTTTGAGGATGCGGCCATTGTGAAGGCAGCAGAAGGCTTCACGAAAAAATTCACGGATGAGTACAAGTATCCCCCGGATCCCTATGCAGCAATGGCGTATATCGGAACAAAGGAGGCCCTAAGAGGAATCGAGCTTGCCCAATCCACCAATCCCTCTGCCATTGCGAAGGCCATCATGAGCAATCCAAAGTTTGATTCCATGAAGGGCCCTGGAACATGGAGGGTTGACCATGAACCCCTTTTCAAGTATGGTGCATTTGTGGTGGTGGGAAAAGGGGAGAAGGAGAGAAAGGACAAGAAGTGGGACCTGGTCAAGATTATCGGTGCTTACACAGGGGAAGACTATCTCCCTTCCCTCAAGGAACTGGGTTATTAGCTGTGGACTGGGCATAAAGGGAATCGTCAGTCATGGCAGAAACGACCCTCATAGAAACGGAAAAGGTGACCAAGCGTTTTGGCAGTCTCACTGCAGTGGATGGGGTGACCTTTTCCCTTCGTGAGGGAGAGGCGGTGGGTATCATCGGGCCCAACGGAGCGGGAAAGACGACCTTCTTCAATCTCCTCACAGGACTCTTTCCCCCCACTGAGGGAAGGATACGTCTCTCGGGGAACGATATCACCAATGTCCCTCCCTATAAGAGGGTCATAATGGGGATTGTGAGGACCTTTCAGCTTGTTTCGGTCTTCGATTCCCTCAAGGCCATTGATAATCTCGTGCTTTCCCATGTGAAGTGCAACCCTGACTACAAGATGGGAAGAAGGTTTTTCTTCAGTAATTTTCACCAGGAGGAGATTCTGGGGCCATGCCGGGAAGCCCTGAAGATGATGGGGATATCCCACAAGGCGGAGATCATGACCTCGGAACTCTCCTATGGTGATAAACGCAAACTCGAAATATCCATCGCTCTCTCCCTCAAACCAAAGATACTCCTTCTGGACGAGCCGTTTGCG
>Ga0335085_10017967_pt1 | contig 10177 bp, 8 predicted proteins | sample Lox_Sample_45_FD_206712 | JGI IMG/M metagenome (GOLD analysis project Ga0335085, IMG submission 206712) | Soil microbial communities from Loxahatchee National Wildlife Refuge, Florida, United States - Lox_Sample_4.5 | ecosystem: Environmental > Terrestrial > Soil > Wetlands | place: USA: Florida... | reverse complement strand
CCACTGGCCCATCGTCCTGGCGGGCGTGGGCTCGCTGCTGGCGGGCGTGGCCCTGGGCGTCCTCGTGCACCTCCTGATCATCTCGCCCATCCTGTCGAGCCCGCCCATCAACCAGCTCCTCGCCACGGGCGGGCTCCTCTTCTTCATCCAGTCCCTTGCGACGCTCCTGTGGAGCACCGATCACCGCTCGGTGCGCGTGGCCCTGCCCGTGCTCGAGGTGGGCGGCATCTTCATCTCCTTTCCCCGCCTCATCGCGTTCGGGCTGTCGATCCTGGCCATGATCGGCCTCTACGTCTTCCTCACGCGCACCTTCGTGGGCACGGCCATCCGCGCCGTCTCCCAGGATCGCGACGCCACCGCGCTCATGGGCGCCAATCCGCGGCGCCTCTACCTCGTCACCTCGGCCGTGGGCGGCGCCATGGCCGGCATCGCCGGGGCGCTGCTCATCATCCAGTACGCCGTGCACCCGTACTTCGGCGCCGCCTTCGGCCCGCTGACCTTCATGATCTGCGTGCTGGGGGGCCTCGGCAGCATGTTCGGCGCCTTCGTGGCCGCCTTCATCATGAGCCAGGTCATCTCGCTGGGCGGGGTGCTCATCTCCACCGAGATGGGCTACGTGGTCGCCTTCGTGATCTTCATCGTGCTCATGTTCGTCCGGCCGGGCGGCATCTTCGCGAGGCGCACGTGAGCTGGGGACGCGGGCTCGGCGGCCTCATCATCGCCTTCCTGGCCGTCCAGCCGTTCCTGCCCATGGGCCGCATGCGCGAATACGTGATCCACGTCGTCGTGCAGATCTTCATCTGGTCGTTCATCGGCGGGGCGTGGTCGCTCATGGGCCGATTCCAGCTGGTCTCCCTCGGCCACGGCGCCTTCCTGGGCGTGGGCGCCTACACCACGGTGCTCCTGTGGAACTTCTTCGGCCTCACTCCGTGGATCGGCGGCCTCGTCGGCGTGCTCCTGACCGTGGCGCTCGCCGTGGTGATCGGCTATCCGTGCTCGCGCTTCCAGGTCGTCGGCCACTACTTCGGGCTGGTGACGCTGGCCGTGTCGGAGGTGGTCCGCCTGCTCATCATCGCGGAGCGCGACTGGACGGGCGGCTCGCTCGGCGTGAGCCTCAAGCCCGCCGCGGGGGACTCGAGCATCTGGGCGCTGCAGTTCGCCGACAAGCGGATCTTCTACTACATCGCCATGGCCCTCTGGCTCGCCGGGCTCTGGGTCTGGGTTCGCGTCGACCGCAGCATGGCCAGCCGGGCCATGGAGGCCATCGGCGAGGACGAGACGGCCGCGGCGTCGGTCGGCATCCACGTGACGCGCTTCAAGCTCGGCATCACGGTGCTGTCGGCGGCCCTCACGGCCGTGGGCGGCGTGATCCTCGCGCAATACCTGGCGTACGCGAATCCCGACACCATGGCCGGCATCGGCGTCTCGCTGCGCATCGTCTTCGCGGTGGTCCTGGGCGGCATGTACTCCCTGCTCGGTCCCTCCGTGGGCACCGCGCTCACCATCGCGCTGAGCGAGTTCCTGCGCATCTACTTCGGCATCAAGCTGATCGGCATCGCCGAGACGATCTACGGGCTCGTGCTGATCCTCTGCATCATCTTCCTGCCGTCGGGCATCTACGGCTCCATCCGCGAGGCCATCCGGCGGCGCGTCGCGGCGGCCGCGCCCGCGCTTTCCGCCCCTTTCGGTAGGCCGGCCGGTCAGGCATAATCCCGCCGTGGCGAACTGGTCGGTGCTGGCGGACGGCAGCCCGCCGAAGAACGTGGTGGCGCTGGCGGAGCAGGTGGAGCAGGACGGCGGTCATGCCCTCGCGCTCTACCGGGAGCCCGTGGGCGATCACTGGCAGATCTTCTGCCTCCTGCCCATGGCCAAGGTGGAGCCGACGCCGTACCAGCGCGATCTCTCTCCGACTCACGTGAAGCGGCTCCAGGAGGTCGTCAAGAAGATCGACCGCTTCGTGGATCCCATCGTCGCCATGTCGCCGAAGCCCGGGCTCTACTGGACGCCGAACGGCAACCACCGCCGCACCGTGCTCGCCAAGCTCAAAGCGTCGATGATCCCGGCCATCCTGGTGCCGGAAGCCGAGGTCGCGTTCCAGATCCTCGCCCTCAACACGGAGAAGGCCCACAACCTGAAGGAGAAGTCGCTCGAGGTCATCCGCATGTACCGCGGCCTCGTGGCGGAGGAGCCGGGCCGCGGGGAGGAGGACTACGCGTTCCAGTTCGAGGCGCCACACTTCATCACCCTGGGCCTTCTCTACGAGAGGAACAAGCGGTTCGCGGGCGGCGCCTTCGCGCCGATCCTGCGTCGCGTGGACAAGTTCCTCAAGGGCAAGCTGCCCAGGACCCTCGAGGAGCGCGAGGAGCGCGCGGAGCTGGTGCGGGGCGCCGACGAAGCCCTGGGCGACGCGGTGGCGAAGATCAAGAAGCGCGGCATCAACCACCCGTACGTGAAGAACTACGTGCTCGCGCGCACCACGCCGCTCACGCGCCAGCGCAAGACCCTCCCGTCCTTCGACCAGACGTTCAAGAAGCTCGTGGAGAACATCGAGAGCTTCGACGTGTCGAAGGTCCGCTACGACGACATCCAGCGCTCGGCCATCATGAGCGCCCCGGCCGCCGGATAGCCCTCGGCATGGCACGGCCGGCCCGCCTCGGCGACGCCGACGTCTCTGCGCGCCTCCCCACGTTGCCCGGCTGGAGCCTGGAGGCGGGCAAGCTCCACAAGGCGTTCACCTTCCAGGACTTCGTCGAAGCCTGGGGCTTCATGAGCGCGGCCGCGCTCGTGGCCGAGGCGATGGGGCACCATCCCGACTGGAGCAACGCGTGGAATCGCGTCACCGTGGACCTGATCACGCATGATGCGGGCGGGCTGACCGCGCTCGACTTCGACCTCGCCGCGCGCATGGAGTCGCTGGCCGGACGGCGGCCGTGACGGGCACGGTCGCCATCGTCACCGGAGGCACCGGCGCGCTGGGACAGTCGATCGTGCTGCGCTTCCTCAAGGACGGCGCCACCGTGGCCGTGCCGTGGATCCTCGCCGAGGAGTGGGCTGCCCTCGAGAAAGCCGCCGGCGAAGCCCGGCCGCGGCTGTCCGGGCAGAAGGTCGACATGGTCGACGAGGCGGCGATGGCCGCCTTCGTCAGCGGCGTGCTGGGACGCTCGAGGAAGATCGACGCGATCGTCAACGCGGTCGGTGGCTTCTCGGGCGGAGACCTCGCCGCGACTCCGCTCGCGGACTGGCGGCGGCAGGTCGATCTCAACCTCACCTCCGCGGTGGTGGGCTGTCGCGCCGTCCTCCCCGCCATGCGGGCGGCCCGCCGCGGCCGCATCATCAATATCGCCTCGCGCGCCGTGGTGCCGCCCCTGGGCGGATTCATCGCGTACACGGTGGCGAAGAGCGCGGTGATCGCGCTGACGCAGGCCCTCAGCCAGGAGGAGCGCGGGCACGGGATCACCGTGAACGCGGTGCTGCCCAGCACGATGGACACGCCCGGCAACCGGCGAGCCATGCCCGATGCGGACCGGTCCTCCTGGGTCAGCACGGATGCGGTGGCCGACGTCATCGCCTACCTCGCCTCCGACTCCGCCTCCGCCGTCACCGGCTCCTGCGTCACCGTCTGAAACGGCTGTGTTAGACTGCGCCGCATGACATCTTCCCGTACCCTCGCGGCCGCTCTCGTTTTGACGCTGCTCGGGGCCGGCTGTGCGGCCAGCGGTCCGCCCATGTCTCCCACCGCGCCGGTTGCGGGCACGGTCAAGGCACTCGGACCCACCCGCGAGGTCTTGCCCAACGGGCTCACGCTCTTGATCCAGCCGCATCGATCGTCGGACATCGTTGCGGTGTACCTCTGGGTCGGCACCGGGGTGCGCTACGAGAAGCCGGACGGCCTCGGGTACGCGCACTTCCAGGAGCACATGCTCTTCAAGGGCACCGACACGTTCGGGCCGGGGTACATCGACCGGACGGTGGAGGGCCAGGGCGGTCGCAGCAACGCCTTCACGTCCTTCGACTACACGACGTTCCAGATCCTCGTGCCGAGTGACGGGACACGCAAGGCCATCGAGCTCCTCGAGGCCATGAGCTTCCGCTCGACGTTCGAGCCGAAGGAGATCGACGCCGAGCGGCAGGTCATCTTCGAGGAAGCGCGGATCGAGACGGACACGCCGAAGTCGGCGATCATCCGGCAGCTCTACGGGCTCGTCTTCCCCGATCATCCGTACGGCCGGCCCGTGCTGGGGACGCCGGAGACGATGAACGCGGCGAACCGCGACAAGCTCCGGGGCTTCAACCAGCAGTACTACACGCCCGAGAACATGGTGCTCGTCGTGGTGGGGCCCGTCGACCCCAAGGCCATCCGCGCCATGGTCGACGCCACGTTCGGCAAGCGGCCGAAGACGGGCTACGCCCCGCCGCCGACGCCACCCCTCACCCCGCTCAAGGGCATCGTCTGCAAGACGGTGGAGCGTCCCGAGCAGCAGGCGCAGTTCGCCATCGGCTGGCAGGCGCCCAGCCTCTCGAATCCCGACAGCTTCGCCCTCGACCTGGTGGCGACCATCCTCGGCGGGAGCGAGAGCTCGCGCCTGCCCAAGACGCTCCGCGACGGGGAGCGGCTCGTGTCCGGGATCAGCGTGAGCAACTCGTCGATGCAGCTCGCGGGCATCTTTTACGTGCAGGCGCAGCTCGAGGCGGCGGACGTGGAGAAGGCGAGGGCGCGCATCCTCGAGGAGCTCGCCCGGCTCCAGAAGGACGGCCCCACGGAGGAGGAACAGAAGCTCGCGGTGACCAAGGCGGAGTCGGAGCACGCCTTCGCCTACGAGACCAGCGACGGTGTGGCCGCCGCCTACGGGATCACCCAGCTCACCGGGAGTCTCGACGACGAGCTGCGCTACGTCGACCGGCTACGCGCCGTCACCCGGGAGCAGATCCGCGACACCGCGCGGAAGTACCTGCCGGTGACGGACTACGCCTGCATCGCCTTCGTACCGGGGAAAAAGTGATGCCTTGCGAGCTGAGACGCTTCCGAGCGTGGACGGTCGAGGTGGGTGGCGAAGCCCTGGGACGAGGGCTCGGTAGAATGCGAGGGCTGAGTCAATTCCGGATCGTCGCCCTCGCCGCGCTCCTTGCTCTCCTCCTCCCGGCCACGGCCCTCGCCCAGACGACCGGCGTCACCCGCACGAAGCTGCCCAACGGCCTCACCGTGCTCGTGCGCGAGAACCCCGAAGCCCCCGTGGTCGCGTACTCCGTCATGGTGAAAATGGGCACGCGCACCGAGACGCCGGAGAACGCGGGCATCTCGAACCTGCTCCAGCAGATGCTGGTGCGCGGCACCGAGAAGCTGAACGGCGAGGAGATCGCCGAGGCGGCCGACCGGATGGGCGGCGGCATCGACGCTTATGGCGACGCCGACTACTCCGAGATCACGGCGACGGCCCTGTCCCGCAACTGGCAGGAGATGCTGGAGCTGGTCGGCGACTGCGTCCTGCGGCCCACCCTGCCCGACGGCACCGTGCAGGCCGTCCGCAACTTCCTGGTCCGGCAGATCCGGAACCGCGGCGACAAGCCCTTCGACGTCGCCTCGGACCGCATGCGTGCCGCGCTCTTCGGCGCCAACCCGTACGCCTGGGATCCGCTCGGCCGGCGCGAGAGCGTGGAGAAGCTCGACCGCGACGCGCTCATCGCCTACTATCGTCGCTTCTACGTGCCGGGCCAGATCGTCATCGCCGTGAGCGGCGACGTGAAGAGCTCGGAGGTGGTGGCGCAGGTGCAGCGGATCTTCGGCGGCATGGCTCCGGGGAAGGTCGAGATGCCCCCCGTGCCGGCGCCGCCTCCCATGGCGGCGACGCGCGAGGCGGTGGTGGTGCCGGGCGCGCAGGCCCAGATCCTCATGGGCGCGCTCGCGCCGGCCTTCACGGATCCGGATCATCCACCGCTCAAGGTGCTCACGGCCATTCTGGGCGGCGGCATGGCCTCGCGCTTCTTCTCCGAGCTCCGCGACCAGCAGGCGCTGGCCTACACCACGCTCGCCGTGTATCCGTCGCGGATAGACCAAAGCGCCTTCGTCGCCATCCTCGGCACCGCGCCGGAGAACGTGCCCAAGGCCGAGGCCGCCCTGGCGCAGCAGCTCGCGCGCATCCGGAACCAGGCGGCCAGCGACGACGAGGTGGCGGTGGCGCGCGCGTACGTGGTGGGCAGCCAGGCCATGGACCGCCGGACCAACGCGCGGCAGGCCTGGTACCTGGCCTTCTACGAGCTGACCGGCGTCGGCTACGAGTTCCTCGACCGCTACGTGGCGGCGGTGAAGACCGTGAGCGCGGCCGACGTGCAGCGCGTGGCGCAGAAGTATCTGAGCGTCGTCCGCACGGTGGTCGTGCAGCCGAACTGACGCCGTCCGCTCACGCCGGCGCGATCAGGCGATCCACTCCAGCGGGTCCTCGTCGCGCCCGGGCACGTGCCCGTCCACGAAGATCCGGTGCCAGATCGCGATCTGCATGAGGCCCCAGATCGCGCGGCTCGCGTTGCCCCTCTCCCGCTGTTGCTCGCGCACGAGCGCCGTCACTCCCTCGGGCCGGAACCAGCGGCGGATGGCGGGGTTCGCCAGGAGGATCGGGGCGAGCCGGTCGAGGAACTCGCCCCGGAACCACTGCCGGATCGGCACGAAGAAGCCCCGCTTGCGGCGCCAGATGTGCTCGGAGGGCAGCCGGCGCTCGGCCCATTTCCTCAACACCAGCTTGCTGCGCCGGCCGCGCAGCTTGACCGAGTCCGGCAGCGAGAGGCCGAACTCGACCACGCGCTGATCGAGGTACGGCACGCGGCCCTCCAGGCCGAAGCCCATGAGCACCCGGTCGAGCTTCACGAGGAGGTCGTCCGGCAGGTACGTGGCGAGGTCGATGCCCTGGGCGCGGGCGATGTGGCTCCAGCTCCGCGGCGCCGCCTGCCAGGCCGCGACGAAAGGCGCGCGGTGGTCGGCCGCGGCGGCCTGGAGCTCCGGGCCGAAGACGCGCCGCGCCCAGCTCGCGCGCCAGTAGGTGCGCGTGCGATAGCCGCCCGATCCCGACGCGACCAGCTGCTTCATGAGGCGCTGGAGGAGATTGCGGCGGTAGCGGCCATAGCCCGCGAAGGCCTCGTCGCCTCCCTCGCCCGTGAGCACGACCTTGAGCTCGCCCGCCGCCTGCTCGGCCAGGAACGAGGTGGGCAGGCACGCGTAGTCGTGCAGCAGATCGTCCGTGGACCAGACGGTGTACGGAAGGCGCCGGAACACCTTCTGCCGATCCAGCACGATCTCGGTGTGCTTGGCGCCGAAGCGATGCGCGATCGCCGTGGCCTGGGGCAGGTCGTCGCCCGCCCGCGCGTCGTCGTAGCCGGCGGAGAACGTGCGCACGGAGCGGCCGGTCATCTCGGTGATCATGGCGAGCAGCGAGCCGGAGTCGACGCCGCTCGAGAGGAAGAGCCCGTACGCGACGTCGGAGCGCAGGTGCTCCAGCATGACCTGGCGGAACAGCGGCTCGAATTCCTCCACGGCCTCGTCGAGGCTCACGTCGCGCGGCTCGACGTGGAAGGGGGACCAGTAGCGGTGCTCGCGCACGCGAAGGTCGGCGTCGACGACGAGCGCGTGCCCCGGAGGCACGCGCCGGATCCCGCGAACCAGGCTGGTCTCGCCGGTGTTGAAGCGGTTCTGGAGGTACTGGGTGAGCGCGCCCGGCTCGAGCTCGGGCTCGCCCGGCCACACGGCGAGCAGCGCCTTCAGCTCGGAGGCAAAGAGCAGGCGGTCCGGGAGGACGGCGTAGTAGAGCGGCTTGATGCCGAGCCGATCTCGGGCCAGGACCAGCTCCTGCTTCTCTCCATCGTAGAGCGCGAAGGCGAACATGCCGTTGAGCGAAGGCAGAGCGTCGAGGCCGTCGAGAGCGTAGGCGTGCAGTATGGTCTCGCTGTCCGACCCCGTGGCGAATCGCCGGCCGCGCGCCTCGAGCCCGGTCCGCAGCTCGATGAAGTTGTACACCTCGCCGTTGGCGACCAGGGCCAGGCGCTCGCCCAGCATCGGCTGATGACCGCCCTCGAGATCGATGATGGACAGCCGCACGTTGGCGAGCCCGACGGGACCCGCCACGTGGATGCCCAGATCGTCGGGGCCGCGATGGGCGAGCGCGGCGGCCATGCGGCGCACCGTGCTCCCGTCGGCACGGCCGCGCCTCACCAGCATCCCGGCTATGCCGCACATGGTGCCGTCCGCGCGCAAGCGCTCACTGGCTGAGTAGGTACTACGCGTGGACGCGCCGTGTCAACCCGCGCGGGCCGCCGCAGAACTTGAAGAGGCGGAGCGACTCTGGCAAGGTCGATGCGTGACCGTGGGCGTCTCCCTCCTCCCGGCCGTCGCGTGGTTCCCGCGAGCGCTGCCCTGAAGCCCCGGTATCGCGTGCTCCTCAAGCTCGCGCCGTATCTCCGCGCGCACGCGCGGACGGTCGTCGCCGGCGCCCTCTGCGCGCTCGTGTCGGGGGCGCTCGCGGGCGCCATCGCGTGGCTCGTGAAGCCGGTCATGGACGGCATTTTCATCCGGCGCGACGTCGCGATGCTCACGCTCGTCCCGCTCGCCATCCTGGCGGTGTCCATCATCAAGGGCGCGGCCGCCTACGGCGAGGGCTCCTTCATCGCGGCCGCGTCCGAGCGCGCCGTGGCCCAGCTGCGCCGCGAGGTGTACACGCACATCCAGGGCATGCCCGTGTCCTTCTTCATCGGGCGCCACTCGGGCGAGCTGCAGGCGCGCGTCATCACGGACGTCAACCGGATAGGACGGCTCTTCTCCTATCTGGTGGTGGACGCCGTGCGCCGGTCGGGCACGATCGCGGCCATGCTCGCCGTGATGTTCGCCCGCAACTGGCGGCTCGCGGTCATCGCCGTGGTGGTGTTTCCCGCCCTCGCCGCCGCCGTGTGGGCGCTCGGACGCCAGCTCTACCGGATCAATCGCCGCACCCAGGAGCGCATCGCGGACCTCTTCCTGCTCCTGCAGGAGTCCTTCACGGGCGCCAAGATCGTCAAGGCCTTCGGCCGCGAGCAGTTCGAGCAGACGCGCTGGGACCGGCTCAACAACCGCCTGCTCGACCTGGCGCTCAAGGACATCCGCGTCGACGAGCTGTCCAAGGCCATCATCGAGATCCTGGGAGCCTTCAGCATCGTGGGCATCGTCTGGTACGCGGGCGCCCTCGTCATCCGGGGCGCCATGACGCCCGGCGAGGCATTCTCGTTCATGGCCGCGGTCGCTCTCCTCCAGCGCGCCGTTCGCGAGCTGATCCGCTCCTACAACACCGTGCAGCAGTCCCTGGCCTCCGTGGAGCGCGTGTTCGAGATCCTCGACACGCGGCCCACGATCGTCGACGCGCCCGGCGCGACCGCGATCGCCGGCTTCCGGGATCGCATCGTGTTCGACCACGTCTCCTTCCGCTACCCGGGCGCGACCACCGAGGCCCTGAGCGACGTGTCGCTCACCATCCGGCGCGGGGAGACCGTGGCCTTCGTGGGCCTCTCCGGATCGGGGAAGTCCAGCCTCATGGATCTCCTGCCCCGCCTGAACGACGTGACGGCCGGACGCATCACCATCGACGGCCGGGACATCCGCGACGTCACCATCGCCTCGCTGCGGGGGCTCTTCGGACTCGTCACCCAGGGCACCTTCCTCTTTCACGACACGATCGAGTACAACATCGCCTACGGCAAGGCGGGCGCCACGCGCGAGGAGATCGAGGACGCCGCGCGGCGGGCCCACGCCCACGACTTCATCAGGGCGCTGCCCGATGGCTATCAGACCCTGGTGGGCGAGCGGGGCGCCAAGCTCTCGGGCGGCCAGCGCCAGCGCATCGCCATCGCCCGCGCCTTCGTGAAGAACCCGCCCATCCTCATCCTCGACGAGGCGACGTCGGAGCTGGACGCGGAGAGCGAGTCGCTGATCCAGGACGCCCTCGCCGACCTCACGACGGGCCGGACGCTCCTCATCGTCGCCCATCGCCTGCGCACCGTGCGGGACGCCGACCGGGTCGTGGTGGTGCACGACGGGCGCATCGTGGAGACGGGCCGGCATGTCGAGCTCATCGCGCGCGAGGACGGGATCTATCGACGCCTCGCGTCGCTCCAGCTCCTGGACGTGGGCGGCGGCTGACTCGCTCCCTCGCCCCCAAAGGGGGAGAGG
>Ga0335085_10017966_pt1 | contig 10177 bp, 7 predicted proteins | sample Lox_Sample_45_FD_206712 | JGI IMG/M metagenome (GOLD analysis project Ga0335085, IMG submission 206712) | Soil microbial communities from Loxahatchee National Wildlife Refuge, Florida, United States - Lox_Sample_4.5 | ecosystem: Environmental > Terrestrial > Soil > Wetlands | place: USA: Florida... | reverse complement strand
AGTTTTTTAAAGAGCATTAGATGGACGCGCCTGGGCACGGCCGGTGAGACACACTAATTCCTCGCCTCACTCGACTTGGATAACAGCGCGGCGCGATGGAGCGATAGGACGTAGGACACACGTCAGTGTGACAGCCCGGCGGCCGCCTTCGCTCAAGATGACGGTCTCGGCTTACTGCGGGGTCCAGCCGCCACCAAGAGACTGATACAGCGCCGCGTAGTATTGCAGCTCCTGATACCAGGCCGCCGAGAGGCTCAGGGCAGACAGAAAATATTGCTGCTCGTAATACTGGACCTCGAGGAAACTGGTGACCCCGCCCTGGAAGCGAACGTTGGCCAAGTCGGCCATCTGCTTGTAGGTGTGCGTCTGCTCCTCGATCTTGATGCGGTACAGACGGGACTGGTTGTAACCGACGAGGCTATTGGAGACGTCTCCAAAAGCGTTGTTGACGGTTTGCTTGTAGGTCAGTTCGGCTTCGTCGCGCTGTGCCCAGGCCAAACGATATTGGCTCCTGATTCTGCCACCCTGGAAGATCGGCTGCACGGCTTGGCCGCCAACTGCCCAGAAGGTTGCCGGCCCTTGAAGGAAGCTGGTGATCGCGGTGCTCTGTGCGCCGAAGGCTCCGGTCAGCGAGATCTGCGGGAAGAACGCGGCCTTGGCTACGCCGACGTTGGCGTTAGCAGCGACAAGGTTCTCTTCCGCGCGTCGAATATCAGGACGCCGTTGTAATAACGCGGAAGGAAGCCCGGCGGGAACTTCCGGAAGGTGCGGCTGCTCGGTGATGGTCAAGCCGCGAGCGATGGGTCCGGGATTTCGACCTAGCAGGATACTGATGTTGTTTTCAGTCTGCTCAATGAATTGCTGTGTGCTGATGACTTGAGCTTCGGCCTGCTGTAGCAAGGTCTGCGCCTGGTAAACATCCGTGATGGCGCTTTCGCCGCCCTTAAACTTGATTTCATTCAGCTTCAGGATTTCTTTGTCCACGGCGACGGTCTTCCTGGAGAAATCGAGCTGCTCGTCGTATTGACGGAGCAAGAAGTAGTCGGTGGCAACGGACGTGATGAGAGAGTTGTAGACCACGTCCTGGGCATACTGAGTGGCCAGGAGGGTCGCCCTGGCGGATTCGGTTGCGCGCCGATACTGTCCCCAAAAGTCGACAATGTAGTTCAGGGACAGGCCGAGAGTGTCGAAGGTGGAAGCGTGCTGGACAAGCGCGTTGCGCTCATAGATGACGGACCCGGTGCCGTTGAGCGTAGGAAACTGATCGGCACGAACGATGCCCAAGTTCGCGTTGGCTTGCAGGACACGCGTGGCCGCGATGCGGATGTCGTAGTTGTTGGTAAGAGCTTCCTTAATGAGCGCTTGCAGCGCCTGGTCCTGATAAACGGCCATCCATTGCGTCTCGGCAAAGGGTGGTGCACCGGCCTGCTGGGAGACTTCGGGCGCAAGGCCGCGATATTGATCGGGAACCGTGGTCGCAGGACGCTTGTAGTTGGGGCCGACCTTGCAGGCGGTCAGGAGCAAGAGCACTGCGAGACCAAAAATGCAGGTACCTCGACTCGCCGGCCGCACAGCCGACCTCCTTGCTCGATATGACAAGCGGAAAGAAAATCGAGATGACAAGAAGAGGAACAGCTTAGTCATGGGCCTCTCCTGGAGCCTGGGTTCCGGCGGTGCCGGGAGCGGGCTCGTGCTTCTTGCCGCCGATCCAATTGCCGAAGCGCTCGACGACATCGAAGCTGACAGGGATGAAGAAGATGGCGAGGAATGACGCCGCGAGCATTCCGCCGATCACAATCGTGCCGATGACCTGGCGCGAGATAGCGCCCGCGCCGGTGGCCGTCCACAAAGGGACGCAACCTAAAAGGAAAGCGAACGACGTCATCAGAATGGGTCGCAATCGCAGCTTGGCGCCGTTCAGGGCTGCATCGATGAGAGTCGCTCCCTTGTCGTATTCCAGTTTGGCGAATTCGACGATGAGAATGGCGTTTTTCGCCGACAAGCCGATCAGCATGATCAAACCGATCTGCGCGTAGACGTTATTGTCGAGGTGCCGGAAGTACAACGTTGCGAATGCACCGAACACAGCGATGGGAACGCCGAGCAGAACGCTGAAGGGCAGAGTCCAGCTTTCATACTGGGCGGCCATGATCAGGAAGACCACGAAGAACGCGGCACCGAAGATGACGGCCGGCGATACACCCTGGGCTGCTTTTACTTCCTGATAGGACATGCCCATGAAGTCGTATCCCATTTGCGTGGGCATGCTCTTGCGGAATGCGTCTTCCATGGCGGCGATGGCTTGTCCCGAACTGTAGCCCGGCGCAGAGGCAACGTTGATCTGCACGCAGTTGAAGAGGTTGTAACGCATGACAAATTCAGCGCCCGAGCGCGGGTACGTGGTGGACAAGGTGCTCATCGGCACCATCTCGCCCGCGTTGTTCCTGACGTAAAACTTGCCCAGGTTCTTGGCGTCTGTGCGGAACTTGCCGTCGGCTTGCACGTAGACCTGCCACTGCAGGCCGAAGCGGTTGAAATAGTTGATCAGCGAGCCGCCCATGAACGCCTGTACGGTCTGATAGAGCTGGTCCAGCGGGATTTGCTGCGTCAGGGCCTTGGCGTTGTCGACGTTGACGCCGACCTGCGGAACGCCAAAGAGCGCGGTCGTCATGACCCCGGCGAGTTCGGGGCGCTTACGCAGCTCGGCCATGTAGAGCTGGGTATTTTTGGCAAGGAAATCGATGGTCCCGCCGGAGCGGTCTTCGAGAACGAAGGTGACACCACCGGACGTACCGACACCCGGAATGGCGGGCGGCGGGAACGAGAAGGCTATGCCGTATGGCACACGGGACAGAGCGCGCGCCAGATGCATTTTGATTCCGTCGTAGCTGGTCTCAGCAGTCTTGCGCTCGTCCCAAGGCTTGAATGAGATGAAGAAGAACGAGCTGTAGGTTGCGTTCACGCCGCTCAACATGCTGTATCCCATAACTGAGCTGACGTACTGGACACCAGGCGTGTCCATGATGATTTTCTCGACGTCGCGTGCCGCCTCGGAGGAACGTTGCAGGGAGGATGCATCCGGCAACTGCAGGCCGCCGTACATGTAGCCTTGATCTTCGTCAGGCAGGAAACTCTTGGGGAGATGGCCGCCAAAATACCAGGCTCCCACACAGGCCAACCCCAGCAATAAGAAGGCAAGCCAGGCGTTGTGAATCAGGTGCCGGCACCAATTCACATAGCCATCGGTGGCCTTTCCGAAGACCTTGTTGAACCAGCGGAAGAAAGCGCCGAGCGGGCCGCGGGCCTCTTTCTTGGGCTTCAAAATCATCGCCGATAACGCGGGGCTCAGGGTAAGGGCATTGAAGGCAGAGAATAATACCGAGATAGCAATGGTGATGGCGAACTGTTTGTAGAGCTGTCCGGTAATACCGGGAATGAACGCGGTAGGAACGAACACCGCAGCCAGGATGAGCGCAATAGCTATGACGGGGCCCGACACTTCCTCCATGGCTTTGATGGTGGCGTCATGCGGAGTCATGCCGTGCTCAATGTTGTGTTCTACCGCCTCGACGACCACGATGGCGTCATCGACGACAAGACCGATAGCCAGCACCAGTCCTAACAGCGAGAGGGTGTTGATCGAAAACCCGAGGGAGGGAAAGACCATGAAGGTCGCGACCAGCGAAACCGGCACGGCGATCAACGGAATCAGCGTGGCCTTCCAACCCTGCAGGAAGATGAAGACGACAATGATGACAAGAGCGATCGCTTCAAAGAGTGTGTGCTCAATTTCGCTGATGCCGGCACTGACGGAAAGCGTCGTATCGAGAGCGGTGATGTATTCCAGGCCCTGGGGGAAGCGGCCCTTGGCCTCCTCCATCATCTTCAGGACGTTGCCGCGGGTCACCAAAGCATTGCTGCCGGGAGTGAGATAAAGAGCGATCAAAGCTGCCGGCTGCGCAGGCTTCTTCGAGTCTGTGTTGCCCAGACGCGCGGTGTACGAGTAGTACTGTGAACCCAAGTCGACGCGAGCTACGTCTTTGAGGCGCAGGATCGAGCCATCGGACTGAGCACGCACGACGATCTGATCGAAGTCGGCGGCCGTGGGCAACCGTCCGGGGGCGCGAACGTTATAGGTGAACTGCTGACCACTGGGAATGGGCTCACCACCAACCTGTCCGGCGGGATTCACCTTGTTCTGAGCCTTCACCGAGTTAATGATGTCGGAGACAGTCACCCCGAGGTTCGCCAGCTTGTCGGGATCGACCCAGATACGCATCGCGTAAGGACCGGCGCCGAAGATCTGCACCTGGCCGACCCCTTGAATACGGGTCAAGGCATACTGCAAGTTGATGATGGCGTAGTTCGCCAAAAAGATATTGTCGTAGGTGCCCGTGGGTGAGAACAAATCGAGCAACATGAACGGCGCGGTAGTGCCGGGCTGCACGATAACGCCCTGCTGAGTCACTTCGGCGGGCAATTGGGAATTGGCCTGGCCGGTACGCATCTGCGCCAGAATCTGGTCAGTGTTGATGTCGGTTCCGAGCTGGAAGTCGACGTAGAGCGTCATGCCGCCGCCGGAGCTGGCGCTCAGCGAGTACATGTAATTCATGCCGCTGACACCCGACATCTGCTGCTCGATCGGAGTGGCAACGGACTCGGCGATGGTCTGGGCGTCGGCTCCGGGGTACGTGGCCTTCACCTGAATCATCGGATCGGCGATGTTGGGAAACTGGGCGATGGGAAGTTCCAGCATCGCGACCAGACCGCCCATCACCATCAGGATGGCGATGACGATGGCGACGATGGGCCGGTTGATGAAGAATTTAGACATGGTTAGTTGCTCCCGCCCGCGGAGGCGGCCGCTTCGTAAGGCTTCGCACTAACCGGAACTCCTCCTTCTTTCATCAACTGCGGCGCGGCTGCAGCGGCCTGCTGCACTTTCAGGATTCCCTCGGCGACAACCCGTTCGCCGGGCTTCAGCCCCTCGGTGATCATCCAGTTTGGCCCAATCCGGTCGCCAACTTTCACAGGACGGAAGGTAGCTTTGTTATCGGGCGACACGACAATCACCTGATACATCGACTGCACTTCGATGACGGCGGACTGGGGAACGAGGAGCGCGCTCTTGTTGTCGCTGGTTTGGATGCGAACGCTGCCGAAGCCGCCTGGGCGTAAGAGGGCGTCCTTGTTGGGAAATTCTGCAATCAATTGCACGGTTCCCGTGCCGGTAGCTACCTGGCGGTTTACCGACACCAAGCGCCCAGTCTGGGGATAGACATCTCCGTTGGCTTGGATGAAGGTGACGGGGATCGTCGGCCGGGCTTTGCCTTCCCGAACGATCTCGGAAATACGGGCTGCGTTCGATAAGTACGAACTCTCGCTGATGTTGAAGTAAGCCCAGATGGGATTGACTTGCGAGACGACCGTCATTTTGGTGGTCGTCCCCACCAAGTCGCCGACTTGCGAATTCGAGACGCCGGCAATTCCATCGATCGGGGAGTAGACCTTGGTCCAGGCCAGATTCAGTTTTGCGTTGTCGAGGGCAGCCTGGTCGGCCACGACCTGGGCCTTCGCGGCGTTCAAGCTGGCAACATCGTTGTCGAGTTGCTTTTGCGGAATGGCATTCTGCGCGGCCAGGGGAGTGTCGCGGGTGACGTCGTTCTGATAACGCTCCACCTCAGCCTGGGTTCTGTCGATCGTCGCTTTGGCCTGGTCTACCCCTGCCTGGTACTGCCGGGGATCGAGTTCGAATAGCAACTGACCTTTCGTGACGAAATAGCCGTTCTGGTAGTTCTGCCGAAGGAGATACCCCTGTACCTTGGGCGTGATGTCGGCGTTGACGGGGCCGTTGAGCTGAGCCACCCATTCATTGAATATCGGCACATTTTGCTGAGCAACCGGGGCCACCAGCACCTCAGGCGGAGCCGGCGGAGGCGGAGCTTCCTTCTTGTCACACCCGACGAAGAAGAGGACAGTGAGGCACGAGAGGAGACCGGCTATCCGCAGTGGCGATGAACGCGACCAGGTCCGAATCGCCAAGTAGGACCGCGTGAGAACGTTTGTCGGAGAGATTGGCCGTGCCTCGGGTATGGAATGCATCCGTTTAACTCCTCGTCACGATAAGCGATCTGGCAGCAAAAGCTCCTCGAATCACGCGAGAATCGCTCGCCAGTGCGGCACGCAACGTAGAAATAGCGCTAAGTATGTCCGATTCACCAAAATACAGAGATTTTGGCGAGCACGCAATCTCACCGGGACCTGACGTTCGGCGTAACTTGCGCCCGGAACGCCCACCAAAAAGACGATACTGTTACAACTCGGCAAGCATGTGAATGTTCCGGTCCCTGCCTTGACAGTGATTTGCGGGGCGTTTTACTGTTAGCGCCCACTGGGGGTGAGGTGCACATGGCGTTGTCTCCCGTCACCGCAATCGATGACGAACTCGAATTGGCAGGCAAACCAGCCGGGCCATGCGCAATGGTCGTGTTCGGAGCGACCGGCGACCTCACCATGCGGAAACTTGTTCCCGCTCTCTACAACCTGGGCAAGGCACATCTCTTGCCCAAGGAGTTTGCCGTCGTCGGCGTGGCCATCGACGACATGAGCCTGGAGGACTTCCGGAAAAAGGTAACACGATTTCTACCTCAGGAAGACCTCGGAACCGAAGCGTGCGAGCATTTTCAGCAGTCCCTGCACTATATGCGTGGAGACTTCGGGAATCCAGCAACGTTTTCCCAACTCGGTGAGGTGCTCAAAGGCATCGATGAAAAGTTGGGTACGAGCCAGAATTACCTTTTCTACATGGCGACGGCGCCGAAGTTTTTCAGCGAGATTGTGCAGCAACTTGGACAGTCGGGGCTGTCGCGTGAAGAGGACGGTCACTGGCGCCGCGTCGTCATTGAGAAACCGTTCGGAAACGATCTCGATTCAGCACTGGCGCTGAACTACAACATCAAGAGCATCCTGTCGGAAAAGCAGATCTACCGAATCGACCACTACCTGGGTAAAGAAACGGTCCAGAACATCATGGTATTCCGGTTCGGCAACGGGATCTTCGAGCCGATCTGGAACCGGCGCTACATCGATCATGTGGCGATTACAAACGGCGAGACCGTAGGGGTAGAGCAACGCGGAGGCTACTTTGACACCGCAGGGACGCTTCGCGACATGGTTCCGAACCACATGATGCAGCTCATCAGCTTGACTGCCATGGAACCGCCGGCGTCGTTCAGCGCGGATGCGGTGCGTGACGAGCAGGCCAAGGTACTCAATGCAATTCAGCCGCTCAGCTCGGAGGACGTTCTACACCAAGCTATCCGTGGGCAGTATGGAGAAGGAGTCATCAACGGCGAGAAAGTTCAGGCTTACCGGGCGGAACCCGGCGTAGCGCCGGAATCGAAGACCGAAACCTTTGTCGCGATGAAGCTGAACATCGATAACTGGCGGTGGGCGGGTGTCCCCTTCTATCTGCGCACGGGAAAGCGCATGGCGAAGCGTAAAACAGAGATCAACATTCAGTTCAAGCGGGCTCCGTTTCAGTTGTTTCGGCAGACGCCGGTCCACAAGCTGCAAACGAATCGCCTGGTGATACACATTCAGCCGGATGAAGGCATGGCCTTAGGGTTTGGAGCGAAGATACCGGGACCGCAGCTTCGCCTCGGCTCGGTGGAGATGAGTTTTGAATACTCGAAGTATTTCGGCACCGATCCATATACAGGATATGAGGTCTTGCTGTACGACTGCATGATAGGCGACCAGACGCTGTTCCAGCGTGCTGACATGGTGGAGGCAGGATGGAGGATTCTCGATCCGGTCATCGATGTGTGGAAAGCGCTGCCGGCGAGAAATTTCCCCAACTACGCTGCGGGCACGTGGGGACCCAAAGAGTCGGATGACCTGATGGAACGCGACGGGCGCACGTGGAGGACAATCGAATGATTCTTGCCGGTGACATTGGTGGAACAAATTCCCGGCTGGCCGCTTTCGAAACCGAAGGCAGCCGGCTGCAATGCGTGGTGGAGAAGGTCTATCCCAGCAAGGAACATAACGGCCTGCCGGAAATCGTTGCGGACTTCGTGAAGACCGAGGGAATTCCGGCCCAGTCAGCATGCTTTGGGGTTGCGGGCCCGGTACGAGGCGGACGAAGCAAGATCTCGAACCTGCCGTGGGTGATTGACTCGCGCGAACTCGCGACCCAACTGCGACTGCGCACAGTCGGGCTGATCAATGATCTGGAGGCGCTCGCCTATGGCCTTGAGATGCTTGAGTCGAAAGACCTTGTAACGATCAGCGAAGGGGCCACGGATGCTGACGGGAACATGGCGGTGATTTCAGCGGGTTCCGGCCTGGGCGAGGCGGGACTGTACTGGGACGGATTTCGGCATCATCCGTTTGCCTGCGAGGGCGGACACACCGAGTTCGCACCGAAGAACGATGTCGAAGTCGAATTGCTCCAATACCTGATGAAGAAGTACGGGCATCAGCATGTGAGCTATGAGCGCATCCTGTCGGGTCCGGGCGTGCAGAACGTTTATGAGTTCCTGCGCGACACCGGAAAGGAAGAAGAGACTGCCTGGCTCAAGGACCAGTTAGCCGGGGCGCGCGATGTTCCGGCATTGATCTCCGAGCTGGCGCTCGGCCACAAGGCGCAGATTTGCGATCGCACGCTCTCGATTTTCGTCAGCATATTTGGATCGGAGGCAGGCAATTGCGCTCTCAAGTTCATGGGTACCGGAGGCGTCTACGTGGCCGGCATCGCTGGAAAGATCGTGCCCAAATTGAAGGAAGGTGGGTTCATGGAATCGTTCCTCGACAAGGGGCGCATGCGGCCGCTGCTCGAGGGCGTGCCGGTAAAGATTGTGCTCAATGACGATTCAGGATTGATCGGCGCGGCACGGTTTGCGCTGGTGCAGAAGGCGTTTCGGACGTAGTACGGCGCGGCGCCGGTCGAAAGCAGATTCCTCGCCCACCGCGGCGGGCTGGTGATGACAACCAAAGACTACCGCGACGTCTTCCCGAAAGGCCGTGCCAGCTCCAGCGGCGACGTATCGGTATCTTCAAAGCTGACCGATTCTTCTCTGGCGGTCTGGGGAATTGCCTGAAGCAGGCGAACGCAGCGATTCCAGCGAAGTACGGCCTCTTCGTTGTCGCTGGGCTTGATGGTCTCGGCCGCTTCAAAATGCTTCATGGCGTCTTCAAAGAGCGGAATCCACACATGCGAAGGCCGCCCGGCCCGAGCTTGAGCCTTGGCCCGGCGTTCGCTCAGAATCCCCAGGTAGTATTCGCGCTTGTAGGGGTCGGACAAGGCCTTGAACGTAGTTTCCGCTTCGTTACAGCGATCGGCAAGCGTGCCGCGGAACTGGTCGGTAATGGCCAACCCGAGAAGTCGCTTGGCGGCCTGGTTTTCCGGATCGGCTGCCAGAATGTCCTGACAGATTGACTCTGATTCTTCCGGCTCGTTGAGATAGCGATAGAGCTGGGCTTTGAACAGCGCTCCGTCGATACCACTCATCGAGATCGTCTTCAGCTTGTATTCCATTGGGCCCTCCTGCAGTGGCGCTGTGAACACGTGGCATGCCAAACAGATGAGACCAGTACGTCAAACCAAGTAAATATTGCTCTCGGGGTCAGCCCCTTGTTGTTTCTACGCGATCGTCCATAGCAGGTACGCCGCAATGATCGTTCCCACCACAGCTCCCCCGTAACACAAAGTAAAGATAATTTCGTTCAGATGCTTGACGCGGAGGCCGTCGTACAGCGTGAACCGGAAGCGATGTGCCCAATGAAAGAGCGACAAACTGCAAAGCACAAATAAGTAGATGCGAACCAGAGGCATTCGCACGAGCGACATTAAGTGTTCGTAGGTCGGAGGCTGCACCCATCCCAGCGGAATCGCCAAACCGAAGAGGAACAGCTGAACCGGGATCAGCAGCGCGGCTACGACTCCGCCGGCACTGAAGAGTACCCAGAAGAACGCTTCGTTGGATTGCTTAGCCATTCCCTGCCCTTCGGTTCCACTCATCGCAGCACCAGCCACGAGACGAAAGCCGAAATTAGGATCCACATCACGTAGCTCGGCGCGGCCACGAGAAATGCGGGCACGCGCTTCCCGCCGAGTCGCACCGGCATGGCACTGGGCGCGAGATTGAACCAGGTAATGGTGTGAAAAAGCACA
>Ga0335085_10017965_pt1 | contig 10177 bp, 7 predicted proteins | sample Lox_Sample_45_FD_206712 | JGI IMG/M metagenome (GOLD analysis project Ga0335085, IMG submission 206712) | Soil microbial communities from Loxahatchee National Wildlife Refuge, Florida, United States - Lox_Sample_4.5 | ecosystem: Environmental > Terrestrial > Soil > Wetlands | place: USA: Florida... | reverse complement strand
TTCGGCACGGGTGCACGCATGCCGATCAAGGCAACCCGCGCCCTGCTCAATGCGGCGCTGGACGGCAGCCTGGCGACCGCGGAAATGCGGATCGATCCGCATTTCAAGTTCCGGGTGCCGGTGGCAGTTCCGGGGGTGGACGCAGGCATCCTCAATCCCCGCGCCACCTGGGCGGACAAGGCGGCCTATGACGCCCAGGCTCAGAAACTGGTCTCCATGTTCCGGGACAATTTCCGCAAGTTCGAGGCCCATGTCGCAGCAGACGTGCTGCAGGCAGCACCGGAATTGGCGCAAGCGGCTGAGTAATCAAATACTTACCGCGCAGCATAGGGTGCAGCATAAAGTTTTGGCTGCATCTTTTTGCTGCAGCAATACCTGCAGCAAACCTAGCGTTGGCGGGTCGGTAGCGGAAGCGTACCGTACCGATGAGCTACCAAATAAAGCCTTACGCCTTCCGGTAAACCCACACTTTGGCGGGTGGAACGTTGGCCCAGACCTGGGCGGTGCGCACGACGGTAAAACCCGGCGGCGGCACCACCGGGGGATGCGTGCCATAGGAGAACTGGATAAGGGGCGCAGCCGGCGCCAGCCGCCCGGTCACCGACTCCATATAGGCCAGCCGACGCGCCGGGGGGTGATTCAACAGCGGCAGGCTGGAGACGATGGCGCCGAAGGGCGGGCCGTCCCTTCCGCGCAGTGCCCGGTCCAGGTCGAAGGCGTCGCCCTGGATTACCTGCACGCGCGGAAAGCGCGACGCCAGATGCTCGGCCAATTCCTCGTCATATTCCACCAGGGTCAGCTGACGGGCCGGCACGCCCCGCTCCAGGATCGCCTCACTGATCACACCGGTCCCCGGACCGATTTCCAGCACCGGCCCGGCTTTTGGATCGATCTGGCTGGCCATCGCCCGGGCCAGCGCCGGGCTTGAGGGAATGACGGCGCCTACCGCCTTGGGACTGATGATCAAGGCTTTGAGAAAGCGGAAGTTGCCGGCCAAGCTTGTGGTCACAGTTCCATCCCGCCGCATTGCCTTTTTTATCTTATCAGGCCTTTTCGCAGCCGTTCCAGAATTCCTTCAGGCGGGCGAGAAAACCTTCAGTCTCAGGCTGGCAGCCGGCCTGGCTTTCGGCCTCGAACTCGCGCAGCAATTCCTTTTGCCGCCGCGACAGCTTGACCGGGGTCTCAACTGCCAGTTCGACATAGAGATCGCCTCTCTGGGCGCTGCGCAAGATCGGCATGCCCTTGCCCCGGACGCGGAACTGGCGCCCCGGCTGGGTGCCTTCCGGAATGGTGACTTTGGTGCGGCCGCCATCCAAGGTCGGTACTTCGATGTTGCCGCCCAGCGAGGCGGCAACAAAGGACACCGGTGCCCGGCAATGCAGGTCATGACCGTCACGCTGAAAGATGGCGTGTTCGGCCACTGACAGGAAAATATAGAGATCGCCCGGCGGCCCGCCATTGGCGCCGGCCGCGCCTTCGCCCGACAGGCGGATGCGGGTGCCTTCCTCCACGCCGGGCGGCACATCGACGCTCAGCACCCGCTCCTTCTGCACCAGGCCGCCCCCACGGCAGGCCCTGCAGGGATTGCGGATGATCTTGCCGGAGCCGCGACAGGGAGAGCAGCTGCGCTCGATGGTGAAGAAGCCCTGCGTGGCACGTACCTTGCCGTGGCCGGCGCAGGTGGGACAGGTTTCCGGGCTCGAGCCCGCTTCCGCGCCGGAGCCGGAACAGGCATCGCAGGCGACCATGGTGGGGACTTTGATCTCCGCACTTCTGCCTCGAAAGGCCTCTTCCAGCGTGATGGTGAGATTGTAGCGCAGGTCCTGGCCGCGATTCTGGCGCTTGCCCCGGCCCATTCCGCCCATCATCTGCCCGAATATGTCCTCGAAGACGTCGCTGAAGCTGCCGGAGAAATCGCCGAAGGGATTGCCGGCGCGGCCCGCCGCGCCCATGCCGTTTTCAAACGCGGCATGGCCGAAACGGTCATAGGCCGCGCGCTTCTGATCGTCCTTCAGGACGTCATAGGCCTCGTTGATTTCCTTGAACCTGACTTCCGCCGTATGGTCGCCGGGATTCTTGTCGGGATGAAACTTCATCGCCAGCTTGCGATAGGAGGCCTTGAGCGCCTCCACCGTCGCGTCCTTCTGGCATCCCAGGGTTTCGTAATAACAGCGCTTGCTCATGGCCCCGGATTTCTACGCGTCCTGTGTTAACAAAGGGCCCTTCGCATTTTCGCGCGAAGGGCCGTTACCGGCTTAAGCGGCGCCTTTCTTGTTCTCGTCCACTTCTTCGAAGTCGGCGTCAACCACATTGTCTTCGGACCCGCCGGGTTTTGCGGCATGGGCCTCGGCCGCACCGGCGGCACCGGCTTCGGCCTGTTGCGCCTTGTACATAGCTTCGCCCAGTTTCATCGAGGACTGGGCAAGCGTGTTGGTCTTGGCTTTGATCTCTTCCAGATCGTCACCCTTGACTGCCTCCTTCAGCGCGGCCACGGAAGCTTCGATGGCTGTCTTTTCGTCGGCGCTCACCTTGTCGCCATGTTCGGAAAGTGCCTTCTCGGTGGAATGGACCAGAGCATCCGCCTGGTTCCTGGCTTCCACCAGTTCGCGCCGCTTCTTGTCTTCGCCGGCATGGGCCTCGGCATCCTTGACCATCTTCTGGATGTCGGCTTCGGAGAGGCCGCCAGAAGCCTGGATGCGGATCTGCTGCTCCTTGCCGGTGGCCTTGTCCTTGGCGGTGACGCTGACAATGCCATTGGCATCGATGTCGAAAGTCACTTCGATTTGCGGCACGCCGCGGGGCGCCGGAGGGATGCCGGTCAGGTCGAACCGGCCCAGCGACTTGTTGTCGGCCGCCATTTCGCGTTCGCCCTGAAAGACGTTGATGGTCACCGCACCCTGATTGTCTTCCGCGGTCGAGAAGATGTTGCTCTTCTTGGTCGGGATGGTGGTGTTACGGTCGATTAACCGGGTGAACACCCCGCCCAGCGTCTCGATGCCCAGCGACAGCGGGGTCACGTCGAGCAGGAGCACGTCCTTGACTTCGCCCTTCAGCACGCCGCCCTGGATGGCCGCGCCGATGGCGACCACTTCATCGGGATTGACGCCCTTATGCGGCTCCTTGCCAAACAGCTGCTTGACCACATCCTGCACCTTGGGCATGCGGGTCATGCCGCCCACCAGGATCACTTCGTCGATTTGGGAGGTGGTGACGCCGGCATCCTTGAGCGCCTGCTTCACCGGACCCACGGTCTTCTGGATCAGGTCATCGACCAGGGCTTCCAGCTTGGCGCGAGTGATCTTGATGGTCAGGTGCTTGGGACCGGAAGCGTCCGCAGTGATGAAAGGCAGGTTCACTTCGGTCTGCTGCGAACTGGAAAGCTCGATCTTGGCCTTTTCGGCTGCGTCCTTCAGGCGCTGAAGCGCCAGCCGGTCGCTGCGAAGATCGATGCCGTTTTCCCTTTTGAATTCGTCGGCCAGGAAATTGACCACACGGGTGTCGAAATCCTCCCCGCCCAGGAAGGTGTCGCCATTGGTGGATTTCACTTCGAACACGCCGTCGCCGATTTCGAGCACTGACACGTCGAACGTGCCGCCGCCCAGGTCATAGACCGCAATCGTGCCGGAATGCTTCTTGTCCAGGCCGTAGGCCAGTGCCGCCGCAGTGGGCTCGTTGATGATGCGCAGGACTTCCAGGCCGGCGATCTTGCCGGCGTCTTTGGTGGCCTGGCGCTGGGCGTCGTTGAAATAGGCGGGAACGGTGATCACGGCTTGCGTGACCTTCTCGCCGAGATGGGCCTCAGCGGTCTCTTTCATCTTGGTAAGGATGAAGGCGGAGATTTCGGAAGGGGAGAACTTCTTGCTCTCGCGCCCCTGGACCCAGGCATCGCCATTATCGGCCTTGACGATCTTGTAGGGCACCATGCCGATGTCCTTCTGGGTCATCGGATCGTCGAAGCGGCGCCCGATCAGGCGCTTGATGGCGAAGAAAGTGTATTCCGGGTTGGTGACCGCCTGGCGTTTGGCGGGCTGGCCGATCAGCCGCTCTCCGTCGGGGGCGAAGGCGACGATGGACGGAGTGGTGCGGGCGCCCTCCGCATTTTCAATGACCTTGGGGGCTGAACCCTCCATGACTGCCACGCAGCTGTTGGTGGTGCCAAGGTCAATGCCGATTACTTTAGCCATTAGCTGTTCCTCTCATCGAGCATGGAATCCTGACCCCTCTCGGGCGTCCTCCGGTCCATCCCATTGAAATATTTCACAAAATAAGCAGCGGGCCAAACCCATGCTTATACATGGGGGTATATAGGAAGGGGGGGTCGAAAAGCCAAGCCTTTGGGGCGATTCTGATATTTGGTCACTTGCCGGACCGGGACAGGGCCGGTCAAAGGTCCGGCAGCTGCATGGCGCCGGTATTCTTGCCACGGATCAGGGCTCGCCGGCTTTGGCGGTAAAGATTGCGGGTGGTGGCGTAGAAGTCGATCGAGGTGCGCTCGATGGACTCGAACTGGTCCCGGCGCTTGTCCACCGTGTCCAGGACCCTCAGTCCCGAGCGCACGAACAACCAGGTGTCCTTGCCATGGAAGCGGGCGTAGGAGAGGGGATCGAAGGCCCCGTCCACGGCGCTGCCCAGAAGATCGCGGGGTGGCATGGGGCCGACAAAAGGCAGCACCAGATAAGAACCTTCGGCGATCCCGCCCTTGCCCAGGGTGATGCCGAAATCATTGTCGTGATAGGAGATGCCGACCCGCCCCGCCACATCGATCAGCCCGGCCACGCCCACGGTCGAATTGATCACGATGCGGGAGAGGGTTCCCGCCGCCTTTTTGCCCTGGCCCTGCAGCACGTCATTGGCCAGCACAATGGGCTCATGCAGATTGGTGGTCAGATTGTGCACGCCCTCGCGGGCGAATTTCGGCACCACGGTGCGGTAGCCGTCATCCACAGGCCGCGCGATATGGTGCTCGACCCAGACATCGAAGGCGAAGACGCGGCGGTTGGTGGCTTCCCAGGGGTCATGCTGGGCCAGGGACTGTGCGCTGGGCGTGCTGCAGCCGCTCAATGAGAAACCCAGGAGCACGGCATAGAGCGCAGGACCGGTTGATCTCATGGCCTTCGGCAGGCATCCACGGCTCGCGCGGCTTGCCTTATTTGTCCACTCAACGCAACTGCCAAAGTCCGTTCGCCAATCCATTGATCGGCATGCTGACGAAAAGGCTCCAGATCGCGCAAGGCAGAAACGCCAGCCCGCCGGCGAGGTTCCTTCGCGCGAACAGGATCAGGGTGGCAAGCACGCACAAATTCATGATCATTGCCAAAGCCGGCGCAGGCCATATCCGCCAGATCAAGTTGAGTGCGAGCTGGGCCGAGAAGAATATGAGCGGGAGAGACTTCAGGCCGGCCGGCTTCCACACCAGCCAGGCTGCTACGGCCATCAGAGCGTACGATAACGTCCAAAGCGGCGCGATCGCCCAGGAGGCGATCACCCACTGCGCGATCATGACTGGCAGTGGCCTGGCCGCGACACTGGCAAGCGCACCAACCGCCAGGGTGACGATCAGGAAGATTTTAAGCGCGCGAATCCGCTTGGGGTCGGGCGAGTCATCGAGGAAGGTCATTGGGCGGCATGCTCCGCCAATATCCAGGCGATGCAGGCGGACAGTCTTTTGGCGAAAGCAATGTGCAGGAATTCATTGGGGCCATGGGCATTGGAATGCGGACCCAGCACGCCAGTGACAACGAACTGGGTGTTGGGGAAAGATCGCCCCAGCATGGCCATGAAAGGAATGGAACCGCCTTCGCCCTGGAACGCCACCGGCTTGCCGAAGGCGGACAGGCTTGCTTGGTTCAGCGAGGCCTCCAGCCAGGGCGCCAGCGCCGGCGCGTTCCAGCCATTGTCGCCGCGCGGAATGTCGAAGGTAACCTCCGCATCATAGGGCGGGTCTTTTTCCAGTGCCGCCTTCAGCGCGGCGCGGGCCTTTTCCGCATCCAGGGTTGGCGGCAGCCGCAAACTCAGCTTCAAGGTGGAATAGGGAAGCAGCACATTGCCGGCATTGGCAGGCAGGGGATAGCCATCCATGCCGGTCACCGCCAATTGCGGCCGCCAGGTCTTTTCCAGAATCAGTTCAGAATTTAACTCTTCTGATGGTCGCTCCCGCTCTCGCCGACGCTCCCACGCCATCGATTTGGTCTTGCCGGCGAAAGGCGCGCTGGACCATACGCTGTCGCCCAGGATTTGCGCGGCCTCCTTGGCCTGCTTCTGCCGGTCCTCGGGGATCTCTACAAACAGTTCCTGTAGCTTCATGCGTCCGGTGTTTTCGTCTTCGATCCGCGATAGCAACTCCCGCACAATACGAAAGGAGGAGGGCACGATGCCGCTGGCGGCGCCCGAATGCATGCCTTCGGTCAAGACCCGCACGGTCAGAGTGCCGATTAGGTTGCCGCGCAAGGAGGTGGTCAACCACAGCTGATCGTAATTGCCGCAACCGGAATCAAGGCACACGACCAGATCGGGCGTGCCGATGCGCGAAGCGAGATGCTCGATATAGAAAGGCAGGTCGGGCGAGCCGGACTCCTCGCAAGCCTCGATCACGATGACGATGCGCGCATGGGCGATGCCCTGTTGCTTCAGGGCCAAGAGCGCCGCGAGGCTTGCAAACATGGCATAGCCGTCGTCGGCGCCGCCGCGGCCATAGAGCTTTTCGTCAGTCAGCAGCGGCCGCCATGGACCTTTGTCTTCATCCCAGCCCAGCATTTCCGGCTGCTTGTCGAGATGGCCATACATCAAGACCGTACCGGATGCATTCGCGGGTATCTCAATGAAGATCAGCGGCGTGCGGCCGGAAAGTCGCACCACTTCCAAAGACGAACCGGGAAATTTGTGGAGCTTCGCCTTGGCCCAGTCGGCGAACATCGTCACGGCTTTTTCCATATGGCCGTGCTTTTCCCACTCTGCATCGAACGCCGGGCTCTTGTTGGGAATGCGGATGTAGCTGGTCAGCGCCGGGACGATCTCCTCGTCCCAGATGCGGTCCAGGAAAGCCGTGGTGCGCCCGAAGTCCATTAGCGATTTATGTCATACGCCGCGACAACCGCGGCGTTGAAAATCTCGCTCATCTTGGCGCCCAGAGGTGCAATCTGCACCGATTTCTCCAGCCCCACCAGCATCGGCCCCATCACGCTGGCCTGGCCCATCTGCTGCAGCAGCTTGGTGGAGATGGACGCGGAATGGATCGCGGGCATGATCAGCACATTGGCGGTGTCGGTGATGCGGGCGAAGGGATAAAGTGCCAGCTTTTCCTTGTCCAAGGCCACGTCCACCGCCATTTCGCCGTCGTACTCAAAGTCCACCTGGCGGCCATCGAGGATCTGTACCGCCTCCACGATACGGTCGCTGCGTTCGTTGCGGGGGAAGCCGAAGGTGGACGACGCCAAGAGCGCCACGCGTGGGGTAAGCCCGAGGCGGCGCGCCACCGCCGCGGACTGGGTGGCAATGTCGGCCAGCTGGTCGGCGGTGGGGATTTCGGTGACGGAGGTGTCGGCGATCAAGACCAGCCTGCCCTTGGCAAACACCACCTGCATTCCCATGGGGCGCTGGCCCGCGGGCGGGTCCAGCACCAGCCGCACATCGGCGAGCACATTGGAATAATTGCGGGTCACCCCGGTCACCATGGCATCGGCGTCGCCCGCCTTGAGCATGGAAGCGGCATAGATATTGCGGTCATTGGTGACCATGCGCACCGCATCGCGAAGCAGCGCGCCGCGACGCTGGATGCGGCTGTAAAGCGTGTCGACATAGGGCTGGGCTTCCTGGGCGGAATGCGGCACGCGGATTTCGATCAGATTCTCATCCAGGCCGGCGCGCCTCAAACCCTGCTTGACCACATCGGGCCGGCCCACCAGCAGCGCCTTGCCCATGCCCGCATTCTGGAAGGCGGCGGCGGCGCGGATCACGCAATCTTCTTCGCCTTCCGCGAATACCACCCGTTTGGGCTTGGCCCTGACCGCATTGGTCACCATCTGGAACAGGCCGGCCGAGGGATCGAGCCGCGCTGAAAGCTGGAACCGATAGGCGTTCAGGTCTTCTATCTTCTTCCGGGCCACGCCCGATTTCATGGCGGCTTCGGCCACGGCCGCCGAGACGCGGGAGATCAGCCGCGGATCGAAAGGCGAAGGGATGATATATTCCGGGCCATAGACGGGGCGGGCGCCGCGATAGGCGGTGGCCACCTCGTCGGGCACATCCTCGCGGGCCAACGCAGCGATGGCCTCGGCGGCGGCGATCTTCATTTCTTCGTTGATGGTGGTGGCGCGCACATCCAGCGCGCCGCGGAAGATGTAAGGAAAACCCAGCACATTGTTGACCTGGTTGGGATAGTCGCTGCGCCCCGTGGCCACGATCACGTCGTTGCGCACAGCCTTGGCTTCCTCGGGCGTGATTTCCGGATTGGGATTGGCCATGGCGAAAATGATGGGCGAAGGCGCCATGGAGCGCACCATATCGGGGGTGAAGGCGCCCTTGGCGGAAAGGCCCAGCACCACGTCGGCGCCTTTGACGGCTTCCGCCAAGGTGCGCGCCTTGGTCTGGGTGGCATGGGCCGACTTCCACTGGTTCATGCCTTCGGTGCGGCCGCGATAGACCACGCCCTTGGTATCGCAAAGGATCACATTCTCGGCCTTCACCCCCATTGACTTGATCAGTTCCAGGCAGGCGATGCCGGCGGCGCCTGCGCCATTCACCACCACCTTCAGGTCTTCCATCTTGCGCCCCGTCAGATGCGCGGCATTGATCATGCCCGCCGCGGTGATGATGGCGGTGCCATGCTGGTCGTCATGGAAGACAGGGATGTCCATCAATTCGCGCAGCCGCTGTTCGATGATGAAACAATCCGGCGCTTTGATGTCTTCCAGATTGATCCCGCCAAAGGCCGGACCCAGATACCGCACGGCGTTGATGAACTCGTTGACGTCCTTGGTATCGAGCTCCAGGTCGATGGAATTGACGTCGGCAAAGCGCTTGAACAGCACCGATTTACCCTCCATCACCGGCTTGGATGCCAATGCACCCAGATCGCCCAGGCCCAGAATGGCCGTGCCATTGGAGATCACAGCCACCATGTTGCCCTTGGCGGTATAGTCGAAGACGGTCTCTGGGTCCTCGGCGATGCGCAGAACCGGCACCGCCACGCCCGGCGAATAGGCCAGGCTTAGATCTCTTTGGGTCGCCATCGGCTTGGTGGCCACCACCTCCAGCTTCCCCGGCTTTTCGCCTGCGTGAAAGGCAAGGGCTTCGTCGTCAGTGAAGGACGGGCGGCTCATCAGGGACCTTCTGGAGTGTCGGCTGTTTCAGGATTTTCCACAGGATAAGCACGCATGCGGCGATTGCATCAAGCTTGTGTGACGGCAAGGTCCGCGACATCTCTGCTATGCTTGCTCGCATGAGCGAGATGGATTTCGGTATACAGGCAGAGGCCGGCGCGGACCCCACCGCTTCCGTGGGCGACGCCACCCCCATGATGGCTCAATATCTCGCCCTGAAAGCTGCGCATGCGGACTATTTGCTCTTCTACCGCATGGGCGATTTCTATGAGCTTTTCTTCGCGGATGCAGCAAAGGCGGCCGAGGCGCTGGACATCGCGCTGACCAAGCGCGGCAAGCATCTGGGCGAGGATATCCCCATGTGCGGTGTGCCGGTGCATGCGGCGGAGTCCTATCTTGAAAAGCTGATCCGTAAGGGCCACCGCGTGGCGGTGTGCGAGCAGGTCGAAGATCCTGCCGAAGCCAAGAAGCGCGGCGCCAAATCGGTAGTCCGGCGCGAGGTGGTTCGGCTGGTGACACCGGGCACGCTGACGGAAGACGCGCTTTTGGACGCGCGGGCCTCCAATCTGCTGGCGGCGCTGGGACGCTCGGGCGCGGACTTCGCCATTGCAGCCGCCGACATGTCCACCGGCGAATTCTCCGTCGCGGCCGTGGCGCGGGAGGAGATCGCAACCGAACTGGCGCGTTTGTCGCCGCGTGAGTTGCTGATTCCGGATGCGCTTTTGGCGCAGGAAGATTTCGCCGTGCTTTTCAAGTCGTTGGGCACTGCGCTGTCGCCCGTGCCCGCAAGCCGCTTTGATTCCGCCAGCGGCGAACGCGCCTTGAAAGCCCATTACAACATGCTGTCACTTGACGGTCTG
>Ga0335085_10017964_pt1 | contig 10177 bp, 9 predicted proteins | sample Lox_Sample_45_FD_206712 | JGI IMG/M metagenome (GOLD analysis project Ga0335085, IMG submission 206712) | Soil microbial communities from Loxahatchee National Wildlife Refuge, Florida, United States - Lox_Sample_4.5 | ecosystem: Environmental > Terrestrial > Soil > Wetlands | place: USA: Florida... | reverse complement strand
GACTTCAACGGACTCAAACAAAGGCCGCTGCTGTTCAGGGAGAGACATGATCAAACTGGGTTGTTTGCTCGCTTTTGTTGTGCTGTTCGCCTCGGCACAAGAGACCGTACCGAATGGATTCGAACTGTGGACGGCCGCTTCCCTCAAGCAGATGAACCAGACTCTGAACACAGAAGCCGCAAGCGACGCCCACCACATTGCAGTGCAGCATCTCGCGGATTTCAGCAACGACACGTTCATGTTGTCGCGGCGAGAGGCGGACGGTGCGGTCGAGTGGCATGAAAATCAAGCCGATATTTTCTTTGTGCAGTCGGGTTCGGCGACACTGATCGTAGGAGGCAAGATGGTGGGCGCGGAAACAGTGGCGCCTCATGAAAAACGCAACGGCACGATTGAGGGTGGCATCAAGCGGAAACTCTCCGCCGGAGATATTGTCCGTATTCCTCCGCAAACGCCCCATCAACTTCTTCTCGACGGTTCCAAGGGCTTCACTTATTTTGTCATCAAGGTGAAGGGTTACTAGCCAGTGTTTCCGCGTGGTGCGCCTGGCTTGTGACTGTTGGGCGCCGTGTCCCCCGGAGAACTTTTTTCATGCTACGAGTCCCGTATGGGGACCTATTCGATGCGCTGGTCCAAGCGCTTCTGACCTTGGGATTCGAAAGTCAGCGTGCCCGGCTCTGCGCCCAGCTTTTTGCCCAGGCGACCTGCGATGGAGTGTACTCGCACGGCTTGAACCGCTTTCCCCTGTTTGTTTCCACCATTCGAAACGGCCTTGTCGACATTCATGCAAGTCCGGCTTTGGTTTCGGCCGCAGGATCGCTCGAGCGTTGGGATGGGAACGCCGGTCCGGGAAATCTCAACGCCCATTCGTGCATGGCGCGAGCCATTGCTCTTGGTCGCAAGTACGGGACTGGCTGTGTTGCCTTGGCCAATACCAATCACTGGATGCGCGGTGGCAGTTATGGCTGGCAGGCCGCCGAAGCTGGCGTAATCGGGATTTGTTGGACCAACACACTGCCAAACCTTCCTCCCTGGGGGGCCAGCAGCCCACGACTGGGCAACAATCCATTGGTGTTCGCGGTTCCACGGCCGGGCGGCCACGTCGTGTTGGACATGGCGATGTCGCAGTTTTCCTACGGCGCCTTAGCCTCCTATCGCGCGCGCGGCGAATTGCTTCCGGTGGAAGGAGGCTTTGATTCCGAGGGACACCGGACACGTATTCCGAAGGCGATTGAAGAGTCTATGCGTCCACTGCCGATTGGGTATTGGAAAGGCTCGGGCCTCGCACTGATGCTGGACCTCATTGCGGGAAGTCTCTCGGGTGGGAAAACGACACACCAAATCGAGGCAAACCCGGAGTGCGAAACCGGCCTTTCTCAGGTTTTCATCGCCATCGATCCTTCGGCCTTCGGAGAAGTCGAACGCGTTGCAGACATTACCGACGAGGTCATTCGAGATTTGCAATCACTGCCGGAGATAGAGGCAGTCCGATACCCGGGCCAGCGAGTCTTGAAAATACGCGCGGAGAATCTTGCCAATGGCATTCCAGTGGATCGTTCAGTCTGGGAGCAGGTAAGGCGAATATCACGGAATACGTAAAGGAATGTCGGGGGCTTTGGCCGAGAGCACGAATCCAGCATGACAACTCATATTGGCTTGATTGGTGGTGGCAATATCACGGAGACACACGCCCGCGCGGCTCGAGCGATTCCTGGGGTCCATATCGCCGCCATTTACGGAACCAATGGCGCGAAAATCGACAGGCTCTCCCGTGAATATGGCGGAAAACCTTACCTCGACTTCGAGGCTTTCCTGAGCCATCGTCCGATGGACTTGGTGGCCATCGGAAGCCCCTCCGGATTGCACGCGCCGCAGGGCATTGCGGCAGCTCAGCGTGGGCTTCACGTGCTGACCGAGAAGCCGATCGAAATCACCACGGCGCGGGCGGATGCGCTGATTGGCGCCGCGCAAAGAGCGGGAGTGAAACTGGGCGTCATGTTTCAGGATCGGACCAGGCCGGAAACGCGTCGTCTCAAAAAGTGGATCGACGATGGCATGATTGGCAAGCCGCTGCTCGCGGATGCCCGCGTGAAGTGGTATCGGCCGCCGGAATACTATGCCGAATCACGCTGGCGCGGCACCCTCGGTCTGGATGGCGGCGGCGCATTAATCAATCAGGCGGTGCATACCGTCGATTTGCTGCTGTGGATGCTGGGAGATGTATCCCGCGTGCAAGCCTGCACCGCGACTACTCTGCATGCGATTGAAGGGGAGGACACCGCGCTGGCGATTCTCGAATTTGCCGCTGGAACACTAGGGGTCTTGCAGGCTACAACCGCGGCTTATCCTGGCTATGCGCGGAGGTTGGAAATTACGGGGACCGAGGGTACGGTCATCCTGGAGAATGACAGAATCATCGCGGCCGATCTGCGGACCGCCCCCGCGGGAGTTCTTGCGAGTGTTGCCCCCGACGACAATCAGCGAGCTTCCTCTCCGCTGGTAAGCGATTTCAGCGGTCACCAGGCCATTTTCGAGGACTTCCTTCGCGCCATCGAGCAGGACAGCGTGCCCCTCTGCGACGGTCGAGAAGGCCGCCGCAGTATCGCCCTGGTAGAGTCTATTTACCAAGCCGCAAAGCAGGGATAAACAGCACGTTCTGCGCCAATTCAGGCTGGACTTGCCGCACGCTCAACAAATTTCCCCACTCGGTCACGGCCCCGCATCATCTTGCTGACCAGGATCCGGGAACTTCCACGTAGGAACGATCCAGCGCGCTGGTGGAGGCGCAGCCAAGTAACTTGAGAGTTCTGGCCAAATCGTCGCGCAGAATTTCGAGAGTTCGCGCGACGCCAGACTCCCCGGCTGCGGCCAGTCCGTAGGCATAGGCGCGACCGCATAACACAGCACGCGCCCCCAGGCAGAGAGCTTTCGCAACATCAGAACCGCGGCGAACCCCGCCGTCCATCAGGACTTCCGCACGGTCCTTCACTGCGGCAACGATTTCCGGGAGCGCGCGTAGAGAGGCGGCAACACCGTCAAGCTGCCGGCCGCCGTGGTTGGATACCACGATCGCAGCCGCGCCCTCGTCGAGAGAGCGGCGTGCGTCCTCGGCGGTGAGAATGCCCTTGATGACGATTGGCCCACTCCACAGGTTTCGAATCCACCCCAAATCTTTCCAACTGAAGACCGCGCGCTCGAGTGCGGTGTGTGATTCGCGAATCCGCAAAGGGCCCCGGTCCGGAGTGACGATGTTCGGCATTACCGGCAGGCCGCCATCGAGCAAGAACCGAGTAAGCCATCGCGGATGCGACAGAAACTGAGGGAGAAAGGGAATCTTGGACCGCACACTGCCCCGCAGGAGTAAATCCATGCCGCCGCGCAATTCGCGGTCGCGTTGTCCGATGACGGTCGTGTCGACGGTGATCACCAGGACCGTGTAGCCCACAGCCTGGGCGCGACGCATCGCATTTTCTGCCGCCTCGCGCCCGCCGGTCAGATAAAGTTGATACCACACTGGGCCTACCGAAGCAGATTTCACATCCTCGAGCCGGTGCCCGGAAACTGTGGAAAGAATGTAGGCCGTCCCCGCTTTTCCCGCTGCCCGTGCGGCCGCAACTTCGCCGGCGGGATGCATGACGCGGCAATAGCCCACTGGAGCCAACAGGATGGGCATCGTCAACTCAAAACCCAGCACGCGCGTGCGCATGTCCCACTCGGCGAAGGGTACCGCCTGCCGGGGCCGCAATGTGACCTCCTCGAACGCCCGGAGGTTCTGTCGCAGGGTGACTTCGTTCTCAGCGCCGCCATCGATATAGTCAAAGACAACCTTTGGCAATCGCCGTTGAGCCAACCGCCGGAGATCTTCGATATTGACGACGCGTGGAGACGCCAGCGCCCGCGATGCGTTGGTCATTGGATTGGATCGTGTACTCTGGGCGACATGGATGATCCTTAGCCGCAATCCGCCATGCCTGGTCCATTTCTTTTACGTTGGCCGTCGTGGCCTGTCAAATCAACCGCACACAGACGGACTTCAGGAGAAATCGCCGTGGGGACTTGCTTTGCCAGAGGTTCAGCGTCCCATCCAGCCGCCATCCACCAGCAGCAGGTGTCCATTCACGTAGTCGCTGGCCGGGGAGCATAGAAAAACCGCCGCCCCGGCGAGGTCGCTGGCTGCACCCCACCGGCCCGCCGGAATACGCTCCAGGATTTGCCGGCTCCTTTGCGGATCGTCGCGTAATGCCCGGGTATTGTCGGTTGCCATGTAGCCAGGGGCGATGGCATTGACATTGACCCCCTTCGCCGCCCATTCATTGGCCAGAGCTTTAGTCAGCTGCGCCACACCCCCTTTCGCGGCGGCGTAGGCAGGAACCAGAATTCCGCCCTGAAACGAGAGCAGGGATGCGATGTTGAGAATCTTGCCTCTGCCTGCCTTCAGCATGTGCCGGCCGGCAAGCTGCGAGAGCCGAAACACTGCAGAGAGATTCACCGCGATCAGTTCATCCCAGTCTGACTGGGGAAATTCGGCTGCCGGCGCACGTCGAATTGCACCGGCATTATTGACCAGGATATCGATGGAGCCAAATTCATCAACGGTCTTTTGGACCAGTGCCGAGGCCACCTCCGGCTTAGCCAGATCACCCGGAAAGTAAAAAGACTTTTTCTCCAACTTGCGGATGCTATCGCAACTGGCTTTGCCATTGGCAGATCTTCCGTGCAGGCCGACGTTGGCTCCGGCCTGCGCCAGCGCAACTGCAATTGCCGCTCCCAAACCTCGGCTTGAACCGGTTACCAGAGCGTTCTTGCTGTTTAGTTGAAACGATTCGAGAATCATGAGTTGTAGGTTTTCCCCGGAATTCCTCTAGCCGATTTGGGCAGGCTCCAGCCGGGGAGCCAAAAGATGGATGATGGCCAGAGCCACCAGGTAGGCGGTGCCCGCGATCAGGAACGGAATCATGTAACTTCCGGTCCACTGCAATACGTAGCCTACGATCTTCGCCATCAGCATGCCCCCAATGGCGCCGGCCATTCCCCCGATACCCACCACCGAGCCCACCGCCTGTGCGGGGAAAATATCCGAGCTCAGGGTGAAAAGATTGGCCGAGAAGCCCTGGTGCGCCGCAGCCGCGAGACCGATCAGCAGCACTGCGCCCCACAGACTCTCCACGCGATAGGCGAATATGATGGGAACCACGCTGACGGCGCAGATCAGCATCGACACCTTCCGCGCGACGTTTACGGTGCTGCCGCGATGAATCATCCAGGAGGAGAGTCCTCCGCCGGCAACACTGCCCACGTCGGCCATCAGGTAGATCACCATGATCGGTATGCCGATTTGGGTGAGCCTCAGTCCGTGATCTCGTTGCAGAAAATCAGGAATCCAGAAAAGCAGAAACCACCAGATCGGGTCGGTAGTGAATTTTCCCAGCACAAAGGCCCATGTCTGTCGATGGGGTAGCAGCCTGGCCCATTTGATTTTGGTTACAGGCTCCTGCGGATCGCTGCGGATGTAGTCCAGTTCCGCTTGGGAAAGGAGCGGGTGTTCCTCCGGCCTTCGGTAGAGGAGGAGCCAAAATATGAGCCAGACGAATCCAACCGAACCGGTGGCAACAAAAGCCCAGCGCCAGCCCCAGCGGATGGTAATCCAGGGCACCACCAGCGGTGTGATGATCGCCCCGAAGTTTGTGCCGGCATTGAAGACGCCGGTCGCGAGAGCCCTCTCCTTCTTGGGAAACCACTCCGCTACCGCTTTGATGCTGGCCGGAAAAACCCCGGCCTCACCGAATCCGAGGGCCGCGCGAGCGATGATAAAACTGCCGAAAGAACTCCCGATCGCATGCGCCATGGACGCCAGGCTCCAGAAGATCATGGCGACGGCATATCCCAGCCGCGTGCCCAGGCGATCGACCAGGCGCCCCATCAGCACCATGCCCGCCGCATAGGCAGCCTGGAAGACAAACACCAGATTGCTGTAGTCGATCTCGTTCCAGCCCAGGTTGTGCTGCAGAGTAGTCTTCAAGACACCAAGGACCTGGCGGTCCATGTAATTCTTGGTGACTCCGAACAGGAGAAGCGCGCAGATTACCCAACGGAAACGGCCCACGCCCGCGGCGATTTTCCTCGGGGTCAGGCCTGAAGCTGCCGGCGTCGTAGATGTGTCTGAAGACTTCAGAATTTCTGACCTGGTGCCGGGTCCCATCATTTGATTCTCTACTTTTTCTGCCCAGCCTCCAACCCGGAACCTCCTTGTTCAAATCCCCTTTGCACCTTGACCACGCCAAACTGGCGGTCTTCCACTTCGCGATGAGCGGCCATGGCCCACAGAAAAGAAATGCGATGGCCCGGCACGGAAACATTGGGATGGTATCCGCTGGGCATAAGAACCGCATCGCCGTCCCGGACTACTGTGACCAGCTCGGGGTAGGCGGTGTTGTTGTACACCAACTGGATGCCAAAAGCCGGATCGGGCATGTTGAAATAGACGTAAATTTCCTCGAGCATTTCGGCATGCTCATGAGGAGGCCAGCTGGTCCAGTTGCCCGGCTCCGAGTCTGTAAACCCGGCAACGAGCCTTCCTGCCTGAACATTCTTGGCAAGCAACATGTTGAGGTGACGCTTGTAGCCGGATCCGCCAGTATCAAAGTTCAGACCTGGATCTTTCTCGATTTCGGCAAAACGTACCACTTGCAGTGGATAGCGGTGTGCAACGTCGGCCGAGAATTCAGCCAGGTCGACCTTCGAAGAGGTTGTGACAGTGATCGACGAATCGCGAGGAATGTACACGGCGTCAAATTGGCCCAGGCGTATGCTTTCGCTCCCTACGCTGACTGTGGCCTCGCCCGAAAGGCAGATCAGCCCCGTTTCGCGGTCGTTAACCGAAAAGGATTCTGTCGGTTTCGTCTGGTTGAGGATAATGCGTCCATAGGAGAGGTGCTGAGTCTTGCTGTTCTGAGGCGTGACTGCAATGCGCCGGCCGATATGCCCGTTCGTGTTGCGGAAAATCATTTTCTCCATATCGTTCTGCGCTGCGCTCATCGACGATCCTCCCTGGCTCGTGCTGCAACTGCCCGCGACGAATGTCTGGCAGCAAACGCTTTCCCCTCATTCCACGGCGAATGCTCCCATCGCCTGAGGCCGCGATAATCGGGGGAGGGCCTTGGCGGAAGGGCATTGCCCGGGGATCGGGGCACTCAGGTGAAGCGTTGCGGGCGGGCCTTCATGACTCTGCTGGGTAGTGATTGCGTCCACCCAAGGCTGAAAACTTGGTCCGCTTACATTGCAATCCCCAGCCAGCATTCATCTCCAGCGTGGTTACTAACAATGAACGCGTAGCATAAGAATCCGGTTTCATCGTGTCAAACCATAAAAACTGAAATTACAGTTCAGTCAGACTCAATGAAAAAAGGGGCTGTCCAGCCGGCAGGCCGTGGTCGGATAGGCAAGATGTTTGCGTGGAGTTGAGTGCCGGAACTCTGTGATCCTTGCGAAAGCTGAGGCCAGAGTGAAACCTGCCGAGCTGCCCTAATCCTTCAGCATCGCCTGCAGTGAATTCGCGATCGATTCGGTCAACCTGCGGGGATAGTCGGTCTGCACCATGGCGAGCCCCAGGACTCTGGAGATTCGATGCCCCTCGATCCGGTAGGTCCGAAAAAAACGCGCCCGCTGACGCACCGCGTGTTCGGGCAACACGGAACAGCCGAAACCCGATTCCACCATGCTCTTGATACATTCGGTATCATCCGCTTCCATTACAACGCGCGGAGTTATATCGAGGTCTTTGAACGCCCGGTCGATGATCTGGCGCAGGTTGCTTCTTCTGGGGTAAAGCAGAAAAGGAGCATCGGCGAGCTCGGAGGGGCGCAGAGTTCCAATGTGTCCGCCCTTCACCCGGCTGGGCGAATGCTTCAGCACAAGCAGTTCTTCTTCGAACAGGGGCACGATCTTGAGGCCGTCTTCGGGCACCGGGAGCGTAATAAGGCCAAGGTCGAAATGACGATCGCGCAGTCCCGCAACCGTTTCCTCCGTGGGGTTCACGGTGACCCGGATCTCTGCCTTGGGGTATTGCTTCCTTAATTCCCGCAAGGGTTTGCCAAGCTGGTAGATCAAAGTTGTTACCCCGGTGGAAAAGTGAAAGGGGCGTGTGTCTTTCGTCGAATCACTCTCAAATTCCTGCTTGATCTGGCTGGTGAGCTTTACCAGGGCTCTGGCGTGCTCCGCGAGACGGCCGGCCGCGGCCGTCGGAACCAGCCTCTTCCCATTGCGCACGAAGAGCTCGGTATGGAGCTCGTCGGCGAGGTTGTGAAGTTGAAGGCTCACCGCACCCGGCGACAAACAAACCTTCTCCGCCGCCCGGGTCATGCTCGGCGATTCCATCACGGCGAGGAAGAGCTCGAGTTGGTGTATATCCATGCGCCTTCTCCTGTGTCGCAGGTCAAATTAGACCATCGGCTGCAGCGTGGCCTGCACCGGCCACGATCCCTTCAGTCTTCCTGAATCATTTCTTTAGAATTTTCAGTTTGACACTCTTCAGGCAGCTCCCTATTGTCTTGTTGCTAACCACGGTTACTGTATCAAAATGCCGGGGAAGTTGTGTCCAGTCTCGAGAAGATCGGGAGACCCTTCCCGAAATCTTTGCAAGCCTGAGGTCAACGTCCATGAAAAGGCTCGGTCTGCTGTGCGCAATTTTGATGGCAACCTTCGGGGTGAGTGCGCAAGAGCCGGCTCCCCCCGGATTCGAACAGTGGACTGTCACGTCTCTCAAACCTGTGCTGCAGTCCCTCGACGCGGACGCTCCCGGCGATCCGCATCGTTTCGCGGTCCGCCAGCTCGCGGACTATCCCAATGATGGGTTTTTGCTGGTGCATCGGGCGGCCAACGGCCAAGTCGAGTGGCACGAAACTCAAGCGGATGTCTTTTTCGTGCTGTCCGGCTCAGCAACGCTGGTTCTGGGCGGTAAGCTGATCAATGGCGAGACCGTCGGGCCGCACGAGAAGCGCAACGGTACGATTGAAGGAGGGGTTCGCCGGAAGCTTTCCCCGGGAGATGTTGTCCGCATTCCTCCCCGTGTGCCCCATCAGGTCTTGCTCGACGGATCCACGGAATTCGACTATTTCGTCGTAAAGGTAAAGGGCTATTAGAGTTGAGTTGCCGCCAGGGAGGCGAGCATCCGAGAAATGATGGAAAACGGAGCGAAGCGCCTTCGCCCCCTCACGCTTACCTTCTAGCCTGGTCAATCAAATGGGGAAAATCGTGAAAGGAAATGCAGGGGTGCTCCGAACTTCACTCATCGCGCTGGTGGGTATGTTGTTGCTTTCTTTTGCATCGGCACAGGAAGCGGCATTTCACAACGCTCCGGCAAGCGCCACCCAAATGAAAAATCCGGTGGCCGGGCAGTCGGTAGCTACCCAGGCCGGTCAAAAGTTGTATGCGGGAAGCTGCGCCAATTGCCATGGACCGACGGGCGAGGGAACGGGCAATGTTCCATCCCTCGCCAGTGGACCTTCCCAGTCTGCCTCAGACGGCGCATTGTTCTGGTACATCACCAAGGGAGACTTGAGCAACGGCATGCCATCATGGGCGAGCCTGCCCGAGCTGGAGAGATGGCAAATCGTGGACTACATAAAAACGTTGCCGAAGGCTGCTCCCTGGAACCCTCCTGCGGAGGGGGAGGCCCCCAGCGGGACGAATGCGCCGGTGCCGCAGCAGCCATTTACAGATTACCGCTTCGAAAAGCCCGGCCTGATGCACAGAATTACCCTTGCGGATCTGCCAGCGCCGTTTGCTACCCCTTCGGCAGGCAATGGGCCGCGGATTGTGGCGCGTCCGGAAGGCGCGTGGCCGAAGGTTCCTGCCGGCTTCAACGTTGGACAGTACGCTGCAGGGCTGGATCGGCCGCGGTTAATTCAGACTGCGCCCAACGGGGATTTCTTCGTCGCTGAAAGCGAGGGGGGCGATATCAAAGTGTTTCGCGGCATAACCCGTGATGGTAAGGCGGAGCAGATGTCCGTGTTTGCCAGCGGCCTGAATCGCCCGTTCGGTATCAGCTTTTATCCGCCTGGGCCCGATCCGCAGTGGGTTTATGTAGGCAATACCGACTCGATCGTGCGCTTTCCTTATCAGAGCGGCGATCTGAGGGCTCGAGGCCCGGCCGAACACATTGCCGACGTGCCCGGCGGTC
>Ga0335085_10017963_pt1 | contig 10177 bp, 6 predicted proteins | sample Lox_Sample_45_FD_206712 | JGI IMG/M metagenome (GOLD analysis project Ga0335085, IMG submission 206712) | Soil microbial communities from Loxahatchee National Wildlife Refuge, Florida, United States - Lox_Sample_4.5 | ecosystem: Environmental > Terrestrial > Soil > Wetlands | place: USA: Florida... | reverse complement strand
CCCTACCTCCGCGAGGATGATTTCCAGCACAACGAGATGAAAGTGATATTCGGGAACGCGCTCACCAACAACTGGTCGCGCCAGCCGACTACCTTCCGCAGCTCCGAGCAGGAAAAGGCCAAAGTCCAGCCCGCGCTTCTCTACGGCCGCGTGGTGGGCGGCGGATCCGTGCACTTTACCGCCAACTACTGGCGCTTCCACGAAATCGATTTCATCGAACGCTCGAAACGCGGCGCCGTCCCCGGCGCCGATCTCGTGGACTGGCCCATCACCTATGCCGATCTCGAACCCTATTACACGAAAGTCGAATGGGAAGTGGGCGTTTCCGGCCTCGCCGGCGCCAGCCCATTCGATCCCCCGCGCTCGAAGCCCTATCCCCTCCCGCCGCTTCCCATCAAATCCACGGGAGCCATTTTCGAAAAGGCCGCGCTCAAGATGGGATGGCATCCGTTTCCGGCGCCTATCGCCATCCTTTCGCAGAACTACCGCAACCGCGCCGGCTGCGTCCACTGCGGCTACTGCGAATTTTTCGGATGCGAGATGGGCGCGAAATCCAGCACGCTCGCCAGCATGATTCCGGAAGCCGAGCGCACCGGCCGCTGCGAAATCCGTCCCGAAAGCTACGTCTTCGAAATCCGCACGGACAGCTCCGGCCGTGTCACCGGCGTCGCCTATTTCGACAAGGACAAACGCGAAAATTTCCAGAAGGCCAAGGCCGTCATCGTCAGTGCCAACGGCGCGGAGACGCCCCGGCTTCTGCTCATGTCGAAGTCCTCACGGTTCCCCGAGGGCCTCGCGAATTCGAGCGGGATCGTCGGACGCCATCTCATGTGGAACTCCGGCGGAATTGCGAACGCCATCTTTGAACACCCCCTGAACGAATACAAAAGTCAGGTGGTGACGCGCGTCGTGCACGACTTCTACGAATTGGACCCGAAAGTCGGCTTCTGCGGCGGCGGCGGCATGGACATGCGCTTCGACCTGATGCCCATCATGTTCGCCACCAACGGTCTCCCGCCGGACGTGCCGCAGTGGGGGCCGGAATACAAGGCCTACATCCGGAAAAATTTCACGCGCACGGCATTTGTTTTCTGTCACGCCACCTCCCTGCCCGTGCCCACCAACAGCATCAGCCTCGATCCCGACGTCAAGGACGCATGGGGACTCCCCGCCACGCGCGTGACGTACAGGGACCACGACGACGACCTGAAGATCAGCCAGTACCTCATTGATCGCGCCATGGAAATGCTCGACCAATCCCCGGCGCTCAAAAAATGGAGCGCACCCGTCAGGCCCCAGCAGTTTGGAGTGCATCTGCTGGGTACCTGCCGCATGGGGAACGATCCGAAAACCTCCGTGATCAATTCCGACCACCGCACTCACGACGTGCCCAACCTCTTTCTGTGCGATGGGTCGAGTTTTGTCACTTCCGGCCGTGGCCAGCCCACCATGACCATTCAGGCGCTTGCCTTCCGTGCCGCGGATCGCATCGTCCGGTTGGCCAGGCGCGGCGAACTGGGGAAGATGGCGCCGGCCACCCGAAGCTGACCGCCTCCGCGCCCTTTTCAAACGCATGGCCTCAAGCCCGCAACGTGAATCGCTCCCTCACGAAGCGAGCCTGGCGATTGCCATCGTCGTCTTTCATCTGCTGATCAACGTGTTGCACGGCGTCACCCACGTGCACTACGAAATCCCCCTGGAGCTCTGGCAGCACATCTACATTGCGGCGGTGATTTTTGTGGCCCCGATCGCCGCGGCGGCGTTGCTGGTCATGCGGCGGCTGCGCGCGGGCGCCTGGCTGTTGCTCGTGTCGATGTCAGCCTCGGCCCTCTTCAACATCTATTTCCACTTCCTGCTCGTCGGGCCGGACAATGTTTCGAGCGTCGACTTGCATGCCTGGGGACTGGGCTTCCTGGCGACAGCCGTCTTTCTCGCCGCAACGGAACTGTGGGGAGTGTCTGTGACGATACGGCTGATTCGAGCGATCTAGAACCACTCGCGCGCGGGCCCCTCGAGGAACGCGCGTAGCTTCCGCGACCGCGACGGATGCCGCAGCTTCCGCAGCGCCTTCGCCTCGATCTGCCGGATGCGCTCGCGCGTCACGGCAAACGACTGGCCCACTTCTTCGAGCGTGTGCTCGCTTCCGTCGTCCAGTCCGAACCGCATCTTGATCACTTTTTCCTCGCGCGGCGTCAGCGTCTTCAGTACGGAGCCGGTCTGTTCCTTCAGGTTCAGGCTGATCACCGCTTCGGACGGTGAAATGACCGCCTTGTCTTCGATGAAGTCGCCCAGATGCGAATCTTCCTCTTCGCCGATTGGTGTTTCGAGAGAAATCGGCTCCTGCGCGATCTTCAGAATCTTCCGCACCTTGGCGACGGGAATGTCCATCCGCTTGGCAATTTCTTCCGACGCCGGCTCGCGCCCCAGCTCCTGCACCAGTTGCCGGCTCGTGCGGATCAGCTTGTTGATCGTCTCGATCATGTGCACAGGAATACGGATCGTGCGCGCCTGGTCCGCAATGGCGCGCGTGATCGCCTGGCGGATCCACCACGTCGCATACGTGGAAAATTTGTACCCGCGCCTCCATTCGAACTTGTCCACGGCCTTCATCAGGCCGATGTTGCCTTCCTGGATCAGGTCCAGGAACTGCAGGCCGCGGTTCGTGTACTTCTTCGCGATGGAGACGACGAGGCGCAGGTTCGCCTCGATCAGTTCCTTCTTCGCTTGCTCGGCTTCCGCTTCCCCGCGATGGATGATCTGCAGCGTGCGCTTCAGCTCCGTCAAGCCCACTTCGCTGTCGCTCGCGATGTCGCGCAACTCGCTCCGCCTCGTGCGCAGCTCCTTGCGCGCGTCCGCCGCGGTATCCCCCTTGGAAACTTCCGCGCGCCGCTCCAGTTTCTGCGCCTCGCGTTCTAGCAGTTGCAGCCGCTCCACCGTCAGCCGCAGCCGGTCGATCAGCCTCTTTTTCTCGAACGGGTTGTAATCGATCGACCGCACCAGCCGCGACATCTCCACGCGCGTCCGTGCCAGCGTCCACTTCGCACGCAGGTAGCTCCGCTTCTTGCTCTTGGGCAGCTTGTCCAGTTTCGCCGCCTGCTTCAGCGCCAGGTCGTACAGTTTCGCGATCTTGTCGATGATCTTGAGCGTCTGCTTCGTCTTCGCTTCGATCTTGTCTTCGGTCAGCTCTTCATCGTCGAACTGCACGATTTCCTTGATCGAGCGCGCCCCCTGCCGCAGGTCGTCCGCGATGGCCAGCACTTCCTTCAGCACGATCGGCGACCGGGAGATGGTCTTCAGCACGGTCATCTGCCCGCGTTCGATGCGCTGCGCGATGGCCACTTCGCCCTCGCGCGTCAGCAGTGGCACGGTCCCCATCTCACGCAGGTACATCCGCACCGGGTCGTTCGTTTTCTCCAGCGCCCCCGGCGTCAGATCGATTTCCTGCTCTTCGCCCGCCAGTTCCTTGGCGGGTTCGCCTTCCGTCTCGATCGGCTCCGCCCCTTCCATTCCCGCCCGCGCCGTCTTCGCCGTGGCCAGGTCTTCGTACACATCGATCCCGTACCGCTCGAAGGTGGAGAGCAGTTCGTCGATTTCCTCCGACGAGTGCACCTCGGCCGGAAGAATGTCGTTCACTTCGTCGTAGAGCAGGTAGCCGCGCTCCTTGCCCATGGCAATGAGCTGTCGTACCTGGTCGTATTTGTCTTCTATGGCCATACTAGAAAAACTCTCCGGGACGGTGCGCGTTCATCCCATTAGACGCCGTGCGTCTACGCGGGTATCTTCAGATGCAACTGAGCTTCACAGGAGACAAGAATCCTGCCGGCCATAAAACCACGGCTGGAAACATGTGCTTCCGGTTGAATGCGAGAATCCGCGCCGCGCCCCGCGTCATCGAAGCCGAATCTCCGGGACTTTCGCCCTGATCCCGGCCAATTCCGAAACGAGCCGCCTGCCGTCCCGAAATTCGGGACCGTGCATCTGGTTCCTTTTCTTAGATGTACGGCACACCCCTACCGTTGCACCGTCAAGCTACACAAAAATATAACGGTATCGGCCTTCGCGTCAACCCATCATTTCCTCAGGCCGGCTGTGGGAAATCGTGCCTGCTGTGGATATTTAGCGCCCCGTGTCCGCGGCCAGTTCCCGCCGAAGCTCCATTTTCCGCGCCATTAGCCCGCGCAACTCTTCCGCCGCCGGCCCGGCTTCGATCCGCCGCTGCAATTCGGCCAACTCGCTTTCCAGCCGCAGCCGGCGCAGCGCCGTCAGGCAGCTCCACGCCTCATCCCAGGTAGGTTCGGCCACGGCCTCGAACAGCACGTCGTACAGCAACCGTCGCTCCGGTGCTTCCAGCCTTTCTCCCAGCACGACCGGGTCGGGCCGCTCGCCTGCCAGGCAGGCTTCGATCATCGCTTCGAAAAGTTTTTCCGTCGGCAGCCCGCGATGCACCGCTGCTTTATGCAGCTCGCCTGCCAGCCGCTGCCGGAAGCCTTCCCCCTCCGCAAGCAACTGGATCAGCCTTCTTTCCGCGCGCTTCGCCACAGGCGGCGCGAGTTCCGGGCGCACCTTCACCTCGCCGCGCCGTTCGGCCGCTGCTTTCCTCAGCGTTTCGCGCAGCACCGGCTCGTCAATTTTCAACCGTTCGGCCACCCGCGAAGCCCACTCCGACCGCAGCAGCCGGTCCGGCAGCTTCTGCAGATACGGCAGCAGAAAATTCACGGCGCGCAGTTTCGTTTCTGCCGTATTCGGCCCTGCGCCCTCTGCCGTCAGCGCGCGTTCGATCAGGTGATCCAGGAATGCCGGCGCTTCGGCCAGCAGCTTCTGATAGGCCGTCACGCCCTTCTCCCGGATGAATTTGTCCGGGTCCGCGCCTCCTGGCAGTGTCAGCACCCGCGCGTCGAACCCCTGTTCGAGCAGCAGCGCCAGCGACCGCTCCGTGGCCGCCTGCCCTGCCGTGTCCGGGTCGTAATTCATCACCACGCGCCGGGTGAACCGGGCCAGCAGTCTCAGTTGCAGTTCGGTGAGGCTCGTCCCGCAACTCGCCACCACGTTGGTCACGCCCGCGCTCGCCACCGCGATCGCGTCCATGTAGCCTTCCACCATCACCGCGAATTCGCGCCGGCGGATGGCTTCCTTCGCCCGGTCGAAGTGATACAGCACGCCGCTCTTTGAATAAATTACTGTCTCTGGCGAGTTCAGGTATTTGGGCATTTCATCGCCCAGCGCCCGCGCGCCGAAAGCCACCACCCGCCCCGCGTCATTCGCGATGGGGAAAATAATTCGCCGCCGGAAACGGTCGTAGGGACGCCCGCTCTGGTCGCGGGAGACCAGCCCCGAAGCCTCCACAACTTTCTCGGGATACTTTCCGCGCATGTGGCGCAGCAGCAGTTCTCCGCCGGATGGCGCATAACCTAGTCCGAACGCTTCGATCGCCGCTTTGTCCAGCCCGCGGTCTTCCAGGTAGCCGAGCGCCACGCCTCCCTCCGCGCTCGACTTGAGCTGCCGCTGGAAAAATTCCGCCGCGTCTCGGTGCAGCTCGAGCAGCAAGTTCCTCTGGCTCGTCTCCCGGCGCTCGGCTGGCGTGCGCGGACGCCGCTGCGGCACCGCAATCCCGCATTTCTCCGCCACGATCCGCACCGCATCCAGAAACTCGACCTTCTCCATTTCCATCACGAATTTGAACACGTCCCCGCCCACCCCGCACCCGAAGCAGTGATAAATCTGCCGCACCGGATGCACGTTGAACGACGGTGTTTTCTCGTTGTGGAACGGGCACAGCCCCACGAAGCTCTGCCCCGCCTTTTTCAGGCGCACGTATTCGCCGATCACGCGGACGATGTCCGCCTGCTGCTTCACCCGGTCCGCGATGCTCCCTGCCTCGGCCATTCCTACTTCAACTCCGCCACCGTCACGGCACTGCCTCCGCGCTCCGGTTCTTCGTCGTGGATCGAGGAAACGAGCGCATGCTCGCTCAGAAACTCCGCCAGCCCGCGCCGCAGCGCGCCCGTCCCGTGCCCATGGATGATTCGCACCCGTGGTTTTCCGGCCAGCGCCGCTTCGTCCAGGAATTTGTCCACACGCTCGCTCGCCTCTTCCACTGTGCACCCGATCACGTTGATTTCCTCCGCGGCATCCGCCGCTGCCGTTTGCGTGTGGACGCGAATCCCCGGCCGCGCCGCGCCTCCCTTCGATGATTTCGTTGCTTCGCCGGCGTCCACCACGGCGAGAATATCATCGCGCTTCACTTTCATCCGCAGCGGCCCGGCTTCCACCTGTGCGCCGCGTTCATCGATTTGCCGCAGAATCACCGGCTTCGGCAATCCGCGCACGCGTATGCGCGCGCCCGGCACCAGCAAGTCCGCGGCCACCGGCTGCTCGCATACTTCCACCGTTCCCAGGTCTTGCTGCGATTCGGCCAGATGTGCCACAACCGTGCTGTCCGCCTCCTCGCGTGCCTCGGCGCCCGCTTTGTGGCTCTGCCTTCGCGCCGCTTTTTCCGCCTGCGCGCGCAGTTCCCGGTCGTGGATTCCCTCCAGCACCCGCGCCATCTGCGTTTCGTATCGTTTCACGGTGTCGGCCAGATGCGCTTCCAGCTCCGCGATGCGCCGCCGCTGCCGCTCCGCCCATTCCGTACGCAGCGACTTTCGTTCCGCTTCCAGCCCTTCCAGTTCGGCGGCGGCCGCGCGCCGGATTTCGTCCAGCTCGTCCCGGCTGCGGTGCAGATACGCAATCAATGCGCCCGCCTCTCGCGCTTCCGGCGTCAGTTCCCGCTCGGCCCGTTCGAGCGTGGTCGCCGGCATTCCCAGCCGCCGCGCGATGGCGATCCCGCTGGAAACGCCCGGCACTCCGAGCAGCAGCCGGTACGTTGGCCGCAGATTTTTTCCGTCGAATTCCACCGCCGCATTTGCCACTCCCGGCGTGGTTGACGCGTACGCCTTCAGCCGGTCGTGATGCGTGGTTGCCAGCGTCAGGCAGCGCCGCGCTCGAAATTCCTCGAGCAGCGCAATCGCCAGCGCCGAACCTTCTTCCGGTGCGGTGCCCGTCCCGATTTCGTCCACCAGCACCAGCGACCCGTCCGTCGCCGCCTCCAACATCCCCCGCAGATTTAGCATGTGCGCGGAAAATGTCGAAAGGTCCGCCGCAATGGACTGCTCGTCGCCGATGTCCGCCAGCACTCGGTCCACGATGGGCAGTTCCGCGCGCTCCGCCGCCACGGGAATCCCGCACTGCGCGGAGAGCGCGGCGAGGCCCACGGTTTTCAGCGCCACGGTTTTTCCGCCCGTATTCGGTCCGCTGATCACCAGCACCGTCGCCGCGCCCCCCAGTTCCAGCGACATGGGCACGATCGCGCCGCCCTGGCCGGCCCGTCGCAGCCGCGCTTCCAGCACCGGATGCCGCGCCGCTTCCAGCACGATGTGCGCCGCCTCGGAAAATACCGGCAGCGTTGACGCATACTCGCGCGAATACCGCGCCCGCGCGAATACGGAATCGAAGTACGCGATGGCTCCGGCCGCGGCTTCCAGTTGCGGCAGGGCTGCGCGCACACGACCCGTCAGCTCCGCCAGGATTCGCGCGATTTCCGCCGCCTCGTCTTCCGCAAGCTGCACCAGCTGGTTATTAGTGTCGAGCACTTCGAGCGGCTCGATGAAGGCCGTCTGGCCCGTCCCGCTCGCTCCGTGCATCACTCCCGGCACGCTTCGGCGTTCCGTGGCGCGCACTGGAATCACGTAGCGGTCGTTCCGCACCGTGATGTAGTCCTCGCCGGGCGGCTCGCCGCGCGCCCGCAGGATCCGTCGCAGTTGTTCCTGAATTTTTTCGCGCGATTTGACCATCGCGCCGCGGATGCGCCGCAGCTCCGCCGACGCGTCGTCGCTCACTTCGCCGTTCGGCAGGATCGCGTGCCGCACGGCACTGGCCAGCCAGCCGAGATCGGGCAGGGTCGACGCCCTCCCCGCCAGCCGCGGAAATTTCTCCGTTTCGTGCCGCAGCGTGGATTTCAGGTCGCCCGTCGCGTCCGCCAGCGATGCGGCGTCCAGCAGCTCCCCCGGCGCAAGCGCGTTCACCGGAACCGCCGCGCGCGCGAGCCACGCGCCGGGATCCGCCAGTGCGCCGAATCCCATTTCCCGCCCGGCCCGCAGCCACGCAGCGGCCTCCGCAATCGAAGCAAACGCGCCTTCCAGGGCCACTCGATCCGTGGAAAACTTCAGCGCTTCAATCGCACGCCGCCCCGGAGCGCACGTGGAATATCCCAGCAGGATTCCCCGCAGGCTCGAGAATTCCAGAGTTTCTTCAGCCGGGCGCGACACGTGACCTTCCCGAATGAAACGATGTCACGGTAGCAGCGGGAAACGCAACCGTGGGCGAATCGCAGCTCCGCGGTTCCGGCTAGCTTCCGGACCGCAGGGTATCCGCCAGGAACTGAGCGGCGTCCGCCGGCAACGCGCACGCGCGGATCAGATCGCCATCCGCTTCGCTCCACCGCGACCCCGCGCCTTCCACTTCGCGTAGGCGATCCACCACCGGCTGCCAGAAATCGCCCAGAATCGCGAACGGCTTCCTCGCCATCACTCGTTTATTCAGCATTTCCAACACCACCGCCAGTTCCACCAGCGTGCCCGTCCCGCCCCGGCAGGCCACATATCCCTCGCCGCGCCGCACCAGCTCGAACAGCCGCTCCTCCCAGGTCGCAACGCGCACTTCTTCATCCACCCAGCGGTTCGTCCTCGACCGGAAAAACGATGCGGTTATGGCGAGCGTCCGCCCGCCGGCATCCTTTGCCCCGCGGCTCACTGCTTCCATCACTCCGCCGTAGCCGCCTGAACACACCACGAACCCCGCGGCAGCCAGCGCTCCGCCCAGTGCACGCGCCTCCACATAGTCCGCCTCGCCTTCCACGGGACGCGAGCTGCCGAACACAGTGATCACACGCGTGAAGTGAGCCGGCATGGAAACATGGTACGCGATTCCCGCCCGGCCCGGCACTCCGCATCTCCAGCTCTCCGTGCACGCACCTTCCTGGCGCCCGGGCCGCTCCGCCTGCGTTTCCCATCCGACTATGAGAAGATGATTTCCTGCCCAGCGCGCGGATAGACTTGGATTCAACCGAAGGAGGAGCACGTGAAGAAATTTCTGGCGTCTCTGCTTTCCATGTGCCTGTTGGCGCTTCCGGCCTTGGCCAGCGAAAGGACGAAGATTGAGGAGCGGTTGGAAGACTGCGGCACGGCGATGAAGGAAATCCTGGCCATGCCCGACACCATTTCCGGCGACGTATTGAATAAAGCCGTGTGCGTCATGGTAATTCCCGCGGTGAAGAAGGGTGCGTTCATCGTTGGGGCAACCTACGGGCGTGGCGCCATCACCTGCCGCACCGGCGACAACTACAACGGCCCCTGGTCGGCCCCTTCGCTGTTCCGTTTGATCGGCGGGAATTTCGGCTTTCAGATCGGCGGTGAAGCCACCGATTATGTGCTCCTGGTGATGAACGATGGCGGCGTGAAAGCCATCCTCAAGGGCAAAGTAAAGCTGGGTGCCGACGCGTCTCTGGCGGCCGGTCCTATCGGCCGCACCGCGGATGCGCAGACCAACGGCATGATGCAGGCCGAAGTTCTCTCCTATTCGCGCGCGCGCGGCGTTTTCGCGGGAGTCTCCCTCGAAGGCGCTAACCTCGAAGAGGATCTGGACGCGAACAAAGCGCTCTATGGGCACGAATACACGGCCATGGACATTGTGAAGCGCGGCAAGGTGCAGCCGCCCTCCGGGGCGCAGCTCCTGCTCTCGCTGCTCACGAAGGCTTCGCCGAAACACAAGTCCTGAGCCCCCCGCCCGCGGCAGGCGGGACGGGGTCGGCTGAGCGGTTGCACCGGTCAGGGCGGCGGCGGTGGTCAGTTTCCGAGGAGCTATGAGCTGTCCGATTTGCGAACGGCGTAAGCCGGCCCGGTATTGTCCCGCGCGCGGCGAAACCATCTGCACCATCTGCTGCGGCACCGAGCGTGAGGTTACGCTCGATTGCCCGCACGATTGCATTTATTTGATCCGTGCCCGCGAACAGGAAGAAGAACACCGCCAGCCCGTCCCACCCGGCGAATTGCCATTTCCGGGAATCGAGCTGCCCACCGGAGTGCTCGACCTGAACCGCGCCCTGGTGGCTGCGATAGCCACCACCATCCTTCAGTTTGTCGCG
>Ga0335085_10017962_pt1 | contig 10178 bp, 11 predicted proteins | sample Lox_Sample_45_FD_206712 | JGI IMG/M metagenome (GOLD analysis project Ga0335085, IMG submission 206712) | Soil microbial communities from Loxahatchee National Wildlife Refuge, Florida, United States - Lox_Sample_4.5 | ecosystem: Environmental > Terrestrial > Soil > Wetlands | place: USA... | reverse complement strand
GGCGGTGGGGCCGGTGGCGCGGAACACCTCCTCGCGGCTCATCACCAGCTTCACCGGACGGTTGGCCTTGCGCGACAGCGCCAGGGCGACCGGCTCGATGAACACGGTCGTCTTGCCGCCGAAGCCCCCGCCGATCTCCGAGGGCGTGACGCGCAGCTTCGCCACATCCATGCCGAGCAGGGCCGCGGAGACGTTGCGGATCATGTAATGGCCCTGGGTGCAGACCCACAGTTCGCCCTGGCCGTCCGGACCGACGTTGGCGAGGCAGGCATGGGGCTCGATATAGCCCTGGTGCGTGGCCTCGGTCTTGAAGCTGCGGCTGACGATGACATCGGCCTGCTTGAAGCCGGCCTCGACGTCGCCATGGCCGAATTCGTGGCGGTAGGCGACGTTGGAGGCCTTCTTCGGCGCCGGGTCGACGCCGCCGGTGATCATGTCGTCATGCAGCAGCGGCGCGCCCGGCTTCATGGCCTCGTCGACGTCGGTGACGTGCGGCAGCACCTGGTAGTCGACCTTGATGAGCTTCAGGGCCTTGCGGGCGACCGAGGCCGAGGTGGCGGCGACGGCGGCGACGGCGTGGCCGTCATAGAACACCTTGTCGCGGGCCATGACGTTCCAGAGGACGTCGCGGAGAGAGGGCTCGCGCTCCTTGAAGTCGTCGCGGGTGACGATCGCCTTCACGCCCGGCAGCTTCGCCGCCTTGGAGACGTCGATCGACTTGATCTTGGCGTGGGCATGCGGGCTGCGCAGGATCTTGCCGATGAGCATGCCGGGGGCCACGGCGTCGGCGCCGAACTTGGCGCGGCCCGTGACCTTGTCGATGCCATCGGGACGGACCGGGCGGGTGCCGACGACGTTGAACTTGTGGGAGGCGGGATCGAGGTTGGGATCGAGCGGCATGGATCAACCCTTTCTCATCTCAGCGGCGGCGGCCTGGACCGCACGAACGATCTTATCATAGCCGGTGCAGCGGCAGAGATTGCCGGCCAGCCCGAAGCGGATCTCTGTTTCCGTCGGGTTGGGGTTGTGGTCGAGCAGCGCTTTGGCAGCGACCAGGAATCCGGGCGTACAGATACCGCATTGCAGCGCGGCATGCTCCAGGAACTTCTTCTGGAGGGGATGCAGCTTGTCGCCGCTGGCGATGCCCTCGACGGTGCCGATCTTGCGCCCTTCGGCCTCGGCGCCCAGCACCAGGCAGGAGCAGACCAGGCGGCCGTCGACGGTGACGCTGCAGGCGCCGCAGTCGCCAGTGCCGCAGCCTTCCTTGGCGCCGGTCAGGCCGAGCCGATCGCGCAGCACGTCGAGCAGCGTCTCGTCGGCCTCGCAGAGATACTCGACGGCGTCGCCGTTGACGGTGGTGGATACGCGGACCTGCGACATCATTTCCCCCCTGCGCGCTTCAGTGCGATGGCGGCCGCGCGGCGCGCGAGGACGCCGGCCACCTTGATACGGAATTCCTTGGTGCCCCGCTTGTCGTCGATCGGACGGCAGGCGGCCGAGCAGGCAGCGGCCAGATTGTCCAGCGCGGCCTTGTCGACTTTGGTGCCGATCAGGGCCTTGGCGGCCTCGGGCACCAGCAGGACTTGCGCCGCGACGGCGCCGAGCGACACGCGCGCGGCCGTGCACACGCCCTTGGCGTCGAGCGTGAGGTTCACGCCGACGCCGACGACGGCGATGTCCATCTCCGTGCGGGGTATGAATCGCAAATAGGCGTCGCCGGACTTGGGCGGACGCTTCGGCAGCAGGATGGCCTCGACCATCTCGCCCTTCTTCAGCGAGGTCTTGCCGGGGCCGGTGGCGATCTTCTCGACCGGCACGTTGCGCTTGCCCTTCGGACCCGCGACCACGGCGAGGGCGCCGGCCGCGACCAGCGCCGGCACGCTGTCGGCGGCCGGCGAAGCGTTGCAGAGGTTGCCGACAATGGTGGCGCGGCCCTGGATCTGGTGCGAGCCGATGAGGTTCGCGGCCTCGACCACGCCCGGCCAGGCCTTCTTCAGGGCCTTGTGCTCGCCGAGCTCGGCGCTGGACACGGCCGCCCCGATGCGGAAGCCGCCGCCCTTGGCGGCGATGTCGCGCATGCCGGGGATGCGCTTCACGTCGACCACCAGGTCGGGCTCGATGCGGTCGGTCTTCATCTGCACGAGCAGGTCGGTGCCGCCGCCCAGCACCTTGGCCAGGCCCTTGCTGCCGCCCAGCAGCTTCACGGCCGCGTTAATAGAGGTAGGCGCTTCATATCGCATGAAATGTCCCTGTCGGGTTGATTGAATAGCGGATCTGCGGATCCGGGAGCGTTTCCCCGCGTGCAAATTAGCGGGCGTGTGGCAGGGGTGGCAAGGGGGCGCCGCCGTCAATCGATTGGACGATCCGCAGCTAAGTTAGTCGGCGGCTCTGCTGCACTGCACAGAGCCTCTACTTCATTGGAGCAAAATGCAAACCGCGGCGACACCGCGGTTGCGCCGGACGCGAGCGACTCTTAAGACGCGACTCAACGAATTCGCCGCTGGCGGCACGCCGGAGGCGCGGGACAAAGCGCAACAAGGAGCCGATGGACATGAAGACTGCAACGCAGATGACGGGCGCCATGCCCGCCAACATGCCGATGATGCCGAACATGATGCCCATGATGGGCGGGATGATGCCGATGATGGGCGGGATGCCCATGATGCCCGGCATGATGCCGATGATGGGCGGCATGCCCATGATGAACGGCATGATGCCGATGATGCCGGGCATGATGCCGATGGCCGTGCCGATGATGAAGATGAGCTGCGAGATGTCCGGCGGCATGATGATGTGCAAGGTCATGCCGGGCGACGGCATGTCGATGGAGATGTTCAACGAGTGCTGCCAGCGCATGATGACCATGATGGGCGCCGGCATGCCCATGATGATGATGTGCGGCGGCATGCCCATGATGATGTGCATGCCGATGATGGCGGGGAAGTAAGCTGCAGCCAGGCTGTTTCTGACTGACGCAGGGCCGCCCTACAGAGTCCCCTCTCCCCTTGTGAGGGGACTCTAGCGAGTGAGCGGCGCTAGCCCACGCTCTCCGCGTAGGTCATCACGAGATACATGACGGCCTGAGTGTCGCCGACGTTCCGATAGGCATGCGGGACGTCGGCCTCGAAGACGATGGCGTCGCCGGCGTCGAGCCGGTAGCTGGCGGTGTCGACGCCGATCTCCACATTGCCCTGGTGCACCACCAGGTTCTCGAAGGTGCCGGGGGGATGCGGATCGGCATCCTCCACGCTGCGCGGCGCCAGGATCAGCTCATAGAATTCCACCCGCCGCTCGCCCACGAAGGGGAAGAGGGCGCGCGAGGTGAACGTGCCGTCGGCCGAGCCCAGAACCTTGGCGCGGGCGGCGCGCAGGACGGTCGTGCCGGTGCCGGCGCTCGGGCTGGTCAGCGCGGCGAGGGGCACGCCGAGGGCGTGGGTGATCTTCCAGAGGACGGCGATGGTGGGGACGCTGCGGCCGAGCTCGATCTGGCTCAGCATGGCCCGACTGACGCCGGAGAGCTTGGCGAGCCGCTCCAGGGAATGGCCTTGGCGCGTGCGCAGGCGGCGCAGATTCTCGCCGACGATGACGGCCAGATCGGGCGGCGCGTCCGAAGCTGTCGTCCGTTCGTCGGAGCCGTTGGACATGGGCGCGGGCTCGGCCTCCGCGGTTGGGCGGTGCACCGGCACGCCGCCCGCGCGCTCCGGCTGCCCGCGCGGGTTCATCCGGAGGCGAGCGATGCCGCCGGTAGCTGCGTCGGCAGCGGCCAAGCCGGGACCATCACCCAGACCGGATACCACAGGAACGGCGAGGGCGTCACGGGAGCCGCCACGGCCTGCGCCTGGGCGCGGCGCTGGCGGTAGTCCTGGAAGTCGACGATCTCGGCGGTCTTCGCGGACATCGGTCCTCGCATGACGGGGTGGCCGTCTTTCTCCGTTAAATTGGACGTTCTGTCAATATAATTCGTCCGCCGGAACGGACAAGTGTCCGTTCCATTAGACTGCATGGTTTGTGATTTTTGGGAAATAGCAGCGTATTCAATGCATTAACCTGAAATCTGGCGGGTCTGGGCCGTGATGCCCCAACGGCTGGCGGCCGTCAGATCACGAGCGATGCCAAGAAGCCCATGGCCAGTAACGCCAGAACCAAGCCTATGCCTCGCTGAAGTTGCGTTGACATCCCTGTCGCTCCTTTTCACGGGTGAGGCTGGGTCAGGTGCGGTTCGAGAACGGGCCCCGGTCCGTGGCCGGAGGATCGTCCTCGGCCAGGGCCATCAGGGCTGCGAGGGACACCAGCTCCGGCGCCATGGCGCAGGCCCACAGCTCGTACTGCCGGTCGTGGCCGCGCTGCCTCAGGTCGACATCGAACCGACGTGTGGCTGCGCGCAGGCGCTCGCGCCAGCGACGCAGTTCGTCTTTGAGAGCATCGGCACCAAGGCGCATCGCAGGCCTCCTGCGGACGTTCGACCCCTCGACACTTACGCTCGGGCCGACGGGGCTCAATCGAGAAATACTTTGGTCGATCGATACTCTTTCTTGATGAGGCCCGGCCATTTCACAGGCCGGCGGCGCATACCCGCACCGGCGCGGCGCCTTCCGCGGCGCGCTGTTCGATGAGGGCGGCGACCTTCCAGCACTGCTCGCGAATGTCCGGCACGGAGGTGATCTCCCAAAACAGCCCGCGCGTCACCGGGCCGAGCGCGTAGATCTGGCGGGAGGGCATGCCCCAGCGGTTGATCACGGCGGACTCGACGGTGACATCGAGCCCGAGGTTGAGCGGATCGGGGCGCACCATGCCCCGCGAGAGCAGGTCGCGCACCAGCGGGCTGTCGATGCGCCCGTAGTCGCACTGCGGGCCGGAGCAATCGATGACGCGGGCGACGCGCAGGTTCTGCAGATCGTCGGAGCCGCGCTTCTTGAGGGTGACCGTGACGCCGTGGCGGTCGGGCGCCATGGCCTGCAGGCGCGCGGCCTGCAGCCGGAGCTGGCACCGGCGGATCGCCTCGTCGATGACCGCGGCGACCGCCGGCGCCATGCGGTGGCGGTGCACGTCCCACCAGGGGCGGAGATGGCGCAGGAAGCGGCGCTTCTCCGCCCTCGACAGGTTCTGCCAGATTTGCTGCGTGTGCGGCCGCAGGGCGTCGACGACGGAGCGCCAGGCGTTGGTCTCGTCGCTGGCGCGCCGCACGGCCCCGCGCACCGCGTGGAGCATCGCGGCGACCGATGTGCAATCGATGTCCGCCAGCGGCAGGGGCGGCTGCGGCGGCGCCTCGCCGTGACGGCGCGGCAGCAGGCCGCGGCGGGAGATCGCATGGATCGGGCCGGTATGCGCCTGGTCGAGCAGCGAGATGACCGTGTCGATCATGGTGAGGCCGGTGCCGATCAGCAGCACCGGCGCCTCCGGATCGAGATCGGCCAGGGCCTGCGGTGACCAGGGATTGGCGTAGTGATGGGCGGCCGTATCGTCATGCGGGAAGTTGCCGGTCGCGAGCACGGCCACGTCGACCTCGTAGGTGCGGCCGCTGCGCACCTGCAGGCTGAGGCCGTCGGGCCGCTGCCAGAGGGCCACGGCCTCGTCGGGCACGAGATAGAGGTTGCGGCCGTTGCCGGCCTGCCAGATCTCGTTGCCCAGGAGATCCTGGATGTAGGCGCCGTAGAGCCGGCGCGGCACGAAGTGGTCGGAGCCGCTCCGGACCGCCTCGGCGCCGCCCTTCGCGTCGACGTGCTTGCGCAGCCAGTCGGCGAAATGATCGGGCTGGTCGGCGAACGCGCTCATGCGGCCGGCGCGGACGTTGAGGACGTGGTTGGGATTGCCCGTCGAATAGGCGAGCCCGCGCCCGAAATTCGCGTTCTTCTCGATGAGGTAGACGCGGCCGCCCGGAAGGAAACGCCGCAGCAGCTGGACCGCCAACAGGGAGCCGCTGAACCCCGCCCCTATGATCGCAACGCGCGTACCAACTGCTGTCGTCATTGCATTCTCCCTGTGGTTGACGTGAACTGATGGACGCGGAAGCAACTACGGCATCGACGTTGGTCGTCCTGGAGCAGGTTCGAAGGGCACCTCCCGATGATGAAAACCGCGAACTGAATCGGCGGCGCTATGCTTCGGATGAGAGGCCCTGGTCGCAATCAAGAATTTCTAGGGCAGGGTTCAAGTTTTGCTGCCGTTGACAGCAGGGAGCACTGAGTGGAGGAGACCGCGATGAGCGAAGCGAAAGACTGGCGTCACGATGGGGTCAGAGTGATCCCGGCCTCGTCGCTCGACCCGAACACGGCACAGACGCCCGGCATGAACCGCGCCGCCGCCATCAACTTCGCGCGCGTCGGCGCCCAGAAGATCTGGGCCGGCACGGTCAGCATCCATGCGAACGCGAAGACCGGCGCGCACCATCATGGCCCGCTCGAGAGCGTGATCTACGTCGTGAAGGGGCGCGCGCGCATGCGCTGGGGCGAGAAGCTGGAATACACGGCAGAGGCCGGCCCGGGCGACTTCATCTACGTGCCGCCCTACGTGCCGCACCAGGAGATCAATGCCTCGAGCGAGGAGACCCTCGAATGCGTCCTCGTGCGCAGCGACAACGAGGCGGTGGTGGTCAACCTCGATATCGAGCCGGTCGAGAAGCCGGAATCAGTGCCCTGGGTCGACCCGATCCATAAGCATCCATAGCCGACGCCCTACGCCGGGCGGAAGGGGTAGGCGAGCTGCTTCAGGTAGCCGGGCGGCACCGGATGGCCGCCGACGCCGTAGCCGCTCGGCCACTTGTCGCCGGGCATGTAGTAGGTGCCGAAGAGGCGGTCGAGCCAGGGGAACTGGACGGCGAAGTTCACGTCGATCGCCTCCTTCTCGATGCCGTGATGCCAGTGATGGAAGCGCGGCGTGGCGATGAGGTACTTCAGCCAGCCGAAATCGAAGCGCACGTTGGCGTGGATCAAGGTCGAATGGATGTAGATGTAGAGGATATAGGCCTTCAGCGCCCATTCGTGGAAGCCGAGCGCATACATCGGAATCACCGTGAGGCCGCGCAGAGCAACGATCTCCACCACATGCATGCGCGAGCCGGCGAGCCAGTCCATCGTCCGCGTGGAGTGATGGACGGAATGGAAGCCCCACAGGAAGGGGATGCGGTGGAAGAGCCGGTGCACCCAGTATTGCGTGAGGTCGGTCAGCACCATGATCTCGATCACCTGCAGCCAGATCGGCTGCTCGGCGATGGCGGCGCGCAGACCCGTCCACTGGGTATGGGCGACGATCTCGTTGGCGGGCGTCAGCGACAGGAAGGTCAGCACCTGCACGAGCAGGCTGTTTATCAGGAAGTAGAACAGGTCCGGGCGCCAGTCGGAGCGGAAGATCGACTGCTCCGTGCGCAGCCCGAACAGGCGCTCGAGCGGGATGAAGAGGATGCCGAGCAGAGTGAGGTTGATGAGGAACCAGTCGAGGCCGAGATAGTAGCCGGTGGCGAGCGCGCCGCTGCTCGCGACATGAGAGCCGCCGAGCAGGGTGGCGGCCAGCACCGCCGTCATGGCGACGAGGCCCATGATCTTCTGCTGGCGCAGGATGATGTTCAGCGCCGCCAGCAGGAAGGCGCCGATCAGGATGAAATGAAGCGCAAGGCGGAACCAGGGCTGGTCATACGCCTCGCGGATCATGGGCGCGCTGAAGACGCCCGGCAGCATCAGGAAGATCACCGAGATCAGGCCGAAGAGCGCGCAGGCGAGCGCCAGCACGCCGCTGATCCAGCCGGTGCCGAACGCGCGCTCGGCCGCCCCCGATTCGAGGTCGGCGCGCAGCATCCGTCGAAGCTTCCCCATGATGCGATATCCCCGCTTGCCCCAATGACATGAGTATAGCTAAAGGCGAATTCTTTACAGAGGTTGAACGCGGCCAGCGCCCACGGCCTGGGCAGGAGGATTCGAACCGCCGGCCCGACATAGCCAAATCCGCCGCAACCCCCGGGAATTCCGCCGTCCCTTGCGCTCGTGTCGCAACTTTCCCAGCCAACCGCCGGCGAGGCTATAGCAGGGCGCTGTTTCAGCCGTAACGCGCGCCTGTTTCGATTGTGACAGCCTCGGCAGCCGCCACCCTCCACTGCCCGAGAGTGCGTTCCGTCGCGCGCGCAGTCGGCCTGCCAGCGCCGCCTCTTGGCCGGAGATGTCATCGATTTGGCCGCTCCGATCACAGCCCGGCCCGTGCATCGCAAGCCCCGGCCGTTCAAGTCTCGCCGCGGTCCTGGCTGGCGCTGCAGAGATGTATGGAACGCTCTTATGATTGCCCTCAATGCGATGAAGTCGCATTCGTTGTCGTTCGGCCCCCGGATATCGTGCGGTGTCTGAATTGCGGCTGCGAATGGCAATTTGCGTCGCCCCACCCCGAGGATGCGCCCCGCGCGGGGCGGTTCCGCGAGGCGAGCAAGCCGCCGCAATTGCCGATGACCAAAGAGATGGCCGGCAGGCGATACGCCCTCGTGCTGGCAAGGTATGTGGCGCGGTTCCACACGGTGCCGCCCTCGATCCTCACCGAGGAAGCCGCCACGGAGCTGATGCTGGCGGCCCTCAAACGAGATACGCCCATCAACGCCGGCGATATGGCTGCCCCGACCAAGGAAGACCCGGACAACGAGAGCTGACCGCCGAAGACATCATGGCGAAAAGGCTGGTTGGGGCGGGAGGATTCGAACCTCCGAATGGCGGAACCAAAATCCGCTGCCTTACCACTTGGCGACGCCCCAGGGGCAGGCGGGCGACACCATAGGCATCCCCACGGGAGGGCGCAACTAGGCAGCGGGACGACCGACGGCTCCGGTGGCGCCGCGCTCAGCATCGTCGCCACGACCCACCAATCCGGATGGGCGGCGGCGATGGCGGCCGCCGCTTCGCAAGCCTCGCCGCGCTCGGCGAATAGGCGGAAGCATGGTGCCGCCGTCGACAGGCGCGCCAGCAGGGTAGGGGCGGGGCGGCTCGAGCCCGCCAGCATCTCGGCACCAACAGCAGAGAACGGCCCAGGGGCCCAGGCCCCTCGAAGTATCTTCGAGGCACCTCCCAAATGGGAGGAGCGTCCCAACCCCTATTCGCTTTAGAATCCCAGCAGCACACCAGGTCGGTCGAGCTAGAACGCCGTGCTGGCTGGCAGCATGCAACAGCACCATCGTTTCACATGCGCAGCTGATCGGCGCGCTCTGTCGGCAAAGCCGATCGCGCGAAAAGGAGTTAGTCGCTCATGAGCAACGACAAAAGTGGCAGGCTCCTGTTCTCGGCTACCGGCACAGTCGTACTTGTTCTGGTAGCCATTGGCTCGCTCGTGCTGACCTACTTGGCGACCTGGGCAATCCGGTTGGTCAAGTACATGGGTGGAGATATCGACCCAAACGACGGCCTGGTCGCGGTTACTCTCGTATGTGTCCTCTTGTCCGTCCTCCTGGTTCTTGTGCCGGTCTGCATATATGTGACGGTCGGACAGGCTAAGCGTCTCGACGTCATTCGGGGCTACTACCCTCCCCACGTCATCGCCCACTATCTTGAGCAGTTCTGGGCCGGCCGCGACGGATTTGCGGATCTTATCGAAAAGTGGAAGCATCGCCTCATCCTCGCACCCGATGCCGAAACCGATCCACGAACCATCGATGGCAGGCCGCTCACGCCGGACCAGGTCAAGGCCGAGCTCAAGAGCCACAGCGACCTAAGAGCCGATCCAAAAAGTTGTTGAGTCGGGGGAATCGGATGTGATTCATTGTCGAGCACCCGAATCGAAGCGAGGGGGTGCTCGATGTGGACGTCTGAACATCGCCGCGCGGCGGAACGCCGCGGCTTGCGATATCCCAGCGATTTGACCGATGCCGAATGGGCGCTGGTCGAGCCGGCGATCCCGCCGGCCAAGCGCGGCGGCCGGCCGCGTGACGTGAACGTCCGCGAGGTATTGAACGCCGTCTTCTACGTGCTCTCGACCGGCTGCCAGTGGCAGGCCTTGCCGAAGGACCTGCCGCCGAAGAGCACGGCGCACTACTACTTCATGCTGTGGGACTGGGACGGCACGCTGGAGCGCATCCATCACATGCTCTATGTCGCGACGCGCGAACGCGAAGGCCGCGAGGCGAGCCCGACGGCCGCGATCATCGACAGCCAAAGCGCCAGGGCCGCTCAAAAGGGGGCTCCGCGCTCGACCCGCCGGGCTACGATGCGGGCAAGAAA
>Ga0335085_10017960_pt1 | contig 10179 bp, 9 predicted proteins | sample Lox_Sample_45_FD_206712 | JGI IMG/M metagenome (GOLD analysis project Ga0335085, IMG submission 206712) | Soil microbial communities from Loxahatchee National Wildlife Refuge, Florida, United States - Lox_Sample_4.5 | ecosystem: Environmental > Terrestrial > Soil > Wetlands | place: USA: Florida... | reverse complement strand
CGCACCCGGTCCTGGCCGTGCACCACCCGTGAAACCGTGGCGGTGGAGACGCCGGCCAGGCGAGCCACGTCGAAGAGAGTTACCACGTCGTCCCGATCACAGGCATTGCTGGGTCCTCAAATACCAGGTCCGTCGGCTGACATCCGGGCTTCGCATAAACGACATGTAAACGTTTACACCGGAAATCTAAGCGCTTACACTAACCCTCAGCACAGGGCCGGTCAAGGTTCGTGTCCACGTCGTAACAAAGGAGAGGTTGATGACGGAACTGGCGGCAAGCGACGGCGCACTCGGCTTCCCGGACGGGTTCACCTGGGGAGCGTCAACGGCCGCCTACCAGATCGAGGGAGCGGCGGCCGCCGGCGGCCGGGGCCCCTCGGTGTGGGACACCTTCAGCCACACGCCGGGAAAGGTCCGCGGCGGCGACACCGGCGACATCGCCTGCGACTCCTATCACCGGTACCGCGAGGACGTGGCCCTGCTCGCCTCCCTCGGGCTGAGCTCGTACCGCTTCTCCATCTCCTGGCCGCGAGTCCAGCCCGGCGGCCGGGGCGCGGTCAACCAGCGGGGCCTGGACTATTACCGCGCGCTGCTCGACGAGCTCGCCGGGCACGGCATCGCGGCCACGGCCACCCTCTACCACTGGGACCTCCCGCAGGAACTGCAGGACGAGGGGGGCTGGGCGAGTCGTGATACGGCCGAACGGTTCGGTGAATACGCCGCCCTGATGGCCGGGGCACTCGGCGACCGGGTCGCCCGGTGGATCACCCTGAACGAGCCACAGGTGGTCTCGACCAACGGCTACCGCAACGGCGACCACGCGCCCGGACTGCGCGACGCCGCCGCCGCGTCGGCCGCCACCCATCACCTGCTGCTCGGTCACGGCCTCGCCGTCCGGGCGCTGCGGCAGGCGGGTGCCGCGGAGGTCGGGATCACGCTGGACATGCATCCGGTCCGCGTAATCGGCGACACCGGGCCGGGCGAGCTCGAACAGGGCAGGCTGATCACGGACGCGGCGGCGAACGGCGTCTACCTCGGGCCGGTGCTGCACGGCCGGTACCCGGAGCACGCCCCGGCCGCCCTGCTGCCGCCGGCCGCGCTGATCGCAGACGGCGACATGGACCTCATCAAGGCGCCGCTGGACTTCCTCGGCGTGAACTATTACTCGCCGATTTTCCTGCGCGCCGGAGACCCCGGCGACCTCAGGCGGAACGAGAACCCCGCCCGCTGCCAGCTGCCGGGAGTGGTCGAGTACCTGCCGCCAGACCTCGAGCGGACGCCGATGGGCTGGCTCGTCGACCCGAGCGGGCTGCACCAGATCCTGGTGGAGGTGTCCAGGCAGGCTCCCGGGCTGCCGCTCTACGTCACCGAGAACGGCTGCGCGGCCGAGGACTACGTGAACCCGGACGGCGAGGTGAACGACATCGAGCGGGTCAGGTACCTGCACGCGCACCTGGAGGCGGCCGCGCGGGCCATCAAGGACGGCGCGAACCTGGCCGGGTACTTCGTCTGGTCGCTGCTGGATAACTTCGAGTGGGGCTGGGGTTACCAGAAGCGGTTCGGGATCGTGTTCGTGGATTTCGGGACGCAGCGCAGGATCCCCAAGGCCAGCGCCGCGTTCTACGCCAACGTGGTGCGGGCCAACGCGATCCCGCTGCTGCCCGCTAACTGGCCGGGCTGAGCCTGGCGGATCTTCAGCCCGGCTGTGAGGGGGGTCACCTCGAGCCGGGCGATGCGCTCCGGGTCGGCGATCTGCTCGATCGCGGTGATCGTGCCGCCGGTGATCGTGAAGGCGAATACGACCCGGGTCTCGCCGCGGAGCGTCCACACCGCGCCCGGAGCGCCGTCGATGAGCGCGGGCCGCAGCGCCTTGGCCCGCCCGGAGAAGATGCCCGCCACCGCGCGCGCGCCGATCGCCTCCGCGTCCGCGCCCATCTGCGCGGCGGCGGTGTCGGCCCGCAGCACGATGTCCGGGTCGAGCATGGTGAGCAGCGCGTCGAAGTCACCTTCCCGCGAGGCGGCCAGGAAGGCCGCGACCACCTCCCGCCGCCGCGAGATCTCGCCCGGCTGCACCCGGGCCTCCTGCACTCTACGGCGGGCCCGGCTGGCCAGCTGGCGGGTGGCGGCGGGGGAGCGCTCCACGACCGGGGCGATCTCCTCGAACGGCACGGCGAACATGTCGTGCAGCACGAACGCGAGCCGTTCGGCCGGGGTCAGCGTGTCCAGCACCACCAGCAGCGCCAGCCCGACCGAATCGGCCAGCACCGCCTCGTGCTCCGGGTCGGTCCCGTCCGGCGGCGGCGCGACCGGTTGCCCGGCGGACGGCGGGTCTATCGGCTCCTCGCGTCGCAGCGTCCGCGAGCGCAGCATGTTCAGCGATACCCGCGCCACGATCGTGGTGAGCCAGCCGCCCAGGTTCTCCACCCCGCTGGTGCCCGCGCGGCTGAGCCGCAGCCAGGCCTCCTGCACCGCGTCGTCCGCCTCGGCTGACGAGCCGAGTATGCGGTACGCCACCGCGCGCAGGTGCGGGCGGTTCTCCTCGAACCGTTCGGCCAGCCAGTCGTGTTCGCTCATCGGTCACGTTCCTCCGTTGCCGTGTGTCATATCAATGACCCACCGAACCGCGTCGATGTGACGGCAACCATCTGGAGTACCCATGAGTGAAGGCATCAAGACCGTTATCTACCCCGCTAGCGACCTCGCCAGGGCCAAGGCGGCGTTCAGCGCCGTCCTGGGGGCCGCCCCGGACATGAACGAGCCCTACTATGTCCAGTTCACCGTCAACGGCCAGGCCATCGGGCTTGACCCGCATGGCCACAGGGGCGGCGCCGTCGTCTACTACCACGTCACCGACATCAAGGGCACGCTGCAGGCGCTGCTCGAGGGCGGCGCTCAGCTGGATCAGGACGTCAAGGACGTGGGCGGCGGCCGGCTGATCGCCTCGGTCAAGGACGTGGACGGCAACCTCATCGGCATCCTGCAAGACGCCTGACGGCCGGGCGGCCGCGCCCCGGCGGCCGCGGCCGCCGGGGCAAGACGACGCGGTTGTGCTACCGAGGCCGCGGCGGCCTGCCGCGACTATGCCCGCACCGCCCTACGCCGGCTCGTTGTAGATAATGACCGGTATGCGCTCCGAAGCAGCGATCGACGGGTTCCGGCTGGCCTACGAGCGGGCCGGATCGGGTCCCGCGGTGCTGCTGCTGCACGGCTGGCCCGGGGACCGGACCGACTATCGCGCGGTCGTCCCGCTCGTATCGCGGTCCGCCGACGTGATCGTCCCCGACCTGCGGGGGTTCGGCGGGTCCGACAAGCACCTGGCCGAACCGGCCCTGCAGTACAACGCCGCGGCCCAGGCCCGGAGCATCGCCGGGCTGATCGGCGAGCTGGGGCTCGGACAGGTGGTCCTGGCCGGCTACGACATCGGCAGCAGGATCGCCCAGGCCGTCGCGAGGGACCGTCCCGACTTGGTGCGTGCCCTGGTCATCGCGCCGCCGCTGCCCGGGATCGGGGACCGGATCCTCGCTCCGCAGGCCCAGCGGGAGTTCTGGTACCAGGCCTTCCATAACCTCGGGCTGTCGGCCGAGCTGATCGACGGGCGGCCGGACGCCGTCCGCGCGTACCTGACGCACTTCTGGTCGCACTGGTCAGGCCCGGCCTACGAGCCGGACGACGACCACCTCGATCACCTGGTGTCGGTCTACGGGCCGCCGGGCGCGTTTACCGCGTCGATCGCCTGGTACCGGGCGGGCGCCGGGTCGGTCGCGGCCTCGCTGGCCGAAAAGGCCCCCGCCCCGCAGGACCGGATCACGGTGCCTGCCACCGTGCTGTGGCCGGAATACGACCCGCTGTTCCCCCGCGAATGGTCAGACCGGATCGATGATTTCTTTGCCGATCCCCGTCTGACCTGGCTTGACGGCGCCGGCCACTTCTCGCCGCTGGAAGCGCCGGGCGAGTTCGCCGCGGCCGTGGTCGCGGCGGCCGGGGCCCAGCCAGGGGTGGCATACTCGGGCCCATGAGATTCCGCGCGACGGTGGAGCTGGGCGGCAAGACCGCGACCGGGATCGAGGTCCCGGAGGACGTGGTCGCGGCGCTGGGCTCGGGGAACCGTCCGCCGGTCACGGTGACGATCGGTGGCCACAGCTACCGGACCACGGTCGCCCGGATGGGCGGGCGGTTCCTCATCCCGCTGAGCGCGGAGAACCGGACCGGAGCCGGCGTGGCAGCCGGTGATCAGGTTGACGTCGACATCGCCCTGGACAGCGGCCCGCGCGAGGTTGCCGTGCCCGCTGACCTGGCGGCGGCGCTCGCCCAGGACGAGGAGGCCCGGGCCTGCTTCGACGGGCTGTCCTACACGCACCGCAAGGAATGGGTGCGCTGGATCGAAGAGGCCAAGAAGGCGGAGACCCGGGCCACCCGCCTGACCAAGACCGTCGAGTTGCTGCGCGAGGGGAAGCGCACGCGTTAGCCCGCCGGGTTCGCCGGGCTGGCCAGGGCAGCGCCCTTCGCGTCCGACCAGCTGCGGACGACCGTGGTGGCGGAGATGAAGCGGACCCCGCAGCCGGGCGCCCAGCGCTGCGCGGCTTCCTGCAGGCACCCGTCGACCAGCCGGGACACCGCCTCCGCCTGCTCGTGCGGGACGTGCACGAGCAGCTCGTCGTGCAGGCACAGCACGATCCGGGCGCCGAGCGGCGCGCACCGGGCCCGGACGATGACTGCCCACACCTTGAACAGCTCCGCCGCCGCGCCCTGGATCATCGCGTTGCGCGCGTACCGGCCGTAGGCCGCGGCCCGGCTCATGCTCCGCGGCTCCGAGGCCGCCAGCTGGATCAGGCGGCCGCCATAGGTGCGCAGGTCACGGCCTGCCCGCCCGGCCTGGTCGGCGGAGTCGAGGTAGGACATCGCCACCGGGTAGGCCGCGTTGAGGCGGCGCAGCGCCTGGGCGCCGTGCCCGGTGGTCTGGCCGTACATCGCGCCGAGCACCGCGACCTTGGCCACCGCCCGCTCCACGCCGAGCTGCGCCGCCACCGGCGCGTAAAGGTCCTCGGAGCGGGCCGCCGTCACCAGGGCCCGGTCCCCGGACACCGCGGCCAGCACCCGCGGCTCGATCTGGCCCAGGTCGGCCCGGACGAACACGTGCCCGTCGGCGGCGATCACAGCCGGGCGCAGCGCGGCCGGCATGTTGTGCAGGCCCGCCGACGCCGTCATCCGGCCGGCCGCGCCGTCCGAGCCGGTCCATGCGCCGCGCAGCCTGCCGTCAGCGCCGAGGTAGGCGTCCAGCCAGGCGTAGCCGTAGGTGGTGGCGATCCGCTCCGCCTTGCGCCAGTCGAGCAGCGCTCCGATCAGCGGATGAGCATCCCGCATCTCCCGCAGTCGCGAGGCCCTGGTATCCGGCACGTCGACACCCATCCGGGCCAGCAGCGACTTCACCTGAGCCGGACTGCGCAGGTCGGCGGTCACGCCCGCGGGCGCATGCCGCAAGACCTCCGCGTCACGGGCGGCCCGCTGCGCCGCGGCGTCGGCCTCGCTGCGCGGCCTGGGGCCGATCAAGGAGGTCAGGACCTGTTCCGCGACGGCCCGGTCCATCGGCAGCCCGTCCGCGCACAGCTCCACGCAGAGCAGTTCGGCGGTGGATTCGGCGCGGGCCGTCGGCAGTGCCATCGGCCGGTCATCCAGCGCGGCCAGCGCAGCCTGCTGCTCCCCGGCGACGTCCAGGGCCAGGGCGGCCCAGCGCGCCATCCGCTCCGGGCTGTCCGACCAGCCGCCGCTGACCCACTCCGGGCGCAGGTGCCCGTCCGGCGCCACCGGGTCGCCGGTCTCGCCCACGTCCATACCGAACAGGTCGAGCGGGCCGTCGGCCGGCATCGTGTCGGTGGCCAGGCCGCGCAGCCGGGCCCAGGCCCATCCCGGGTCAGCCCGCCAGCCGCCGAACAGCAGCCGGTGCACCGCGGCGATGTCCCAGCACGTGGCCAGCCGGACCCCGGCATCGGCCAGCCGCGCCGCCGTCTGCCCCGACCACAGCACCCAGCGCGGCCGCAGCTCCACGTCCGCCCGGCCGATCTCGGCCGCGACACAAGGGACCGTCCACGAGCTCGCCCCGGCGGCCACCCCCAGCTCCAGCGGGGGGGAGATGACCAGCGCGACGAGATCGCCGCGGCTCACGCCCGCCTGACGCAACGACGTCACAAGGTCAGCACCGGCCACGGATCCACCTTGCCACGAACGCGCCGCCGCCACCGCCCTAGCCGCGTTACCGCCGCCACCCCAGCCGTGCCGACGTCATGCCCATAGACCACGCTTGCCACCCACCGCCGCCGAGACCGCATGAGGGCTGCGTCAGCCTCGTCGCCGAGCCGTCGCGACGCGCTCCCATGAAGTTTGATCCGGTTTTCGATGATCGCGAAGGGTTTACTACTCTCTGCGGTAGTGAAGTCTTCGCGATCATGAACCAAGCGAACGCGGGGGCTGCGCCCATGGTAAGGGGAGGCGTTTGAGGCTGGAGTGAGCAGCCCGATCGGCTAGACCGCCCTACGCGCGGCTCCCGGGTTTTGAGCGCCATGCGCTACTACCGTGCGCGCGGTCGGCCCCGGCCGGGTGCTCGACACACCCGCCGAGACCGTTATTCAGTAGCGCATGCCCAGGGCCGCCTGCACCTCGGCCAGGGTGGCCGCCGCGATCTGGTTGGCCCGCTCGTTGCCGTCCCGCAGCACCTGGCGCACGTAGCCGAGGTCCCGTGCGTACTCGGCGCGGCGGGCCCTGACCGGGGCGAGCAGGTCGTTGACCGCGGTGGTGACCACGCTCTTCAGCGCAGCGGCTCCGCCGTCGCCGATGCCGTCCGCGACGTCCCGCGGATCGCGGTCCAGGCACAGCGCGGCCAGCAGGATCAGGCTGGAGACGGCGGGCCGCCGTTCCGGGTCGTAGCTGATGAAGCGCTCGGAATCGGTCGTCGCGCCCCGGATCAGCCGGGCGGTCTCGTCCGCGCTGGCCGACAGCGGAATGGTGTTGCCGCGGCTTTTGCTCATCTTGGTACCGTCGGTGCCGAGCAGCAGCGGCGCGGCCGACAGCAGAGCGTCGGGCACCGGGAACACCGGCCGGCCGTAGCGGTCGTTGAACCGGCGCGCGATCAGCCGGGCGATCTCCAGGTGGGGCAGCTGGTCCTGGCCCACCGGCACCAGGTTCGCCTTGCAGAACAAGATGTCCGCCGCCTGGTGCACCGGGTAGGTGAGCATCAGGCCGCTGACCGACGCCTGCCGCGAGTGCGCGATCTCGTCCTTGACCGTCGGGTTACGGTTCAGCTCGGGCACCGAGACCAGGCTGAGGAATGGCAGCAGCAGCTGGTTGAGCGCGGGCACCGCGCTGTGCGCGAAGATCATCGTCCGGGCCGGGTCGAGGCCGATAGCCAGGTAATCGAGCAGTATCCCGGTTACGTACTCATCCAGCCGTTCGGCCATATCCCTGTCGGTCAGCACCTGGAAATCGGCGATCAGCACGAAGACCTCGGCGCCGAGATCTTGCAGCCTGACCCGGTTCCGCAGCGTGCCGAAGTAGTGGCCCAGGTGCAGCGGCCCGGTCGGCCGGTCGCCGGTCAGGATGCGGAACGCCGCCGCGTCCTGGTCGATCAGTTCCTCGAGTTCGGCCGAACGCCGGTGCTCGATGGTCACGGTCATGATTGTCGTCCTCCCGTAGGTCCGGATGGGAGCACGAAAAAGGCCGTCCATCCGGACGGCCTTTGCTGACGCAGGATGGAGCCGCCCTAGGGGGCCAGCCACCACTGCGTCACACGATGCATGAACCCAGGATAGCAAAAGCCAGAAACATTATCCCGAACGGACCGGTCTGTCCGCACTCGCATCCGTGCCTGCCTCTGCCGGGTCGGCCGGGACCGCGGGCTCTTGTCGTTCCGGACGAGCGACTCCAGACGTGAGGTAGGCCGCCGCGGCACACAGCTGGGTCGCCGCCGCGATCAGCAGGCAGCCGGGCACCGACCACGCGGCCAGCGGTCCGGCGAGCGCCGCCCCGGCCGCCAAGCCGGCGATCTTCAGGCTGGCCGCCGTGGTGTAGACCTGCCCGCGCATCTGCGCCGGGGTTTCCCGGTGCCGCACCGCGAACAGCGCGGTCAGCTGCGGGCCCTCGCCCGCCCCGCTCAGCGCGACCGCGGCCAGCGTGAGCCAGCCCGGCGCCAGCGCCGCCGCCGCCATGCTCACCCCGATCACCAGCGTGCTGGCGAGCACCCAGGTGTCCGGCCGCGGGTAACCCGGGCGCCTGCGGCGCGGGGGATCCGGCTTGCGGGCCAGGATCGCGTTGGCGGTCAGCGAGGCGACCGCGATCGCGCTGATCAGCAGCGCACCTCGGGCCGGGTCGCCGAGCCGCTGCGCGCCGAGCAGCGGGCAGCAGACCAGGAGCATGCCGATCCCGGCGTAGGACACCACCGAGGTCACGGTGGCCCGCAGCAGCGGGCGCCGGGCCACGATCACAGCGAACCCCGCGGCCATCTGCCGCCGCAGTGCTATCCGGCGCTGGCCTGCACCTACGGCGGGCGGCCGGTACCGCGACAGCGAGCAGGCCGACGGCACCGCCAGCGCGACCAGGGCGGCGGCGGTCAGTACCGCCGCCCGCGCGCCGATCCCGGCCGCCACCCCCGCCGCGAGGGCCGGGCCCGCCAGGCTGGCCGCGCTGAAGGTGAGCGCGTCCTGGGCCGAACCGCGGTCCAGCTCGCGCCCGGTCACGACGCGGGGCAGCTGCGCGGTCCAGCCGCCGGCCACCGCCGGGCTGAACAGCCCGGCGAGCAGCGCGACTGCCGCCAGCGCCGGTATCGGCAGCCGGCCCAGGGCGGCCTGCACGGCCACCATGCCCAGCGCGTAGGCGGCCAGCGTTCCGGCCAGCAGCCGGTCCGGGCGGCGGCTGCGGTCGAGCAGCGCGCCGAACAGCGGCCCGCCCGCCGCTCCCGCGATGGTCATGCTGGCCAGCAGCCCGGAACCGGTCTCCGGGCGTCCGGTCACGGCGAAGCCGAGCAGCAGCAGCGCCGGTCCCGACATCTCGTCGCCGGCCCGGGCGGCCGCCGCCCCCGCCAGGTACCGGCGCACCCCCCGCCCGTCCGCGTAACGAGTAATCATATAAACACGTTACACTGGCGCTCGTGGGCAGCCAGGAGCTCGTGTTCGGCAGCAGTGTGCACGACGCCGCGCAGCGCGCCGCGGACCTGCTCGCCGTGCTGCTCCCCGGGCCGGGACGCCCCGCCGGACGGGCCGCGCTGATCGCGGTGCTGCGGAAATACGGCGAACCCGAGCCCATCGATGTGTCCGACGCCGACCTGGCCGAGTTGCGCCGGGCGGCCCTCCTGCTGCGCGAGGTGTTCGCGGCCCGGGACGCCGGCACCGCCGCCGGCCGTCTCAACGGGCTGCTCGCGAGCGATGCCCACCCGCCCCGGCTGACCAGCCATGCCGGCACGTCCGGCTGGCATGTGCACGTGGACGGCGACGACGACGCGCCCTGGGCCGAATGGTTCCTCACCTCTTCCTGCCTGGCCCTGGCCGTGCTGCTGGCCGAGCGCCAGGCACCCCCGGCCGGGCTCTGCGCCTCCCCGTCCTGCGGCAAGCCGTTCGTGAACACGGGCCGGGGCGCGGCGCGCCGCTACTGTTCGGCTGCCTGCGGTACCCGGGAACGGGTAGCCAGGCACCGGACGAGTGAAACCGCGAGGCCATGGAAGGCTTAGCAGCATGGAATACATCCACCTGGGCCGTTCCGGCCTGTCCGTGAGCCGCCTCTGCCTCGGGACCATGAACTTCGGCCCGCTGACTTCCGCCGGCGAGTCGGAAGCGATCATGGATCACGCGCACGAGATCGGCATCAACTTCTTCGACACCGCCAACCGCTACGGCGGCGCGCAGAGCCCGCCCGGCGCTCTGGCCCAGAACGAGCAGGCGCACCCCGGCTGGACCGAGGAGATCATCGGCGACTGGTTCGCGTCCGGCGGCGGCCGCCGGGAGCGGACCGTGCTCGCCACCAAGCTGTACGGCGCGATGGGCGACTGGCCCAACGACGGCAAGCTGTCCGCGCTGAACATCCGGCGGGCCTGCGACGCATCGCTGCGCCGGCTGCGCACCGACTACATCGACCTGTACCAGATGCACCACGTCGACCGGGACACCCCGTGGGACGAGATCTGGCAGGCGATGGAGGTGC
>Ga0335085_10017959_pt1 | contig 10179 bp, 13 predicted proteins | sample Lox_Sample_45_FD_206712 | JGI IMG/M metagenome (GOLD analysis project Ga0335085, IMG submission 206712) | Soil microbial communities from Loxahatchee National Wildlife Refuge, Florida, United States - Lox_Sample_4.5 | ecosystem: Environmental > Terrestrial > Soil > Wetlands | place: USA... | reverse complement strand
AGAGGAAGGGGGTTTCACAGTCCCTATGGGCTCGGTGTTCGCTGCCTACCGATATCAAGCTCAGCGGCGAGGAGGAAGGAGCGCAGCGACTGACGACGAGTCCGCTGCAGCGCGTTGTTAGACGACGACCCCCGCGACCCGAAACGCATGACGCGTGCTAACGTGCGGCAGTTCTTGCGGGCCTTAGAGCCAGCGCGAACAGGAGGTGCGCCATGCGCGACTACAAAGACGACCTCCCGTGCTTTCGAGAAGAGCAGTAAGCGGAGGAAGGGGATACCCCTCCGAGACGCACGTGCGACGTGGGCCGCGTGTGGTGCACGGTGACAAGGAGCTTCTCGAGAAACTAGGGCGCAACGACCTATGCCCGTGCGGCTCGGGCCGCCGCTTTCAAGAACTGCTGCATAGGTTCGGGCCAGTTTGACGGTAGCGAGCGCGACCACTACGAGCGCGAGTAGCGTTGCGTGCGCGGTTTAACCAGGGGCCACGCTGCGCACGTTCCCCTCGAATTTCGTCGTCTAACGATATCGAGCTCAGCGGCGAGCCGCAATGCCAGAAGAAACGAGGTGACTTGACCCGAGTCCGCTGCAGCGAGCTGTTAGAAGGCGCTTGAACGAGCGACTCGCCGCAGCGAAACGCGAATGTGAAGGCGCCCGCTCTTGGCCGCACGGGCAGGGACGCCGGAAGCCTCCAGCCCCGGCCCACGCTTGAAATTGACGAAGGATGCCGCTAGGTGGAGGTGACCCACGAGCTCCGGTTTCGACCCGCCGACGAGCGCCGCGTGGGCCGGATGCGCTGCTGCGCGGCCCGGTACTCCGGGCGAAGCGAGGCGCGCCCCGAGCGCCGTTTCCCAGATGGGGTGTTGCGCGGAAGAAGCGGGAAGCCGACTGAGGACCGCCACCTGTCGAGCGCGTCCGAACCGCGCAGCAGCGCGGCTGGGGCTCCGGTGACCCTTACGAGACGCAGCTTGCAGCCCGAAATTCTTGAACTGCGCGCCGCTTTCCCGAGCCAATAGTGAAATACGCCTTCTAACGATATCGAGCTCAGCGGCGAGCGTAGCGAGTCCGCTGCAGCGCGTTGTTAGGCCGCACCGGCCCGGCAATAGGAACGGACGCGTGGGGACAAGAAGAAGCGAATGGGCAGCCACAGCAAGAAACCGAAGATGCTCGCATTGACGACGGCGAAGGCTACGAAGATAACTGCGAAGGGAAGCGGGAACGGTTCGCCGAAGGGCGTGGCCGCGAACATGAGAGTGAACGCGACGACGTAGCTCAGGACAAAGAAGAGGGCGACTAGAACGAGAACGCGGCCAGCCGGCCGCCGCCGGGCTGTGAGCAGGCCACCCAGAAGTAGCAGCGCACCGACGACCGCCTGAAAAACGCCGACATAAAAGAACATTGCGTCGAAGTGGCGGAAAAGGAAGGGCGCGCTGGCCGACGCCTCGTGTGCAGGCGGGCGTGGAACGAGCCCTAGGATGAGAACGGGCCAGACGAGGCAGAAGGCACCAACTATGAGCGCTGCCCGGGCGCTGAGACGCACCTTTCGCTCAAACAGAGCCTCCTCGCCCTGCCCGCGCAGACTAAGCTCGCGCGCTGCCCTCGCGACGACCGAAGGTGAGTGGAGTGACGGCTCCGCGAGGATCTGCTGTAGGGTGGCGGTCGTCTGATGGTTTCGCACTATGCGGCCTAACGATATCAAGCTCAGCGGCGAGGAGGAAGGAGCGCAGCGACTGACGACGAGTCCGCTGCAGCGCGTTGTTAGCGGGCAACTATGAAACCAGACGCAGCTGGTTGGCCTTGAGCGTACCGCTCCGAAGCTCCTCGGACAGTTGCGCCAGCGACACCGTGCTGCGCGCGGGCGCCTTCTCCGCGCCTAGCCATGCGCTGCTGAGGGAGAAAGATGGATAGACGGCGCCTATGGCTTGGACTGCAGTTACAAGAGCTGAGGATGCCTGAGGAGTGAGCGGCCATGCTGGCGCGGCTATTTCGAAACCTGGGGTGAGCAGCCCGCACGAGCAGCCGGGGTCAGATGCGAAGTGGAACGCGCGGTGCCCGCCCTCGGTCTTGACCGCCGTGACATGTAAGCCCGAGAGCGCGCTCAGGCGTTTGGCGCCGAGCGAACCTTGTGATCCTTCGGGCAGCACGACGCGCAGATCGAGGCACATGAATCTAGCCCGCTAACGATATCGAGTTCACCGGCGAGAAGGAAGGAGCGCAGCGACTGACGCCGAGTCCGGTGCAACGAGGTGTTAGGTGGCGACGGGAACAGCCACTCAGGAAGGCCCCATTGGAGCGACCGAGCCGTGGGGCGCAGATGCCTTGAGGCGCCGACGAAGCCGCTCCTGAAAAAGGCGATGGGAACCGATGCCCGCGATGAGGCCCACGAGCGAACCGATGCGCCCCCCGAGAGGTGTAGCAAATATCAGGAAGCCGGCCGACATGCCGAGGACCGTAAGGCCGAGTATGAGAACGAAGAGCATTACCGCGCTGAGCGCCTGACGCCGCGTGCGAAGCGCAGAAGCCGACTCGCCGGATTTCGGGTGGGAAAGCGAACGAAGCTCCCTGCCCACGCGAGCGGCAACAAACGCGGCGGCGAGTAGAACAAGGGCGCCTGACAGGAGCGCCCAGAATGCGACGGGGTTGCTTTGCAGGAAGGAGCTCATCCTCTACGCCACCTAACGATATCGAGTTCAGCGGCGAGAAGGAAGGAGCGCGAGCGACTGACGCCGAGTCCGCTGCAACGAGTTGTTAGCGGGCGCTTGAACTCGCGGCCCGCGTAGGCGAGCCAGTGTGTGAAGGCGCGGACCGATGGCCGCACGGCCGGGGCCGCCGGAAGCCTCCAGCCCCGGCCCACGCACGAAACGGACGGGCACCCCGAAGAAGAACGAGCCCTGCCGAAATAGGTGTGCTCCGGAAGCGACGCGCACCGCGTGGGCCGGATGCGCTGCTGCGCGGCCCGGTATTCCGGGCGAAGCGAGGCGCGCCCCGAATACCTTTTCCCAGATGGGGTGTTGCGCGGAAGAGGCGAAAAGCTAACTGAGCACGGACGCCTGTCGAGCGCGTCCGAACCGCGCAGCAGCGCGGCTGGGGCTCCGGTGACCCTTACGAGACGCAGCTTGCAGCCGAGATTCTCGAACTGAACGCCGCTTTCCGAAGCCAAAAGGTCATTAAGCCCGCTAACGATATCGAGTTCAGCGGCGAGAAGGAAGGAGCGGCAGCGACTGACGCCGAGTCCGCTGCAACGAGTTGTTAGACGGCGTGGACGAAGGCCCTCGATAAGCCGGCACGTGGGGAAAAGAGTCCGAGGAGTGGCCGCACGGGAAGGGGCGCCGTGGCCTCCAGGCCCGGCCCACGCACGTTTTCGAAAACCGGACGGCCCTCCTCGAAGAAGCCGAGCGGGAGTAACGGCGACCTCCGCGAGGATGAAGGCGGCGTGGGCCGGATGCGCTGGTGCGCGGCCCGGTACTCCGGGCATAAGCGAAGGCGCGACGCGAGCACCGCTGCCCGAATGCGAGGCTCTGACGAAGAAGCGAGAAGCCCGTAAAGGGCTGAGGCGTGTCGGGCGCGTCCGAGCCGCGCAGCAGCGCGCCTGGGGCTACGGAGACCCTGCCACAAGAGACCGGGGACGACGGCCGCCTTCACCGGACAGCCGCGATCCGAAGCAAGAAGTTCCTTAACGCCGTCTAACGATATCGAGTTCAGCGGCGAGAAGGAAGGAGCGCCAGCGACTGACGCCGAGTCCGCTGCAACGAGTTGTTATGCGGCGCTGAACTGGCCCCTCGATGAACCGAGGCGCCGCTTGAAGGCGCCCTTTCGGGACGAGACGTGAGGGGGGAACCGCTAGCCTCCAGGCCCGGCCCACGCTCTTGAACGACAGGCGGAACACGAGGAAGGACGACACCTAGACCGTGAAGTTCGCTCGGTGCCTTGCACCACGTGGGCCGGATGCGCTGCTGCGCTGCCCGGTATTCCGGGCATAAGCGAAGGCGCGACACGGCCAGCGTGACCCAGATGGGGTGTTGCCGGCGAAGCTGCGAGAAGCCGTTGAAGGACTGAGGCCTGTCGGGCGCGTCCGAGCCGCGCAGCAGCGCGCCTGGGGCTAAGGTGACCCTGCCACTAGGGTGCTTAACACCACGAACGACGAATCGCGGCGCGACTCCGAAAGCAAGGGCGTTCTTCTAAGCCGCATAACGATATCAAGCTCAGCGGCGAGCGAAGCGAGTCCGCTGCAGCGCGCTGTTAGAAGGCGCTCGGGCTAGCGGAAGGCGAGCCAGAGCGACGCGTAAGAGAGGGCTAGGCAGAGCGGGGAAAAGAGACGGGTGTCCCAGCGCGCGAACGAAGTGCCGCGGACGCGCTTGGTGAAGCCGACCAACCCTCCTGCCCCGACGGCCCTCATGAGGAGGCCGAAGCCAAGAATGAACACCGGCCACTTGAAGTGCTCGGAAAACGCGCGCGAGCCGAACACGCCCGCTCTGCACAGAACGAGAAAGGACGCCATGAATAGCGCGAGAGCGACTGCAAAGGTAGCCCGTGGAGTGGGCGTGAACGTGCGCTGACCGTTGACTTCTGGAATTACGGAGGCGAACCCGAGCCGACCGCCGAGCGCCCAGAACACATGCAGCGCGCCGAGGAAAGCGAATATGAGGGCGACGGAAGACGCGAGAGCGAGTTGCAAGACGTGGCCCCCCTTGCGCCTTCTAACGATATCAAGCTCAGCGGCGAGCGAAGCGAGTCCGCTGCAGCGCGTTGTTAGGCCACCGCTCCGAGCTACTGTGACTTGACGGCGAGCGTGCCGTTCTTGCTGTAAGCCAGGCTGCCGCCAACCCAGACACTGACGCCGTATGTTCCGCCGGCGCAGCCAGGGCCTGCCTTCACCGTAACCTCAACCTTACGGTCCGAGTCTGAACTAGACGTGTTCGCCTTCTCGCCTGCAGCGACCATGAGCTTCGGCGCGGCGAGGATTGCGTTCGACTGCGGATCGCGGACCTCGGCGCTGACAAGGCACGCACCGGGGTGCTTGGATGACGGCTCGATTGTGGCCACGACCTTCGGTTCGGGCGTAGTGGGCCCGTCAGCGGCGAGCGTAAAGGAACCCACGGACAGGAGAAGGATGGGCGTGGCGAGAACAAGGCGACGCGTGGTGCTTTGCATGGCTGCCTTCCTTTCAAGAACCGCGATCCGCTTCGGTGGCCTAACGATATCAAGCTCAGCGGCGAGCGTAGCGAGTCCGCTGCAGCGCGTTGTTAGGCGGCTCCATGACCGGAGCCCCGCGGGACGAGTTCGGAGACGACGGATGCTGCTCGGCACCAGATTGCGCCGGCCATGCCAACGCTAGAGCTGAGCTCGAACCCGCGAAGCGTGTGCGCCGAAATGAATGCCTTTGCAGCTGCGGGGTCGGCGACCCAGGGCGCGTGGCCGCCGTTCGTTTTCCAAGACGACTGGAGTTCAGCCGCAAACGCCTCGTAAAGCGAAAGGGGGTCGGTCTCTGAAATGCTGTTGATAATGGTGCCGAGAGCGTCGCCGTCGAAGTGATACGCCGCCACGCCGGTGAACTCGGCGGTGCCGGCCTCGGCCGCTTCGCCAACCGTGCGCAGCCGAATCACCTGGTGCGACGCGTCGATTTCGAGCGAGGCAAGTGAGTGATCGTGCAAGGAAGAGATCGACATCTCGAGCCGCCTAACGATATCGAGTTCAGCGGCGAGCGCAAGCGAGTCCGCTGCAACGAGGTGTTATGCGGCCCCCCGCCTTATTTCGAAGCGGCACAGGGGGCCGAGATGGGGATGGAGAAATAGGCCGAGGCGGCCGTAACGAGATCAGCGGATGTATGAACGCCACGAAGGATCTTGGCTTTGCGACCGGGTGCGACCAGGTAGTACCCGAACGCACTTGCGGCGCCAGTGTTGAATGAGGCGATGCGCGACCCCTGACGAGTACGGATCTGCGACCCATGAACCTCGTGAAGCACTACGCCTGATGCAACAAGGCAGGGGCGAGACTCTGCGAGGTAGTGCGCGAAATCGTCTAGCGCGATGGCATTGTTTGTGAGGTGCTCGAGCTCTGCGGCACTGACGACAGGCGCGAAGGCGATGACCGTGGGCCCAACAACAAGGACTGGCTCCGGCAAAGGTGCGGGGGTAGGTGCCGCAGCCAGCCCGGTGCGAAGAGCGAGCACCCCGACGAGCACGAAAAGCCGAATGAGCGCGTGTTTCATTTCTGGGCCGTATAACGATATCAAGCTCAGCGGCGAGCGCAGCGAGTCCGCTGCAGCGCGTTGTTAGGCTGCACTGCCGCGAGCGGTGGGTCTCGTTGCCCGCGCGGCGATGGCCACGGCCACTTCCGTTGACCCGACGCCGAGCGCGAGGGATGACACGAGGGTGGCTGCGAAGCTGAACGGAACGAGTGAGAGGCGGCCAGAACCAAAGGCGACCGCCGAGAGCAGCGCGAAGAAACACGCGAATGCCAGGCAGGCGGGCCAGAGGACCGACCACCCGAACCGACGCAGCTCGCTGGCGCTCGCTCCGCTGGAGGAGTGTGAACGTTGCCGCACGGCAAGGAGAATGACGAGGGGTACGACCACGAGCCCGAGAAGCCAGGGAAAGACGCCTAGAAGATGCGAGTCGTGCGCGAGCAGGTTGAAGAGCCAGCACTGTGCGATAAGGAAAAGGGCTAAGGCGGCGGAATAGAAGCGAGCCTGATGCATTCTCGACCTCCGTGCCACGTGCCGGGACGGGATGAATGTGCAGCCTAACGATATCAAGCTCAGCGGCGAGGAGGAAGGAGCGCAGCGACTGACGACGAGTCCGCTGCAGCGCGTTGTTAGGTGCCCGCGTACTCTGTTGAACCCGCTGGGCCTAGAGGCCACCGCCGATGGCCAGGTGGAAATTAGCGACTGCGATGAGTGCGAGGGCAAACCAGAGGCCGGCCAGAGCGACCGAAAGAAGTGCCGGCTTGACAATGCCGGGTTCCGAGCTGTCCCCGGCGTGATGAAGCAGGGTGATGAAGAAACCCGTGCCGGCCCCGCAGGTGGCCAGGAACCATACGATGCGCCACGCTACGTCGTTTTCCAGAAGCTCCCTGGCCGGCCTCGGGCCACGGACAAGGACGAGGTCGAGAACGACCAAGATTACGAGCGTGCCCAGCGCGACCAGAACGAGGCGCTTGAGCGTTCTCGGTAGGGATGCGCCGCTGCCATCAGGTGCAGGCATGGACTTCTCGGGCACCTAACGATATCAAGCTCAGCGGCGAGCGTAGCGAGTCCGCTGCAGCGCGCTGTTAGAAGGCGCTCGAACTAGCGGAAAGCGAGCCAGAGCGACGCGTAAGAGAGGGCTAGGCAGAGCGGGGAAAAGAGACGGGTGTCCCAGCGCGCGAACGAAGTGCCGCGGACGCGCTTGGTGAAGCCGACCAACCTTCCTGCCCCGACGGCCCTCATGAGGAGGCCGAAGCCGAGAATGAACACCGGCCACTTGAAGTGCTCGGAAAACGCGCGCGAGCCGAACACGCCCGCTCTGCCCAGAACGATGAAGGACGCTATGAATAGCGCGAGAGCGACTGCAAAGGTAGCCAGTGGAGTGGGCGTGAACGTGCGCTGGCCGTTAACTTCTGGAATTACGGAGACGAACCCGAGCCGACCGCCGAGCGCCCAGAACACATGCAGAGCGCCGAGAAAAGCGAATATGAGGGCGACGGAAGACGCGAGAGCGAGTTGCAGGACGTGGCCCCCCTTGCGCCTTCTAACGATATCGAGTTCAGCGGCGAGAAGGAAGGAGCGCAGCGACTGACGCCGAGTCCGCTGCAACGAGGTGTTAGCTGGCGCGACTGATTAGACGAGGGGATCTGTAACGCACGGTAGGCAGGAAGAGGGCTGCGAAGAGAAGGGCCGCGACTACAGAGACGACGATGTTGTGAGTGAGGACCGGCGCATAGGCGAGAGGCGGTGTGCCTTGAATGGGGCGCAGGCCGAGCGCGACGAGATACCCGAATACGACCAGGACGATTGCGTGCAGAAGCAGCAGTGCGAGGCGAGCCCAGGTGTAGTGCTTAACGAGGCCGCCGCTCGCGAGCAAGAAGGCTGCGACGAGGGCGAAGAGTGGTAGCGATGGATCGAGGTGCAGGGTGTGAAGTGAGGCGTCTTGAGTGACGTAGACGGTGCGCGGGAGAAGAGCCAGGCTAAGAAGCCACAGAGCGAGCGCGGCCGATGCTCCGCTAATGAAGAAGACGAGGCTGTTGCGCCGAGGCGGCACCGTTTCCATTTCGCCAGCTAACGATATCAAGCTCAGCGGCGAGCGTAGCGAGTCCGCTGCAGCGCGTTGTTAGACGGCGGCCATTCAAGGGTGGCCATGCCATTGCTCGAGCTGCCAGGCCCTCGTGCGCTTGAGGGCGTTTACGGATAGTGCCGCTTGGAGGTCCACCGCTGTTTCAGTGCTCGCCCCCTCGTCTTCGCGCACCTGGAAAACACGAATTGAATATTGCCGTGCCAGGTGGCGGAGCACGCACGATGCTAATTCGAGTTCGTGACCCTGCTTACAGCCGGACCGATTGCGATTGAGGATGACCTCGGAATGCGCGCGCCCAGTTCTCGTGACAAAGTCTTCCAGGTACGTGTAGCCGGAAGCGTAGAAGATGTAGGCGAACGCGAAATCGGCCAACGCGCGCGGGGGTGCAGCGGTAGGGGCCTTGAATACGTCGCACGTGTTGTCCGGGCAGTAATGCAGCTCTCGACCAGCGTTGGTCTTCACGACCGAAATGGTTGTGAGACCCGGCTTGTTCAGCGTGCGTTCAAGAACGCCAAGCGAGTCGACGGGCTCTTCGGCGCGAACCGCGATTTGAGTGAAGGCCAAGAAGAGAGCCACGACCGACGAAGACCGTGTGACGACAGATTTCACGTACGTTCCGCCGTCTAACGATATCGAGTTCACCGGCGAGAAGGAAGGAGCGCAGCGACTGACGCCGAGTCCGGTGCAATGAGGTGTTAGGCGGCACCCACCCTATTTCGGATCAAGCTCAGATGCGTGCCGTGTGTGGGCCACGACGAACCTGTTCTGCTGCTGCTTCCATTCCCATTGCTCTTCGACATACACCTGCTTTGTTTGATCGAAGCGAAGGTTGCGGAAGCCACGGCGCGTGAGCGGAAAGAAGGAAGAGTTTCCACGGTCGCCGTTGAACACGCCGCCGAAGGCCCCGGTCGTTGGAAGTAGATGCACCTTTCCGGATCGCTCAATGGTGAAAAGGCTATAGATCCAGCCTTGGCATGCACCGTATTGACCTAGGTTGAAGTCGATGAGCCCGTCGTGGTTGTAGTCGGAGACTGCGAGAGACCAAGGTGCGGCCCAAAACCACAGCGCTGTCCGCGGCGGATAGAGCGAGTTGAGTTCCGTTACGGTTTCGACGCCGAGGATGTTTACCGACACGACAAACGTGCCTTCGTATTTGTCCCCCATCCCACACCATGGCTCCGCATCGTTGGTGCGCCGACCCGCCGTCATTCTTATTGAAACAATGTCAGGGAGGCCGTCGCCGTTAACGTCTACCCGGACTTCTGTCAACGTTACGGGGAGTGGTTCCTCTGCGCGCGCATAACCGACGGATAGAAGCGCGAGGAGTGAAAGGAGAGCTTTCATTAGCCGCCTAACGATATCGAGTTCAGCGGCGAGAAGGAAGGAGTGCGAGCGACTGACGCCGAGTCCGCTGCAACGAGGTGTTAGGCAGCGCCCCGAAAGGTCGAAGAACGGCCGAGGCGTCGAGCAGGGATGGGGGCTGCTGGATTGAAGGCAATAGAAGTGACGGGCCGGACTGTAGCTAGGGTTGTCGGGTTGTCCGAACGGCTGGCAAAAACTCGTGAGCACACTTGGAACACGTGCGACTGTTGAACTTGAGGCCGCCGCCGCAAAGGGTGCAACGCGTGCACCAGACGAGGGCTGCGACCATTACGAAACTGCCGGCCATCGAGAGCCACGGAGACCACGGGGCAAGAGCGGGCCAGCGAGCCTGAGCAGGGGGCATGCTGACGAGATCCGCGAGAACCCCGACAAGAAAAGCGATTCGTGCGGCGCGCTGGCGCTTGAAGAACCGCCCGTCCGGATCAGGTGTAGAGGAAGGGGGTTTCACAGTCCCTATGGGCTCGGTGTTCGCTGCCTAACGATATCAAGCTCAGCGGCGAGGAGGAAGGAGCGCAGCGACTGACGAC
>Ga0335085_10017958_pt1 | contig 10179 bp, 11 predicted proteins | sample Lox_Sample_45_FD_206712 | JGI IMG/M metagenome (GOLD analysis project Ga0335085, IMG submission 206712) | Soil microbial communities from Loxahatchee National Wildlife Refuge, Florida, United States - Lox_Sample_4.5 | ecosystem: Environmental > Terrestrial > Soil > Wetlands | place: USA... | reverse complement strand
CGCTCGGGCGCATCTTCGTATCGCCCGCGCACCATCAAGTGCATCATTCGGCCGACCCCAAGCACTTCAACAAGAATTTCGGCTCCTGCCTGGCGCTGTGGGACTGGATGTTCGGCACGCTTTACGTTCCCGCGAAGAAACGTGAGCCGCTGGTGTTCGGCGTTCCCAATCACGCGAACGCGCACACGGTCAAATCTGAGTTGGTCGAACCCTTCGCCAGCGCCGCCGGCCATCTCAAGCCGCTGCTGCCGCGCCGCGGCGAATTGGCGCCGAGCGCCGAACGCAAACAGCTCTAGCGAGTAGCGCGCCACGCACTCGCAATGCGCACGGATTCGCTTTGACTTGCCGCAATCCGCACGCCATCTAATGGCGATGCGCCGCCGCTTTGTCACCGCCCGCGACAAGATGCAAAAGGGTTATCGTTATGAATTGACGGCGCCTGCCGGCCGCCAATTTGATCCGGAGTTCAAGCCTGAATTGACGCCGGCCGAGATGCTTCGGCTCGGCGTGTTCGGCGGCAGATATATGACCGATTGCCGCCGCGAGTTTCCCAAGAGCTGGTTCGCCCGCGCCAAGCTCTCGCCGAAGCGCCGCGACCCATCGCTGAATTTCTTCGGCGTCGACGCCAGCCAGCCTTTGTCGGAATGGAAACGCAAGGGCTGGATCCATCCGGATGATCCGCGCGGCTGGTTCCAGTGGTACTGCCGGTATTATATGGGCCGCCGTATCCCCGACGAGGACGCGCGGCAGATCGGCCGCTGGAAGGCGATCCGCCGCCACGTCCGGCAAATCCAGAAGCACTGCGAGCCCGGCAATCTCTTGTGCCGGCGGCGGCAGCGCCAAGCGTTGCTGCACTGGGCCTACGACAGCCGCAAGATCTAGACCAATCGGAAAACAGAATCGTGTACACGCATAAACTCGCGATGCGGGCTCGGCCGCTTCTTCGCCGCAAACGCATACAGCGTCAACGTAGCGCCGGCCGGCATTTCTAAGTACAAACAAATATGGACCTCATATACATCGTTTCGATATGGCTTCTGCCGGTTCTGATCGCGATCACCTTTCACGAAGCAGCCCACGGATATGTCGCGCGCCTGTTCGGAGACGAAACCGCATCTCGGCTTGGGCGCGTCAGTCTCAATCCGCTTCGGCACATAGACCCCTTCGGCACCATTATTCTGCCTGCCCTTTTGTTGTTGGCGCGGTCTCCGTTCCTGTTTGGCTATGCCAAGCCGGTACCGGTCAATTTTCGCGCGCTTCGCAATCCTCGCATGGCCACGGTGCTGGTCGCGGCGGCAGGACCGGCCATGAATATCGGATTGGCAGTCGTTGCCGCCCTGAGCTTCCACTTGATTGTCTACCTGCCGGCAATCCCCGCTCGTTGGGCCGCGCTGAATCTGAAGAACGCTCTCATCATCAATGTCATTCTGGCGGTGTTTAATCTGTTTCCGCTGCCGCCTCTCGATGGCGGGCGCATCGTCACCGGATTGCTTCCAGGCGGGCTTGCACGGCGATATGCGCGGCTCGAACCTTACGGAATGATCATTCTTATCGTCCTTCTCATCGTGCTTCCGTTGCTCGGCGCGCAATTTGGTTTGAATCTCCGGTTTGTCTCGCAGATCATCGCAACATTGACCGACACGATTGTTGGACTCATCCTTCGATTGACTGGCAATATTTAGACCTTGTCGGCAACTTTGGCTTCGATAACGTGCAATCGAATCAATTCGGCCTCGGATTTCGGCATTTACCTTATCGCCAACACCTAGTATCACGCACACGGAAGGCTTTCGGTCTATCAATATAAAGATTGAAAATAATGAGCCGATATCACCTGATGCATTGCATTCCAGATCCGAGAATGCATGGCCTCAATGGGTACAAGGAAGTGATAGAAACGGTTGCCTGGGGGCTAGAGCAACTCGGTCATCAAGTCACGTCTGCGGTCAATCGGATTGATCACGAAGCCACCAATATCGTTTTTGGGGCGCAGGTAATGCCTATCGAAGCGCTCATGCAGGTGCCCAGCAGCACCATCGTCTACAATTTAAATACATCGCCGCACGAAAGCTAAAAATCTGGGACTACAGCTCGGCAAATCCGGGACGCGGACTCATTAACGCGCAGCCATAGTCCGATCGACACCAGTTGAACAAATGCAAGGTAAGCGGCCGCGGTAGATCAAGATTTCTGCCATTAAATGAGTAAATCATCGTGGTCAACTTCTGTGCGAGCGGAAGATTAAATTGCCTTTAGCGAAACCAATCCTCTTATCTCTCTGTACAAATCTAAATATCTTTGAGACCGGCTTCGACAATATTTCTGCTTCAGTAAATCGCATGTTTGGAGCAATCCGCGGGTGTAGCGATCCACGTCGAAGAGTTTGTCAAATATTGGAAACGTTGCGCTGCTATCGAGGGTGGCTACCCGAAACTTATCTCCCGAGAGAATAATCGAAGGTAGCCGCTCTTGGATGAATGCTTTTATTGGAGCTTGCCGCGCGAGCGAACCATAACTTGTAAGCCTTTTCAGGCTTTCGGATAAATCTGAAGATTGATCTTCAATCAGGCTAAAGAGATTGTCCGCGACAGCTTGCCACTCCCGCCAATAGGAGGGCTTCGCGATTATATAATTGCTGAATGTAAAGTTTTGGCTGTGAGTCACCATTTTAGATAAGTCGATGTCGTAGCCGAGATGCCGTATTACTGATTGGCTTAAATTCGCTATGCCAGGATGCCAAATCTCGCCTTGCTCAAAGGGATTTTGAAAGTATGCAACTTGATCCCAAGCAAAAGAAATAAGAGCAACGTCGCATTGATCTTTTGCAACTTCGAGAAAGTCTCGGATGGTTTTTGAAGTCAAGCCGGTTTTACTGTAAAAGTTAGGCGATAAGAATCCGTACCAATTGTTTTCCGCTAAGGGGCTTTTTCGGAGAAAATTTCTGATTACCCAAAATTCGTACCAATCGGGCCTCTCGTTTGCGGTGTTATCCAGAGGCAAAAAGCCGGGTTCCAAAGACCGCCTTGTTGTTTCATCATAGTAAATCTGGAAAATATTGAAGGATGTCATGCAAAGATATTGTTTCTGCGTTTAGAGACAGTCAATCGGCATTTTATGGATCAAGCGTCTGGACCGAGCGTACCTCTTTGGAATTGAAGGATCATCACAGGAACGCCCGCATAAGCCTTAATGACAACGACGGCGCGGTTTGAGCCCGTACGCGGGGCCCTGCCAGACAGCATCCAACATCAGTATGTCGATCGAGTTTTGCTGCAGAATCTCCGCGAGCCAGGATGAGGGTCACACTCACACGCAATCTTCTACCATTACAGGCACGGCGTTTTCCGGATTTTGAGCAGCTCGCATTGGATCGTCTAGACAGAATGGCGAAAATCCCGCGCGGCTGACAATCAAAGACTTAGGTCGCTTCTCTACTGGTCGTTGTTGACGCATTGACCTGCTGAGCTTCAAAGCGTGGAGATCTCTAACGTGCCAACAATCTCGGAGCACGGCAAAACTTTATGGGCGGAACGTCAATAATACGCGGAACCTGTTTGCTCGCGTATTTGCTTCTGCAACCAGCATGACTTCTGATTTTCTCCAGAGGGCTGCAGAACCACGGTTTACGACTACACGCTTTAAGCGGCGATATTCATCAGCAAATCCGCCAGCACCCCGGGACAGGTAATATGCGGGTTGTGGCTCGCGTCGATTTTGGAAACGCCCCAGCCATCGCGCTGCGCGCGCTCGTAGAAACGGCGGAAGCGGTCGTCGGGCGCGTGTCGCGTGCAATAGATGTAGTGGCGCGGCATCGCCAGTGGACCACCGTGACATTTCAGCTTCTGCTCGAAGGTCTTGGCCGGCTGCGGCAGTCGCAGCGGCGCGCACCAGGCGCGGTCCTCCGGCGCGGTGTCCGGCGGCATGTCGACCGGCGGAATGAAGCCATCGGCCGACGGCTTGCGTTGCGCGCGTGCCAACGCCGGCAGCAAGTCGAACACGCTATCGCCGTCGTCGGGAGCAAAGGCGTCGAGATAGATGAGTCGGGCGATGCGCTCCCGCGCGCGGTCGGCGACCCCGGTTGCAACCATGCCGCCATAGGAATGCCCGACCAGGTTGACCGCCGTGAGATCCTCGAATTTGAGCACGCCGAGAATGTCGGCGATGTGGGTTTCAAGATCGATGTCCGCGCGCGCCAGATGCCCGCGCTCGCCGAGGCCGGTGTAGGTCGGCGTGACCAGGCGATGCGCTTTCGCCGTCATGAGCGGATGCATTTTCTTCCAGGCCCAGCCGGCACTCCAGGCGCCATGCGCGACGACAAAAGTTGCCATTGGTTACTCCGCCGCCGCCGCCGGACGTGGGCGGACGGCGCGATCGAAAAGACGCCTTGCGACCATATCCACCGCAACAACCATGAGCCCGGCAGCGAGAACTTCCCATCCGGGCCGAATACCGGCCGAGAAATTGAAAGCCACACCGAGCACGCGCATCGGCGGGACATGGAATGCTATGCCGATGCCGACCGCTTCGCCGATGAATGTGAGCAGGGAGACCGCAACCGCGAGCGCAAGCAGTGTCCGCGTCGACAATTCGCCATCGCCTTGCCACCAGGCGACCAGCCGGTACGTCATCAGCCATAGGAATAGACTGGTGGCGAAAACCGGCACCGTGACGTCGGCCTTGGTCTGCTGGAAGTAGTGGATCAGCGCCAACAGCGCGATGCCGTAGACCAGCATGTGCAGGCGTCGCCAACGCAGGCCGCCGAGCCGCTTGACCATGCCGTCGGTCGAGGTCGCCGCTAACGTCGCCAGACCAAGCCAGGCGGTACCGCCGACGATCAAATACCAGCGGTGGCTGATCTCATGCACGATTTTGCCGAGGTCGAACATCTGGTCGGCGGCGAACAGCGTCAGATGCGCGGCGATGTAGCAGAAGCAGCCGACGCCGAGCATGCGCCGTACGTCGATCAGATTGCCGTAATGCAGAACGCGACGGAACGGCGTCACCGCCAGCGTGACACCGAGGAAAACCAATGCCCAGAAGCCGGCACGATGAATCACGTCGTTGAGCGGGCGCGCGCCATGCAGGATCGCCTGCGCGTCGAGCAGCGCCTTGGCGAGAGGGAACAGCAACAAGGCCAGTGCGCCGATGCGCAACGGCGACAACCGGCCGCGCTTGTCGCGCCAGAGCTGCCAGGACGACGTCATGCTGGGCGCCTCGCCCTCTGCCGGCTGGTCAGGCCCCGCTCCAATTGCCTAAGATTCGGGCGGCCGCCAGTGAATGCCGCCCAATTTTGCCGCTGCCCCGGCTGCATATCGGTCATACCGCACCGCACAATATTGGCACCCCTGTCGTGAGACCGTGCTAGCATTTTTCAGTTCATCCGATTCGTCACAACCGTTCACAAGGTTGGGCGCAACGAAGCCGTCTGGTGGAAATGATATCCGGCGGCCGACTAATGAAGGGAGAAGGAGGAGCAGCACAGAAACCTGAGTAGCGCCGGGCCGGGGGACTTTTTGGAGGCCACCCATGCTGCGAACTTCGGTACCATCACTGCTCGTGCTCGTTCTGTCCCTGTCTGGCGGCGCCGCGATCGCCCACGATATCTGGATCAATCGCGGCAGCTACCGCAATCCTGCCGGCGAATGGTGCTGCGGCGCCGAAGATTGCGGCGTTGTCGCGCGCGATGCCGTTCATGCGTCCGCGGGGGGTTATTCGATCCGAGGCGCGGTGACTTACGGCGAAGGGATCACCGGCAACGAGGCGGACGGCCCGACGCACCAGGAGAATATCAACGAAGTCGTCCCCTACAGCCAATCACTGCCCTCTCCGGACGGCTCATACTGGCGCTGCAAACGGCCCGACGGCACGCCGCGTTGCTTCTTCGCGCCCCCGCCTGGGAGCTGACAGGGTTCGACTAGCTGAGCTTTGGCAGCTGCGCCGTTTCGTGCAGGAATAGACCGATTATCGTCGCCGTGGCCGCGAGGATGAAAGCGGCCGCTACAGGCTCTCCGACGCCATAACAGACGAACAGCGCCAGCGCGACAGCTGCTGCGCCCAAACACACCGCGCAAATGGCGAGCACGTCGAGCGTCCATTCGTGCGCTCGCGGCTTTGCGGCGGCCTTGATCTGCGGGACGTGAGCCATGGTCCAAGTTTCCAGCGACGATTAATGTCGTGCACTGCAAAGTCCATGCCCGCTTTGATCCAGCGCAAATGCACTCCGTTACCACTGCGATCGATGCTGCCCGCTCAGACACGCGGCAGCGGCCGCCCGCCAGCGGCGCGCGACGGCACCTTCACCCAGGCCTCGCCGTCGAGCACGATCTCGCCGTCGACTTTGCAGGTGCAGGCAAGCCGGGCGCGGGTTTTCTCCGGCATAAGCTCGGCCACCGAGACGCTCACTTCAACGGTATCGCCGATCTTCACCGGCGCACGGAAATTCAGAGTCTGCGAGATGTAAACTGCGCCCGGCCCCGGTAACCTCGTGCCGAGCACCGCGGAGATCAGACTTGCGGTGTAAAGCCCATGCGCGATGCGGGTGCCGAACGGCGTCTTGGCGGCGAAGTGCTCGGACAGGTGGATCGGATTGCGGTCGCCGGTCACCTCGGCAAAGCCGACCACATCGGACGAGGCCACGGTCTTGTCGAGCCGCTCGGTCATGCCGACCGAGAGGTCCTCGAAATACAACGTCTGCAAATTCAACATCGTCACGCGCCCGACAGCCGCGGCCGGCACACCATCCATAGCACGCCGATCAGCAGCACATTGATCAGCGCCAGCAGCGTCAATACGCCGATGGTCGCATCCGCACCACTGGCTTCGATCATCAGCGCCCCGGCCGACGGCGCCAGCGCCTGCACGATCAGGCTGGGGAAGGCGAGCTTGCCCATCAGGCGGGGAAAACGCACCGGCCCGAACAGCGCCAGCGGCAGCGTGCCGCGGCCGATCCAGGAAATTCCGTAGCCGGCGCCGTAGAGCAGGATCACCAGCAGCAGCAGCGGAAAGTGCAGCCGCAGCAGCAGCAGCCCGAGCGCCATCAGCGTACAGGAGCCGACCATGGTCCAGATCGGGTGATAGCGATTGCCGAGCAGCCGCTCGACCACCCGGGCGCCGACCTGCGCCGGACCGAACAGCGTACCGAGGCTCACGGCGACGGCGTAGTCGACGCCCCTCGCCTGCAGGAAGATCAGCAGATGCACCACCACGATCGAGCCGATGCCGGCGGCGAGCGACAGCACCAGCGCCAGCAGTGCGAAGATCAGGGTTTCGTTGACGATCCGCGGCGGCGATGCGGTCTGCGACACGTCGGCCGGCGCCGCTTGCGAGGCGGCCTTGGGCGCGCGGCGGATCACCGCCATTTGCAGCGGCAGCGCCACGCACAGGTGCAGCCCGGCGTAAATGAAGCAGGCCGCGCGCCAGCCGGCATGCTCGATCATGAAGGCGCTCAGCGGCCAGCACACCGTGCTGGCGAAGCCGCCGAACAGCGTCAGGTTGGTGATCGGCGTGCGCGCCTCGCTGCCGTACATCCGGCCGAGCGCGGCGAACACCGCGTCGTACAGCCCGCTGCCCATGCCGACGCCGAGCAGCACCCAGGCGAACAGATAGACCGGCAGGACGGGCGCAAGGCCGATGCCGATCAAGCCGGCGGAATAGAACAATGAACTCGTCAGCAGCACCGGCCGGCCGCCGTGCAGGTCGATGATGCGGCCGACCTGCGGCGAGATCAGCCCGGCGACCAGGAGCCCGATCGAGGTGCCGCCGACCACGAAGCCAAGCGACCAGCCGGTGTCGGCGACAATCGGCCCGGCGAACACCGCGGGAAAGTAAAACGAGGTGCCCCAGGCGAGAATCTGCGCCACGCCCAGCGCAGTAATGACGACGCGGCGGTCGAGCGGACGCGCCTCTGCTATCAGCGACAACGGTTTGTTCCTATAGCGCCGGCTCCATGCCCTTGGACTTGAGCACGGCGGCAGCCTCCGGGCCCGACAGCGTCTTGATAAAGGCCGCGGCGGCATCCCTGGTCTTCGCCGACGCGCTCAGCGCGGCAGCGTATGTCGTCGTATGTTGGATTTCATTGGGCAGCGGGCCGACCAGGGCCGCGCCTTTCACCGGCACGATCTCGCTGATCTGGTGAATGCCGATTTCGGCTTCGCCGCTGACGATGAGATCGGCAACGTGACCGCCCTGCTTGAGCCTGGATTTCGGCTTGATCTGGTCGGCAATGCCGAGCTTGACCAGAAGCTTGTCGATGTAGATGCCGCTCGAGCCGCCGCTCGCCGGGTCGATATAGGCGACCGTTTTTGCCGCAAGCAGCGCCTGCTTGAATTTGTCGACCGTGCCGATATCGGGCTTGGGCGCGCCCTCCTTCACCACCACGCCGATGCCGACGGTGGCGAGCTTCACCGCGCTGCCGGCGGCGAGCTTGCCATCCTTGGTCAGTTCGTCGATCGCGGCCGGCGTGATCACCAGAAGATCGAAAGCCTCTCCGCCCGCGATACGCTTTTTCAACTGTCCGGTCGTACCGTTGTCGACGGCAACCTTGTGTCCGGTCTGCTTTTCGAACGCGGGCACGAGCGCCAGCACGACCTGCTTGTAGGCGCCGGCGGTCAGCACCTTGATTTCGGCGGCGGACGCCCCTGGGGCAAACGCCGCCATGGCGGCGAGCAGCAGTGCGGCCGACGGAGTAAATCGGATCATCACGTCGCCTCCCACGAAGAGACCCTTTTGCGCGGACAACTTGGCCGCGGTCAGGTCTTCTGTACATAGAACTGATACATTCCCTTGAACGTATCCGGGTTATCCGCCTCGAACTCCTGCCATAGCAGGAGGTCCGCCTCGCGCTCGCGTCCGAAGCGCCGCCAAAATTTGCCGCGCGCGCTATCGTCGACTTGGAAGCCGACGAATTGCAAGCCATTTGCGGTCAGAAAAGCATGAATCCGCTGGATATCGAACTCGTGGTTCTGCGTGTGGAACAGCAGGTCCCGGCATCCGCTCATGGTGTAGAAATCGGCGTAGCTGAGCACATCGTCGAACCCAGGGTGACCGGCAACATTCGCGATGAATTCCTGCCTGGCGCGCCGGATATCGTCGGCGCCTGCGGTGTAGCCGCGCGCCGCGAGCCAAGCCTGCGCCGCAATCAGGTGCCGGCGCGCGAGTCCGCTGTAGAGGCCGATATGCATCAGGCCCTGCGGACGCAGCAGCGACAGCAGCGTACGCCAGCCACGCTCCGGATCGGCGAGATGGTGCAGAACGCCGATCGCGGAGATGACGTCGAACATTCGCCCGATCCCGCCCAGTTCGAGGATGTCCGCTTGCGCGTAGTCGATGTTGGCGATGCCAAGCGCCTGGGTCTTCTGCTTGGCATAGCCGAGACTTGCCAGGCTCAGGTCGATCGCCAGCGTTTTCGCCCCGCTGAAATCGCGCGCGAACAGAATCGCCGCCTGGCCGGTGCCGCAGCCCGCGACCAGCACGTCGAAGCCGCCGATTTTTCCGGTCGGACGATAGCCACTAACCGGAAACAGCAACCGCATCATGTCGTCGGCCGAGACGCCGGCGCCGGCGGGCGGCAAGGCGAACCAGCGCGGATAGGGATTGTCTTCGTACTGCTCGCGCACGCGCACCGACGTGTCGTCACCGATCGAGGTCAGCCGTGGAATTGAACCGCGTTGCTGCCGCTCGGCGGCGCGCTCGCGCAGTTGTTGGCCCAGAACGGCGTCGACCGGCGCCGCCCAGGAGCGTTCGAACAACAATTCGCCGCCGGACACGCCGTCAAGGCTTTGATAGGAGGCCATGACTATCAAATCGAGTGGTGCAATATCGCCACCGGATACAATTGCAGTCTCGATCCGGGCGCGCAACGCGCCGACGCGTTCGCGTTCGTCGTCGGCGATATCGAATACGTATTCGGCGATGAAGCACTGGCGCGCGACCGCGCACGCCGCGGCCAAAATGTCACCGCCGGTGCCGCCCTGCCCAACAATATCGAGCAGCCCCGCGCGTAGCGTCGTCACCAGGCGCTCAAGATCGACGCCGGCAATCGACGTCGACTCCAGAAGCGCCAGCAGCAGCGGATTGCCGGCAATGGCGCCAAGGTCGCGTCCTCCGAGAAGCTCGCGCAGCGGCAAATGCCGCGGCCAGGCTTCCGCGGCGCGCCGCATCGCCGGCCCGATGAGCGGATCC
>Ga0335085_10017957_pt1 | contig 10180 bp, 9 predicted proteins | sample Lox_Sample_45_FD_206712 | JGI IMG/M metagenome (GOLD analysis project Ga0335085, IMG submission 206712) | Soil microbial communities from Loxahatchee National Wildlife Refuge, Florida, United States - Lox_Sample_4.5 | ecosystem: Environmental > Terrestrial > Soil > Wetlands | place: USA: Florida... | reverse complement strand
GCGTACATGAGTAACTGGCGCCGCATGGAAGATGACGACGTGGTGCATCCGCGGCCGCAGGTGTACCTGGTGAGCATCACGGAACTCAACTTCGCGATGCATGACGTCGGTCTGGCGCCCGACCTGTCGTGGTTCCGCCGCTTTCGTCCGACCGCCGTGGTCGGCAACACGGTGTTCATTTACGATTTTCGCGCGGGGGTGCCGACCGCAGGGTCGCGGTAGCCGCGCGCCGAGGGACTCGCCGGACGCCGTCGGATGTGGTATCTCTGGAGTATGCCCGCGGGGTTGGTTTGCGGGCGTCGACCCGTTCAGGAGTTTCGATGACCGTACGTCCATTCCGTCGGTTGGCGCTCGCGGCCTGCGCCGCCGTGCTTCCACTGACCGCCTTCGCTCAAGCCACGACCGCACCGGCGCCGAAATCGACGTCCGCGACCTCGCGGGCGGCGTCCCCGGCCGCCAAATACCCGGAGCGCGCCGTCCGGCGCGACATCCCGATGACCGACATGATCGAGCGCGCGTTCGCGGCGGGCACACGCGACTCGAGCGGCCGGCCGGGCAAGAACTACTGGCAGATCTGGAACGACTACACGATCAACGCGCGCTTCGACGCGCCGACGTCGACCATCACCGGCAGCGAGACGACGGTCATCCACAACAACGGCCCGAACGAGATGACGTCGATCGTGATGCGCCTCGATCAGAACGTGTATTCGGCCAACGTCCCGCGCTCCGAAGTCATGACCGACATCACCGACGGGATCAAGCTGACCAAGCTCGAAGTCGACGGCGAAGCGGTCGACCTGAGCGGTCGAGGCGGCGGCCGCGGTCGGGGCGGGGCGGGTGGGGGTGGTCGCGGAGGGCGCGGCGGCTTTGGCCGCGGCGCGGCGGACACCGCGGCGCAGGGCGCGCCGCCTCCTTCGACCGTCAGCGGGCTCGCGACGACGAGCGCGCGCATCTCGCTTGGCAAGCCGGTTCCCGCGCACGGCACCGCGACGCTCACGATCGATTGGAGCTTCCAGGTGCCCCGCGTGATCGCGCCGATGCGCGGCATGCGCATGGGGCGCTGGGGCGACACCCTGTACCAGGTGGCCCAGTGGTATCCGCGCGTCGCGGTATTTGACGACGTCCGCTCCGGCGGCTGGGACACCGAACCGTATCTTGGCTCATCCGAATTCTATAACAATCTCGGACACTGGGACGTGCATCTGGACATGCCGGCCGGGTGGATCGTCGGGTCCACCGGCATCTTGCAAAATCCGCAGGAGGTGCTGACCCAGACCGAGCGCGATCGGCTCGCGCGGGCGATGGACAGCGATTCGATCGTGCACATCGTGACGGCGGACGAGCGCGGGCCGGGCAAGTCGACGGCCGCCGGCGACCGCCTGATCTGGCATTTCGTCGCCGACACGGCCGGCGACGTGGCGTGGGCCACATCCAATCAGTTTCTATGGGACGCGGCGCGCGCGGAGATCCCGACCAAGCGGCCCATTCCGGTCAATGTCATGTACCTGCCGGGACACGCGGTCCAGTACGCGAACGCCATTCCCACGGTACAGCACGCGCTCAAGTTCTATTCGAATCTGTGGATTCCGTATGCCTTCCCGATCATGACGATGGTGGACGGTCCGGAGAACGGGATGGAGTATCCGATGTTCATCATGTCGAGCGTTGGGGCCGCGGATCACGAGACCGGGCACAGCTGGTGGCCGATGACGGTGAACACCAATGAAACATGGTATCCGTTCATGGACGAGGGTTTCAACCAATACATGAACATCCTGTCGGCCGCCGACCGGAATCATCAACCGCCGAATCTCAACGGCCAGGGACAGGCGTGGGGCCGGACGAGCGGGAACGAGACCGAGGCGACCCTCATGTGGGACGCGAACTACGGCGGCCCGCAGTATCAGAATCAGGGGTATTCCAGAGCGCCGCAGATGCTCTCCATGCTCGGCGGCGTGGTCGGCGACTCGGCCGTCTGGCACGCGATGAGCCAGTACGCGCAAGCGTGGCGGTTCAAGCACCCCACCCCATGGGATTACGCGTTCTTCATGAACAACGCGTTGCATCAGGACCTGGGCTGGTTCTGGTACTCGTGGCTCTTCACCACCGACGCCGTCGATGAATCGATTCAGAGCGTCTCGAAGGTCGGCACGCATACGACCGTGACCGTGCGACAGGACGGCCAGATGCCGTCCCCCGTCGTGCTCAAGGTCGCGTTCGCCCCCAAGGGCGCGCCGATCAAGCAGATGGCCAACAGCAAGGCGCTGGATAGCGCGACCGCTCTCGTGACGTATCCGGTCGATGTGTGGTTTGCCGGCAGTCGCACGTTCAAGGCGGACCTCAGCTTCGGCGGCCGTACGATCGACAAGATCACGCTCGATCCCTACTGCCGGTTCCCCAACCGCACCGCGGTGGACAACGTGTGGCCGCGCGACACGACAGCGGCAGCGGACGCCGGACGTGGGCGTGGCGCCCGGGGGGGCGGCGGCGGTGGCGGAGGCGGCGGCCGGGGCGGTGGTTGCCCCGGTTGAACCGTCACTCGGCACGCACCGTTGGACCGCCGCTCAGGGGCTCCTCGTCCGGGGAGCCCCTGCGTAGCACCGCCCGCCCGGATGCGCCGGAACCCGCGTACGATCTTGGGGCGTGGCGGGCGCGCATCCCCCTGCTCGCGTCCACGATTCCCATGAACAACTGCTCCCAGGCGCCGCAAACGGACGCGACGCGGGCCGCGGCCGAACGGTATCTGGAGTCGTGGAACACGCGGGGCATGGATTGGGAGGCCTGGATGGAGGAAGTGCGCCTCGCGAAACAGGAGTTCGCGCGGCTGATCCATGCCTCCGTCGACGAGATCGCGGTGTTCAGTTCCGTCTCCGAGGCGACGAGCGCGGTCGCGAGCGCGCTCGACCTGAGCGGCCCGCGGTCGGGCGTCGTCGTGTCAGAGGCGGAATTTCCCACGGTCGGACACGTATGGCTCGCCCAGCGGCCACGCGGCGCGCGCGTCGCATGGGTCCCGGTCCGCGGGGGGACGATCGACCCGGCGAACTACGAATCCTGCGTGGACGATCGCACCGCGATCGTTTCCGCCTGCCACGGCTACTATCTGAACGGCTTCACGCAGGATCTCGCGCGGATCGCCTCCACCGCGCACGCGCGCGGCGCGCTGGTGTACGCCGATGCCTACCAGTCCCTCGGCGCGCTGCACGTCGACGTGCGGGCGCTCGGCGTCGACTTCCTGGCGTCGGGCAATCTCAAATTCCTCATGGGCGTGCCGGGCAGCGCCTTTCTGTACGTCCGTCGCGACGTGATCGAGCGCCTGCACCCGGCCGTCACCGGCTGGTTCGGCCGAGCCAACCCGTTCGCGTTCGACGCGAAAACGCTGGATTGGGCGCCGACGGCGAGCCGGTTCGACAGCGGGACGCCGCCGGTCGTGAACCTGTATATCGCCCGCGCGGGCATGGAGATCATCAGCGAAGTCGGCCCGGAGCACATCCAGGCGTGGCTCGCCGTCCTGGCTGACCGCCTGATGACCGGCGGCGTGGCGCGCGGCCTCGAACTCCACGGCACCCGGGACCTCCGGTCCAAGACCGCGACCACCGCGTTCGCCGTGAACGACTCGCATGCGGTCGAGGTCGCGATGCGCGAGCGTGGCGTCCTGCCGTCGGCGCGCGGGCCCGTGATCCGCCTCGCGCCGCACTTCTACACCACCATCGAAGACGTCGATACGGCATTGGACACGCTCGCGGCCGTGGTTCACGGAACGTGACGGCCCCCGGCAACACGCCGTCGCCGGGAGCCGAGCCGGCGGCCGCTCCCGCCGGGGGAAGGCGCGAGACGTTCGCGTCCCGCGCCGGCTCGCTGATGACCATCGTCGGCGTGTCGATCGGGCTGGGGAAAGTGTGGCGGTTTCCGTATATGGCGGGCAAGTTCGGCGGCGCGGCGTTCGTGCTCTTTTACGTGCTCGTGACCGTGCTCATCGGCCTCCCCGCCCTCATGGCGGAATTCGCGCTGGGTCGCCACACCCGTCGCGGACCGGTCGGTGCGTTCGAAATCGGCGGCTTTCCGTTCGGGCGCCAGGTCGGCTGGTTGCTTTTCGTCGTGGTGACCGCCGCCACCGCGTATTACACGGCGGTGATCGGGTGGGTCCTGTATCACGCGATCGGGCAGCTCGCGATCGGACTCCACATCCCGCTCGACGCCTCCGCCATTCTGCCGCCGGATCACGGGTTCGCCCCGACCTCCTTTCTGCTCCAACTCGCGTGCACCGGCGCGGTCGTGCTCGCGTGCGCGGTGGTTCTGCTCAAGGGCGTGCGCTCCGGAATCGAACGCGCGAGCAAGCGGCTCATGCCGGTGTTGTTCGGCAGCATCGTGCTCCTGATGATCCGCGCGCTCACCCTCCCGGGGGCGGGCGAGGGCGTGCGGTGGTACATCCTCAAGTTCCAGTGGAGCGACCTGACGGCGAACGTCATGATGGCGTCCCTCGGGCAGGCGATCTTCTCGCTCTCGCTCGGCGGAACGTTCATGGTAGTATATGGATCATATCTCGATGCGAAGACCAACGTCGCGACGCCCGCGATCTGGACAGTCGTCGGCGACCTCGGCGCGTCCTTGCTGGCCGGATTCGCGGTGATTCCCGCCGTGTTCGCATTTGGCCTCCAACCGAAGTCCGGACCGGCCCTGATCTTCACCACGCTGCCCAAGGTGTTCGCGGCCATTCCGGCCGGGTGGCTCTTCGGATTCATTTTCTTCGGCGGGCTGGTCTGTGCCGGGTACCTGTCCGACATCGGCGGGTTCGAGGCGTTGATCGCGGGACTGACCGACAATACGCGACTGTCGCGCAAAGGCGCGGTGTGGGCGATCTGCGCTGCGGTCTTTCTGTTCTCCATTCCGCCGTCGGTCAACAATGCGATCTTCGTCCCGTGGGATCTGACCTTCGGGTCCGGGATGCAGACGCTCGGCTCCCTGCTGGCGGTGATCACCATTGCCTGGTGCGTCAATCGATCGACGGCGCTTCGGGAACTCGGGAATAACCAGGACCGGTCAGTACCGAAATGGCTGTTCTATTGGATCCGATTCGGCATTCCGGCGGCTATTGTCAGCGTCGGCGTGTATTGGCTCCTTTCCAGCGTGGTGGGGGCGGTCAAAACGGTGTAGGGGTGGCGGGCGGCCGCGGGGGGCTTGACAGCGCCGCCGCGGTTTCGCATTATCGCGATCGTACGACACACGTCGTAGTAGGCAGACATAGGCGGACAAGGTAGGCATGCCGTGACCCAGCACCGTCCAGATCCGACCAGGGCCGAGATGGAGATTTTGCAGGTGTTGTGGACCGAGGGTCCACAAACCGTCCGGCAAGTCCATGAGATCGTCGCGCCGCGCCGCGGGGTCGGCTACACGACGGTGCTCAAGCTGCTCCAGAACATGGCGGACAAGCATCTCGTCTCGCGCGAGGAATCGTCGCGTTCGCACGTGTACGCGGCCGCCGTCGGCGAAGAAGCGATCAAACGCGGGTTGATCGCGGAGTTGGTCGATCGCGTATTTGACGGGTCGGCGGCCAACCTCGTGATGCAGGCGCTGGAGGCGAAGCGCGCGACTCCGCAGGAACTCCAGGAGATTCGCGCGCTCCTCGACGAGGTCGGGCGAGACACGAAATGATCGCGCACGTCATCGGATGGACCCTCGTCCACTCCCTCTGGGAGGGCGCCCTCATCGCCGCGTTGTTGCTGGCGATTCGGAGCGCCGCGCCCCGCGCGCGGTCCGACGTTCGCTACAGTCTGTCGGTGGTCGCGCTGGCGCTCATGCTGGCCGCCCCGGCACTGACGGCGGTGCGGTTGTACCGGGCCGGCGCTTCCGGGTTCAGCGAATCGATCGCGATGGCCGCACCGGCATCGGTCGCGATCGCCACCCGCGAGCGGATCGATCTGTTGACGCCGTGGTTGGTGAATCTGTGGATGCTGGGCGTTCTCGCGTTTTCGATCCGGTTGGTGGCGGGGTTCGCGCGCACGCGGGCCCTCGTCGCGGACGGCACGCGCCCCGCCGACCCGTGGATCGTGGACCTCGTCGAACGCCTCATGCAGCGTCTCGACATGCGGCAGGTCATTCGCGTGTTCGTCTCGTCGCGGGTCCAGGTGCCGCTCGTCGCGGGCTGGCTTCGGCCCGCGCTCCTCGTTCCGGCCTCGCTGCTGACCGGACTCACGCCGTTCCAGCTGGAGCTCATTCTCGTTCATGAGCTGGCGCACATTCGACGACACGACTACCTGGTGAACGTGTGCCAGGCGCTCGCGGAGACGCTGCTGTTCTACCATCCCGCGGTGTGGTGGATCTCCGGGCGCATTCGTGAAGAACGCGAGCATTGCTGCGACGACTTCACGCTGGTCGCGTGCGGTGGAAGCGCTCGCGAGTACGCGACCGTGCTGTTGGCGATCGAGGAGTCGCGCGGCGGGTCGCTCGGGTTCGCAGCAGCCGCGTCCGGCGGGTCGCTGGTGCGCCGCGTGCGGCGGCTGCTGGGCGGCGCGGCGGCGAGCACGGGGTCGCGTGTCCGGACGCTGTCCGCGAGCGGCGGAGTCGCCCTGGCGGCGGTGTTGCTCATCGGGCTGTCGACGGCCGCGACTCCGCGCCCGTTGAATCGGACGGTGGCCCTTGAGACCAAGCCGCCGCGCGCCACTCCAGTGTTGCTCCTCGCGCCGAACCCGGTCGTGACGCGCCCGCGGCTCGACGCGGAAGGCGTCGCGGCAGCCCATGCGGCGGCCAAACCCGCTCGCGTGGCGGCAACGCGAACGGACGCCGCTCTTCCGCTCGCGGAGCGGGTACGGCGTGCGGTCGCCCGGGGTCGCGCGGAGGGCGACAGTACGCTGTGGATCGCGTATACGGTTCGGAACGCCCGGTCCGGGAACGTCAGAAGCGTGTATCTCGACATCGCGCCTGGATTCGATGATCAACCGCAAGTGCTCGAGGCGCGCGAGGGCGCCCTCGACAACGACGCGGACGGGCAAGCCATCATGACCCTCGGATCCGCCGAGAACGGCGAGAGCATCGGGTTGCTTGAACAGCTCGTTCCGAGCGCGCCGGACAGCGCGGGCGAACGGGTGGTCGAGCTGATCGGTCAGCACGCCGGCACGCCGGCGCTCGACGCGCTCGCGCAGATCGTGCGTGTCGATCCCGAGCCGATGGTGAAGGCCGCGGCCGTCGAGGCCATCGGCCTGTTGCCGCTGGGCAGCGCGGTCGACACGCTCAGCGCCATGGCGAATGATCTCGCGACGCGACAGCTCCGCAGCGTCGCGGTCGACGCGCTCAGCCAGGCGCCCGCCGCCGCGTCCGCGGTGCACGCCCTTGGGCTGATCGCGCTCAGCCGGTCGGCGCGGCCCGAAGAGCGGAGGAACGCCGTGAGCGTGCTGCCGCACTTCGGCCCTGGGCTCGCGGTTCCCGCCCTGGCCGGCATTCTCGAAAACAGCGTCGATCGCCGCGTGCAGCACACGGCGCTCGAATCACTCGGCAGTCTGGCGCCGTCGCCGGACGCGCTCACCGTCCTCGAGTCGCCCAAAGGTGTGTGGGGCCCGGACAGTCGGCCGGACCTCCAAGTGAGCGCCATGAAGCAATTGCAGAGTTCCGGCTTCGCCGTCGACAGCACGTTCCTCGTGACCGTCGTCAATCAGCACAAGAACCCTGACGTCGTCGACATCGCGCTCGCGATGCTCGGCGGCCAATAATCCCCGACCAATGTCCGCCACCGTTCTTCGTCACGTCGAAAAGTACGACAATCGTCGTACGCTAACTCTCGTACCGTCCGAGCACGACCAGGTGCGCGCGGCCCAGCGCGGCGACGACGACGCCTTCGCGCAATTGCTCAAGCGTCATGAGCGAAAACTCTATGCGATCGCACTCGGGATCGTCCGGTCGCCCGAGGACACCGAAGACGTTCTGCAGACCGCGTTCATGCGCGCCCATCGCAGCCTTGGCCGGTTTCGGGCCGATCAGCCGTTCGGCGCCTGGCTGCACCGGATCGTCGTGAATGCGGCACTCGACCTGCGCCGCCGGCGCGCCACGCGGGCGACTGAGGAGCTGACGGATGCGGTGCCGATGCCCTTCGAGGATCCGGGCGAATCCGCCGATCTCCGGTCGCGGCTGTCCGCGGCCATGGCCGAACTCGGGCGCCGTCAGCGGTCCGTGCTCGTCCTCCACGACATCCAGGGGTTCACCCATCCGGAGATCGGCGCGATGCTCGGCATTCCGGAAGGGACCGCGCGCTCCTTGCTGCACAGCGCCCGCCATTCGGTCCGGCGGGTGCTGAGCGGCGTTCGCGCGCAGTTGTAGCGGCCGAACGGTTCGACCCCGGACGCTGGCGCGTGCGAGCGCACCGAGTGTATGCTCATGGCACCCGTTCAAGAGGCGTTTTCAGATGAAGGCGCTCGCCTTCTGCTGCGCGTTGATCACCGTCGCCGGCGCGCTCCTCTGCCAGGAGCCGAACCCGCCCGCCGACTCGACACTCGCCGGCATCACCGCGCGGGGGCGCCTACTCGCGCAATACGACGTCGCGGCGTGGCACGGCGGCGACGCGCTCGGCGCGCTCAACCCCGCGGGAAACGAGATCAGCTGCGCCGTGGCGCGTCCGATGTCCGACGGACGGTGGGAAGTCCTGTACGGGCGCCTCACCGCGGCCAAGGACACGTTCTACGTGCGGTACCACGCGATGCAAACCAACGCCGACAGCGCCTTCACGGCCGAACGCTACCCCGCGCCAAAGGTGTACACGGGCGTCGAACGCGAGATGGCCGCGGCGGTACAAACCGCGGTCGCCGATTTCGGACAGCCGACCCGGCCATACAATTCCTACGTCATACCGGCCGGTCCCGGCGGCTTCTGGGTCTATCTTCTCCCCGCGCAAACCGATCCCCGGACCTTTCCCCACGGCGGCGACGTGCGCGATCGAGTGACGGACGGCGGCACACGGATCGTCGAGCGCGTCCGGTTTTATCAAGCTGTCATCAACTTTCCGACGACAGCCCCGCCGGGGACGGTCGCCGGAACGCACACGAGCCTCGATTCTCTCCCGTCGGAAACGGACGTCTTTCTCGTCCTCCGTCGACCGGTGCGCCTGCCCGAGAACGTCGTCACCCAGCACTTCGAGTACGAAGTGCGGCTCGACGGCACGATTAGCTGGCGCCGCACAGGGAAATGATGCCGCGCGCGACCTTGCGGTCTCGGCTGCGCCCTCGCGCCGGCGGCTCCCGTCCGCGCCGGCGTTCAGCGATGTTGAGGGATGGGAACGTACCCGATCGCGGCTCCGCGTCCCGCGCGCCTGCGGGAGCCGCCGCCCCGGCCGGCCACCGCGTCGCCGCAGCTCATCGTGCTCGCCGGCCCCAACGGGGCGGGCAAGTCGACCGCGGCGCCCGAGTTGCTGCGCGATGTCTTCCACATGCGGACATTCGTGAATGCGGACGAGATCGCTCGAGGGCTCTCCGCGTTTGCGCCCGACCGGGCCGCGCTCGCGGCGGGTCGCGTCATGCTGGCGCGACTGCGCGTCCTGGAGCAGGCGCGCTCCGACTTTGCGTTCGAGACCACCCTCTCGGGGATCGGCGCGCGACGCCTGATCCAGCGATCCCTCGGCGACGGATATCAGGTCCACCTGGTCTACCTCTGGCTGCGATCCCCCGAGTTGGCGCTCGATCGCGTGCGTACCCGGGTCGCGGCGGGCGGACACGACGTGCCGGCCGTGGACGTGCGTCGCCGCTTCGCGCGCGGCCTGACGGCCTTCGCGACCGAACTCCGTGGATCGGTGACGACCTGGCGCGCTTTCGACGCGGGCACGACGCCCCCGCGGCTCATTGCCGCCGGAGTACGAGGCACGCGCGACCACATCCTCGATCCGTCGGCTTGGGCGGAACTCGCCAGGACGGCCGGCGTTGACGACCCGGAGGCGCCCCATGACGCCTGAGCGCAGCGACCGCGACATCGCCGCGATGATGGAAGATTCACGGTGGATCGAGGACGCCCTCGCCGCGGCGTCCGAGCGGATGATCCGCACGCACCAGATGCTTGGCATTCCTCTCGCCATCTGGCGTGACGGGCGCGTCGCGCTCGTCTCCGCCGAAGAACTGCTGGCCGCGCGGGCGGCCGAACGTGCGATGACCGATCGGTGACCGCCGGCGGCTGTGCGATTGTGAAATCGCGGGTACGGGCCCCGATC
>Ga0335085_10017956_pt1 | contig 10181 bp, 8 predicted proteins | sample Lox_Sample_45_FD_206712 | JGI IMG/M metagenome (GOLD analysis project Ga0335085, IMG submission 206712) | Soil microbial communities from Loxahatchee National Wildlife Refuge, Florida, United States - Lox_Sample_4.5 | ecosystem: Environmental > Terrestrial > Soil > Wetlands | place: USA: Florida... | reverse complement strand
AAAACGAAAGCGCAGTTCCTCATCTGCATCGCCGATAACGACGACAAGCGCGCTCCCACGGATAAAGACGTGATGAAAGAAACGTTCGCCAAGGCAGGCGTGACTGCGGACATCGAAGTCTACACCGGCTGCCAACACGGGTGGTGCGCGCCCGATTCGAGCGTTTACAACGAACCGGGTGCGGAAAAAGCCTGGGGACGCCTGCTCGCCCTCTACGGCAAAGCACTGGTCTAGTTTGTGGGCAGACGGTCGCTTTCCGCCGTCTGCCTTTTCTTGCTTACTTTCCTTTCTCCTTTTCATGATGGTCGTAGAGCGCTCCCGCGGCGCCGCCGGCGACCGCCCCTATCACGGCGCCATGCGGACCTGCGGCTAGCGCGCCGATGGCCGCTCCGCCTGCCGCTCCCACTCCAACACGCTTCACGGTTTTGCGAATGTGATGACGCCCGCGATAAACCGTATGATGCCTGTGGCGGACCTCATGGTGCGTTTCATAGCGGGTCTCGGCAAGAGCCGTAGCCGGCGCCAGGCTTGATAAGGCAAGGATTGCTGCACAAAGGGTTCGCATAACTGCCTCCACAGCCCTTCAGGCATGCAGTCTTCCATTGCTTTGTATGCCCCACCACTCCTACCCGCGCGTTCGTATCCTCCGCCGCATTTGCAGCCGCCCTAAGCGTGTAGTAACGTAGCTTTGCCGGGAGAACAAGCTAAGCTGCGCCTGACTGTAGCGTGAGCGAAAGGAAACTCACTTTGAAAAAACTGATATTCATGACGTTCGCGCTGGCCGCGGCCGTCTCCACTCTGATGGCGCAGGACGCCTCGCGCTTCAACGGCACATGGAAGGGCAGTGAAAACGGCCAGACGCGCGAGCTCACCTATAAAGACGGCGTCGTTCACATGAAAGAGACTCAGGGCAACGGTCGCGTGATCCTCCGCGACTATCCCGCCCAGGGCCAGGAAATCACCATGAACCTCGATGGCGTCTGGAACGGATCGAAGGCCACCGGCAAAATGGAAGGCAACAAACTCTCCGTCGACACCACTATGCCCAACGGCACCAAGTGGCACGACGAGTGGACCATCGCCGACGACGGCAAGAGCTATTCCGCCCTGCGCCAGATGGTGGCCGCAGGCGAAGGCGGCCCGTTCGGCCGGGGCGCAGGCCGCGGACCCGGTGGTCCTCCCCCGGCAGGCGCTCCGACAGGTGGCGGCAACGGCGCCGGAATCGCTCGCGGCCGTGCAGGTGGCGGCGGACCGGAAACATTTACGAAGGTCGAATAGGTGCACAGCCTGAAGGCTGTGCGCGATGCACATGATGCTGCGGCTGCTCTGTCTCCTGATCCCGGGCACTATCCTCAGCGCGCAGACCGCATCACTCCAGATGCTGCACAACGCCGCGCTGCGTGGCGATGAAAAGACCGTTGAGAGCCTGCTCTCAGCCGGTCTCAGCCCCAACACCGCCGATCGCCTCGGCCAGACGCCGCTCTCCTTCGCTATCACCAGCGGTTTCCCTCGCATGGTCGATCTGCTGCTCACCTGGAAAGCGGACCCTAACGCGCCGATGACCGGCGGTAATGCCCGCTCCCTCACGCCCCTGCAGTATGCCGCCGAGCACGGCAATCTTCAGGTTGCCCGATCGTTGATCGCAGCCGGTGCGCGCGTCAATGAGAAAGGCGGCGCCGGCCGCACGCCGCTGCACTTTGCGCTCGTGGGCCGCTTCGACATGATGCGACTTCTGATCGAAAAAGGCGCCGATGTGAATCTCCGCGATAACGACGGCGCCAGCCCGCTGGATGACGCCGTCTGGGGCGGCAGTCTCGACGCTGCCGCCATGCTGCTGGCCCACGGCGCGCATCTCGATGAGCCGGAAACCATGACCGGCGCCACTCCGCTGAACGAAGCCGCCTTTCGCGGACATACCGAACTGCTTCGATATCTGCTCCGCTTTCGTCCGGACGTAACCATAGCGGACAACCGCGGATTCACGCCGCTCCAGAATGCCATCCGGCTCGGCAGGGAAGATTCCGCTCTCCTGCTTCTCGATGCCGAGCCCGCGGCGCAGCGCACGTCCCAGTTTCTCGGCAACACGATGGAGGCGGCGATCGCGAAGGATCAGGCGTCCCTCGCCGATGCGCTGCTCCGCGCCGGTCTGCCGGTCAACCAGCCGCTGCCCTCCGGTTACACCGCTCTCGACGCCGCCGCATTCGCCGGCGCATCGAAGTCTGTGCGCATTTTGCTCGCAATCGGCGCTGATCCGAATGCCCCTGGGAAAGACGGCTCCACTCCGATCGAGGATGCCGCCGCGAAAGGATTCGATTCGATCGTCACCATTCTTCTCGATAGCGGCGCTCGCGTGAACGAGGCGAATACGAGCACAGGCGCCACCGCGCTTTATTCCGCGGCCTCTTCGGGAAATCTGACCACAGCGAAACTGCTTCTCGATCGCGGCGCCAATCCATCTTCCTGCGGCGTCAACGGCAAAACGCCCTACCAAATCGCCGTGGCGAATGACCATGCCGAAGTCGCCGCCGAAATCAGGACGCGCGGCGGACTCGAGCGCTGCCAATAGTCCGTCTGCCTTTCCGCGCCGGGGTAGAATGGCCATTCACGCATGCATTCCCGCCTTCTGATCCTGCTCCCCGTTGCCGTTTCGTCTCTCTCCGCTCAATGGCTCAACTATCAGCCTGCCGGCACTCCGATGAAAGACGGCAAACCCAATCTCACCGCGGCCACGCCGCGCGCCACCGACGGCCATCCCGATCTCACCGGCGTCTGGATGCATGAGCCCACCAGCCTCGCCGAAATGCAGCGGCTGTTCGGCAACCTTGCCGATGCCGAAAGCGGCCCCATCGGCATGGAGATCTACACCGTCCACAAATACGGCATGAGTGCGCTGCTCGATTTCAAACCCGGCGAGAAGGCGATGACCCCCGCGGGTGAGGCGGCGTTCCAGAAGCGAAACCAGTCGCGCGACGTCCTCAACGTCTGCCACAACCGCTATGGCTGGCCCGTCCTTTCGCTGCTCTCGGAGCCCTTCAAGCTGGTTCAGGCGCCGAAGGAAATGATGATCCTCTATGAGATCGACAACCTGCATCGGCAGGTGTTCGCCGACGGCCGCAAATTCCCCGAGGAATTCGAATTTCCCGCGCGCCTCGGCTACTCCATCGGCCGCTGGGACGGCGATACCTTCGTCGTCGACACCCGCGGCTTTAACGAAGAAACCCCGATCGACGGTATGGGGCACCCGCGCAGCGAATCGATGCACGTCACCGAGCGCTTTCATCGCGGCGACTTCGGCCACCTCGACACCGAAATCACTTATGACGACCCGAAATACTACACGCGGGCTTTCTCAGTGAAAATCGGCTACAATCTCGTGCCCGACAACGACATCTTTGAGATGTACTGCGATGAAAACGAAAAAGACCGTCCCCATATGGTGGTCCCGAAGCAATAACTTAGTGGGGCCAGGCCTTTTGCCCGCCGCCGGCTTCCACTCGGCGCTTTAAGCAGGCGTCTACGGCAGTGCAAAGACAAACAGCCCCTTCGCCGTCGCCGCCCCCCGTCCTCCGCCGGTTGCCGCCACAATCGCGACGTACTGTTTCCCGCTCTTCCCCTGATAGGTGATCGGCACCGCGGTCGCCGTGTAGTCGAGCTTATACGTCCACAGTTCTTTACCCGACTTCGAGTCGAATGCGCGGAACCGGTTATCGCTCGTTGATCCGATGAACACCAGTCCGCCGGCCGTCACCATCGGTCCGGCCGAATTCTGCGCACCGGTATTGCGCTTGCCGTCCGGCAGCGAATCAGTCACGCCGAGCGGCACTTGCCAGGCGAAGTCGCCCGTACTGGCATCGACGGCCATCAGCCGTCCCCATGGTGGTTTGAAGCAGGGCCAGTTGCCCAGCGTGCGGCCATTCTCATCGTGTGCAACGACGCCGAAGAATCCCAGCCCCGGCGGCCCGGTCCTTATATAGGGCACCTGCCCGTCCGGATTGCCCGGCGTGTATTTCGGATTGTCTTCCATCCAGCCGGTCAGCGGCGCATCTTTGGTATTCACGAAAATATAGCCCAGCTTCGGATCCACCGCCGTGCCGCCCCAATTCGCGCCGCCGGTCAGCCCCGGGAAAATAATAGATGGCTGCGTATTCGCGCCCTTCGCGTGGTACCGCAGCGTCGTGAACGGGCCGTTGTTATAGAGACCGCCGAATTTGTCGTACAGATCCTGGCAAGCCTTCGCATGCTCCGGTGTCGTATCGTTGGCAGTCACGATGTCGTCGCGCGTAAAATTGACGCGCGCGATCGGCGGCGGCTTCACGGGGATGGGCTGCGTCGGATAACTCGCTTCGCCCGGCACATTGCTTTTGTCCACCGGCGTCTCTTTCACATCGAACACCGGCTTGCCGGTCACGCGGTCGAGAATGAACATGTATCCCGACTTCCCCACCTGCGCCAGCGCCTCAATCTTCTTCCCGTTGCGTTTGATATCGATCAGCCCCGGCGCGGGCGGCAGATTGTAATCCCACAGCTCGTGGTGCACCACCTGGAAGTACCACTTCAGCTTGCCCGTCATCGCGTCCAGCGCCACCAGCGTATTGCCGAACAGATTCGCGCCCGGCCGGTCGCCGCCGTAAAAGTTCGCGCCCGGCCCGCTCACCGGCTCATAAACGATTCCGTGCTCTTCATCGACCGTCAGCGCGAATGCCCAGACGTTGTTGCCGGTCCGGTTTTTCCAGCTGTCATTGGCCCACGTGTCGTTGCCCGGCTCCCCGGGACGCGGAAACGTGTGGAACGTCCACAGCTCTTTTCCGGTGCGCACGTCGTAGCCATGTGATTCCGGAATCTGCCCCCTGGTGACTTCCAGCTGCGGACCGATATGCCGCTCTCCCGGCCCGTAGAAATTCGTTCCGATCAGCAGCATGTTTTTGTAAATCGTCGGCGCGCCGTCGTACGGCACTTCCAGCGGCACTTCGCCTTCATTGCCGAATCCCGGGTCCACCTTTCCGGTCCGCGCATTCAGCGCCATCATCTTCCGCGACGTCGTGAAAATGATGCGCGGCGGATTGTTTTTGTCACCCGGCCAGTACGCCACGCCGCGAAACGAGGCAAGACCGCTCTTCAGCTCATACGTCCAGATCTCTTTGCCCGTCTCCGGATCGAGCGCGACAACCCGGTCCCCAGATGGCAGATACATCACACCGTTCACCACGATCGGCGTGATCTCCTGATATAGTTCACTCGGGCTGTCGCCCTTGATCGTCTTCCCCTCGCGCTCGAACGCATACGTCCACGTCCTGACCAGCTTCGACACGTTGCCGGCATTGATCTGCGTCAAAGGCGAGTACCGAGTTCCTGCCAGATCGCGATTGAACATGGGCCAGTCGGCCGCATTCTGTGCGAAACCGGACGAACCATAAGCCGCCAGCAGCAACACCGTGAGTGAAAGTCGCATCTGTTTCGGCATTATATGAAACGACCTCATTGCGATGGCATCCGCCGTGCTGCCCCACATAAAATGACAAAGCGAAGCGGGTTCAGAGGAAAATCCGTGACCCGATTGACGTGCGGTCTGTTTATGCGGTGTGGTCTGGCGGCCGTGTCTGTGACCCTAGTGGAGGCGCAGCCCGCGGTACTGACATGGCACAACGATAATGCGCGCACCGGTCAGAACCTGCAGGAAACGATTCTCACGCCTTCAAACGTCAAGGCGGCCACGTTCGGGCGGCTGACGACGATCCGAGTTGACGGAAAAGTCGATGCACAGCCACTCTATGTCCCTTCGTTAACGATTCCCGGTCAGGGTCTGCATAACGTTCTTTATGTCGCAACCGAGCACGACAGCCTCTACGCCTTCGACGCCGATAATTTCTCGCAGTTGCTTCACGTATCGCTGGCCGGTTCCGGCGAGACGCCATCCGACGACCGCGGTTGCGGCCAGGTGACGCCGGAGATCGGCATTACAGCCACGCCGGCGATCGATCTTCAAACCGGCCCGCACGGCACAATCTACGTCATCGCCATGTCGAAGACCGGCGGGGGTGCGTATCATCAGCGTCTGCACGCCCTCGATCTGACGACCCTCGGCGAGGAATTCAGCGGACCCGCTGAAATCCAGGCCACTTATCCGGGATCCGGTGCTGAAAATACTTTCACACCCGTGCAGCATGTGGAGCGGCCCGGGCTTCTGATTTCAAACGGCAGCGTTTATACCACCTGGGGTTCGCATTGCGACCAGGGCGCATACGCCGGGTGGGTTTTGAGCTACAACGAAAACACACTCGCGCAGACCGGCGCGCTCAACCTGGAGCCGAACGGGGAGGAGGCGGGAATTTGGGCCGCGGGCGCCGGTCCGGCCGCGGACTCGAGCGGCAACGTTTATCTGCTCACAGGGAACGGCACGTTCGATACGAAGCTGAACTCTTCGAACTTTCCCGACGGCGGCGATTTCGGCAATGCATTCGTGAAGGTCGGAACCTCCGGAGCGCTGGCGGTCTCCGACTACTTCACGATGACGAACACTGTTACGGAATCCGCGCACGATGTAGACCTCGGCTCTGCCGGGCTGGTGCTTCTTCCTGCTATGAACAACTCGCTCGGGCAGCCTGTTTCGCTGGCGGCCGGCGCCGGCAAAGACGGCAATATCTACATCGTCAATCAGAGCGATCTGGGTCAGTTCGATCCGGGCATGGATGCAATCTACCAGCTGATCTCCGATGCGCTGCCCAGCGGCACCTGGTCAAGCCCGGCATGGTTCAACGGCACACTCTATTACGCCGGCGTGAGCGACCGCCTGAAGGCATTTAAATTCTCCAACGGATCGTTCTCGCTGGCGTCGCAGTCCTCCAATTCCTTCACCTTCCCGGGAGCAACGCCATCCGTTTCCGCCAACGGCACTTCCAACGGAATTATCTGGACCGCCGATAATCAGAGCCCGGCGGTTCTGCACGCATACGATGCGAACGACCTGTCCGTTGAACTCTACAACAGCAATCAGGCGGCAAATCAGCGCGACCAGTTCGGCTCCCCAAACAAGTTCATTGCGCCCACCGTCGCCAACGGCAAGGTTTACGTCGGGACCACCAATGGAGTCGGCGTCTTCGGCCTGTTAGGAAGCTCCGGCGCGGCGGCAGTTCCAGCCGGCATCGTTAGTGCGGCCAATCCCGCCGCTGCGCCCAGGGCGGTGGTGCCCGGAGGATATATCGCGATTTACGGAAATAACCTGGCATCCAGCGGCAGTCCCTTTCCTTCATCGTTTCCGTTTCCTCCCACGCTCAACGGCGCTCAGGTCTCAATCGGCGGTGAGAATCTGGCGCTTTCGTACGCGAGCGCCGGACAAGTGAATGCGATCGTCCCCTTCGATCTCAAACCCAACACAACCTACCCACTGGTGGTCACTGTCGGTTCGACTGCATCGACCCCCGTAAACGTGACGACCGCTGAACTGCAGCCGGCAATCTTTGCGCAGAATGCCGCCGGCTCCGGCCAGGGCGCGATTCTGATCAACGGAACAGGGCTGCTCGCCGGTCCGGCAGGTAACGGCTCCCGCCCGGCCATTCGGGGAAAAGAATATCTGCAGATTTATTGCACAGGACTCGGTCCTGTTTCAGGCACTGATGGTGAATCTGCCCCGCCGATTGGCTCGGCGGCGCCCGTCAGTCCGTTGTTCCTGACGAACGCGACCGTGACTGTGACGATCGGGGGAGTCGCTGCACCGGTCCTCTTCGCCGGTCTGACTCCGGATGAAGCGAATCTTTATCAGGTGAACGTTCTGGCCCCGGCGGGAGCGCCCGCCGGCGATAACATTCCCGTAGTCGTCGCGGCGACCGATTCCTCCGGCAGCTTCACTGCACAGTCCAATACGGTAGGCGTTGCTCTGCAGTAACGCTCGCGCGTGCTAATGAGTTCGACCCCAGCCGCCTGGATACGGCGCGGACCAGACCGCTGTTGAACGCGCCGTTACAAATCTCCAGCTGCCGCCGGCCGCAGTGAGTTCGCCCTCAAACACTCCGCTTGTCCAGTAGCCTCGTCCCCCGGAAACGCCCCCGGGATCCAGCAGGCGAGCGCGCACCTTCGCGCTCCTGCCATCCGCCGCGATGTCAATTACCGGTTGCAGAATCTGGTTCGCGAAGATAGTGCCCTCCGGGGCAATCGAGCCACCTGGCGTTTCCCTCTGAACATCGTGCGCGAACAGGCTGGCCACATCGCCCGGGGAATCATCCAGGTAATACGCATAAGCGTCGATCAGGTTCTCTACAGCATCGTATGCTTTCGCCGCGGCGACAGCGCGTTCCAACTCTCCCACACGGGCCGCCAGCTCAGCCGCATTGCGGATCGCGGGTCCGCGGGTCACAGCGACAGCCACGTTCGGCGTCGGCTGCCTGACGGCCAGGACTCTCTCTGGATATTGGGGCGGTTTTCCGGTAACGGGATTGTCGAAGTGGAACGGGGGCACTGCGAATTTCGGGTAGATCTCATACGTGACGCTCGGCGGGCGATCCGGAGGAAACTCTTTGCTCGGACCCGGCGCGGCCTTCGCGCTCTTTGCCCAACCTGTCGCGGCGTCCACAATCATGCGCGGGTAGAAATGGACCGATTGAATCTTCCAGGCGGCGTCCTGCTTCACGAAGGAGTTCTCGAACACCCCCTCCACCAGCTCACCACCGCTGGCGCTCGACAGGACCAACTCAACGCCGCGCGCCCTGGCGGAACGCCCATCCGGCGCGACCGACACGATGGTCTGCAGATAAACATGATCGTTCCGCTCTCCATCGCCGAGGCCCTGCGAACCGAATTGATCGAAAGCGTGACGGATGCTGGCCCTGCCCACGTAAACGCCGCGCATGCCCAGCTCCAGAGTTCCGTCCGGGGCAAAGAGATTCGCAGCCTGATCCCAGAGCTTGCGATCGACCGCGTACCCATAGGAATCCTGCAGATTCGTGACCTCGGCCTGATCGTTCAGCAGCGCAGCGCGCCCTGCCAGTTTGTTCACCAGGTCGCCAAGCGATTTAACGGAGGGAGTCGCGCCGGCATTCTGCCGCTCAGATTCAGCAGCAGGCGTAGCGACGCTTGCCGCAGTGTAGTGATAAGGAACATGCACTCCTGAATCCTTCCACCCGGCGGCGGTGTATGCCGCCGTCACCTTCGGTTCCGAGTGCAGCACGGAGATCTTCCAGATGTCTCCTTCGCGAACGTATTCGTTCTCATAAACGCCGCTATACCAGGTTGCCGAGCCGCCATAACCGCCCAGCATCGCCAGAATGCGCCAGCGCCCCTTCGCCGTTCGCCCCTCAGGCGCCAGCGTGATCACCGGCTGGAAAAGGATGTGCGGATAAATGCGGCCGTCGGAAAGACCGAGCTTGCCCTGCCCGACCTGATCGAAAAAGAGACGCCGCACCGCCTCCCTGCCGCGCGCGCCCTGCTGATAATTGGTGACTGCGTCCTCGGTGAACAGGTCCGCGAAATCATTCCACAAACCGAACTCGACATAATGTCCGTAGGCTGACTGCACTCGCTTGATAGCGCGGACAGACTCGATGCCTTCCAGATCGCCCTGAAGCCGCTCGGCTCTTGCGGCGAGCGCGGCCAATGGTTCCCCATTCTGCGCCATGGCCGACGAACTCCAGACGCCCGCCGCGAGCACGGCGATCAGGATCGGTTTCGAGGGCATCGGCAGGATTCTACACCCAGGGCTCATAATAAACCCATGCCGCTGAAACTGATTGTCGCCGCTCTTACCCTCACCCTCGCTGCTGTTGCCCAGGCGCCGCCCGTCGTCCCGTACGGCACGCCCATCACCGCTGACGCCGCCAAAAAGCTCGCTGCGGCCGCTATTGGTGAAGCAAAGAAGAACAACTGGGCCATGGCCGTCGCCATCGTCGATACCGCCGGATACCTCGTTTACTTCGAACGCATGAACGACACACAGCTCGGCAGCGTCGAGATCGCCATCGAGAAAGCGAAATCCGCCGCGCTCTTCCGCCGTCCCACCAAAACCTTTCAGGACGGCCTCGCCGCCGGTGGCCAGGGCCTTCGTCTTCTGAAACTCACCGGCGCGATCCCAGTCGAAGGCGGCATCCCGCTTACTGCCGGCGGAAAAGTGATCGGCGCAATCGGCGCCTCCGGCGGCTCGAGCGATCAGGACGGCGCTACAGCCCAAGCCGGGGCGTCAGCGCTTAAGTAGGGCG
>Ga0335085_10017955_pt1 | contig 10181 bp, 11 predicted proteins | sample Lox_Sample_45_FD_206712 | JGI IMG/M metagenome (GOLD analysis project Ga0335085, IMG submission 206712) | Soil microbial communities from Loxahatchee National Wildlife Refuge, Florida, United States - Lox_Sample_4.5 | ecosystem: Environmental > Terrestrial > Soil > Wetlands | place: USA... | reverse complement strand
TGTGCTACCGGCTTTCCGGCACGGAACCGGTGGTGCGGGTGTACAGTGAGGCGCGCAGCGAGGCGGGGCTGGAGCAACTGAGCGCGGCGGCGAAAGAATGGATCTTCGAATGAAGAGCTTTCGAATCAAGCGGCCAAAAATCCGGATGGTCACGCCCTCGCGGCAGAGCCTGCGGGCTCTGGCCGACCGCGCCCCGGTTCTGGAGGCGTTTGCCGAGCGCACGGTGAAGCAAGCGGCGAACAGGTTGCGGCCTGGCTTCACCTGGATATACGTTTTGCGCCGCCGTCTGGCCACCGCCACTGTGGCCGCGCTTACCGCTTGGCTGTTCGTGCACGTCGTGTTTGGCGCCAATGGCATGGTGGTGTATCGCCAGAAGAAGGCGGAGTATCAGAGCCTGGAAAAAGAGATCAACGGGCTGCAGAAAGACAACACCCGTTACAACGCAGAGATCAAGGCGCTGAAAGGCGATCCTGAAACCATCGAACGCGAAGCGCGCGAGCAGTTGCACTACGCGCGGCCGGGAGAGGTGGTTTACGTGGCTCCCGCGCCCGCAGGGCCGGCGCAGCCGCCTTCCACCGACGCCGCACGAAAATAATCGGAATTTTTCGGCCACATAACATAACATCCGCGTTCCGGCAGGAACGACGTGGCGCACTTCGCGTGCCCCTCCGCGCGCCATGGCGCCGCCGGTTTGTGATATAGTTTGCTCGATTCTGGCCAATTGGATCGTGGGGTGTTGTACCTGAGCGAATCCTGGTTCACCGGGACGCCTGCAGCCGAACAGAGTGGGACTGCAGATTCGGGCTAAATCGCGGTTCCAACCGCACAACCAGAGGAGTTTGTCATGAAGAAACTGTTGCTCATTTGTTGTGCTCTCTGCGCATTGTTCATCACGGTGGCGCTTGTTTCGGCAAGCGACATGGGGAAATCGGAAACAGTAAAGGGATGGGTCACGGACTCGATGTGCGGCGCCAAGGGCGCCAACGCCGGAGCGATGGCATGCACCAAGAAATGCCTGGCCAAAGGCGCGAAGATGGTCGTGGTGACCGATGGCGACCAGAAGGTCCTTACCGTGGATAACCCGGACGCACTGAAAGACCATGTGGGACATCACGTGGCCGTGTCCGGCGAAGTGAGCGGCGATTCCATTCACGTGGAAAGCGCCAAGATGTTATGACGGTTTTTAGGGCCTGAGGAATGCATGGGGCGACCGTGAAGGTCGCCCTTTTCTTGCGCTTTATTGTCCTATCGCAGAAAAGCGCTAGCTTTCGGCGCGGCTAACGCACCACGCCATCGAGTGGCGAACTGGCCGTCGCGTAGAGTTTCTTCGCCATGCGTCCGGCGAGGTACGCCTGGCGCCCGGCGAGCACAGCGTGCTTCATAGCTTCGGCCATCCGCACCGGGTCCTGCGCGTTGGCGATGCCTGTGTTCATCAGCACCGCATCCGCGCCCAGTTCCATCGCGATCGCCGCATCCGACGCCGTGCCGACGCCCGCATCCAGAATCAGCGGCACGGTGATCACTTCGCGCAGAATGCGGATATTGGCGGCATTCTGAATACCGAGCCCGCTGCCGATGGGCGCGCCCAGAGGCATCACCGCGCTGGCCCCGGCATCGAGCAGGCGCTTGGCGAATACCACGTCATCCGAAGTGTAGGGCAGCACCGTGAAGCCTTCCTTCACCAGCACGCGCGTGGCTTCGAGCGTGGCCTGCACGTCGGGATAAAGCGTCGCCTGGTCGCCAATTACTTCGAGCTTCACCCAGTCGGAAAGGCCGACCTCGCGTCCCAGCCGCGCGGTGCGAATCGCCTCGTCGGCGCTGTAACAGCCGGCGGTATTGGGCAGCAGAAAGTATCTTTTCGGATCAAGGTAGTCGAGCAGCGATTCCTTGCTGCGGTCGAGATTCACCCGCCGCAGTGCCACCGTTACCATCTCCGCCCCGCTCGCCTCCAGGGCGCGCGCCGTTTCCTGGAAGGATTTGTACTTTCCCGTGCCGACAATCAGCCGGGAGAGAAATTCCCGTCCGCCAATCACTAATGAGTCCGACATGCAAGTTATTGTAATGAAAAGTGGGCCGGAAGAGAGACAGTCGCCACAGCATCAAACGGCAAAAGCAGGACGGCCAGCGCGGGGGAAGGTGGGAAATCTCTCATTTGCAGTCCGATTGCGAGCGCAGTCACGGATTCCGAGGCAGTTGCCGGCGGCCCTCCCTTCGCCCTCCCTTCGCACTTTATTCGCTCTTCGCCTGCCCGAGCGAGGCGGGCAGGGCCGATCAGCCCCGGGACGGCATTCCCTCCGAAAGGCGCGAAAAACCTGGGCTCGCCGCAAATTTCGCCGGTTCTGGGGCAGCCGAGCGTGGTATTCTCATACCGACGATTCAGCCTGTGCCGCGCCAGCGCAGCCCAGCAGGCTGGACTGACCCTAGCTCCCTCTCGGGAGGAAAATCAAATGAAGCATCGCATTTTCGCAGTTTTTCTTTTGTCCGCAGCACTTGTGCTCCCGGTTTTCGCGCAACAAGCGAGTTCCAACGCGGCGCAGCCGACAGCCTCTGCTGATCAAAACGCTCCCGCCTCCCAGACTGTGACGACCGCCACCGGCAAGGAACCGCTGCAGAGCCCGCATACGGATTTCTGGGATGGTGATCAACCCAGCATTGCCTGGCTCGTGTTGCATCCGTTTGCCAGCAAGGGCTACGTGCAGCGGCATCTGGATGCCATCCGCGACCGGGTCAACGAACTCGATCAGTTGACCACGGCGAATTCCCAGTCGATCAAGGACGTGGATTCCCGTGCCCAGCATGGCATTCAGCTGGCCTCGGAGAAAACCGTCGAAGCCGACCAGCATGCGCTCGATGCCTCCAACCGGGCGCAGACGGCACAGCAGGCCGCGGCCTCCGCCACCACCAATGTCTCCAAGGTGGAGACGGTCGTGAGCGGTCTCGACAAATATCAGGCCGATAAGCAGACCGTTCTGCGCTTTCGTCCGGGACAGAGCATGCTGAGCAAGCAGGCCAAGAACGCGCTCGACGACATGGCGACCGGACTGAAAGACCAGCACGGCTACGTCATCGAGGTGCAGGGATACGCCGCCGGCCATGGCCAGGCTGCGATCGCCGCTTCGCGCAGAATGGCGGATTCGGTTCAGCGCTATCTCGTGCTCAACCATGAGATTCCGGCATATCGCATTTACGTGGTAGGGATGGGGAACGCTCCTGCCGCCAACGCGGACGGCGCCAAGCCCGTCAGCCGCAATCGAGTCGAAGTCAGCGTGATGAAAAACGACCTGGATCAGATGGCTTCGAGCACGACCAAGTAACTCGAAACCAGGCGCACAAACTGCGTTCAAGCCTCCCGTTCGCGCGGGAGGCTTTTTTTGTCAGGCATGTTTTTCTGTTCTGTAACCGTCTCCGTGGCCGAGCCCGGCGCGATCTCGGCGCGCACCTTGGGCAGGCTGGCGGGATAATGCTCCTGCAGGAACTGCACCAGCCTCTCCCGCACCAGGCAGCGGAGGTCCCAGGCAGAAGAGCCATCCGTCGCGCTCATCAGCGCTCGCAGTTCCATCGTGTGTTCCGAGCAGTTGGTCACCTGCAGACCCCAGACTTTTCCATCCCACATGCCGGAGTCTTTCAGGATTCGCTGCAACTCCTGCCGAACCTCTTCCACCGGCACCGTGTAGTCGGTATAGAGAAAGACCGTGCCCAGGATGTTGGCGGTGCGGCGCGTCCAGTTCTGGAAAGGTTTTTCGATAAAGTAGGAAAGTGGAACCACCAGGCGCCGCAAGTCCCAGATGCGCACCACGACATAGGTTGTGGTGATCTCTTCGATCCAGCCCCATTCCCCCTCCACGATCACGACATCTTCCAGGCGGATGGGCTGAGTGATGGCAATCTGGAATCCGGCCAGCAGATTGGTCAGCGTCGTGCGTGCCGCCAGTCCGGCCACCAGAGCGGCGAGTCCGGCGGAGGCGAACAGGCTTTCTCCCACGTGGCGGATGCTGGGAAACGTCATCAGCATGATGGCCACGGTGATCACGATGATCACTACCGCCGCGATGTGACGAAGCACCTGCACCTGCGTCTGGATGCGGCGTGCAGCGAGATTGTCGGCGACGGTGATGGTGTACCGGTGGGCCACCAGATCGTCGAACACATCAATCATGACAATCGCCAGCCAGGCCACCGCCGCGATCAGTCCCAGCGCCAGCGCATGGCGAGTCACGTTCAAGGCGAACACGGTAATTGGCAGGAACGGCAAGGCCGTCAGAATGCCCAGCAAGGGCAAGATGAGCCGCATCGGCCCTTCCGAGTGCCGTATCAGAGAATTATCCAGAACGCTTGATGTTCTCCGCACCACGCGGCGCGCGAGCGCGAAGATCATGCGATGGACCGCCAGCCCGGCCAGCACCGCCCCGAACAGTCCCGCTGCCGACCACAGCCAGGTTTGCCAATGCACAAAATGAATCGATATGCTTCCCAATGGGCCTCCTTTCAGATTCCGGCATGGAAACGACCCATGCATTCCGCATGTGGCGGAAGCGCTCCTCGAGCGCGCCCGTTCCATTAGGATGAAGGTTAGGATTATCCCTGCACCGGAAAGGTTTGATCCGCGAGGTCATTCGCAATGTGCAGAAATATCAAAACCCTGTTCAACTTCGATCCACCGGTCACTCCGGAAGAGGTTCGCGCCGCCTCGTTGCAGTTTGTAAGAAAAATCAGCGGCTTCACCAAACCGTCGAAAGCCAACGAACCCGCATTCTTCGCCGCAGTGGAGGAAGTGGCTGATGTGTCGGCCCGGCTTCTGCACTCGCTGGAAACCACCGCGCCGCCAAAGAATCGCGAAGAAGAAGCCGCCAAAGCGAAGGCGCGGGCCGCCGAACGATTCGGCACTTGAGCTCTCAACGTGGGGGCGGCCGCCCGCCACATTGTGTGGGGCAGCCGCCCTCGGCTGTCGGCGGAGCGCAGCAGTTGCTTGAGGACTTGTGGGCGCACCGTGGATGGTATTCTGCCTCCGCCGTCCTGCCCCCGGAGCGTTCCGTCGTTGACCGTGGTTTATCGAAGGACTGGGCCCTCTCTAGTTTCCCCTATTCGAACACCCAAGTGTGTGCGTTCCGAACGGTCGTATTCAGTCGCACGGTAATCTGTAGATAGACATCGGCTTTCTCAATCTCCCTATGCTCGGGAAGGTTCAGAAGGCGATCAGTGTTTATGTGTACTTCCGAGATTAGTTCGTCATCCTCCAGCAGACAGAAAAATGGGTCTTCAGTGCTTTCCGGCTGCTCACCTGGAGGGAGCTCGTGTGCTTCCCTGACTATTCGCAACGCGTCGAATAGAACTTTGATTCGACCGTCGATGTCGCCGCCTTGCAGCACATAATTCTTTTCCTCAGCGCGCAAGAACAGAATGTCGAGACCACAGCGCAGGCGTGCCTCTTTGGTGACAAGTGGCAGGAAATTAAAAGTGGCCCGATTCCAGTTGCGCCCCATTATGCGCAGTCCGTTTTCAAAGTCGGACACCCGTGCCCTTGCTACCTCCTCGTTTGACACTCCGAGCGGGCGCGGTGTATGCCCCGTACCCTCAGCCAGCTCTCTCAGGTTAGGGTGGAACTCCCACAAATGCCGTAATTGAGGATGAAAAAGTTTGCGAATTGCGTGCTTTTCCTGGCGTTGTCCTTCAGAACCAGCGCTGTGCAGAGGGCCGCTGTAAAGCAGGTGAAATTCCACAGGGTTCTCTCCCGGTTTCTCCCCGTCCAACCCAGCTCGGCATGCTCTTGCGTTGCGTCGGTCGAGGAAATGGCTCGTCAAATGTGCCGCTTTAGGTCGCCAATGCCTCGACCTTCAGTCAGAGCCGGTATTTTGTTCGCCTTTCGACTGACACGACTATCAGCCGGGCCTCACTCGTGCGTTCGACAGGGGTTTATTTCGGCACACGGGCTCCAGCGCTCTCCGCCTCGGCATACATCTCCTCGATCTGCGCGCCAAAGCGCTCTTCCACCGCCCGCCGCCGCAACTTGAAGCTGGCGGTCAGCAGTCCGTTGCCCGCGGAGAACTCATCCGTCACCAACAACACTTTCTTTAATTGCTCAAAGCGCGCCAGCCCAAGGTTCAGGTCGTGAACGATTCCCTCATACAACGCTCGCACCTTCGGATCCTTCAGCAGCTGCTCGCGCGATTCATAGCGCATCTGGTTCGCACGCGCCCAGTCTTCCAGCACCGGAAAGTGCGGTGCAATCAGCGCCGCGGGAAACTTCCGTTTCTCGCCAATAATCACGGCCTCGGCGATCAGTGGATTATGCTTCAAGGAATTTTCCAGCGGCTGCGGCGCGATGAACTTTCCGCCCGAGGTCTTAATCAGATCTTTCTTCCGGTCGGTGATGGAAAGAAACCCGTCGGCATCCAGGTTGCCGATGTCCCCCGTCTTGAACCATCCGTCCACAAAGGCGTTCCGCGTCTCTTCGGGTTTATTCCAGTAACTTTGAAAAATGGAGGGCCCGCGAGCCAGCACTTCACCATCCTCCGCGATTCGGACCTCCAGGTTCGCCAAGGGCTTGCCCACCGTTCCCAGCTTGTGCGCTTTCGGAGTGTTCACGGCAATCACCGGCGAGGTTTCCGTGAGACCGTAGCCTTCATGAATGCGAATGCCCACGTCGGCGTACCAGGCGGCCAGTTCCTTGCCCAGGGGCGCGCCGCCGGAAATAAAAATCTCCACTCGTCCGCCCATTCCGGCTCGCACCCTGGAATAAAGCACGCGATTCGCGATTTTCCAGGCAAGGGACACCGGCCGCCGGCCAGCCAGAATTTCCCCCCGATGAGCTTTTCCCACCGAGAGCGCCCAACGGTAAAGCGCGTGCTTCGGAAATCCCGCGGCTTTCAAATCCACCTGGGCGTGAATCTTTTCATAGACCCGCGGCACGCCCACAAAGATGGTGGGCCGCACCTCCAATAGCGCCTGCGCGAGCTGGTCGATGAAAGGCACGTACGCCAGCGTGACCCCATGAAACAGGAGTCCGAAATCCACGTTGCGGGCAGTTACGTGGGAGAGCGGAAGAAAGGAAATCGCCGTACCTCCGGGGAGAAAGCCGAACGTCTCCAGCCAGCACCCGATATTCACGGTGATATTCCCATGCGTGAGCATCACCCCCTTCGGCGTGCCCGTTGTGCCGGATGTATAGATAATGGTGGCCAGGTCATCGCGGCCGATGGCCAGAGCGTCGGCTTCCAGCTTTTCATCTCGGGTCTTCGGACCGCCAGCCATCAGCCGGGCCATGGATGCAGCGTGCGCGGTTTCCACCGCATCCATCACTATGATTCGTTCCACCGGGGTCTGGTTCTGGATGGCGAGAATCTTCTGCAACTGCAGTTCGCTCGAAACGAAAATCGCGCGCGCTCCCGAATCACGCAGCATGTACGCGGTCTGCTCACCGGTAAGCGTCGGATAAATGGGGACGGTTACCGCGCCCAGAAGGAGGCAGGCGAAGTCAGCGGTGGTCCACTCCGGGCGATTTTCCCCCAGGATCGCCACCCGGTCGCCGCGGCCAATGCCCCATTCCCGCAGCGCACGGCTCACTCCCGTCACGTTCTGGTAAAGTTCACGCCCGGAAATCGAGACCCACTGGTCTGGCCTGCGATAGCGCATCACGGCCTGATCGCGCGTCGCGACGGCGAGGAAGATCTGATTGAGGGTCGAAGGCGCGGTCAGCGTCGTCAAAGCGTGGTCTCTGCCCCAAAATGTACCGGTTTCGTTCGCTCGGGGCAATGCTGAGTTGGCTTCCGCATTTGACGGCGGCGCCGCCCTCGGGCTAGCCTTTCAGCATCGGGATGTGGAGGATCTCATGCACAACAGATTCTTGGCCAGTCTGACGGCGTGGCTGCTGGCCGCCGCAAGCTTCGTGCCTTTTGTTGCGGCGTCCTCGTTCGCGCAGGCGGGCAAACCGGAGTCGCCGAAGTTGAAAGTGGGCGATATGGCGCCCGACTTCAAACTCCAGTATTTCGACGGAACAGGATTGAAGAACGTCGATCTTAGTCAATACCGGGGCAAGCAGAACGTCATTGTCGCCTTCTATGTTTTTGCTTTCACCGGGGGTTGAACCGAGCAAATGAAAAACTTCCAGCAGAACCTCAAGAAGCTGGAAGTTGCCGACACCCAGGTCCTGGGTGTGAGCATGGATAGTCCTTTCGCCAACCACGCATTTGCCGAACAAATCGGAGTCACTTTTCCTCTGCTCAGCGACTGGGGCGGGGAAGTCACGCGCAAGTACGGGGTCTACGTTGACAAATACAAAGCGGCTCGACGGGTGAATTTCCTGATCGGAAAGAATGGCCGGATTCTCGAGGAACAGGTCGACAGCGCGGCCATCGATCCGACGAAACTGGTGGTCGCCTGCGACCGCTATGAGCACGAGCACCACAAGTGATCGCGCTCAAAATGGCAGAAAGTCCCGGATGCAGAACCCGGTGCGTCGCCTCCACTACCGCGAACCGGTAGTGGGGTCGCGCACGGAAAATGCCACCACCGCCTGGGTCTCCCATCCGAATGCTTCCTGCCGCGCCGCCGCCAAATCTCGAATCATGGCGGCTCCTGACGTCATTGCCGAGTCCAGGCCAGTTTGACCGCGGTTGCCTGCGTTGATATCATCATTCCGCGGGGTGGAGCAGTCTGGTAGCTCGTTGGGCTCATAACCCAAAGGTCGGTGGTTCAAATCCACCCCCCGCAACCAATTCTAAACTCCACAAAACATTGATCTTCCTTCCTGGCTAAACAAAACTGAATGAAAACTGAATGAAGGATTGGCCGAAGCCGGCCGAAATTTCGCCCTTTTGACGCCTGAATTCGTCGTCTTTGGCGTGAATTTCTGCCCAATGCTAGCGTGCGGCCGAGAAGTGGAAGCGTTCAGATGGAGTTTCAAGCCAGCGTGGAATTTCAAACCGCAGCATCTTTTGCACTGGACCGCACAACCGAAACCGTCAGCGTCTACACGCGCCACGGAGCGGATTGTCCGAAGAGCAGCGAGCCCTACTGGCGGAGATGCAGGTGCCTGAAGTATCTCTACATCTACCACGACGGCAGGTCGCGGCAGATCAGCGCCAGGACGCGCAGCTGGGAAAAGGCAGAACAGAAAGCCCACGACATCCGCGCATCGATTGATCCCACCAACCGGCTACGGCGGCAACTCGAAGCCAAAATCCAGGGGCATGACTCGCAGGTGGAGATCGCCGCAGCAGCTGAGGAATTTCTGAAAGAGGTTTCGCGGCTCAACCGTGCGGAAGCCACCCGGAAGAAATACAAGCTCACTCTCGACCGGATGGCAATCTGGTGTCGAACTCAACCGGCCGCAGTTTTTTCCTTGTCGCAGCTCGATGTTCCGACGCTCCGGAGATGGATCCATTCGTGGCCCGGATCTCCGACCACGCGCCACAATCAGCACCAGCGAATCATTGCGTTCTTCAATTTCTGTATCGAACAGGGATGGATCAAGGAGAATCCGGCCAAGCGGATCAAGAAGGTACCGCGGCAGCAGGATGAGACTCTCCCCTTTAGTCGCGAACAGTACGATGCCCTCATTGAAGCGACGTATTACTACGACGGTCGCGGCCAGGAACGGAATGGCGAGACCACCAATTCGCGTCGCGTCCGCGCATACCTCAAGCTGCTGCGATGGAGCGGTCTTCGCGCCGGCGACGCCGCCTGCCTAGCAAAAAGCAAACTACGTGACGACGATTCCCTCGTCCTCTATCAAGCGAAGGTAAAGCATAAGGCCAGCCCTCCAGTCTGTGTATTGCTTCCTCACGAAATAGCTGAGGAACTCAGAGATGTGCCTCCATCTACTTTCACCCATCCCGACCATTTCTTCTGGAGCGGACGAAGCAAGCGAAAGAGCGAAGTCTCAAATTGGATCAAGATCTTTGCCAAAGTCCTGTCAAAGGCCACCGAACTCTTCCCCGAGTTGTTCCTGGAGAGCAACCGAGAGCCAAAGCCAGCACACTTGCATATGTTGCGGGACACGTTTGCCGTCGAATATTTGCTGGCGGGTATGCCGCTAGAAGAAGTGTCGCGGCTGCTTGGGCACGCTAGCGTACTCGTTACGCAGAAGCACTATGCCCCCTGGGTGCTGCAACGGCAGCAACGCCTTGCGGAGAGTCAACGCGCCGCCTGGGCCGTCATGGGTGTCGCGCCGAGAGCCTCAATTC
>Ga0335085_10017954_pt1 | contig 10181 bp, 8 predicted proteins | sample Lox_Sample_45_FD_206712 | JGI IMG/M metagenome (GOLD analysis project Ga0335085, IMG submission 206712) | Soil microbial communities from Loxahatchee National Wildlife Refuge, Florida, United States - Lox_Sample_4.5 | ecosystem: Environmental > Terrestrial > Soil > Wetlands | place: USA: Florida... | reverse complement strand
ACGCCGCCTGGGAACGCTGGGCCGCCGATGTCACCGAGAGCCACACCACCTGCCGCTGGTCCGGTTCCGCTCCCCCACGCCGCTGTCGTCCTGGGTTACCGCGCTGCTGGCCGTGCTTGACTCGGCCGCGCTGTTCCTGGTGCTGTCGCCCGGGGCGGCGCCGGAGGTACCGGCCCGGCTGTGCCTGCGCGGCGGGTTCTTGTGCTTCAACCGGATCGCCCGGGCGATGGGCTTCGATATTCCTGATGAGGCCGATCCGAAAGCCGGGATAAGCCTGACCTACGCCGAGTTTCTCGACGCGGTGGCCCGGATGCGCCAGGTGGGCTTCCCGATCGAGCGCACTCCTGAGGAGGCGTGGCCGGAGTTCGTCGGATGGCGGGTCAACTACGAGCGGGCCGCCTACGCGGTGGCCGCCGCCGTCGATTCCGTGCCGGCCCTGTGGTCCGGGCCGCGCCGCCACGCGGAGGCGCCTATCGCTCCCATCCGTCCAGGACGCGGCCGACAGCCCAAGTAGAGTGGCCGGATGCCCGGCGATGACGTCACGATCGAGGTCAACGGCCGCGAAGCCGGCCAGGCGGCGGTGTCCCTGCTGGACCATGAGGGGTGGGGCCATTTCACCGCGATGCAGGTCCGCGGGGGCCGGGCGCGCGGCCTGGATTTGCACCTGGCGCGGCTGGAAGCGGCCCACCAGGAAATATACGGGCGGGCGATCGGCGGGCAGGAGGTCTGCGCCCGCATCCGGCATGCCCTGGGCAGCCGGCTCGATGCCAGCGTCCGGGTCTACGGCTACTGGGCCGGGCTGATCGTCACGGTTCGCGAGCCGCAGGAGATGCCGCGGCGCCCGCACTCGATGACCGCGGTGCAGTTCCAGCGGCCGCTGGCCCGCCTCAAGCATGTTGGCAGCTGGGGCCGGTTCGGGCAGATCGCCGCGGCGGCCGGCTTCGACGAGGGCCTGCTGACAGACGAGACGGGCAGGATCTCGGAGGGCACCATCACCAACGTGGGGTTCTGGCGGAACGGCAGGGTGATCTGGCCCGAGGCGCCGAAGCTGGACGGCATCACGATGCTCCTGCTGCGGCGCCAGCTGACGGCGGCCGGCGTCGGGCAGGCCGAGGAGCCGGTCCGCGTGCGGGACCTCGCCAGCTACGACGGGATGATCTTGTGCAACTCGCGCGGCTGGGCGCCGGTCGGCCGGGTCGACGACCTGATGATTCCCCAGGACGAGGCGTTCACAGGCGTCATCGCATCCGCGCTCGACGCCTGCCCGTGGGATGAGATCTAGCCGCCTGCCACGAGTGACCCGCCGCCTGCAGTAGCTCCGGGAAGGGTGCTCATGCGCTGGATCACCTGCCAGGTCGGCGGGTCCTGGGTAGGTGCGGGCCGGGGATGGCCGAGAGCGATCCGGGCGCAGCGCTTGCCCTGGTCGCGCAGTGATTGGCGGAGAGTCGTCAGTCCTGCGGGCGCGGCGGCGTCGCTGTCGTCCCATCCGGTGATCGCAACGTCGCCGGGCACGCCGCGGCCGTTCGCGGCCGCGGCGCGGAGCGCGCCGAGGGCGAGTTCGTCACTCATCGCGGCGATCGAGTCGGGCGGGTCGTCGCCGCGGAAGAGGTCGTCGGCGAAGGCTTCGCCGTGCGCGGTGGCGTTGGCCGGGCATACGGCGACCCGAAGGCCGGCGGGGGCACCTCCGGTCTCGCGCCAGGCGTCGAGGAAGCCGTCCCACCGATGCCGGGTCACCGGGTAGGTCACCGCCGGGCCGGGCAGGCCGGTGACCAGCGCCCGGGCGCGGCCGCGGTTGACCGGGAAGCCGAGCACGACCGGCCGGGCCGCGCCGGCGAAAGCCAGCCGGCCGATCGCGGCGGCCGCGGCCCGGTCGTCGATGCCGACCACCGGCAGCCCGGGCCGGGCCGGTCCGGCGTGCACGACCGCCGGCAGTCCGCTCGCCGCGACCGCGTCCAGGACCGGGTCGTCGTCGCTGGTGGTCCACACGACGAAGCCGTCTACCACCGCCTCGGCGACACGCTGCACGTCGCTGGCGGCTCCGGTAGTCGGGACCAGGGTGAGGCCGACGCCTTCGGCCGCGCAGATCTCCGCCACGCCGGTCAGGAACCGGGCAGCCTGCGGGTCGTCGAAGGCGTAGGTCAGCCGTTCGCCGAGGATCACTCCGAGGCTGCCCGCGCGGCCCCGCCGCAGCGAGCGGGCGCCCGGATGCGGGCCGGGATAGCCGAGCCTGTCCGCCGCCGCGCGGACCTTCGCCGCGGTGCCGGGCGCGACCCGCCCGGGCCGGGAGTAGACGTAAGACGCCGTCATCACCGATACCCCGGCTGCGTCGGCGACCTGGCGCAGGGTCGGCCGGCTCCGTCGTTGAACCACGGCTACACTGTAGCTGTGTATCGATACACAAGACGAGGTGCAATAGACCGCGACCGGGCACCCTCACTCCGGCAGCATGCGGCGGAGAATTCCCGCGACCAGGCCTTCGGCCGGGATTCGCCGACGCTGCTGAGCTACGCCGCACTGGCCGGCTATGCGTTCTGGCTGTACGCGTTCGGACCCGCCTTGGCGCTGCTGCAGGCCGAACTCCACTTTTCCTACACCATGCTCGGCGTGTACTCGGCGCTGTGGTCGGCCGGCGCGGCCCTCGCCGGGCTCAGCTTCGCCGGACTCGCGCGCCACCTGCCCCGCGCCGCGCTGCTGTGGTATTCAGCGGCAGGCGCCGCGGCCGGTGCCGGCCTGTTCGCCGCGGCCCGCGGCGTCGCGCCGACCCTGCTCGGCGCCGCGATACTCGGCTTCGCCGGCACTACCGTGCTCATCTGCACCCAGGCCATCCTGTCCGACCGGCACGGCGAACGCCGCGACCGGGCGCTGACCGAAGCCAACGTCGGCGCGGCCGCCTGCGCGGTGCTCGCTCCGCTCCTGCTCGGCCTGCTCCTCCACACCCCGGCAGGCTGGCGTCCGGCCCTGGGCCTGCCCGCCCTGATCCTGGCCGGCCTCTACCTGCGCTACCGGCGCCAGCCGCTGCCGGCGGCGCCGGCCAGACCCTCCGCCGAAGGCCGGGCGCGGCTGCCGCTGTCCTGCTGGCTGCTGGCCACCCTGGTCGCCGTGGGTATCGCGGTCGAGTTCTGCCTGGTCTATTTCGGCGCCGAATCGCTCGCCGCCACGGGACTGCGCGCCGCCCAGGCCGCCACCGCGATGAGCGGTTTCTACCTCGGTATCCTGGCGGGCCGGCTCGGCGGGGCATGGCTGACCCGCCGCGCCGGACGCGCCGTCCCGCTGCTGTGGACATCCCTGGCGATGACCACGGCCGGGTTCGGTCTCTTCTGGCTCGCAGGCCTGCCCGTCGCGGCGATCGCGGGGCTATTCCTCTGCGGGCTCGGCATCGCCAATCTCTACCCCCTCTCACTGGCCCTCACCCTGACCGCCGCACGCGGCAGCGGCGACACCGCCAACGCCCGTACCCAGCTACTCGGCGGCGTGCTCGTCATCACCGCTCCGTACCTTCTCGGCAGCCTCGCCGACCACCTCGGACTGCACGACGCATTCACGGTCGAGCCAGTGCTCATCGGAGCATGCGCGCTCCTGCTCGTCGCCGGACTCCGGCTCGGGCGGCACGGGCATCACCCATAGTCATGGTCAGTACTGGCTCTGCAGGTCCGTGGTGGAAGCGAAATGGCGGGTAAGCAGCTCGTCAAACTCCCCTATGTCTCCACGAGCTCCAGGTCCGCCTCCCCGCTCCGGCGTCCGCGGTGCTTCGGACCAGCTCAGAGACGTCCCCGTCGGTAATCTTCCCTGCGTCATTCCCGTATCCTCGCGGTCCTGGCGCCGTATGCCTCGGTCAGGGCAACACGAAGCGATGGAGCCTGGACGGAGACCTTGCGCGCGAGATATGGAAAGCCGGTGCCGGGTCCCGCTGTGCGGTGGAGTGCCTGGCCTGGTGGAAGGAAGGCACGCGTCAGCTTGCGGTCCAGGGGCGGAGCTTGTCGGGGTTACGCACGACCCAGATGTGCCTGATCCGGTCGCCCGCGACGTCGAACGCGAACACCGTCACGATGCGGCCGTCTTGCTGGGCCACCAGACCGGGCTGGCCGTTGACGGTGCGTTCGGTGAACGTCATGACGCCGGCGGCCCGGTTCGCGATTTCGACCCAGGCGCGCGCGATCTGCTCGCCGCCTTCGATGGGGTGCAGGAAGCTGGTGGCAAGGCCACCGCCGTCGGCGGTGGCCGTGGCGCCGGGGTCGAGCAGGCCGATCAGGGCGTCGATGTCCTTGGCTTCCCAGGCTTGCTTGAAGGCCCGGATGATGCCGGCCTGCCCGGCGGCCGGGGCCGGGGCCGGGGGAGCCTGCGACGCGCGGACGCGGCGGCGGGCCGAGGAGGCCAGCTGGCGGCACGCCGCCGGGGTACGGCCGACGATCTCGGCCACCTCGGCGAAGGGGTACCGGAACACATCGTGCAGGATGAACGCGACGCGCTCAGCCGGGGTCATCGATTCGAGCACGACGAGGAAGGCCATGCTGACCGACTCATCCAGCGTGACCCGGTCGGCCGGGTCGGCCGCGGCGCCTGGCTGCCCGCTGAGCTGCCCGGTCCGTCCGGGCAGCGGCTCGGGGATCCATTCGCCCACGTAGGTCTCGCGCCGGGCCCGGGCCGAGCCGAGCAGGTTCAGGCAGATGCGGCTGGCGACGGTGGTCAGCCAGGCACCGGGGGATTCGATGGCGTCCTGCTGCGGCCGGGACAGGGCGTACCAGCGGGCGTAGGTCTCCTGGACGGCATCTTCGGCTTCGGCCAGGGAGCCCAGCAGCCGGTAGGTGAGATTGATCAGCTGACGCCGCTCGCTCATGATCGCGTCCAGGCCCGGATCGGGCCGGCCGCCTCCTGGCCCGGATGGGGTGGTCATGGTGCCGCCCTTCCCATGGTCGCATCTGCCCTCACCTGTTCGACAAGACAGCGCACCGGACTGTGAGGCCGGCCCGTCGCCTCACATTCCGTGCGGCCGCCTTGTCGTAGGAACCAGGTAGCCACAAGTTCAGCGCACCAGAATAGGAGAATCTGCCATGGTCAAGATCGGTATCATCCTGGGCAGCACCCGCCCCAACCGCAGCGGCGAACAGGTCGCCACGTGGGTCTATGACCTGGCATCGCGCCGCAGCGACGCCAAGTTCGAGCTGATTGACCTGCGCGACTACCCGCTGCCGCAGCTGGATGAGCCGCTGCCGCCGTCGATGGGCCAGTACCAGAACGAGCACACCAAGCGGTGGGCGGCGACGATCGCCACGTTCGACGGGTTCATCATGGTCACCCCCGAGTACAACCACTCCACCTCGGCAGTGCTCAAGAACGCCCTGGACTACCTGTACGCCGAGTGGAACAACAAGGCGGCCGGGTTCGTGTCCTACGGCCTCGCGGGCGGCGTCCGGGCCGCCGAGCACCTGCGGCTGGCCTGCGCGGAACTGCAGATAGCCGACGTGCGCCAGCAGGTCACGCTGTCGCTGCTGACCGACTTCGAGAACTACACCAGCTTCCAGCCAGGCGACCACGCCGCTGCCTGGCTGGACACGCTGATAGACCAGGTCATCGCCTGGAGCACCGCGCTCGCGCCGCTGCGCACCGCTTCCCCCGCCGCGGCGTGCGGCTAGTCCATCAGCTCGGTGACCAGTTCCGGCGGGAGGCCGTGCGTCTGGTGCAGATACCGCAGGTCCGCCTCTGTCAGCGGCCGTCCACGGCCGAGCTGGTCCAGCAGCTTACGGCCTCGGGTGAGCAGATCCGCGAACCTGCGTTCCTCGCCGCGGATCACCTCGCGGACCGTGCCGTGCTTCTCGCGCTGGCCGAACTGCGCCAGGGTCTGCTCGACCAGCGACGTAGGCAGCTCATCCAGCGTCCTGGTGCTGTCTGGGCGCCACAGCACGGTGAGCGCACGCCGGAGCAGCCGGCGCAGTACGTAGCCCCGGCCGGTATTGGACGGGGTGACGCCGTCGCCGATGATCACGATGCTGGATCGCAGGTGGTCGGTGAGCAGGCGCAGCGACCCCTGGTCGGGCTGCCACAGGCCCGAGAGCGCGGTCGTCCAGGGCCGGAATAGGTCGCAGCCGAACACGGAGGGCTGCCGCTGCACGACCATCAGCAGCCGCTCCAGGCCCATTCCGGTGTCCACGCTGCGCTGCGGCAGCGGCTCCAGGCGGCGGTCGTCGTGCCGCCGGTAGCTCATCGTCACGTGGTTCCACAGCTCCATCCAGCGCTCATCGGTACCCGGTGTGCCCCGCGGCGGGCCGTCGCCGGTCCACGCGAACAGCTCCGAGTCCGGCCCGCAGGGGCCGGTCGGGCCATTCGACCACCAGTTGTCCGGCCCGAGCGGCTCGACCGGGACGCCGAGCTCGCTCCAGGTCTGCCACGACGCCAGATCGGGGCCCACCTGGTCATCGCCGCCGAACACCGTGGCATGCAGCCGGTCCCGGCCGATGCCCAGGCCGTCGGTGAGCAGCTCCCAGCCCCAGCGCAAGCTCTGCGGGCCGTCATAGTCGCCCAGCGACCAGGAACCGAGCATCTGGAACACGGTCAGGTGGCGGTCATCGCCAACCTCGTCCAGGTCGGTGGTGCGCAGGCAGCGTTGCACGCCGGCCAGCCGCCTGCCCTGCGGATGGGGGCGGCCTTCCAGATACCGGGTCAGCGGATGCATCCCCGCGGTGGTGAACAGCACCGGGTCACCTTCGGGCGGCACCAGCGAGCTGCCCGGCACTACCTGGTGGCCTCGGTCGCCGAAGAACTCGAGGAAGGTCCGGATCGTTTCTGTGACGTTCATGGCATAGTCCCTTTCTGGTTTCCGGCACCGGAAAGGAACCGCTGGCGCGGCCATTGACAGCCATGATCACGAGGACGCTAGCGAACCGTTCCGGTCGCCAGCACGAGATTCGTCAGGTCAGGCAGCTGCAACCGGCGAGCCGATAGCTCGCGCGGCCGCGCAGGTGAAGCTGACCCTCATGTTTCCACTGTAAGCCCGGTCCACGGACCGGGCCAAAGGGATTTACCGTCGCTCAGTGAGGTGGTGTCAGCATGAGGGGGCCTGGTATTTGCGAGAATTTCGTCGTGCCAGCCAGCCGTGACGGTCTCGGCCCGTTCTACCAGGACGTCATCGCCGTCAGCCCGCTCGAGCCGTGGGATGCGGCGTCCGCCGCTTACCGCCTGGAGATACTGGCGCGCACGCTCCCGTTCCCCGTCGGCAAAGGCCGGCTTGTCCCGAGCAACAACAACGATGTGTGGCGGCTGGAAACCGGCTACCTGCGGGTGGCGTGGCGGGGGGACCGAAGCCGCCTCGCCCGGGAGGCCGAGCTTCTCGGCAGGCTCCGCGGATTCCTTCCCGTCCCGGAGGTCCTGGACTGCGGAGGAGACGACCGGCTGTCGTGGTCGCTGACGGCCGCGATGCCGGGGACTGCTTATGAGCATCTGTGCGTGCAGGCTGCTCCTGCCGGGCTGCGGGACCTCGCGAGGGAGGTGGCCGCGCTGCTGCGGGCGCTGCATGCGTGGTCGGCGCCCGGGGACCTCGCCGACGTGCTGGAGTACCCGGGGAAAGACCCCGATCCGCTGCGCCGCGCTGGTTCCGAGCTGGTGCTGATGCCGCCTTCGGCGGTCCTCGGGCTGATCCCGCTAGCCGGGCAGCTTCCGTTCGTAGATCACGGCGTACTGAATGCGGCAGCTGAGCGCCTGGCCGAACTCGGGGACCCGGTGACGGCCGACGGCGAGGTCCTGCTGCACGGAGACTTCTATCTGGGCAACGTCCTGGTCCACGGCGATCACGTCAGTGCACTGATCGACCTGGAGTTCGCCCGCATGGGCCCGCGGGACCTGGAACTCATCTCGGTCGTCAGGGCCCTCGACGCGGAGACCCGCCTCGGCATCCGGCGGCCGCCGCTGCTCGCCTGGCTGGCCGAGGACTACCCCGAGCTGTTCGGCGCGGCTGACCTGCACAAGCGCCTGTGGCTATACGCCCTCGCCTACACGGTCCGCCAGATCATCTTCTGGCCGCCCGATCGCGCCGAGGCCGATGACCTGGGGGTGACTCACCCGCTGCACACCTTGCGGCGCCTGATCGACGCCCCGCTGCCACTTCCCACCGCGGGCCTGCACTAGAGAAACCCTCAACGATCGGAGCACCCGGATGGAGCGCACGGAGAGAATAGCCTTTATCGGCCTGGGGATCATGGGCAGTCCGATGGCCAGGCGCCTGCTCGCGGCGGGCTACCCGCTGACGGTCTGGAACCGCACGGCGTCACGCGCCGAGCCGCTCCAGGCGGAGGGCGCTGACGTAGCGGCGAGTCCGGCCGAGGCGGTTCGTGAAGCCGACGTGGTCATCACGATGCTCGCCGATCCAACCGCGGCGCGGGAGGTCATCGGCGGTATCGCCGGGCAGCTGCGACCGGGCGCCACCGTGATCGAGGCCTCTACCATCGGCCCGCAGGCACTCGAGGAGGTCGCCGCCCTCCTGCCGGGCAGCGTCGCGCTGGTCGACGCGCCGGTCATGGGCAGCGCGGACCGGGCTGCCTCCGGGCAGCTGGTCGTGCTGGCGGGCGGGGATCTGGAGAAGGTCCGGCCCATTCTGGAGGTATTCGGCACCGTGACGGAGTGCGGGGCGGTCGGCCACGGAGCGGCACTCAAGGTTGTCCTGATCAACGCCGTGATCGCCGGTGTCACCGTGGTCGGGGAAGCCATGGCCCTTGGTGATGCGTTCGGGCTTCCCGCCGAACTCGTGACCGGCGCCCTAGCCAGCGGGCCGCTGGCCGGGATAGCCGGCCGCGCCTTCGCACAGGGAGCCAACTACCCGCTCCGGCTGGCCGCCAAGGACGTCACGCTGGCGACGGCAACGGCTGACCTGCCGTTGCTGCGGACCGTGCATGACTGGCTCATCGCCTTTCCTGAGGCGGGCTCGGAAGACCTGGGACAGATCGTCCGGCACATCCGTGCCCGGCGGCAGGCCTAGTACGCCGTCCGGGCCGGGTCGGTCATGGGACCGGCACCTCGCTTCTCGCGGGTAGCGCGCCGTCGGCCGTTTCGAGCCGGGCGGCGGTACGGGCCGCGGTACGGCGCGCCCAGCGGCCGGCTGGTGGACGCGACGCCGGCCGCGACGTCCGCCTGCTGGCGGGGCATGCACGAGCAGGCGACGCCGGCGGCTCAGTTCAGGCAAGCGGATCACCTCGCTCGTTCGGGATCAGGCCCCAAGTACTTGTGCTAATACAACTATTTGTGCAGGGCAACTAAATGACCGGCAGCCCTCTTCCCTGGCAGCGGCCACGGCGACGAGATGTCGGTCACGGTCCGCCCGGACGCCCGCTGCCACTCCCCCGCGCGCATCGTAGCCGCGGCCAGTGCCGTCAGGGGTCTCTGATCGTTAACGTTTGCGTCCCGGCCTTGCGGGCCGCCTGCGTGCTATGTCAGGATTACGCACCTTAAACGTTCGTTCAGGAAGTACCTGGTGATGGGACTGCCGATGAGTGGACTGGGCAAGCACAAGCCGGCGGCTCTGCTCGCGGCCGCCGCGGCGGCACTGGTACTGGCCGCCTGCGGCGGCAGCTCGGGGAGCAGCGGCGGTAGCACTGTTAAGCAAGGCGGGGTGTTCCGGATGGGAACGTCCTCCACCATCGACTCGCTGAACCCGTTCATCGCCATCCAGAGCGACGCGTACACCACGTTCGAGTACATCTATCCCACGCTGGTCCAGTACACCCCGGCGCTGAAGATCGTGGAGAATTTCGCGCGGAGCTGGACGACCTCGCCGGACGGCCGCACCTGGACCTTCTCCACCCAGCCGAACGCGAAGTGGTCCGACGGCAAGCCGCTGACCGCGGCGGACGCGGCCTGGACCTTCAGCACCATCTTGAAGTTCGCCGATGGCGCCACGGCCAACTCGGCGGGATACGTCGCGCACCTGAAGAGCGCGACGGCGCCGAACGCGACCACCTTCGTGCTCAGCTACTCCCAGCCGGTGGCCAACGTGCTGTCGCAGGTTCAGCAGGTACCGATCATGCCCGAGCACATCTGGGCCCAGTACGCCACCGGCAACGGCAAGGCGCTGAAGACCTTCCAGAACAACGCGCCGGTCGTCTCCGGCGGCCCGTTCATCCTGACGAAGTACACGCCCAAGCAGGTCGCGCTGTTCAAGAAGAACCCCGCCTTCTACGGCCCCAAGCCGCACATCGACG
>Ga0335085_10017953_pt1 | contig 10181 bp, 9 predicted proteins | sample Lox_Sample_45_FD_206712 | JGI IMG/M metagenome (GOLD analysis project Ga0335085, IMG submission 206712) | Soil microbial communities from Loxahatchee National Wildlife Refuge, Florida, United States - Lox_Sample_4.5 | ecosystem: Environmental > Terrestrial > Soil > Wetlands | place: USA: Florida... | reverse complement strand
GGTTCGCGGGCGGTATGAAGGTTCCAGTAGAGGCGTGCGATGTCGTCGGGTTCCCTGAGATGGACGCCTTCGGGGGCGCCTGGGGTGCCGGCGATCCAGGTGCCGATTGCGACATGGCCGGCGTAGACACCCTGGCCGGCCAGGGCACCGTTGAGGGTGAGTGCCCATTTGCGCAGGGCCGCGCCTGCCATGCCTGCGCTGACGAACACTGGGGCGGGCGTTACGGAGGAGGCGCCAGTGGTGTACAGCAGTGTTCCGGTGCCGGCGGCCAGCATGGCCGGCAGCACCGCGCGTGTCGCGGTGATCGCGCCGTAGCACACGCTCTCGACCTGCGGCCGGAGGTTGTCCACGGTGACGTCCAGGGCTCCAGTGGCGCGCAGCGTCTGCGTGGTTCCCGCGCCCGGGCTGGAGTAGTGCAGCACGTTGATTCCGCCGAACCGTCCCGCGGCGCTGTCCAGGGCCGCGGCCAGCGCGGGGCGGTCGGTGACGTCGGCGCGAAAGCCGGCCGACGTGACCCCTTCGGCCGCGAGCTTCCCGGTGAGCTCGCCGAGCCGCTCCTGCGAGCGGGCGATAAGCGCGACGTCGAATCCGTGACCGCCGAAGATCTTTCCCAGGGACAGGCCGAGACGTGGCCCGGCGGCCACGAGCGCGATTGCGGGCATGGTGATCTCCTTGAATAAGGGCCGTGCGGGTGAGATGGCCTCAGCTCATCACCGGTCTCCGCGGTGCGTCCAAGACCGGCTGGGCTGCGGCCGATAACCTGGAGGAATGGACCGGCTCGAGACCCGGGAACTGGCGTACTTCCTGGCGGTGGCCGACGAGCTGCACTTTGGCCGCGCCGCGGCCCGGCTGGGCATCGCGCAGCCCGCACTGTCCAAGACGGTCCGGCAGCTGGAACGCAGGCTGGGCGTCAGCCTGCTCGAGCGGACCAGCCGCGCGGTCGCGCTGACCGAGGCCGGCCAGGTACTCAGCCGCGAGGCACGCGCCGCGCTGGAGGCGGTATCCGCCGCGGCGCTGCGAACGCAGCGGGCCGGCACCCGCGACCCGCGCCTGATCCTGGCCATGAAGCCCGGCGGCGACGCGGGCCTGCTGACGGCCATCCTGGCCGCATACGAACGCGAGCCAGGGGTACTGCCGGTCGAGGTGGTGTTCGGGGCCGGCCCCGCTCGCATGCTGCGCGACGGCCAGGCAGATGCCGCGCTGCTGTACACGCCGCCCGCCGAGCTGGACGGGCTGGACACCGAAACACTGCTGACCGAAGCACCCGTCGCCGTGCTGCCCGCGTCCCACCCGCTCGCGCAGCGGGCGAGCCTGCAGATGGCCGACCTGGCGGCAGAGAACCTGCACCGGCAGCCCGCCGATCCCGGCGCGATGAGAAGCATCAGCGAGCTGATGCACCTGATCGCCCTGGGACGCAAGATCGCCGTCCTGCCCCGGGTACTGACCAGACCGCTGCGTGACGACCTGGTCACCGTTCCGATGGCCGATCTCCCCCCGGTCGCCATCGTCCTGGCCTGGCCCGCCCACAGCACATCCCGGTCAGTCGCGGCCCTGGCCCGCGCGGCCGCGGATGCCGTACGCCCCACAGCTGTCACACCATCCACGATCACCCGAGCAGGTCCGGCCGCCAGCCCGGCACCGCCGGCCGCTATACCACCCGGCATCCAATCCTGCGGAGCCGGGCAGCCCGGACGGATCAGGGCTGACAGCACTGATCAGACTGTGTCATGACCCGTGCCGGCGGGCGCTGCAACGGGGTCAGCAGAATCCGGCACGGCAGAGGTCCCAGCCTCACGTGCCGATCAGACGTGCGCAAGACGTCATCGGAGCTTCTCAGCTACTTGGCCATGCGCTGAGCGAGAGCCTTCCCGACGGCCAGGACGGGCAGTGGCCGACCGGACAAGCAAGGACAGGTTCCAGCAGACCGCTCTGTCGGCGGCCATGAGCGAGCGTCTCCACCATCCGGCTGAGGTGGCCTTGTGCCGCGTATGCTTCCGGCTATGGACGGGGTCGGCGAAGCCGACTGCGGCCACGCTGGCACCCAGATCCGCGCACCTATTTACGGCGCGCCGGGAGTTCCGGGGCGGTCGTTCATCTTGACAGATGTTCTGGGCGTTTGGTGAGCAGGCGGTCCGGCAGCGGCCGGGAGGTGAGCATGTCCTTCGAGGAATTCGTGCAGGGCTGCTGGCTACGCCTGCTCAGGACTGCGTGGCTGCTTGTCGGCGGGGACCAGGCGGCGGCCGAGGATTTGCTGCAGATGGCGCTGGAACATGCCGAACGGCATTGGGGGCGGGTGTGCCGGTCGGGGGATCCCGAGCGGTATGTGCGACGAATTGTGGCGAACGCCGCGAATGATCGTTGGCGGCGGGCGGTCCGGCGGCCCGGACGGCCGCTGGGTCCTGGTGATGCTGACCCACTAGCGGGTGACCAGGCGCATGCACTCGCCGGGTGGGGTTCACTGATCCGCGCGCTGGCTGAGCTGCCGCCGCGGCAACGCACAGTGGTCGTGTTGAGGTACTACGACGACCTGTCTGAGGCGGAGCTCGCTGACGTGCTGGGGTGCAGCCTGTGGGAGGTCAAGAGCCAGGCCTCGCGAGGGCTGGCCCGGCTGCGCGCAGTCGCTGGTGTCGAGGCTGAGCGGGCCAGGGGGTAGCTTGTGGGGGCGTTCGCTGTCACGGCCGATGTGGAAGGACGGCTGCGGGCCGCGATGAAATTGACGGTCGCCAGCAGCAGTCGCCGGGGTTTCCGATCGAGATGGCCCGCCGTCGTCACCGACGGGCCGCCCGAGCCGCCTTCTTCCGTCTGCTGACCACCAGACTCAAGGTGCAGCCAGGGCGGCGAAGGGGTGGTACCGCTCACTGAACCTTGCCGCTCCAGCCGAACGCCCATTTCATCGAACCCGGTGCGGGACCGCGCGCTTTGCGCGGACGGCCACGGACGGGAACGCGGGCACGGACGAGCCCACGGACAAGGGTCCGCGAAGGCCGTTGTGTCGGCTTGATATTCACGACTCAGTCGGGGGTGCATCCCTCTGTCCCCCCAAGCGGCCCGCGCGATTTCCCGGGACGACGGCACCCGGTCCGCCTGATCTGCATCCGGACACCGGGCGTGCTCGACGCCGGTCCGGATCCGGATAGTGTCGATCTGCAGGTTGAGCGCGCGCCTCGACTGGAGAATCGCTTGCCTTCGGTCTGGCCGGTCCAGGCAGGGAGCACGGTTACCTAGCGCCGGCTTGCCCGGGGAGTCGCTTGGCCCGGCTGCGGCGCCGGGCCAAACCGTACCCGGCGCTGGATGAGAGGTAGTGCGCGGACAGCACGCGGGGAGAATGGCGGCCAGTCCTCGGAATCGAAGGGAACGCCGAAGTCCCACAGCTGAGCTGTCACCGTCGTGGTCGCCAGCACGGTGACGACAACCCGCTCCCTGGTCTCTCGTGTCACCGCCTGGATTTGCCGGACATGCTCGTCGTCCACCCAGACCGTGAACACGGCCGTGCTGCCGCTGACGGTGACGGCGATCTTACGGCAGTGCGCTTCGCGTACCGTCTCGTCTCCCGCGAAGGCCGGCGAACAGCGCCGCCCGCCCGGCGGTGCTGACCGCGCTCACCGCGGCGTCCTCGACGCTGGCCCCGGTCCGCACGGCGCCGCGGTGGCGGCTGACGATGAACAAGGCGTAGCCGCCCCCGACGCCGAGGCCGATCAGCACCCCGGGGACCGGGGCGAAGCTGACGATGGTCAGCACGTGGCTGAGCAGGCCGGTGATGGCGTAGCCGATGCCGATCGCGACCAGCGCGGTCACGGTCGGGGTGATCGCGGCGAACAGCGCGCCGAACGCCAGGCCGAGCACGGCCAGGGCGAGGACCACCCCGAGGGCGGGCGACCTGCGAGTGCGCGGCCTTGGCCTGGCTGACGAGCTGCATCCCGGCGGGATTCTCCGTTACGCTCGCGGCCATAACGGTCACGGCCAGTAGCAGGCCGGGGGTGCCGGTCACGATGCCCTGGCCGGCGGCGGGGACGTTCCCGGACGTCTTGACCGGCTGGGTGCCCGCGATCGCGGCGGCCGGCTCGGGCGCGCGGCCTTCCTTGACGATATTGCGGCTCTGGGCGGCCTCCTGCTCTGCGCCGCAGTGACCGGCCGGGGTCGGCGGTCGCCGGGTTGACCTGGTGCTGTCAGTGCGGTGCCGAGACTAGGCCTGTCTCGTAGGCGGTGATGACGAGCTGTACCCGGTCCCTGGCGTTCAGCTTGGCCAGCAGCCGGGCCACGTGCGTCTTGGCCGTGCCTGCGGTGATGTACAGGGCGGTGGCGATCTCGGCGTTGGACATGCCCAGGCCGACCAGCTTGAGCACCTCCCGTTCGCGGTCGGTGATCCCGGATAGCTCCCGGGGCTTGCGGCCCGGACGGGGCTGGCCGGCGAACTGCGCGATCAGGCGGCGGGTGACGCCGGGCGCGATGATGGCGTCGCCGGCCGCGACCACGCGGATCGCGGTCAGGATGTCCTCCAGTGCCATGTCCTTGACCAGGAACCCGCTGGCCCCGGCGCGCAGCGCGCCGTAGACACAGTCATCGTCGTCGAATGTGGTGAGCATGAGCACGCGGGTGGACGTGTCGCCGGAGGTGATCATCTGGGTTGCCTCGATGCCGTCCATGCCCGGCATGCGGATGTCCATCACGACCACGTCAGGGTCGGCGTCCCTGGCCAGCTGTACCGCGCCGACGCCGGTTCCGGCCTCGCCGGCCACGTCGATATCGGGTGTCTGCTCGATCAGCATCCGCAGGCCGGCCCGGACCAGCGGCTGATCGTCGGCCAGGATGACCCGGACGGTCATCGGGCAGGCGCGGGGAGCGGCAGTCGGACGGCGACGCGGAAGCCGCCGCCGGGGCGCGGGCCGGCCGAGAAGTCGCCGCCGAGCAGCGCGGCCCGCTCGCGCATGCCGGTGATCCCGTAGCCGGTCCTGGCCACCCCGCCATCATGCCCGCTGCCGCCGCGTCCGCTGTCGGTGACCTCGATGGACAGCTGCCCGTCCTGCCGGTCGATGCAGACCTGGCACTGGCCGGTGCCGGCATGGCGGACCACGTTGGTGACCGCCTCTTGGATGATGCGGAACGCCGACAGGTCGATGTCGGCCGGTAGCGGCTCCCGGCTACCGTGCCAGTCCACGTCGACCTTCACGCCAGCCTCCAGGGTCGAGGCGGCCAGTCGCCCGATGTCGGCCACGCCGGGTGCCGGGCGCAGCGGTGCCTGCCCCGGCCCCGGTTCCAGGCCGGCGCGCCGCAGTCCGGTCACCATCCGGCGCAGTCCGGATAGCGTTTCCCTGCTGGTGGCCTCGATGGCGGCCAGGGCGTCGCGCGCCTCGTCGGGGCGGGCGTCGAAGACCCGGCGGCCCGCGCCCGCCTGGATGGCGATGATGCCGATGCTGTGCGCCACGGTGTCGTGCAGTTCGCGGGCGATCCGCAGCCGCTCTGCCATCGCGGTCTGGGCGGCCGCTTGGGCGCGGACCAGCTCGGTCTGGGCCTGTGCCTGCCGGATTGAATGCCCGATAAGCCAGGCGATAACCGTGGCAAGGGCCATGGCCGGCTCCACGTTGCCGCCGTCCGGAGGTGAGCCCGCAGAGCGCACTTCCAGGAGCGGAATCAGGCTGACGCCAACCATGGCCACGCCAGTCAGCGAGACCCTGCGGGTGTGGGTCACTGCTATGTAGCAGATCTCGAGGCCCACCGCGCAGACGAACACGACCTGTAGGGCACTCGGCCGCAGCGCCATGCTGGCCACCGATCCGCCAAGCACCACGGCCAGTGCCAGCAGCGGCCTGCGGCGCAGCAGGACAGCGGAAGCCAGCAGGGCGCAGCCAAGCACCGGGAATCCCCACATGATCATGGCGCCTCCAGCCTGCCCAGCCTGCCGGGGCATGCTCACGGCAGCGATCGTAGCCGCCTCGGGCTGCCGGGTCGTCTGCCCGCGGGCGTATGCCCGCGGGCAGACTGCGGCGCCGTGCAGATGGGTCCGCAGGCAGATGCGGCGCGACCGCGGACCGCGGCATCTTGTGGCCATGGACGCGACTATCAAGATCGACGGACCGCATAAGCGGTTCGGCGGGAGGCAAGCGCTGGACGGGATGACGTTCACGGTCCATCCCGGCCGGAGGCCAGGTGCGGTCAGCAGCATCCGGGCCGTCCGTTGGCGCGGGCGGCCGCTTGCCGTGCGGATCGCGGCGATCACCGTGGCTGCGACCGTGATGGTCTTCGCGGCCGCGGGATGCTCGAGCTCCAGCGGGGGCAGCACCGCGGGATCATCCCCGGTTAGCACGGCCAAGCTGGTGGAGTTCGCGCAATGCATGCGCAGCCACGGCATCAAGAACTTCCCGGATCCCGTCAACGGATCATTCAGCTTCTCCGGCGTCGGCCCTGACCGTATCGATCCCCAATCCCCCGCGTTCCAGGCCGCGAAATCGACGTGCATCCACCTGGTGCCGGGCGAGGCTCAGCGACTCGCGGTGACGCCGCAGGACCTGGCCGCGGGCGACAAGCTCGCCGCCTGCATGCGCTCTCATGGCTTCCCGGCCTTCCCCGATCCCACCAGCCAGAACGTGTTCGACCTACCGAAAGGCATCAACATCGCCCTGCCCAGCTACCGGTCTGCGTTCAGTACCTGCCAGTCGCAGGCGCACGACAACAACGGGGTATTCCCGGGGGCAGCGTCGAACGGGCAGGGATCGTGATGGCGGACCGGGAATGCGGCGGGCCGCACGGATAGGGGGCTGGCCGTGAGCGAGACGGTTTCGCCGGGCCGCGGGGAGGCCAACGGGCCGGCGGACGCTCCCGGCTCCGGGCATGCCGCCGGCGCCCCGGAAAGCCTTCGTGCCCCCGCGGGGGAACGAAGGCGTGCCTGGTTCCGGTGGGTGATCCCGGGGGTGGTGGTGCTGGTGGCCGGTGGGGTACTGGCGGCGTGGCGGACCGGTGCTTTCTCGCGGCCCGCCGCGTCGGGGGGTGGGCAGGGGGCGGTGGCGCCGGCGACCCAGCCGGTGGTGCGGGCGAACCTGTCGGTGCAGACGCCGGTGAGCGGGACGCTGGGATATGCGGGGTCGTACACGGTGACCGGGGCGGGCGGCGGGACGCTGACCTGGCTGCCGTCGGCGGGGCAGGTGATCCGGCAGGGGCAGGTGCTGTACACGACCGATCTGACCGATCCGGTGGTGCTGCTATACGGGCCGGTGCCGGACTGGCGGGTCCTTGATGAGGGGGTGACCGGGGCGGACGTGACCCAGCTGAACCATGACCTGGTGAATCTCGGCTATGCGCACAGTGCGGATATCAGCACGCTGGGCTGGGATTACTTCTCGTGGGAGACGAAGGCGGCGGTGGAGGCGCTGCAGTCGGCGGTGGGGATCTCCAGCCCGTCGGGGTCACTCGCGGCGGGCTCGGTGGTGTTCGAGCCGGAGGCGATCCGGGTCACCCGCGCGCTGGGGAGCCTAGGCAGTCCGGCGGCCGGGCCGGTGCTGTCGGGGACCACGGACCGGCATGTGGTGAGTGTCGCGCTGGACACCTCGGATGAGTCGGAGGTGGCGGTGGGGGATTCGGTGAGCGTCCAGCTGCCGGACGGGGCCAGCACACCGGGGACGATCTCCTCGGTGGGTACCGTGGCATCCGGGTCCGGGAGCTCGGCTACGGTCCCGGTGACGGTGGCGCTGACGGACCCGCCGGCGGCCGGGAGCCTGGACCAGGCGCCGGTGACGGTGCAGATCACCGCCCAACGCGTCAGCAACGTGCTGGCGGTGCCGGTGAGCGCGCTGCTGGCCCAGTCCTCTGGCGGGTACGCGGTCGAGGTGACCGGGCCGGGTAACTCGCGGCGGCTGGTGCCGGTGACGGCCGGGATCATTGACGACGCCTCCAGCCTGGTGCAGGTGACCGGGAACCTGGCCCCCGGCGAGCAGGTTGTGGTGCCAGCCTCATGAGCGCCGTCCTGGGGCTGGAGCAGGTGACGAAGGAATACCCGGGGTCGCCGCCTGTGCGGGCGCTAGATCGGGTGAGCCTGGCGGTGGCCGCCGGGGAGCTGACCGGGATCGTGGGCCCGTCCGGGTCGGGCAAGACCACGCTGCTGCACCTGATAGGAACCCTGGACAAGCCAACGGCCGGGACGGTGCGGGTGACCGGGCTGGATACTGCGGCGATGAGCGACCGGGAGCAGGCAGGGCTGCGAGCCTACCGGATCGGGTTCGTGTTCCAGCAGTTCTTCCTCGCCGAACACCAGAAGCTACTCGACAACGTTGCCGACGGGCTGCTGTACGCCGGCGTCCCCCGGGTACAGCGCCGCCAGCTCGCCGCCGCCGCGCTGACCCGGGTCGGGCTGGGACACCGCGGCAGCGCCCGCCCAACTCAGCTGTCAGGCGGGGAACGGCAGCGGGTGGCGATCGCCCGGGCGATCGCCGGCAGCCCGCCGCTGGTGCTGGCCGACGAGCCCACCGGGAACCTGGACTCCGCCACCGGTGCGTCCATCCTGGCGCTGCTGGAAGAGCTCAACGCGGCCGGCACCACGATCATCGTGGTCACCCACGACCACGCGATCGTCGGCCGGATGCGGCGCCGTATCGAGATGCTCGACGGGCACATCATCAACGACACCAGCCCCGCCCTCGCCGGGGAGCTCACCCGGCCCCAGAACGTGCGTAAGGGAACCTCATGACTGCCCTCGCACCGGGCCTGGCTGCCAGGCCGCCGGTGGCCCGGCTGCGGCCAGGCGACCTGGCCGGGCTGGCCATCCTCGGGCTGCGCACCCGCAAGCTGCGCGCCTCGCTGTCCGCGCTCGGCATCGCGATCGGGGTCGCCGCGATCGTGGCCGTGCTCGGCCTGGCCGCCTCCTCCCAGGCCGGGCTGCTGGCCCAGATCGCCCGGCTGGGCACCAACTTGCTGACCGCCACCAACGGGCAGACCATCACCGGCCAGGCCGCCGAGCTGCCCGACGCCTCACCCGGTATGGTCGGCCAGCTGCCCGGTGTCACCACCGTGCAATACGCCGGTACCGTGAGCGCCGATGTCTACCGCAGCCCGCTGATCCCCGCCATCGACACCAGTGGGCTGAGCGTTGAGGCCGCCAGCCTCGGCCTGCCCGCCGCCGTCGCCACGTCGGTTGCCCAGGGCAGCTACCTCAATGCCGCCACCGCCCACGAGCCCGTCGCCGTGCTGGGCTACGAGGCAGCCCGGCTGCTGGGCATCGACCGGATCTGGCCCGGGATGCGGATCCGGGTCGGCGGCCAGTGGTTCTCCGTGGCCGGCATCCTCAACCCCGCCACCCTGGCCCAGCAACTGGACACCACCGTCCTGGTCGGCTTCCCCGCCGCCCGCGAGTACCTCGGCTTCGACGGGCACCCGTCGGAGCTGTACGTCCGCACGGCCAGCACCCAGGCAACCATCACCAGAGTCGACAACCTGCTCGCCGCCCAGGCCAGCCCGGAAAACCCCGGCGAGGTCGACATCTCCCAGCCGTCGGACGCGCTGACCGCCCAGGCCGACGCGGCTGGCGCGTTCGACACGCTGTTTCTGGGCCTGGGCGCGGTCGCCCTGCTGGTCGGCGCGGTCGGGGTAGCCAACATTATGATCATCTCGGTGCTGGAGCGCCGCCAGGAAATCGGGCTGCGCCGCGCCCTGGGCGCCACCAGAGGCCAGATCCGCATCCAGTTCCTGTCCGAGGCCATCTTGCTCGCACTCGTTGGCGGCGCCTCCGGGGTCATCGCCGGTGCGGTCTGCACCGCTGTCTACGCGCACATCAAGGGCTGGCCCGCCGTCATCCCCGCCGAGGCCTGGGCCGGGGGCCTGGCCGCCGCCCTGCTCATCGGCGCCCTTGCCGGGCTGCTGCCTGCCATCCGCGCCGCCCGCCTGTCGCCCACCCAGGCGCTATGGAGCCTGTGAACCGTGCCCGATCCCCGTTAGGAGTATCTGGACGGTCGGCGCACCGTTCCGCTGGCCCTATCCGTGCCCGTTTCGCGGCTTGTCCGTGCCTGCACCACTCCCCTAAGCACACGGAAATCGCGGGCTGTACTTTGGGATACGTAAGCGCAGGTCAGCGGCATGCGACTCGGGCAGGAGCGACGGGCTGTAAAACCGTCGGCTTAGCCTAATGGGGGCTGCCGGGTTGGCCCGCAGGGGCAGACTCGGATCCGGTAGCGCCCAGCGGGTGAGCACTTGCTTAGCCA
>Ga0335085_10017951_pt1 | contig 10181 bp, 8 predicted proteins | sample Lox_Sample_45_FD_206712 | JGI IMG/M metagenome (GOLD analysis project Ga0335085, IMG submission 206712) | Soil microbial communities from Loxahatchee National Wildlife Refuge, Florida, United States - Lox_Sample_4.5 | ecosystem: Environmental > Terrestrial > Soil > Wetlands | place: USA: Florida... | reverse complement strand
CTCTGGTCGCCCGCGCTCCACGACTACGACGCATCGCTTCTGATTCCGAAGAAAGGCGACGCTGCGCTCGCCCACCGCGTGCTCGAAAAAGCAAAGGAAACGCTCGCGGCCGCCGAGTTCAGTCACGATGCCCTCGATGCTGCCCTCCGCACGGCTGCGGGATCGCTGGGCATCAAAGCCGGCCAGATGTTCGAGCCCATCCGCGCGGCCGTCTGCGGACGCAAAGACGCCCCACCCCTGTTCGCTACTCTGGAAGTTATCGGACGCGATCTTTGCCTGACACGGATCGACACCGCGATCGCCAAACTCAAATGAAGGATCTGACCCAGTCCCCCCAGGCTGAGACCGTTGAGGCAGCTGCGCCTCGCACCAACTTCATCCGCGAGATCGTCATCGAAGATCTCAAAACGAACAAGTACGCCGGACGTGTGCACACCCGCTTCCCGCCGGAGCCGAACGGCTATCTGCACATCGGCCACGCCAAATCGATCTGCCTGAATTTCGGACTCGCCAAAGAGTTCGGGGGCAAAACCAACCTCCGTTTCGACGACACCAATCCGGAAAAAGAGGAGCAGGAATATGTCGACTCCATCATGGACAATGTCCGCTGGCTCGGCTTCGACTGGCGGGACGAAGATGGAAACGCCCGGCTGTTCTACGCCTCCGATTATTTCCCGCAGCTCTATGCGTGGGCGCAGCAGCTGGTCAGGGCAGGGAAGGCCTACGTCTGCGATCTTTCCGCCGACGAAGTGCGCCAGTATCGCGGCACGCTGACCGAGCCCGGCAAAGAGAGCCCCTACCGCAACCGTTCCGTCGAGGAAAACCTCGACCTGCTCGATCGTATGCGGAAAGGCGAGTTCCCCGATGGCTCCCGCACTCTCCGCGCGAAGATCGATATGGCCTCGCCGAATCTGAACATGCGCGACCCGGTGATGTACCGTATTCTGCACGCGGAACACCATCGCACCGGCAACGAATGGTGCATCTACCCGATGTATGATTTCGCGCACGGGCAGTCCGATTCCATAGAACAGATTACGCATTCAATATGCACTCTTGAATTTGAAGATCACCGCCCGCTCTACGACTGGTTCGTCGAGCAGCTCGGCATTTATCATCCGCAGCAGATCGAATTCGACCGGCTCAACATCACCTACACGATGATGAGCAAGCGCAAGCTGCTTGCGCTCGTCACCAATGGTCATGTGCGCGGCTGGGACGATCCGCGGATGCCTACTCTTTCCGGTATGCGCCGCCGCGGCTACACGCCCGAATCGATCCGCAGCTTCTGCGGTGCGCTCGGTGTTTCCAAAACTCCGGGCGTGGTCGAACTGCGCCTGCTCGAACACCATGTGCGCGAAGATCTCAACAAACGCGCGCTGCGTATGATGGCGGTACTGCGCCCGCTGCGCGTCGTGATCGACAATTACCCGGAGGGTCAGACCGAAGAAATGGAAGCGGTCAACAATCCGGAAGATGCCTCGGCCGGCACCCGCAAAGTTCCGTTCTCACGCGTACTCTGCATCGAGCAGGACGACTTCCGCGAAGATCCGCCTAAGCAGTACTATCGGCTCTCACCCGGCCGCGAAGTGCGTCTGCGCTACGCCTACTTCATTACCTGCACGAGCGTCGTCAAAGACGCCAATGGCAACGTCGTCGAAATTCACTGCACCTACGATCCCGCCACCCGCGGCGGCAATGCGCCCGACGGACGCAAGGTGAAATCGACCATCCACTGGGTCTCGGCCGCCCATGCCATAGATGCCGAAGTCCGTCTCTATGAAACGCTCTTCACTCACGAAGACCCCGGGGAAAACGACGAACTCAATCCCAATTCGCTCGAAGTTCTCACGGGCTGCAAACTCGAACCCGCGCTGGGCAAGGTGTCGCTGACGGACCGCATCCAGTTTGAGCGCCTCGGCTATTTCAATCTCGACCCTGACAGTATTCCGGACAGTCCGGTCTTCAACCGGACCGTCGCCCTCAAAGACACCTGGGCCAAAATCGAAAAACGCGGGAAGGCCAATTGAACATTCTCGGAATCGGCGGTGTGCTCGGCGATGCAGCCGCCGCTCTTATTAAAGATGGCCACATCGCCGCTGCTGTTGAAGAATCAAAACTGACGCGCCGTCCTCAGAGCGGCCGTCTGCCCGATCACGCCATCGCAACCTGCCTCGCCATCGGCAAAATCCGTCCCACCGATGTCCATTACGTCGCGATTGCGCGTCCTTTTCCCGGCGGCTCTGCGCTGCCGATTTCGCTGCGCGAGTTCAGCAAGGCGCGCCTGGTGACCATCGATCACCACGAAGCCCACGCCGCTGCTGCTTACCTGCCTTCACCGTTCGACCATGCCAGCGTCGTCACGCTCGACCGCGAAGGCGATATCCGCTGCGGCGCGAAATGGCGCGGCGAAGGGAACCGGCTCGTTCTGGAAGAGGAGATTCTTTACCCCGATTCGATCGGCGAACTCTATGGCGGCGTTACCGCGCTGCTCGGCTTTCAGCCGCGCGCCGACGAACACCGCGTGCAATGGCTGTCGGCAACCGGCGAGCCGCGTTATATGGACGTCTTTCGCAAAGTCGTGCAGAGCACGACCGTCGATCGCTGGTACTTCGAATCCGGCGGATTCAGCCCGCTTTTCTTCGAGCAGATGGGCATCGATGCGTCCGCGAAACTGACGCCGGCCGAGCGCGCCGATATCGCCGCCACCATGCAGAAGACGCTCGAAGAATACGTGCTGCGCCTGGCGGGCGACGCGGAGAATGTCTGTCTGGGCGGCGGTGTGGCCTGGAATGCGCTCATGGTTTCCGCGCTGGAAACTTCGGGCCGCTTCAAAGGCGTCTTCGCGCAACCCGCGGCCGGCAATGCGGGCACTGCGCTGGGCGCTGCGCTCAACGTATGGAATCATGTGCTCGGCGAGAAGAAGCGTATCGATGCCGGCGGCTACTGTATCGGCCCCGCTTTCCATGCCGCCGAAATCAAGCAGGTGCTCGAAAACTGCAAGCTTCGTTTCCGTCTGCTCGCCACTGTCCAGGAAACCATCGCTGCCGCTGTCGATCGTCTCAAAGACGACCGCATTGTCGCCTGGATGCAGGGCCGCATGGAATTCGGTCCGCGCGCGCTCGGCAACCGCAGCATCCTCGCATCGCCGCAGAACCCTTACTCCACCGAAAATCTCAACACATTCATCAAGCATCGTGAACCGGTGCGCAAATTCGCCGCTTCGGTCCCCGCCGAGCTTGCTTCCGAATACTTCGAATCCGGCGCTAACGCCCGTCATCTCGCCACCGTCAGCCGTGTGCGCCCTGCCCATCGGGAACAGTTTCGCGGCGCGACGCTCTCCAACGATCTGGTCCGTGTCCACACCGTTGCGAAAGAGGACAATCCGCTCTACTGGCAGCTGCTCCACGCATTCGGCGAAAAGACCGGCCTGCCGGTGCTCTACAACACCTCATTCAACCTGTTCGGCGAGCCGCTCGTCTGCACGCCGCGCGATGCCGTCCGCAGCTTTTACTCGTCCGGCATCGACGCCATGGTTGTCGGCAACTTCCTGCTCGAAAAGTAATCGCACGATGCGCTCGCGCAGCACTCCAAGATACACGCGACGCAAGTCGCGTTTGTCTTGTGGGGCAGGGCTTCGCGCCTGCCTCAGAGCTTCAGCTCATCAGCGCTACGCGTCCGAAATGCTTCGCCAAATGCCGCCGGGGCTAACGTGACGCTCCCTAGGCGCTCCCCGGCAGCCGCCTCGCTCGTCGCCGCCGGCATCTTCCTCAGCCGCGTCGCCGGCCTCATCCGCGACCGCGTCTTCGCCCACTATTTCGGCGACTCCGCCGCCGCCGACGCCTTCCGCGCCGCCTTCCGCATCCCCAACTTCCTCCAGACTCTCTTCGGCGAAGGCGTCCTCTCCGCTTCCTTCATACCCGTCTATGCCAACCTCCTTGCGCATGGCAAACGCGAAGAAGCGGGCCGCGTCGCCGGCGCGGTTCTCGCCATCCTCTCTCTTCTCACTTCAACCCTCGTCCTCATCGGCGTTCTCGCCACCCCGGTTTTCATCGACGCCATCGCCCCCGGCTTCAAAGGCGAAACGCGCGTGCTCACCATCTCGCTCGTCCGCATCCTTTTCCCCGGCGCGGGCTTCTTCGTGCTCGGCGCATGGTGTCTCGGCATTCTCAACAGCCATCGCCGCTTCTTTCTCTCTTACAGCGTCTCGGTGCTCTGGAACATCGCCATGATCGTCGCGCTCATCCTCTTCGGCACGCGCCAGACGCAGCACGATCTCGCCGCCACCCTCGCCTGGGCCTCCGTCGCCGGTAGCTTGCTCCAATTCCTCGCGCAACTCCCCGTCGTCCTCCGCCTCGTCCCCGACCTCCGCATCGCCCTCGCCACTCATCTCGACAGCGTGCGCACCGTCATCCGCAACTTCGGCCCCGTCTTCATCAGCCGCGGTGTCGTCCAGCTCAGCGCTTACATCGACCAGATCATCGCCAGCTGGCTCCCTACCGGCTCCGTCGCTGCGCTCTCCTACGCGCAGACGCTCTATCTTCTGCCAGTCAGCCTTTTCGGCATGTCGGTCTCAGCTTCCGAACTTCCCGAAATGTCGAGCGTCATCGGCGCGCAGGACGAAATCGCCGCGCAGCTCCGCACGCGCCTCGTGAGCGGCCTGCGCCGCATCGCGTTCTTCGTCATCCCATCCGTGGTCGCTTTCATCGCGCTCGGCGACATCGTTACTGCGGCGATCTACGAAAGCCGCTCCGGCAAATTTACGCACGACGACGTAATCTTCGTCTGGGGCATCCTCGCCGGCTCGGGCGTCGGCCTCCTCGCCTCCACGCAGGGACGCCTCTACTCATCGGCCTTCTACGCGCTCAAGGACACGCGCACGCCGCTCATCTTCGCTCTGATCCGCGTCGCGCTCACAACCATCCTCGGCTACCTCGCCGCCATCCACCTGCCGCACTGGATCGGCATCGACGCGAAATGGGGTGTCGCCGGCTTGACCGCCTCCGCCGGCATCAGCGGCTGGATCGAATTCCTGCTCCTGCGCCGCTCTCTCTCACAACGCATCGGCGCCGCGCCCGTCGGCCTCAGTTATCTCGCGCGCCTCTGGATCGCCGCCATCATCGCTGCCGCCGCAACCTGGGCCATCAAACTGAAACTCCCCACGACGCTCCACCCGATCGTCTTGGCCGGTGTCACGCTGATTCCGTTCGGTTTGATCTATCTCGCGCTCACTGACCCAAGGCGTCTGCGCGAACGCCTGCGTGCCTGACCGCGTCCCACCGTGTCCACGCCACGCCCGCGATCACCATTTGCACCGCCACTACCAGCGCGACACATCCCGGCCAGCCGAAGGCCTGCCATAACCAACCCGGGGCCGTTCCCCCTAAGCTGCCGCCTGCATAATAAAAACTCACATACAAACCCAGCGCCAGCGCGCGATTGTATTTCGCCGCCACGCCCACAAAACTGGTCGCCGCCGCCTGCGAAATAAACACGCCGGAGCAGCACGCCGCGAGGCCGGCCACCACGGCCCACACATTCGGCACGAGTGTGACCAGTGCCCCCGCCGCGCCAAGAAACGCCGCGAACACCATCATCTTTTTATGACCCTCGCGCCCACTCGAACGATCGATCCGCCGCCCCGCAATCGGCGTCACGGCCGCCCCGATCAGGTACACGACGAATATCGACCCCAGCAGCGATGCGCTCAGTGAATAAGGCGGCGCGGCTAAATGAAACGCCACATAAGTGAACATCGCCGTCTGCGTAAACAACACGCACGATCCCACCGTGTACGCCGCCACCAGCTGCGGGTTGCGCAGATGTTCGGCCATCGCGCGTCCCATCGGTGCCGGCGCCGCGCCGTGATCCGCTCGCAGTGAAAAGGCGAGATACGCCGCAATTGCAAGACTGATGCAGCCCAGCGCGATGAATGCCGATTGCCACCCGAAATGCTCCGCCGCAAATCCGGAAATCACGCGCCCAAAAAATCCGCCGACCACGGTCCCGCTCACATACGCCGATATCGCCGACGCCGCTTTCGCAGCCGGCCATTGATCGTGCACATATGCCGTCGTGACCGAAAAAACTCCCGGTGTCGCCACGCCCTGCACGAAGCGCCAGAACAGCAGCGCTCCCAGATTTGTCGCGGTGGCCGTCAGCAGCGTCGCAATCCCCAGCACCGCGGCACACGCCACGATCACGCGCTTGCGGCCCGCCCGATCCGCGATCTGCCCCATCACCGGCGCAGCCAGCGCCACGCCTGCCGTGGTCGCCGTGATCATCAGGCTGATCATCACCTTGCTGGCATGGAAAACTCCCGCCAGCATCGGCAGCAGCGGCTGCGGCGCAAACAATGTCAGGAAAGCGCAGATTCCGGCCAGTACGACCGGTACAACTGAGGGATTCACTTTCAGCCGGCTGTTTGCCCCGCGGTTTGCGGCTCTTTCTCCAGCCGCGCAGCATCCTTCTCCAGCTTCGCGACGCCACCGTCTTCAAAGAGCCCGTAATAACCGCGCACGCGCCCGGCCTTGTCGATCAGGACAAATCGCGTGCTGTGATCCATACTCAATGAGCCCAGCTTGAACGCATCGTGATCCAGCATCTCGAGCGTCGCGGGCGACCCCGTCAGAAACGTCCAGCGCGACTGATCGGCCTGATACTTTTTCGCATACTCCGCCAGAGCCGGTGGCGTATCGCGCGCCGGATCCACTGAAAACGACACCAGCTTCACGCCGGCATCCGTCTCGCCCTGGATCGTGTGCATCTTCGCGCTCATGCGCGGACACGAGCTCTCGCAATTGGTGAAAATGAAATCCGCGATCCAGACGTGCCCGTCGAGCGAAGCCCTTTCGAACTTCTGGCCCTGCTGATTCGTGAGCTCGAACTTCGGAACCTCGCCAAATACAGGTAATGGTTTCCGCGAACAGCTCGCCAGCAGAAACCCCGCGAAAATTACAAGTAGGTACTTCATAACTCTACCGGTACTCTGCCGAAAAACGGGAACAGACAGAAGTGGCAACATTTTCGGCCCCGCATGAGTTCGAACATTCACCATTTAACGCGCCGAAAAAGATGTCAGTTTAGTTCGTCCCGGTTTTTCACGCCGGCCGGTCAAAAACCATCAGCACATAAATCGCCGGCAAATACACAATCGACGCCAGCAGCACATGCCGCGCCCGCGTATTGCTCAGGTCGAACGCCACGCGCACGCCCGTGTACAAAAACCATCCGCCCAGGATCAGCGCGCCCACCAGGTAAATCTTCCCTGACATCCCCAGCAGCACCGGAAACAAGCTGACCGGAATCAGCGTCGATGCATACAGAATGATCTGCCGCCGCGTCGACAACCCATCCGGTTCCACCACCGGCAGCATGCGAATTCCCGCGCGCGCGTAATCCTCGCGATACATCCATGCGATCGCCAGAAAATGCGGAAACTGCCATATAAAGAGGATGGCGAACAGCGCCCACGCTTCCGGCGTCAGCGTCCCGTGCGAAGCCGCATATCCGATGAGCGGCGGCATCGCGCCCGGCAGCGCCCCGATCACCGTCGACAGATGCGACCGCTGCTTCAGCGGCGTGTAGATGAACAGGTAGCTCGCCAGCGTCATCGCGCCGAGCCCCGCCGCCAGCCGGTTTACCCACAGCGCCAGCTCGATGAATCCCAGAATCGCGAGGCCGATGCCGAACCACATCGCCGCGCGCGAGCTCATTTTTCCCGCAGGCAGCGGCCTTCCCGACGTGCGCCGCATCAGCGTGTCGGCATCGCGCTCGTACCACTGATTCAGCGCCGCGGTGCCGCTCGCGATCAGCCCCGTGCCGATCAGCGTATTCAGCAGCAGCATCCAGTTCGGGCCGCCATTCAGCTTCAGAAAATCCGCCGCCTGGATGAACTCGCGGCCGAGTCCGAAGAAATATCCGACTCCGGTGCTCATCAGAATGAGCCACGTGATGCGCGGTTTCGTCAGTGCGATGTAAGCGCGCATCTACGTAACGGCCGTCGCTCCCGCGCTGGAAAATTCGGACAAAGCCGCCGGGACATTTCTCCGCACCAGAATCGCCAGCGCAACGCTCGCGGCCATCGTCAGCGCGCCGACGGCAACGTGCAGCACCGTGAACGTCACCATCAGCGGCATCGGCTGCACCGCATCAGCGGTGGCAATGCGGCTCATAAACGCGGCTATTCCGAGAAACACCTGGCAGAACGTGATGATCAGCAATGCGATTGAAGCCATGCGCAGCTCACGATTCTCGGCATAGTGAATCAGGATGCGCAACGAAATCCAAAGTATCACGCCGGTTACGACCGGAGCCCCGGATATGTGGTAAATGGTTCCGATCGCCTTATGCCGCGCCGCCGCGCCCAGCGCCAGCTGCGCCAGCACGCAGATCGGCGCCGCCAGCGAGAGCGCCCGCACCGGATACCGCGGATCTTCCTCCACCTGTATCGGCCCGCGCAGCCACCAGCGCGATGTGAACAGCGCCATCGCCACCGTCGTCGAAAAGAACAGCTGCGCGAGGCACGCATGCGACGTCGAAATCCACCATGGCAGCAGTAGCAGCACGGTCAGGCCGCCCAGCACTCCCTGTGCAATCACGGCGACCAGCGCGATCACGCCCAGCCACTTCATCCATCGCCGCTTCTCCGCGCGAAACAGCCAGACCATCGAAACGATCGTGAGTATCCCCACGGTCGTCGCCACCATCCGATGTCCGTGTTCATACAGGATGCCGCCTTCCATCTGCGGCATCAGTTTGCCGTAGGAAAGCGGCCAGTCCGGCACCGACAATCCCGCATCGCGGCTGGTCACCAGTCCGCCCGCTACCACCAGCAGCAGCGTGCAGAACGCCAGCAGTATCGACCACCGGTGCAGGCCCGGTTTGTAAAGCTCAGCCGCCATACGAAAAATCGATCGTCGCCGTCCCGCTCGGCGCGAGCGTCAGCCGTCCTTCCTTTCTGCCGAATTTCTCATGCACGGCCTCGATGGTGTACGTCCCCGGCGGCACGCCTTTCAGGGTAAAAGAACCGTCGTCTCCGGTCACCGCGAAGAACGGATGGGGAGACACCCCGATGTAACTCCGCATCCACGGATGCACGCTGCACGTCACCGGAAACATCACCTCAGCCGCATCGAACTTCTTATACTTATGTTCCGCCCGCGGCGGCTGCGACTCGTTCCATGCCGTGTTGACCTGACACTCCGCGTGCACATTATGATTCACCGGATCGTTGTTCAGAATTTCGAGCTGCTGCCCTTCCATGATTCCGAGCACATGGGGCTCATAGACGCAGCCCTTCTGATCGAGCGTCGCCGATGCCGCGGGCGGCGTCCAGCGCTCGTTCGGCAACCCGTCTTTGATCCACACGAACACGTTGCGCAGCGTCCTGTTCTTATTGACGATTGCTGTCTCTGCTTTCTGCGGCGTTTTGTGCTCGCGCTCGCATTGCGGATTCGATGACATATCGATCACCGGCATCGCCGGCGTTTCGCCCGTGAACAGAACTTTGCCCGATATCGTGCCCGCCGTCGCCTCGTCCACATGGGCGGGGGGAAGGCTCAGCACGAAGTCAGTCTTAGGGGCTGGCTGATTCGTGGAGCCGCATGCCGCCAGCAAAACCAGCGGCGCGGCAATCAGATACTTCAAGCTCCATTTTCACACGGGCCCCAGGCCGGCGAAGGCCAGGATTCAAAATGCCGCGTGCGCCGCCCTGGATGGTTCCGGTGACGCACGCGGGCCTCGGAACGTAGCTAAGTACTTCGGAATCATAAGCAGAGGGCGGGGCGTCAAAAATTTTGCCACGTGTCCTGCGCGGCTACGTCACTACAATTGTATGAGTGGTGACGCCGCTGGAAGCAGTTCCTTCGAATCAAGCACTTGTCCCTCGGCATGCCCTTCCGGGAGTCCTTATGCAAAATTTGTTAAACTCCGAGTCTCGCCCGTTACCTGAAGCCTCATAATATAGTCAATTTGTACAACCCACTGATATTGCGGTCTGAATGACGACGAACCCTTCACCCACAGATTTGAAAGAGTACCCGGAAATCCGGATTGGTGCGCCGGGCCACACTCCGCCGCCGGGTCCGGGCAAGCCCAAACGGCGCGGAATTATCTGGGGCCTGTTCCTTGTCATCATCGCCGGCGTCACCGCTTACGCGGTCTGGCGCGCCGGCCAGCCG
>Ga0335085_10017950_pt1 | contig 10182 bp, 11 predicted proteins | sample Lox_Sample_45_FD_206712 | JGI IMG/M metagenome (GOLD analysis project Ga0335085, IMG submission 206712) | Soil microbial communities from Loxahatchee National Wildlife Refuge, Florida, United States - Lox_Sample_4.5 | ecosystem: Environmental > Terrestrial > Soil > Wetlands | place: USA... | reverse complement strand
GTCGACACGGCGACCTGCAGCCGCCCGCGGCGCAGCACCGAGGGCAGGAGGAAGTCGCAGGACCTGGGGTCGTCGGCGGCGTTCACCCACACGCCCCGCCGCCTCGCGTCCGCCGCCACCGCCCCGGTGACGGCACGGCTGTCCGTCGCCGAAAACGCGAGATGCTGCCCATCGCAATCCGAAGCCATGTACTCGCGCCGGTGGCAGGCGATGCGGCCTTCCGTCGCCCACGAGGCCAGGCGTTCGGTGAGCGCGGGGCTCACGACCGTGACACCGGCGCCCGCGCCGAGGAGCCCATCGACCTTCGCCTCGGCCACGGGACCGCCGCCTACCACGAGGCAGGGGGGTCCCGAAGGTCGAGGGCGACCGGGTAGTACTGACTCATTTCGGCTGGGGCGTCAGGCGGAGATAGGGCTTGAGGGCCCTGGCGGTTGTGGAGTTCAGCCGTCGACGCCGTGGGGGGAGGCCGCGCCTGCGCGACGTCGCGCGCGACGGCCTCCACGAGGTCACCGGCCAGGATGTTCCGAAGCTCCTCGTCGGTATGCGCCGCGCAGTACTGCCGGAAGTTTTCCCCCGCGCCCCGCTCGGCGAGGTAGGCGCGCAACAGCCGCTCGATCGCCTCCGGCACCTGGCTGGCGGCGACGCGGTATCCAACCGGCCTGGCCACGGCCTGGTGGGCCCCGACGGCTCCACCGACGCAGAAGTAGTAAGCGTCCACGAGGCGGCCGTCCACTTTCACCTTCTTCCCCTCGAGACCGAGGTCGGCGATCCAGTGCTGGCCGCAGCTGCTGGGGCAACCCGTCACGTGGATCTTGAGGTGCTCCTCGAATCCCGGCAGGCGGGCCTCCAGATCGCTCACCAGCGACCGGGCAAAGCTCTTGGTCTCCGTCAGCGCGATCTTGCAGAACTCGCTGCCCGTGCGGGCGATGGAGCCGCGCCAGAAAGGCGAGGCGTCGATGCGGAGCCCGAGAGCTTCGATCTCGCGCGCGAGCTCGTCAGCAAGGCTCCGCGGCACATCGAGGACGAGAAGGTTCTGCATGCCCGTGGCGCGCACATCGCCGGAGCCGTATCGCTCGGCCAGATATGCCGCGGCGCGGAGCTGCCCTGACGTGAGCCGGCCCCGCAGCACGGCGATGCCGACATACGCCAGGCCCACCTGCTTCTGCAGATGGATGCCGACGTGGTCGCGGTAGACGTCTTCGGGCGCGAGCTCAGGCACGGCCGGCTCGAGCATCTCGCCCAGGCGCCGCTCGAGCGCATTCTTGAAGCGCTCCGCCGTCCAGCCGTGCTGGAGGAAGAGAAACTTGAGCCGCGCATTCTCGCGGCTCTGGCGGAGGACGTCGGTGTCCCGGAAGATTTCCCCGATGCCTTTGACCACCGCCAGCGCCTGCTCCCACGGCACGAATGCGTCGAGCCGCCGTGACGGATGCGGGTCCGTCGAGAGCCCGCCGCCCACCCGCACGGAGAAGCCGGTGCGGCCCGAGTACGGATGCCGCACGGCCGTCAAGCCGACGTCGTTGATCTCCGGATACGAGCACCAGACCCGGCAGCCGGTGATGGAGACCTTGAACTTGCGCGGCAGGTTGTGGAAGGCCGGGCGGCCGTTGAGCATGGCCGTCGCGGCTTGGACGAGCGGCCTAGCGTCCACGATCTCGTCGGCGTCCACGCCGGCCACCGGGCAGCCCGTGACGTTGCGCGTGACGTCGCCGCAGGAACCCAGCGTGCTGATGCCGACTTCGGAGAGTCCTTGAATGACGGCCGGCAGATCCTCGATGCGCACCCAGTGGAGCTGGATGTTCTGGCGCACGGTGATGTCGGCGACGCCGCGCGCGTACCGCTCGGCCAGATCGGCGATCCGCCGCGTCTGCGCCGCGGTCAGAAGACCGTTCGGGATCCGGATGCGCACGAGGAGATACCGCACCGCCTTGCCCTCGCCGCCCGAGCCGCCGACCGCTCCCGCGCCGTCGCCCTGGGTGTAGATCCCCCAACCAGCGGAAGCCCGTGTTGAGCCATTCGGGCGGGACGGAGTCCCAGCCCTCGCGCGCGAACCGCTCGATCTCGGCATATGCCGACCAGGGGTTGAGCGCGGCCTTGAGCCGCTCCGCTCGCTGCGCCTTGGTTTCCTTGATCGTCTCGGCCATGCGTGGCTCCAAAATGAAAAGCCGGGAGCGGGTCGCCGCTGCGACCCCGCCTCCCGGCTTGTGTCCTTTGCTTCGACTTGTGCCTTTGGCCTGCTCTACCCCACGTACATGAGCGGCACGGCCACCCACGCTTTACAGCGACAGCACTTGGCGGCGACGCGGCCCGAGGCGCCGTCCACCCGCAGGATATTGTCAAGAAATTTATGGACTGGCAATCCCGGCAGGGCCCCTACATCTATATAGGGTGGCGGGGCCTTACCCCAGGGACAGCTTCCGGCCTATCCGCTTCTCGATGACGTGGGTGACCGCCGAAAAATCCTCCCTGCCCCAGCCGCCGTCCACCGCCTCGTCGTAGGTTCGCTTGGTCTCTTCGAGGATGGGCGTCGGCACCTTGGAGGCGCGGGCCAGGCCGAGCGCCAGTCCCGCATCCTTGCGCATCAGCTCGCACATGAAGGTGGGCGAGAACTCGCCGTCGAAGATGCGCTTCGCGCGGCGATCGAAGTAGGTTCCGAAGGCCATGCCGCCGCCGCTCCGCACCACATCGTAGAAGGTGTACGGGTCCACGCCCGACTGGACGCAGACCGCCAGCGCCTCGGCCACCGCCACCGACGTGACGGCCGCGAGCCCGTTGTGGATCAGCTTCACGCGGTTGCCCATGGCGGAGCCGCCCACGTACATGTGCATCTTGCCCATGATCTCGAGGAAGGGCGCGATTCGCTCGATCGTGGCCTTGTCGCCGCCCACGATGAAGAAGATCTCCCCTGAGACCGCCTGGGGCTGGGAGCCCAGCATGGGCGTGTCCATGTGGGTGATGCCCCGGGCCGCGAGCGCACGGCTCAACTCGAGGGTCGCCTCGGGGCTGACGGTCGAGCAGTCGCAGGTGACGAGGCCCGTCTTGCCGCCCGACGCGATCCCGCCCGCGCCGAGGTAGGCCCCGCGCACGATGTCATCGTTGGGCAGGCAGGTGAAGAGCACGCTCGCGCGCGCGGCGACGTCCGCCGCGCCTTCGGCGACGCTGACGCCCCCCATCTTCCCCGCAGCCGCCGCGGCGGCAGGGTTGGCGTCGTGAACGATGAGGGTGACGCCCGCCTTGGCGAGATTTGCCGCCATGGGCATCCCCATGGTGCCCAGCCCGATGAATCCCACGGTCTCGTTCATGGATTGCCTCTTGTGGTCGACAGGAGTGAGCTGATGACCCAGATCTCAATATTTCTCGGGAACGTACTTGTACGGATAGTCGGGCTCCCGGTAGCTCCCCCGCTTCTGCCGTTCCGGCAGCTTCACCTTCACGCGCGGCGGCGCCTTGTAGTCGATGCTGTCGAGGAGGTGCGAGATGATGTTCAGCCGCGTCCGTCGCTTGTCATCGGAATGGACGACGTACCAGGGCGCCCAGGACGAGTCCGTCGCCGCGAACATGTCGTCCCGCGCCCGCGAGTAGTCGTACCAGCGGCTGTAGGACTTGAGATCCATAGGCGAGAGCTTCCAGATCTTGCGGCCGTCGTTGATCCGCCCCTCGAGCCGGCGCGTCTGCTCTTCCTCGGTCACCTCCAGCCAGTACTTCCGCAACAGGATCCCGGAGGCGACCATCAGCTTCTCGAAGTTCGGCACGACGTTGAGGAACCCCTTCGCCTGCTCCTCCGTGCAGAACCCCATCACCCGCTCGACCCCCGCCCGGTTGTACCAGCTCCGGTCGAAGATGACCACCTCGCCCGCCGCCGGCAAATGACCCAGGTACCGCTGCGCGTACATCTGGCTCTTCTCCCGCTCCGTCGGCGACGGCAGCGCGACCACCCGGAACACCCGCGGGCTCACGCGCTCCGTGATCGCCTTGATCACCCCGCCCTTGCCGGCTCCGTCCCGGCCCTCGAAGAGGACGCACACCTTGAGGCCCTTGAGCTTCACCCACTCCTGCAGGTTCACGAGCTCGACGTGCAGCTTCTCCAGCTCCTCTTCGTATTCGGCCCGCTTCATCTTCTCTTTCCCCTTGCCTTTGCCCATAGATGTGGCTCCTTGGTTGGATGCGGATGAAAACTCGTCACTGCCGCGGAAGCGACTGGTCCGCCGGCGCGATCCGGGCCGCCGGCCTGCCACCGAGATTCTCGACGAGAGTATCGACGCTGACGAAGAAGATCCAGAAGGGGAACAGCAGCTCGACCCACGGCGTAACGTCGATCACGAGGAGCAGGACCAGGGCCACCGCGTACCCGGAGTACCCGAGCCACCGCGGGAGGAAGCCGGTGCGCAATCCGATGGTCGCCGTCGAGATCATGAACACGGCCGCCATCCGCATCGCGTAGGTGCGCACGATCACGGACGCGATGCGGCGGTTGAACCCGGAGCCGTCGGCGGCGCCGCCGGGGGCGGCGTCGGCGAGGAAGCCTGCCGTGACTGCGCTGGCCACGAATAACATGGCGACGAAGAGCAGCCCGCTGCCCAAAAAGACCGTGGCGAAGAACCGATCCTCCCGCTCGCCGATTCGATCGCGTACGACCCCGATGAACCACAGGAACGCGATGCCAGAAAACGGCACGAGGTTCAGCGCCAGGATGATTTGCCGCCGCCGGCCCGGGTCGGCGAGCCACTGGCCGGAATCAGCGGGATCGACAGGCACCGCGAGTCGCACGAGCACCAGCGCCGTCGTGAGCAGGAGCGCGAACAGAACGCCCGCGATCCCGGCGGCGCGCGGAGTTCGGAGCGCGCGACCCGCAGATACGTCTCGGTCCATCAGGCTCTCCCGCTATGGCTCAATGCCGGCTCCACCGTGCTCTGGGTCTTTGGTGCGCCAGGACCTTCGCCCGGTCTTCGCTGCGGAATCGTCCGCGTCCAGGGAGCAAGGCTAGCACAGACGAGGCTCCGCCGACCGCTGATGATCAAAGACCGGCTGTCACGCGAGGAGGCGCCGAGGGACACTCGACCGACCCGAACGGCTCGTCAGCTCCGTCGGACGTCTAGGTCGCCAATGCGAGACCGACGATCGCCACCGTTGGGTCATTCGGATCGGTTTTTACGGAGAAGCCGAGCCGCCGGGCGAGGTCAAGCATTCCGGTGTTTCCGGCCAGCACGAAGCCTTCCATGCGCCGGAGCCCCCGGACGCGGGCGGCCCCGATAAGCTCGCGCATGAGACGCGAGGCCAACCCCACCCTCTGCCAGCCGTCCGCCACCGTGACGGCAAACTCGCAGGTCCCGCCGTCCGCCTGGATGAAATAGCGCGCGCCGGCCACGATGTCGATGCCGTCTGGCGCATCGACTTCCGCGACGAGACCCACCTCGCGCGCCTCTTGCGGATTCACGGCGCGCTCCAGCGTCCGAGACGACAGCTCCTTGACGTGGGACATGAAGCGCATGTAGCGGGACTCGCCGGAGAGCCGGTCGAAGGCCTGCCGCACCTCGTCACGGTCGTCGGGGTGGACCTGTCGCAGCCGGACGTGCCGGCCGTCGCGCAGCTCGATCTCGATCGGCGTGAAAGGAGCCGTCCCGCTCATTTCACCTACGGCGATTGATACTCCGACCGGGTCCGCCTGATTGACAGTCCGATCAAATAGTTGCCATCCTCGGAAATTGCGCCGGTTACGATGATCCGATCGCGAGGTCCGAGGCCCGAGTATTCGCTCTGATCGACCCGCGTCAAGTCGACCCTGATGCTCAAGCCCTCGACCGTCGCCAGGATCAACGTCGAGCCAGCGATCCACTGCACGCGCCCTTCGTAGTAGACGAGCCCCTGCGCCTCCGCGGCGAGTGGCGCGGCAAGCAGACTGGCGGCGATCATCGCGATGAAGGTTCGTCGCTCCATGAGTGACTCAGCTCGTCGACCCAGGGGAAGAGCGACCGTGGGATGGTGAGTCCATGCTGGATTTGCTCCACGGGGAATCGGATCGCGAGCGGCGCTCGACATCGACTCAGGGTCCCCCTGCCCCTGACTGGCGACGGTAGACTGCCCGGCTCGCGGTGTCAACCGCACGCCTAGACCCAAAATCTCGGCCATCGAAGGCGATTTACATCCGGTCGATGATCGAGATGAGGCATAATCGTGACGGTGCCGAAGGGCTCCAACCGAGGTCTTACCCTGAAAGGAGAAGCGAAATGCGGCGGTACATCCTGGCAGCGGTGGTGGCTCTCGCGCTGTGGCCGAGCCTGGCCTCGGCGGTCGAGGTCTCCCGATTCTATCTCAAGACGACACGCGACCTGCTCGACGTCTGCACCACGCCCGAGAGCGATACGCTCCGCAAGGAGGCCATCCACTACTGTGTCGGCTTTCTCACCGGGGCCGTCGGATACCACAACGCCCTGGCAGAGCTGAAGGACATGAAGCGGATCACCTGCTATCCGGAGGGCACGACGCGAGAGGACGGCGTCCGTGTGTTCATCGCATGGGCGCAGGCGCGCCAGGACGACAGTGCGCTCATGAACGAATCCCCCATCGTCGGGCTGATGCGCTCTCTGAACGCGCAGTGGCCCTGCAAAGGAGGAAAGTGATGAAAATCATGAAGAGAGCGATCTCCGTGTCCATGATCGTGCTCCTGCCGCTGTCGGTGGCCGGGTGCGGCACCACGACCACCTCGCGGACAGCCAGCGGAACCCTGATGGGCGCCGCCGGCGGAGCCGCCCTGGGGGCGATCGGCGGGAACGCGGCGCTCGGCGCGGCGGCCGGCGCCGGGGCAGGTCTCATTGGCGGCTTCCTGTACGACCAGTACAAGAAGGGCAACATCGACTGAGAAGCTGGGACGACCTCGCTCCCGGGGTCCTCAGACCTTCTTCCACGTGCTGTCGGGATTGAATTGTTTCATCGCCCGGGCGATGGTCGCGGTGTTCGGACCCAGGTCCTTCTGGTACACGACGCCGTTCTGATTGACGATGAACGTCATCACGCCCGACACGCCGTACTGGGCGGGGAACGCGACCAGCGCGAAGCCGCCGAGCAAGTGACCGTGGGCTAGGTAGTCGTACGCCCCGCCCGGAGCATCCTTCCCCTGGGCGGTCAGGATCCGGTAGTAGTAGCCCCAGTAGGGCACCGGAGCGCTCGAGCTCTTGGAATAGCCCTCGCCCCTCGCCTTGACGACGAACGGCCCGAGCGGACTGGGTGGCTCGCCCGGGTTCGTGGGCCAGTAGAGCCCGTCCCGCTTTCCCGGGCTGCTCGCGAACGTCCGCGCGTACTGGAGCAACGCATCGCCGTCGGGGTCGCGCGCGTAGTACTCGCGCTGGGCGTCGACGTAGGCGAGGCACACCTGGACCGTGTTGAGCTCGTTCCGCCCGATCCGCCGGTTGAGGATCTCCTCCTTGCCGGCGGCCGTGTCGAAACGCCAGCTCGGGCCGTCCGGCACGATGGGAATCGGGAACGGGAAGTCGTCGCTCCCCACGACGAGGACGACCTTGCCGCCCCCTGCCTCGAGCCGGTGCTTCTCTTCGTACGCGGTCACGAAGCGCGCGCGGGCGTCTCGGTCGGCCACCTCGTCTCCGGACGAGACCACCCCTTTTCCGTCATCGCCGAGGATGCCCAGCATCGCTTTCTGATTCCCGCTCTTGAGGGCGTCCACCAGCGCCTGCGCGGCCTCTTCGATCGTTTCAAATCGGCGCTGCGCCATAGCACCGGAAGCGGCGGGCGGCGCCCATCCGGCCGACACGCTGGCGATCACGAGGACACTGCCGATGAGGCGCCGCCAGAGGCGCGGCGCGCGCGCTGTCCGAAGTTGATGCATGATCGATCCCTCCACGACGATCCTCATCACCGCCGGCCTCCGCCGCCGGATCTCCCGCCTCCACCTGACCTCCCGCCTCCGCCCGATCTCCCGCCTCCGCTGGACGCCCCGGAGGTCCGGCCCCCGCCGCTTCTGCCTCCGCTCGCACCCATGCTTTGACGACTGGACTGGCCCCGATTGCTGAAGTCCCTGGCTTGGCCGCCGGACCCCATGCCCTGGAACGCGCCCGCTTCACGCCCCCCGCCCGCGCCACGCCCCTCGAACGATCCCTGGGCCCCGCCAAGCCCCTGCGCCCGTCCACCACCCTGAGCGCCCGCGCCCATGGTACCCGCGCCTCCCCGCCCGAGCTCCTGGCGGCCTTGCTCAGCGCGCCCGCGGAATTGCTCGCGAGATTGGATGCCCTGCTGGCTGGCCGCGCCACCGCGGTTGTAGCGCTGCTGTGTCGCCTGGTCGCGATACTGCACGCCGCGGCGATTCTCCGGGTTGTGCTTCCATTCCGACCGATTGCCGCCTTGTCCCTGCTGATAGTGCGAGACGCGCTCGTTTGCGCGGTCCGACCGGTTCACGTTCTTCGAGTAGTTCTGGTAGTTGCTGACGTTCACGTCCGCGCTCCCATTGTTCCAGTTGCAGTTGCCCCAGACCGCCGCGCCCACGGCCATGCCCATGCCGAAGGAGAGGGCCGCGGCGCCGAACGCGTAGCCGGGCGGGTACGGATAGGCCGGCGGGTACGCCGGATACGGCCACGCCCCGTAGACGACCGTGGGGTTGTAGGACGGCACGTAGACCACCTGCGGATTGGTCGGCTCGATCGTGATCACGGTCGCGGGCTGCTGTTGGACGACTACGGTCTGGGGCTGCGGAGGCTGGCCGGGCGCCGGCGGGGGCGCCGGAGCAGCGGGCGCGACCGTCACCGTCTGCTGTGGCGTGCTCTTGAGATTGCCCTGGGCCTGCGCCCGCGCGCGGAGGCGCTGAATAGCGTCCATCAGCTCCTTCTGCTGACCCAGGAACGCGTCCCCGAGCTTCTGGACCCAGTCGAGCTTTCCGTCCATCAGGGAGAGGACTTCGGGAAACTCGAGGAGCGATTTCACGCTGTCGTCCCAGGTCTGCTCCTTGAGCTTCTCGTTGAGCTGATCACCCTTGAGGTTGGGGTTGTCCTTCAGGAAGCGCGCCGCCTGGACTACTTCCAGCGGGTACGTCGAAGCCATCATGACTTGGGCCAGGAGCGGATCCGGATAGAGCGCGATCGGGGCAGCCACCTGCTCGAGCTGCTCCGGGGTGAAGGCTGCAGCCGGGCCGCCCGGCTGGGCTGTCACCGGGAGGGGGGCCGTCAGCGCCAGAACAAGCACCAGCAACCACGCGAGGAGCCTGCGTCGTTCCATCGTAGCGATCACGTCTTTCCCTTTCGTGAGCCTGCTCCGGTCATCGGGATGTTGCCGGCTGCGCACGCCACAGTATAGCCCGGAGTCGAAGGCTTCCTCTGCGACACATGTAGGAACCCGGGAAGCTCGGCCGACAGGCCCTCGACGCTCGAGCGGCGTCGCGGGGCGCGGAGCGGAACGCTCTTGACCCGATGGCGCCGCGCGTCTAGGCTCCGAGCCGGCCATGTCGATCTGTGGTTCGTGGTTCCCATTTGATCTCTGATCACGACTTTGGCACGAACGGCGCGAGGAGGGCATCTATGAACACGGAAGTGACTTCCCGTCAACACCGGCTGCACAGGAGGGGTCGCCGAGCGCTGATGCTCACCGCGCTGCTGTTCGCTTCCGCGTGCGGCCAGGCGGGCGACCGCGCCCCACAGGCGCGGTCCGCCGACGAATGGCGCGAGTTCGAGGGCAGCTGGACAGCCGCGGGAACGCGGCGGACGCTGCATCTCGGGCCGGACCACCGCGCGGCAATCTTCGATCTCACAGGGTCGCTACTGCTCACCGGGGCGCAGCGGCCGGCAGTGGGGTTCCAGGCCCACGCGATCGGCTTCTCCGACAGCACCGCCGGCATGCAGGGGCGCTGCATCTGGACCGACGAGCGCGGCGACATGGTGTACAGCGACTTGAAGGGTCAGGCGGTCGGCAGCGGAAATCGCATCGTGGGCACCTTCGTCGGCGGGACCGGCCGTTACGCCGGCGCGACCGGCGAGTACACCTTCCAGTGGCAGTACGTGATGGATGCCGAAGACGGCGCCGTGAGCGGACGGGGCGTCGGCCTCAAGGGCCGGGCGCGCGTTGGCGCGCCTGCCGGCGTGCCAAGCCGATGAGGCCAGCGCTGGCAAAGCAGGTCCTGTCCATCGCGCTGGCTGTCGGCATCTGGTTCGCGCCGATCCCGGCCGGGTTGACCATTCAAGCGTGGCATCT
>Ga0335085_10017949_pt1 | contig 10182 bp, 10 predicted proteins | sample Lox_Sample_45_FD_206712 | JGI IMG/M metagenome (GOLD analysis project Ga0335085, IMG submission 206712) | Soil microbial communities from Loxahatchee National Wildlife Refuge, Florida, United States - Lox_Sample_4.5 | ecosystem: Environmental > Terrestrial > Soil > Wetlands | place: USA... | reverse complement strand
CCACGCTGCCGCAGTTCGAGCCGATGCGCAGGTATCCCGGCATGCGGCTGCGCCCGGCGCGCCTGGGTGCAGTCGACGGCAGCGAGAGTTCGTGATGCGTGAATACCAGAGGGGTTCCCCGTGACCCAGCTCGCCCTGGTCATCGATCTCAACGTCTGCGTCGGCTGCCACGCATGCGTGACCAGCTGCAAGGAGTGGAACACGGCCGGAGCGGCGGGGCCGCGCGGCGACGAGCGGCCGTACGGCGCCGATCCCACCGGCACGTTCTTCAACCGCGTGCAGACATTCGAGGTCGGCGGGTTCCCGCACACCCAGACCGTGCATTTTCCGAAGTCGTGCCTGCATTGCGAGGAGCCGCCATGCGTGCCGGTATGTCCGACCGGCGCGTCCTACAAGCGCAAGGAAGACGGGATCGTTCTCGTCGATTACGACAAGTGCATCGGGTGCAAGTACTGCTCGTGGGCGTGCCCGTACGGCGCGCGCGAGCTGGACGAGCAGCAGCGCGTGATGAAAAAGTGCACGCTGTGCGTCGATCGCATCTACGACCTTGGCCTGCCGGAGGCCGATCGCAAGCCGGCATGCGTCAAGGCCTGCCCGACCAACGCGCGCCTGTTCGGCGACATTCACGATCCCGAATCGGCGGTCGCCACCGCCATTCGCGAACAGAGCGGTTATACGTTGATGCCGGAGTGGGGGACGCAGCCGGCCAACCACTACCTGCCGCGCCGGCGCCAGGAGGTCCATCTGCACGCCGACGAACTCGAGCGCGCCGACAATCCGCTCAAAGTCGACGGCCTGCTGCCCAAACCGCGCAAGAGCGAACCGACGCTCGACGACGCATCCAGCTGGTAGACGCCGTGCGACCCGCGCTTTCGGTGCTACTGCTGACGACGCTGATCGGCGCCGGCCAGGGCCTGTTCCTCGCCCTGGTCACGGTGCAGCTCTACGCCCTATTCGCGCTCGTTCCCGTGCCCGACCCTGCCTTCTACCGGATCGGCACGTTTCTCGCGCCGGTGCTCCTTGCGGGCGGACTGCTCGCGTCGTTCTTCCATCTCGGCAGGCCCGAGCGTGCCTGGCGCGCGGCGACCTGTTGGCGCACGTCGTGGCTCGCGCGCGAAGTGATCCTGCTGCCGATGGTCACGGGCGTCCTGCTGCTCTATGCGCTGGGTCACGCGCTGCGCTGGCATTCGCCCTGGATCGTGCTGCCGAGCGGAGCCGGCCTCGACGCAACGGTGCTGCTGGGTGTCCTCGGCACGCTGCTCACGTTCGCGCTGTTCGTCTGTACCGCGATGATCTACGCCTGCCTGCCGTTCCTGCGCGAATGGCATAGCTGGCTCACGGTTGCCAACTACACGCTGCTGGGCGCCGCCTCCGGCTTCACGCTCGCGGCCGCACTCGCAGCGGTTGCCAGCCCGTCGCTCGCGCCGTTTCTAATTGGCTGGGCAATCGTCATCACGCTGCTCGGGCTCGCGAGCCGCGCCGCGACGCTGGTGCGCAATGCGCGGCTGCAGCCGAAATCGACGCTGCAAACGGCGCTCGGGGTGAAGCATCCGCGCATCGTCCAGCTGAGCCAGGGCGCGATGGGTGGCTCGTTCAACACGCGCGAGTTTTTCCACGGCCGCACGCACGCGACGCTGCGCACGATGCGGTGGGCGTTCCTGGCGCTTGCCTTCGCCGCACCGCTCGTGCTCCTGGCGCTCGCACTGGCGGGCGCAGGAGCCCCATCCTTGCCGTTGGTTCTCCCCGCCGCTGCCGTCGCGTTCCAGTTTTCGGGTCTGCTCGCGGAACGTTGGTATTTCTTCGCCGAGGCACGGCATCCTCAGAACCTCTACTACCAGGCGGTGGCATGACACGCGTCAGGCTCTGCCAGAGACGATCTACTGGTCCTTCCGGTCGGCGCCACGCAGGTCGGGGGCCGCCTCGCGCCGGATGTCGTGGCGGCGATTGGCCTGGCGCCTTGTACCGTCGTGCCGAGTGGTTCACGATGGCAGACTGGCCTACAGCGCCGCGTGCCGCGTGAATGTCGCATTCGCTCAACCTCGCTCGTGCCGCGCAGCTGCTCGGCGTGCCGCGCTCGACGTTGCAGAGGATGATCCGCAACGGCGAACTGCGGACGGACGAAGGCTTCATCACGCTCGACGAACTGGAGCGTGTCTTCCCACAGGCGACGCTGGAGGACGCCGGGGCCTTGGCCAGCGTCGCACGCATCCGCGACGAGGCGTTCGGCCGCCGCGTGCGCGAGCGCCTGCTGCCCTCGCAGGAGGTCCTCGCACAGCGGGTGCTCGCGCAGAGCCAGGAACTGGCAGATCTGCGCCGCTGCACGCAGGCGTACCACGCGCTCGCCACGGCGCTGCTGGAACGGCTGCGTGAGCAGGCACCCAAGCACCCCGGTTACGCTGCACTCGCCGAAGAGATCGAGATGGGATTGAAGAAGATCCTCGGCGCTGCCCCGGCAGGACCGCTCGACGCGATGGCCGACATGCTGCGCGTGGTCGCGGCGCAGGTGACCCTGCGCCCGAGCGGGCGCACGTTCCTGGTCGAAGGCAACGACACAATCCTGCAGGCGGGTCTGAAGGCTGGGGCGCGTCTCGCATATGGGTGCGGCAGCGGCACATGCGGGCTCTGCAAGGCGCGGGTGGTGAGCGGCGAGACGCGCCAGATCGCGGCGGCCGACTATCCGCTGTCGGCGCAGGAAAAGGCGCAGGGCTATCACCTGTTGTGCGCCCACACGGCGGTGACCGACCTCGCCATCGAGACGCTCGAGGCTGGCGGCCCGCAGGACGTGCCGGCGCAGGAGATCGAGGCGAAGGTGCGGGCCGTGACGCCGCTGGGGGCGGACACGCGGCTCCTGCATCTGCAGACGCCGCGCAGCGGGAGGCTGCGGTTCCTCGCCGGGCAGGCGGTCACGCTCGGCATGGCGATCGACGGCGCCGACGTGACGGCGACCTTGCCGCTGGCGAGTTGTCCCTGCGACGAGCGCAACCTGCATTTCCACGTCGCGCGCACCGACGACACCTCGCTCGCGCAGGCGCTGTACGCAGACCAGGTGCGCATCGGCGCGACGGTCGTGGTGCGCGGGCCGGTCGGCGACTTCGTCCTCGGCGTCGCACCCGCGAGGCCGCTGCTGATGCTCGCCTGCGACACGGGCTTTGCGCCGATCAAGAGCGTGATCGAACATGCGCTGGCCGGCGAGGAAGTCGAGGTGATCGAGTTGCATTGGCTGGCCACCCGCGCCGACGGACACTATCTCGCAAACCAGTGCCGCGCTTGGGCGGCGGCCTTCGACCAGTTCCGCTACCAGCCTGCAACCGCGGCCGATGCGGGCGACGGAGGACGCGCGCTTGCCGAGCAGATTGCCGCAACGGCCAAATGGCGCGAGAGCGAGATCTTCATTGCAGGCGGGCCCGACTTCGTCGAGGCGGTGGCAACACCCCTGCAACGCGCCTGCGCCGAGGCGAGCAACATTCACGTGTTCGTGCTTTGATGCGCCGGGCCTTGCCCGCAGACTGAACGATGAGCGATGCACTGACCTACCTCGTCAAGGCCCGGCCGGAAGCGCTGGGTCACTACCTGAAATTCCTCAAGGAAGCCGGCCGCAACCTCGATCCGAAGACGCGCGACCTGATTTCGGTGATCACCAAGGTCCATGCCCAGACGGAGCGTGGGCTGCGCCAGTACCTGTCCCGCGCGCTGCGCAACGGATGCACCGCGGGCGAAATCCTCGACGCGATGCTGATGGCTTTCCCGGCGCTCGGACTGGCGAAGATCGTCTGGGCTGTCGATGTGATCCTGGCGATGGACCTGCCGGAGTTCCGCCTCGGCGCGACCGGTATCGACCCGACGTGGCACGATCTCATGGACGCGGGCGCGCTCGAGGCCGGCAAGGCGACCCGCGTCGAGTGCGACGGGCGCGCGGTATTCGTCTATCGCGACACCGATGCATTCCGTGTCTACGACAGCCGCTGCCCACATCAGACGACCAACATTCCCCATCTCGCCCTGGCAGGCACGCGCCTGACCTGCCCCAAGCACCAATGGGCGTTCGACATCCGTTCCGGCGCGTGCATCGCCAACGGCACAGAGCCGTTGCGGGAGTGGGAGTGGAAGACCGAGAACGGGCGCCTGCTGGCTTTCTGGTGAGCGACCGGTAGCGCGGCGATGGAAACGCTTCCGATCTTCGTCAAGCTCGCAGGCCGCCCCTGCGTGGTGATCGGCGGCGGCGAGGTCGCCGCGCGCAAGGTCGCGCTGCTGCGCGAGTGCGGTGCGCGCGTCACGATCGTCGCACCGAAACTCGGCGCCACGCTTGCGTCACTCGCCGCGGGCGGCGAGGTGACGCACCGCGCCGCCCGCTTTGCCGAATCTGACCTCGGCGGTGCGGCGCTCGTCATCGCCGCGACCGGCGACCGCGCGGTCAACGCCGACGTTTCGCGTTGCGCGCAGGCGCACAACCTGCCGGTCAACGTGGTCGACGATCCGGAACTGTGCTCGTTCATCTTCCCGTCGATCGTGGATCGGTCCCCGGTCATCATCGCGGCCTCCACGGGCGGCGCCTCCCCCGTGCTTGCGCGGCTGTTGCGCGCTCGCCTGGAGGCGCTGATCCCGGCGGCATATGGCGAGTTGGCGCGGCTGGCGCAACGCTTCCGTGCCCGGGTTGCGCGTGCGGTGCCGCCCGAAGGGCGGCGGTCGTTCTGGGAGCGCGTCCTCCAGGGACCGATCGCGGAACTCGTCTTGACGGGACGGGTGGGACAGGCCGAGGTGGAGCTCGAAGCTCAACTGGAGGGTGCGCACGCAACGCAGGCGCTGGGCGAGGTCTACCTGGTCGGTGCGGGCCCCGGCAATCCCGATCTGCTGACGTTCGCCGCGTTGCGCCTGATGCAGCAGGCCGACGTCGTGCTGTACGACAACCTCGTCTCACCGCCGATCCTGGCGCTGACGCGACGTGACGCCGAGCGCATCTACGTCGGCAAGCGGCGCGCTTATCACGCGATGCGCCAGGAGCAGATCAACGCGCGGATGATCGAACTCGCCCGCGCGGGCAAGCGGGTGTTGCGCTTGAAGGGGGGCGATCCCTACATCTTCGGGCGCGGCGGCGAGGAGATCGAGTCGCTCGCTGCGGCCGGCGTCCGCTTCGAAGTCGTGCCCGGTATCACAGCGGCGGCCGGGGTCGCGGCGTACGCGGGCATTCCGCTCACGCACCGTGACTACGCGCATTCGTGCGTGCTCGTGACCGGGCATCTCAAGGACGGCACCATGGACCTCGACTGGCACGGGCTTGCGCGGCCGAAGCAGACGCTCGTCATCTACATGGGCCTGCTGGGCCTGGACGCGCTGTGCCGGCAGCTGATTGCGCATGGCATGCCCGCCGACATGCCGGCGGCGGTGGTGCAGCAGGCGACGCTGCCGCAGCAGCGCGTCGTCACCGGATCGCTGAGCAACCTGGCGGCCGAAGTCGAGCGTGCGCAGCTGCACGCGCCTACGCTCGTGATCGTCGGCGACGTGGTGCGCTTGCGCGACCGCCTGGCCTGGTTCGATCCCGCGCGTCCGCAGGTGCAGTCGACCGCTCAGGTCGGCTGAGCGGCCGCCAGCAGCGCTTCGGCGGTCTGCCGCACGGCCGGCACGCCGCCGGCACGCCAGCGAGCGAGCAGATCGAGCGCCGTGCGCTGCAGCCGCCCGCGCTCGCTGGCGCAGACATCCGCGAGTGCGCCCGCGGCATCGGCCAGGAGGGCGTCGTCGAAGCGGGCGAGCTGTGGGGCCAGCAGGCGCCGCACACCTTCCATGTTGGCCTGCCAGAACCGCAGCGCCGGGGCCGACCCGCATTCGAGCAATGCGGGCAGCGTAACGAGGCAATCGGCAAGCAGATCGCGCAGGCCGCGCGCGACACTCTCGCAGCGCCGGTCGTCGAGCGCCAGCAGCATCCGCTCCCAATCCGGACCGAGAATCCGCCCGGCCCGCAATTCACCAATCTCGTGCAGGATCAGCGTCTCCGTCTGCTCGGCAACGATCCGCTCGATCGCCTCCGGCGTCGCGCCGCCGTACGCGTCGAACAGCGCGGCGAGCGCGGTGGAGCGCGTGCGCGGCGACGTGGCTTCGGCGCGCGTCCATAGCCAGCGGCGCATGGCGTCGGTCCGCACCACGATGCGGCCGTCGCGACTCAGTGCGGGCGGCGCCACCAGCCCGCGCGCGAATTCGGGACCGGCGCAAACGACCGTGAAACCGTCACGCGTCGTTTCATGCAGGCGCTGCGCGAGGAAGAACACCGGCGCGCCGAAGCGGCCGATGCCGCCGCCGTATAGGAGCCCCCGCGTGCGCAGGTCGGCATCGGCTTTCGCCTCGTCGAAGGCATCGACACCAGCGCCGAGCGGCAGCGCGCGATAGCCCGCTGCGGAATCGTGCAGGTCGTCCCACGCCGATTCGCGTTCGCTGATCCAGGCGCCGACGGCCGCGCGCTCGAGCGCCGCGCCCGGCGCAGCGCCCGCCGACCAGCGATACAACTCGCGCATGCCGAGCAGATAGGTGCACAAGCCGCCTTCACGCGCGTGCCGCGCATCGCTCAGGTCGCAGTTGTATTGCACGGCCGCGATGAGCGGGTCGAGCAGGTCGGTGCGGCCACGATCGGCCGGTGTCGTCATTCGACGTAACGCTTGCGCGCGCGGCGGCGTCCCGGACGTGACTTCTGGATCACGACGCCCCGCACCGGGGTGAGATCGTCGAGCGCAACGGAAGGCGCGGCGTCGGGCGCAGCCGTGTTCAGCACGTCGAGCGACCAGCGCTCGCCACGCCGCGTCAGGAGCCGCAGCATCCACTCCCCGTCGCAGCACGCGACGACGAACGAGCCATCGCCCGCCAGGCCGTCGGGCTCGATGACGACGATATCGCCCGGGTCGAACTCCGGACGCATCGCATCGCCAAGCACCATCAGTGCAAACAACTCGCCGCGGCTGCAATCGCTCGCGGGCGCGCGCTCTTCGGGGGCGGGTGCGGGGACTAAGGGAATGTGAGTGATTCGCATCGGCGCGTGCCCTTGCAACGATTGTCGCGATCGGCGCCAACGACCTGAATTACCCATGAGGGTAGCGCGCGCCTCCCCGACGCGGGAATGGCGGCGGTGGGCGCCATCCCCGTTAATACCATCTTGCGGCAGTGGTGAAGCGCGGCGGAGCGCATCGTCCCGAGGCGAAACCGAGCATCGATGGAGGCACTGGTGAATTACGACAAGGAACTCGACGCGCGCGGGCTGGCCTGCCCGCTGCCGATCGTGAAGACGCGCAAGGCGCTGAACGACCTTGCGAGCGGCCAGGTGCTGCGCGTGATGGCGACCGACAAGGGCTCGGTGGCCGACATGCAGGCGTTCGCGGAGCAGACCGGCAACCAGCTGATCGGCTCGGCACAGGAGGGCCCGGCGTACGTGTTCTTCTTGAAGCGCAAGTAGGACGCGCAGCGCGCCGACGCCATCCCATCCACATCGTGCGGGAGTCACCGTGACCGCCAAGAAAATGGCGCTGATCGCGACCAAGGGCACGCTCGACTGGGCGTATCCGCCGTTCATCCTTGCCTCCACCGCCGCATCGCTCGGCTACGAGGTGCAGATCTTCTTCACCTTCTATGGCCTGCAGTTGCTGCGCAAGGATCTCAGCGACGTGAAGATCAGCCCGCTCGCCAATCCGGCGATGCCGATGCCCGTGCCGATGCCGGTGCTGGTGCAGGCACTGCCCGGCATGGAGGCTATTGCGACCACGATGATGAAGAACAAGATGAAGTCCAAGGGTGTCGCCTCGCTGCCGCAACTGCGCGACATCTGCATCGAGTCCGACGTGAAGCTCATCGCGTGCCAGATGACGGTCGACCTGTTCGAGTTCGACAAGAACGACTTCATCGAACAGGCACAGTTCGGCGGCGCCGCGATGTTTCTCGGCTTCGCAGGCGGCGCCGACATCAGCCTGTACATCTGAGAAGTCTGAGCTGCGACCGCCGCGCCGCGAGGACGCGAGCGCGCGGACCGCGCAGTGCGCACAACACGGGGAGAGAGCAACATGCAAAGAAACGTCCGCCATGGGTTGAACGCCGCGCTGAGCATCACGCTCGGCGCCGCTGCGCTGCTGCCCGCTTCGGTCGGCGCGACAGACGGGTATTTTCCGCACGGTTACGGGCTCAAGGGCAAGGGCATGGGCGGCACCGCGGTGGCGTTGGCGCAGGACACGTTCGGCGGCGCGAACAATCCTGCGGCGATGGCCTTTGCCGGTGACCGGTTCGACATCGGTCTCGACTGGTTCAGTCCACGGCGGAGCGCGGAGCGCACCGGTGCGGGCTTCCCGACCCTGAACGGGCGTGTCGATAGCGACAGCACGAACTTCTTCATCCCCGAGTTCGGCTTCAATCACATGGTGAGCCCCGACCTTGCGCTCGGTGTCACCGTGTATGGCAACGGCGGGATGAACACCGACTACCCGCAGGGAGACTTCAACTGCGGCGCCGGTCCGGCGAACATGTTGTGCGGCAGCGGCCGGCTCGGCGTGGACCTGATGCAATTGGTCATCGCTCCGACCGTCGCCTACAAGGTGGCGCCGAACCACGCGATCGGCGTGGCGCCGCTGTTCGGTTATCAGCGCTTCAAGGCCGAGGGGCTGCAGGCGTTCGACAACGCGCCCGGATTCCCGCCGTTCACGAGCAGCCCCGGCAACGTGACCAACCGCGGCTACGACACGTCGACGGGATTCGGCGCGCGTTTCGGCTACCAGGGCCGTGCAGGCACCGTTTCGTTCGGCGCGGCCTATGCGACGCGCATGCACATGAGCGAGTTCAAGAAGTACAGTGGGTTGTTTGCCGAAAACGGCGACTTCGATATCCCGTCGCACTATGCGGTTGGCGTGGCTGTCGACGCCACGCCCGCGATCACGCTGGCATTCGACTACGAGCGCATCAACTACAGCGAAGTCGCCTCGGTGGGCAATCCGAGCACGAACCAGGCACCGCTCGGCGCATCGAACGGGCCGGGGTTCGGTTGGCAGGACATCAACGTCTACAAGTTCGGCATCGCCTGGCTGGCCAGCCCGGGTCTGACCCTTCGTGCCGGCTACAACCACGGCGACAATCCGATCCAGGCGCGCGACGTCACGTTCAACATCCTCGCCCCCGGCGTCATCAAGGATCACTACACGCTTGGCGGGACCTTCGTCGTCGCGCAGAACTCCGAGCTGACGCTGGCGTTCATGTACGCGCCGGAGCAGTCCGTCACCGGCCCTTCATTGTTCAACGCGGTGCTGGGTGCGGGCGCCGGTGGCAACGAGACTATCAAGATGCACGAGTACTCGTTCGGCATCGGGTATGGCATGCGTTTCTGACGCACGCGGCGGCGCGGTTCACCATCGATAGTCCCGAAGTTGCGCGCCTGCTTTCTCCAGCTGCCGAGCAGCTCTCTTGCAAGCCACGGCATCAGCGTGTCATCCGAGCCGACGACGACGGATCTAAGTGTCGCCAATGGCCGCAATCGCTGGCGGGTGCGCTTCGGCTGACAAAGTGGGGTGATACGTTCACCGAGACCAACGTAGCCGTAAGCCGGTAGCGATCCGACCACACGGCGGCCAAATGTTGGAACCCGCGGGCGCCGCATGACTCTGATGGAGAATGCGGACGTGCAACCGCGTCCGCATCGACCGAGACACGCGGATACCATGGGGAGAAGCGCGGCCGGCCTGCGCCGAGCGGTGCAGGCCGGCTTGGCTGAACCAAACGCATCATGTCGTTCCTTTGGCCTGAACTACTCTGGGTTGTTCTTGCTCTCCCAGCGCTGATACTGCTCTACATCCTCGCGCTTCGGCGGAAGAAGAAGTTCGCCGTCACGTACTCGAGCGTGGCGCTGGTCAAAGGTGCGATGGGCGCCGGCTCTCGTGTCCGACGTCACATCCCACCGGCTCTGCTGCTCACGGCGATCGCATTTCTCCTGATCGCCGTTGGCCGGCCGCTCGCGGTCATAACCCTGCCGTCGCAAGAGAAGACGATCATCCTGGCGATGGACGTCTCCGGCAGCATGCGCGCGAGGGACGTCGAGCCGAACCGGCTGGTCGCCTCACAGAACGCAGCGCGTGCATTCATCAACGATCTGCCTCGGCACGCGCGCATCGGCGTGGTGACCTTTGCCGGCACTGCATCGCTGGTGCAGGCGCCAACGCTGAATCGCGAAGAAGT
>Ga0335085_10017948_pt1 | contig 10182 bp, 9 predicted proteins | sample Lox_Sample_45_FD_206712 | JGI IMG/M metagenome (GOLD analysis project Ga0335085, IMG submission 206712) | Soil microbial communities from Loxahatchee National Wildlife Refuge, Florida, United States - Lox_Sample_4.5 | ecosystem: Environmental > Terrestrial > Soil > Wetlands | place: USA: Florida... | reverse complement strand
CTCGTTTTGCAGACGTGCAACGGTTCGCGGAAGAGCCTCCCGCTGGCGCCTCGCTCGGTAGCTGATTTTTACCGGGAGTTTCTGGAAATGCTCCGGTCCTCGGGAATCGAGGTCAAGATCTGGCGGATGCCGGTCGAGATCCCCAATCCGATCCCATTCGATGAAGACCGTGTGCACGCGTCCTATGACGCCGACGCGGTGCGGAGATTCTGGCGAATCCTGCTGAGTGTGCATTCTGTATTTGATGAGTTCCGCTCGCGATTCACGGGGAAGTGCAGCCCAGTGCATTTTTTCTGGGGGAGCTTCGATCTGGCCGTGACGCGATTCTCCGGACGTCTGGCGCCGCCACGCCTCAGCGCAGACCGAATTACACAAGAAGCCTATTCCCACGAGGTGAGCAGTGTCGGCTGGTGGCCCGGCAGCGGCACTGTCCCGGGCCCGGCATTCTATTGCTATAGCGCTCCCGAACCGGAAGGCTTCCGTGATGCTCTGGTCCGTCCACCTGCGGCTCACTACGACGCACAGCTCGGCGAGTTCATCCTGATGTACGACGAGGTGCGAACCAGCACCACGCCCGCAGCCGACCTTCTGGATTTCTGCCAGAGCACGTACGAAGCCGGCGCGAACCTCGCCAAATGGGATCGGGACGCTTTCGAGCGGCAACCTGTCGAGACGGTCCAGAAGAAGACCGCGTGATGGTGGACCTGCTCATGCCAGCTCGATTGCCTTTGTGACCTGAAACGTAAGCAGATGGACACAGCACGGAGGCTACCGTGCAGAATCTTCAAGGCGCTTATTGACTCGACTGCAGTGGGGTACATCCTCCGAATTCATCCTTGCTCTGGCAATTCTGACAGTTGATCGCGCATGGCAGCACGCCCTACCGTGTTGCACGATGGCGAAGATTCCGAAGACTGTCGCTGCCCACCTTATTTTTTTGTTGTCCCTCTTCGCTCTCGTCGTTTCCGTCTCCGCCCAGCAGCAAGCTCCGTCCACTCCCGCCACCGCCGAAGCCCAGCCTTCGGAAAGCGGTCCGGAGAAGCCTAAAGAAGAAGGCACCCCTTACGCCAAGGTGGTCGTCGAAGGGCGACCGGTTCTGACCGTCTACGACCCGGTCATGTCGGGAACACCGCAAGAGCGGGCCTTGGGAATCGAGAAGCGAATCATCTACGCGGCCCAGAGCGGCATGTCGATAAACGCGATCCAAGTGCGGAGTCATCCGGGATGGGCGGAAATCAACATCGGAAGTCAGACGCTGATGGCGGTCACGGACATCGATGCCAAGGCCGCTGGCAAACCAAGGGAGGCGCTCGCTGCCGAAAACGCCAAGAGCCTGGGCGAGGCGATCGTTCTCTACCGGCAGGGTCACAGCTGGCGAATGTTTCTGCGCGGTCTGGGAAAGACAGCTTTAACAACGCTCGTGCTGATCGCCGTGTTGTGGCTCGCACGTCGCCTTCGGCTCGCGACTCGAACACGGCTCGAAAGAAAGATTGCCGCGAGCAGCGCCCAACCCAGGAAATCAGCCTTCACGATTTCTATCGCCTATCTCGGCCCGATCGCGCTGGCCCTGGGCACGCTTCTGCGCTGGCTGCTAATCCTCGGACTCCTGCAGGCCTACCTCACCATCACCCTTGGCTACTTCTCCTACACGCGCGAAATATCTCAGACCGTCACCAAATGGGTCTTCTCGCAATTGGCAACGATGGGCCAGTCAGCTCTGGACTACCTGCCGAACCTGCTGGTTGTTGCCGTGATTGTCCTCATTACCTACTATGCGATCCGCCTAGTCCGCTTGGTATTCAGCGAAATCGCCCGTGGGAATCTCGAAGTGCGCGGCTTCTTTCCCGACTGGGCGGAGCCGACGGAAAAGTTGGTTCGGATCCTGGTTTTCGTACTCGCCGTTATCGTGGCTTTTCCTTACCTGCCCGGAGCCAAAAGCCCCGCGTTTCAGGGAATCTCGATTTTTCTCGGTGTGTTGTTGTCCCTCGGCTCGTCTTCGGCTGTGGCCAACGCGATTGCCGGAATCATCCTCACTTACATGCGGTCATTCCTCGTCGGTGACTGGGTTCAGATCGGCGATGTCACGGGCGAGGTCACCGAGCGAAGCCTTCTGGTCACGCGCGTTCTCACGCCGAAAGATGAAGTCATCACTATTCCCAATTCGACGGTGATGAGCGGCGCCGTGAGGAACTACAGTGTCGAAGCGCGCAAGTCAGGAGTGATTTTTCACACCACGGCCACCATCGGCTACGACGCTCCGTGGAGGACCGTACATCAGCTGATGATTGACGCAGCGCTCGCTACGAATCATGTCCGTAAACAACCGCCGCCGTTTGTCCTGCAGACAGCGCTCAACGATTTCTATGTGGCTTACGAGTTAAATGCCTACACCGATAGCCCAAGACTCATGTTAGCGATCTATTCGGAGCTCCACCAGAATATTCAGGACAAGTTCAACGAAGCCGGCGTCGAAATCTGCTCCCCGCACTTTTCCTCGCTGCGCGACGGAAACACCATCGCCATCCCGAACGAATACATCAAGCCGGAGTACAAGACGCCTGGTTTTAGGGTCAATACCGATCCAGAAAAGTAACTCGCACAAAGGCGGGCGCCCCGTCCTGGTCGCGTTGTTCGGCGACCGGGCGAGGCTCTTTCGTAGGAGATTGGCTGCACATCACTAGGTCCCGGCGCTAGCAACGGGTGACCATCGCCAGCAGGAATGGACTGTCATTTTTGCCAGTCGTGTTTACCTTTTCCACCGCACTACGATCTCCGGACAACCCAACGCAACGCCTGGACCAAGGCCCAAACGCAGAATCTCAATCAAGCGCGGAACAGCACAACTCAACAACGAGGAGGAAAGTTATGAAAAGAGCCTTTTTCGACCCAAGGGATGATGGGACCCTGGATCGTCGCGGATTTCTCAATACGGCCCTCGGCGCCTGCGCTCTTAGTCCCTCACTCAGTTTTCTATTCATGCAGTTTGCGCCAAACATGAGTGAGTCTTTGACCAAACAGGAACGGGACAGCATGACACCGTCGCAGGTCATTGACGAACTGAAAAAAGGGAATGAGCGATTCCGCACCGGGAAGATGGCGCCTCGCGATTATCGTGCGGAGAAACGATCCAGTGCCGCGGGGCAATACCCAGCGGCGATGATCCTCGGATGCGTTGATTCCCGAGTTCCCGCCGAAATCGTATTCGATGCTGGCATCGGAGATATTTTCATCGGACGTGTTGCCGGCAACGTCGTTAACGACGACATGCTGGGCAGTATGGAGTTTGCGTGCGCAGTTTCCGGCGCGAAGTTGGTGCTGGTTCTAGGACATACGGCGTGCGGCGCGGTGAAAGGCGCGATCGACGATGTCGTGCTGGGCAACCTTACCGGCCTGCTGGCGCGAATCAAACCGGCGATACCGGCGACCAAGTTTGACGGTGAGAAGTCGAGCAAGAATGCGAGTTATGTGGATGCGGTTGCACGAACCAATGTCGTGCTGACCGTTGCCGAAATTCGCCGGCGCAGTCCAATTTTGGAAGAATTGGAGAAGAAAGGAAACATCAAAATCGCCGGCGCCATGTACAACGTGGCAAACGGCGTAGTGGAGTTCATCGGTTAACGGACGTCTCGCCACGCCATCCGGAGGTTTTGGAATCCTGCGCTCTACTTCTTGGCCGTCGCCGTGATCTCGATGTGGCCTTGCCCGACGAGTTTGGCGACTACAACCGTCGTCCGGGTCGGTCGGGGTTCCTTGAAACTATGCCTTGTAGACGGCGTTCATGCGCTCGAATGTCGCGCCGTCGGTGAGATACACTTGCACGCTCACGACATCGTCCGGCGACATTCCTCCTGCTTTGAGGACGGAGCCAATATTATCCAAGGCCTGTTTCACCTCGGCTTCAAAGTTCTCGGAAATCTTCCCGGCAGCGTCCTCCCCACCCATACCCGAAATGTAGAGTGTGTCGCCGGCAAGGATTCCGTGGCTCCAGGAGGCGCTCGGCTCGGCACCAGGTGGTCGGACAACCTTCTTGTCCGCGCCGATGGTCAGGCCGGAGCAAAGTGACACGAACGCAACCGCAGCAATGAGCTTTCGCATGGGATCATCCCTGTGCGCTGAAGTTAAGCAGGTCGCAAAGTCGTTGCAACCTGTCAAAGTTCCCAGTCGTGCAGGACGTGAAAGCTCAATGTCGCGGCCGCCACGATGCTCGCGCTTCTGTACCCGGGCGTCCCTGGTGAAAGCGGCGTACCCGGCCTTACCTCTGAGATCCCTCTAGCGTTCGACCGGCCCCATCCACCGCCTCCACTGTTTCTTTTAACAGTATGCATTGCCCTCTTCGTCCACTAGTCTCGATTCATTGTTCGGAAGGAAGTGTTCGGAAGAATTGTGAGCGCCTTCGCAGGAGGGGCGAGCTTCTCCTACCCGCTCATAGCCAGGCTCCAAGGAGCAACCGTCTATGGCCAAGAAGAACAAAGATGAAGAAGGCATGAGTGGCAAGCAGTACATGAAGGAACTCCGCCGGCTTCAAGCGGAACTGTGCAAACTTCAGGATTGGATCAAGTACAAGGGGCTGCGGGTGATGGTCCTGTTCGAAGGCCGCGATGCCGCCGGCAAGGGTGGCACGATCCGTGCGCTGACTGAGCGGGTGAGTCCGCGGGTATTTCGCGTCGTTGCGCTACCCGCCCCCTCCGACCGCGAAAAGTCTCAGATGTACATGCAACGCTACATGCAGCATTTCCCCGCCGCGGGAGAGGTCGTGATCTTCGACCGAAGTTGGTACAACCGTGCCGGAGTCGAATATGTAATGGGATTCTGTACCAAAGAACAGCATCGCCTTTTTCTCGACCGCTGCCCCTTGATGGAAAGGTACATTGTGGACGGCGGCATTATCCTCATCAAGTACTGGCTGGAAGTGGGGATGAAAGAGCAGGAGCGCCGCTTCGAGGCGCGCATCAAAGATCCGCTCCGGCAATGGAAGCTCAGCCCGATGGATACCGCGTCGTTCAGCCGCTGGTATGACTACTCGCGGGCGCGCGACATGATGTTGAAGGCGACCGACAGCAAGCATGCCCCCTGGTACATCGTCCGCTCCGACGACAAGAAGAAAGCGCGCCTCAACTGCCTTACGCATTTCTTGAGCTTGATCCCGTACAAAAAGGCTCCGCGCGAAAAAGTGAAATTGCCGCCGCGCAAACACAAAGGCCACTACGACGATCAGGCCCCTCTAAAAGGACGCCACTTTATCCCGGAGAAGTACTGACTGACCACTGCTTTGCTTTTGTCGGTGGAGAGCCGGGCGCCCTCGCCCGGGCCGGGTATAGGAGGCGGCCGGATGACGAGCCAAGAGAACGAATCCAGCACAGGTAGGTGGCTGAGGTCAGCGCTTCCTATTCTTAAGTGGTTTCCGCAATACCAGCGGGACTGGCTGCGCTTCGACATCCTTGCGGGAGTGACGCTCGCCGCCTACGCAGTTCCGGTTTCTCTCGCGTATGCCTCGCTCGCCGGACTGCCACCGCAAGCCGGCTTGTACTGTTACCTCCTGGGCGGACTTGCTTACGTCGCTTTTGGCACCTCTCGGCAACTCGCCATCGGACCGACCTCAGCTATCTCGATCCTGATTGGCGCATCCCTGGCCGGTCTGGCGGCCGGAGACACTGGGCGTCTGAGTTCGTTAGCAATGGCCGTCGCAGTACTGGCGGGGGCAATTGGCATTGTCGCCTGGGCCCTACGGTTGGGGAACATCGTCAACTTTGTTTCCGAGACCATCCTGAGCGGATTCAAGACGGGCGCCGGGCTTGTGATCGCCTCGACCCAGCTGCCCAAGTTATTCGGCATTTCCAGTGGCGGCAATAACTTCTTCACTCGAATCATCGACATCGCCCGCCATCTGCCTGAAACCAACCTACCCACGCTAGGTGTGGGCCTGGGAGCGCTGGCACTTCTGATCCTTGGTGAGCGTTTCTTGCCGCGGCGTCCAATCGCTCTCTTCGTCGTCATCATCTCGATCCTCGTGATGTCCTTCTTCCCGCTCGCCGCCCACGGCGTGAAGACAGTCGGCACAATTCCCCAGGGCTTCCCTCACATTGGCTGGCCTCTGGTGCACTGGCATGACGCAGACGACCTGCTCCCACTGGCAATGGCTTGCTTTCTGTTGTCGTATGTCGAGAGTATCTCGGTGGTCCGCACCTTTGGGTTGAAGCACGGCTACCCGGTAAGCGCCGACCAGGAGTTGCTGGCATTAGGCATGGCCAATCTCGCGGCTGGAGTGGGTCAGGCCTATCCGCTTGCGGGAGGAATGTCGCAGTCGGCGGTTAACGAAAAGGCGGGAGCAAAGACGCCGTTGGCCCTGGTTTTCGCGTCCATCAGCCTGGGTGTCGTCTTGTTATTCCTTACCGGATTCATGAGCAATCTGCCGCAGCCTGTTCTCGCGGCGGTTGTCCTGATCGCGGTTGGAGGGCTGATCAAGCCCAAAGAGCTGTGGCACTTGAGCAAGGTCAGCAAGCTTGAATTTCGCGTGGCTATGGTTGCGACTGTCGGAGTCTTGCTTTTCGGCATCCTTAAGGGCGTATTGCTGGCTGCCATCTTCTCCATCCTGATTCTTCTAAAACGGGCAACTCGGCCACGAATTATTCCCCTCGGGCGCCTTGCCGGCAGCGATCGATTTGTGGACACATCCCGCTATCCGGACAGCGAAATTTCGCCGAATGTTCTGGTGTTGCGCATCGAGTCGGGACTCTTTTACTTCAACGCTGAGAATGTCAGAGCCGAGGTAATGCGGAACGTCGAAGAGCGAGCCCACACGAAACTCGTTGTGCTCGATCTCTCAACTTCGCCAAATATCGACTTGGCCGGGGTACACATGTTTGCCGCGTTGCGGGATCAACTCGCCAAGTCGGGTGTCGCCTTGAATCTCGCCCAGGTGCACGGCGATGTGCGCGACTTCCTCCAAGCCGAGGGGCTCCAGACGCAGATTCGAGGTATCGAACAGCGGTTGAGAGTGGCGGCGCTGATCGAACTCTGGAAACAGGAGTCACCGCAACTTACGACCCGTGCCTAACGACGGAACCAGCACGAGCAAGCGCCTGCTCGAACCCGTGGAGAGAATCTCCGAAGTCTGGTTTGGGCTGGTCATGGTGCTCACCTTCACATGCTCCTTGAGCGTGAGAAGCGCCGGCCACGAAGAAGTCCGTACCATGCTCGTCGACGCGCTCAGCTGCAACGTGGCATGGGGAATTCTCGATGGTTTCATGTACCTGCTCTCCGTTTTTGTCGAGCGAGGCCGAAGCGTCTCCGCTCTGCGGGCCGTGCGTGCCGCCGCCGACCCGGAGGTCGCTCAGCGTGTCATAGCCGATGCCATGCCTCCCCTCCTCGCCGCAGCCCTGTCTGCAGCGGAATTCGACGAGATACGTCAGAGCTTGAGCCAATCGGAGGAGCCGCCGGCCCGCGCATGGCTGACAAAGAACGACTGGCTCGCCGCTGCCGGAATATTCCTGCTGGTTTTCCTGTCCACGTTCCCGGTCGTGATCCCATTCATCTTCGTGCGCGATGCCACGCTGGCATTGCGCATCTCGAACGGGATTGCCCTCGTGATGCTGTTCCTGACCGGTTACGCCTTCGGTCGCTACGCCAATTATCGCCCTTGGCGAATGGGTCTTGGGATGATCGGTATCGGCACCGCTCTGGTCGCGGCCACCATCTTTCTAGGGGGATGAGTGCACTGGTAGAAATGCCAGTTCTCCGAACCACATTCCTCCCCTACCATTCCTTTAGCCTCGCCAACGCGGGTGCGCCGAGCCTCGACTTGGTTGCCCACAATGAGGCCTAAGCTCAACTCAAGTGGAGATTGAACATGAAGAGATTCTCTTTTCTCTCGGTTGTCATGTTGCTGCTGGTGGCGGGTAGCGCTCTCGCTCAGGACGTCCGCTACAACTTCGATAGCAAGACAGATTTCTCGAAGTTCAAAACCTACAAATGGGTACCCATCAAGGATGCTCAAAAGCTCAGTGATCTCGTCGACAAGCAAATCAAGGACGCCCTGGACGCGGAATTGGCCACAAAAGGCCTGACCAAAGTAGATTCCGATGATGCCAACCTCTACATTGGCTACCAGGCGGCGGTGGGTACGGAGAAGCAGTTCACCTCCTACAACACCGGCTGGGGCTATGGTCCGGGCTGGGGTGGCGGCTGGTACGGCGGAGGTGGGATGAGCACAACGACTGGGTCCACTTCAACCATCTATGTCGGTCAGCTGGCCATTGACATGTACGACCCTGCAAATAAGGACATTGTGTGGCGAGGAACTGCGAGCAAGACGATTGACGAGAAGGCCAAGCCAGAGAAGCAGCAGAAGAACCTGGCAAAAGCGGTTAAGAAGCTCCTCAAGAACTATCCGCCGCCGGTAAAGAAGTAAGCCGGTCGGCCAATCTAAGTGAGCGAGGCAGGATCACTGGCGCAGAAGGTCCTGCCTCGTGTGCGTTTGCTACTCCTATTCTTGGCGATACCCCCTAACTGCCGCGCCCACTGTTATTTTTGCCAGTTCCGACCTCCGAGGAAGAGGGCTTACCCTCACCACCGGTGAGGTGTCCCTCGTGCCGCGATCGTCTGCCTTGCGCTCAATTCCGACTCTCTCAACCAAGACCGACTCAACTCCAACACCTGGCATAGCCATGAGACAACACAAGTATCCGTCGCTCTATCAGATCAATACGCGCGCCTTGATTCGCGACCTTTCTCAGAATCTGGGAAAACAGGCAACGCTCGACGATGTTCCGGAGAAAGAACTCGACGGTCTGGCTGCCTCGGGCTTCGACTGGGTGTGGTTCCTCGGCGTTTGGCAGACAGGAGCTGCCGGGCGCGCTGTGTCGCTTGATCACCCCGAATGGCTCGCCGAGTACAAGGCCGCGCTGCCGGACTTCAAAGAAGATGATGTCTGCGGCTCCTGTTTCGCGATCACCAAGTACGTAGTTCACAGTGACTTCGGCGGGAACGCCGCTCTCGATCGTCTCCGCAAACGAGTCCACAAACGCGGAATGCGCTTGCTCCTGGATTTTGTGCCCAACCACACGGCGCTCGATCACCTCTGGGTTAAGACGCATCCGGAGTTTTATGTTCCTGGCACCGAGGAGCGGGTACAGCGCGAGCCCTGGAACTACATTCGGGTCGAAACCGGCCAGGGGCCCAGAGTGCTGGCCTACGGCCGCGATCCTTACTTCGCTGGATGGCCCGACACGCTGCAGTTGAACTATGCCGACCCATCTCTTCAGGAGGCCATGCGGCTGGAACTTTTGAATGTGGCCGCGCTCTGCGACGGCGTACGCTGCGACATGGCCATGCTGATCCTTCCAGACGTCTTCGAGCGTACCTGGGGCATGCGGCCGCAGCCGTTCTGGCAAGACACCATCAAGTCCATCCGCGCCTACAAGCCTGAATTCCTGTTCATGGCCGAAGTCTACTGGGATCTCGAGTGGACGTTGCAGCAGCACGGCTTCGATTACACCTACGACAAGCGGCTTTACGACCGTCTGCGGGAAGGGCACGCCCGGTCCGTGCGCGATCATTTCCGGGCCGATATGGACTTCCAGCGCCGATCTGCGCGCTTCCTCGAGAACCACGATGAGCCTCGCGCCGCAGCCACGTTTCCTCTCGAGATTCATCGCGCGGCCGCCGTTCTCACGTTCCTTTGTCCGGGCTTGCGATTCTTCCATGATGGTGAGTTTGAAGGTCGTACCAAGAAGCTTTCCGTACACCTCGGCCGCCGTCCAAGCGAGTCCGCCGACTTGGCCATCCACGAGTTCTACGACCGCCTGCTCACCTGCGTCCATCAGCCTGAAGTTCAGGATGGTGAATGGCAACTTCTTGAGTGCAAAGGCGCATGGGACGGCAACTGGACATGGGATTGCTTCATCGCGTCAACCTGGCATTTGAATGGCGGAGCGCCGCTGATTGTTGTCACCAACTATGCCCCGAACCAGAGCCAGTGCTACGTGGAAATTCCGTTCGACGAAATCTGCGGGCACGCCGTTCGCCTGGAGGACCTGATGAGCTCAACCGTCTATGAGCGCGACGGTGATGAACTCCTCGATCGCGGCTTGTTCCTGGATCTCCCGCCGTGGGGATATCACGTCTTTCAGTTGACAATACCTGCATAGTTCGACGGGTGCTGGTCGAAGAGTAGAGATTCTCGCG
>Ga0335085_10017947_pt1 | contig 10182 bp, 9 predicted proteins | sample Lox_Sample_45_FD_206712 | JGI IMG/M metagenome (GOLD analysis project Ga0335085, IMG submission 206712) | Soil microbial communities from Loxahatchee National Wildlife Refuge, Florida, United States - Lox_Sample_4.5 | ecosystem: Environmental > Terrestrial > Soil > Wetlands | place: USA: Florida... | reverse complement strand
TCGTGGTGGTCTACAACAACATGCTCGCCCGGCTCCGGCGGGTCTCCGGGTCGGTCTACGAGGCCGCCGCCGACCTGGGCGCGAGCGGGCTGCTGGTGTTCCGCACCGTGACCCTGCCGGTGATGTCGACCGCGGTGATCTCCGGCGCGCTGCTCGCCTTCGCGCTCTCGTTCGACGAGGTGATCGTCACCACCTTCACCGCGGGCGCGGAGAACACGCTGCCGCTGTGGATCTTCGGCGCGATCCGGCTCGGCCAGCAGCTTCCCGAGGTCAACGTCGTGGTCACCTTCGTGCTGCTGCTGACCGTGATACCGGTGGCGATCGCGGTCCGGCTGACCGGCGGTGGCGGGATGACCCGTGCCTCGGCCGGGGGCGCGGCGGCCGCCGGGCCGGCCGGGGCCGGGGCGGGCGATGCCCAGGCCGGCGTGGACGTCGCCTTGGGCGCCAACGAGCCCTGAGCCCCGCCTCAGAGAAAGCGGCGATGGGCCCGCGCCGCGAGCGGATGGGCCACGTTCGCCAGCTCACGCTGCGATTCCTGCTCGTCGTCGAGGTATTCATCGGCCCACAGCAGCCGCAGGGCCATCCGCACCCTGATCGCGTCGTGCTCCTCGCTGGCCAGGTCGAAGGCGCGGATCAGATGGCCCCGCAGCTCCCCGTCGTCGTGCCCGGCCGGTGGCAGCTGCTCTTGGTCGCCGTTCAGCACCGCGCCGAAGCCGTCGTACCAGGCGTCCGCGCGGTGGGCGGCACTCTGCACCTCGGCCTGAGCGACCGCCACGGCCGCGCTGGCGGGAGAAATGCTGGCCGCTTCCGGTTGCCGCCCCATCTGCAGCGAGCGAATCGGCAGGGTAGCCAGCGTGTGAGCGGCGAGCCGGAGCCGGGCTGCCCCGGTAACCAGGTCAGTCGCCGTGCTCAGCGGGATCACCTTGGCCCCCCGCTCGGCCAGGAACTGCCGGTACGCCTCCTCCAGCAGGTGGTAACTGGCCATGGACCGGCTGTCCGCCTGCTGCATCGGCACGTCAGGGCCGGCGGAGACCAGCCGGTCCACGGCCGTCACCAGGGCGCGGGAACCGGTCCGGTAGGCATCGCACAGCGCCTGGCCGAAGGCGGCCGTCGCGCCCCGGGGCCAGAACAGCAGCCCCACCACCACGCTGACCACACAGCCGAGCACCACGTCCTCCACCCGGACGAGCCCGACCTTCCAGCCGGCCGGCACCAGGATGTTGAAGAGGATGATCACAAAGACGGTGAACCCCGCCTGCCCGGTCGCGAACGAGAACACCGACGCGGCGGCGCCGGCGGCCAGGACGGCCAGCGGCAGCAGGAACCAGAGCGTCTCGGTGTGGGCGCCGACGCCCAGCATGATCGCCGTCCCGACGGCGAAGCCCACCACGGTCCCGGCCACCGCCCGCAGCGCGGTGGCGCCCGTTCCCAGGGCGCTGGACCGCAGCACCGACATGGTGCCCAGCGCCACCCAGAACGCGTGCGAGACGTCGGTGATCCTTGCCACCGCTACCGCCAGCGCCAGGGCGGCCGCTCCCCGCAGCGAGTTGCGCAGCCATACCGAGCGCAAGGTCAGGTGGATCGCGGCCCGCTGCCATAGCGCCCGGGCGGCGGCCACGAATCCAGCCGGGCGCACCGGGACGGTGTCCTGCTGCAGCGGCGCGTCGAAGCCGGTCGCTTCCAGCGCCAGCGCGCCTATCTCCTCGGTGGCCAGGCCGAGCCTTCGCGTCCGGAAGGTGGGATCGACGAACGCCAGGGCGGAGGCCGATGCCTTCTGCTGCTCCCCGGATCCGAGAGCGGCCTGGTTGACCAGCCGGTCCACCGCCCACCGGAGCGACTCACGCCGGTCCCGGTGCAGTTCCTCCAGCGCCGCGGTGAGTTCCGCGGCGGCCTGCCGTTCCGGTGAGCGCCCTTCGGCGGTGGGACCGATCACCGCGCTCACGCAGCGCAGCGCCCGTGCCGCGGCGGCGTTGAGTTCCCGCGCGGTGGGCGAGTTCAGGACCAGGTCCACCTCATCGGGCCCGACCACCGCCAGCGTGCCCGCCCATTCGATGCGGCTCAGCATCTTGGCCACCGCGACCTCGCTGGGGCCGAGCCCGGTGGGCGGATAGGGCGTGGCCGCCCATGCCTTCCTCAGCTCACGCAGCGCGCCCTCCGCGGCGGCGTGGGCCGGCGGGTCGCGGCGGCCCTCCGCGTGGGCCTGCACGAGGCCGGCCAGCCGCGTCACCGCCGTGGCCAGGGCGGCGCGGCGGGTGTCGTACCAGGGACGGGCCCAGACCAGCAGGATGACCGGCAGGGCCGCGGCCGCCGCCAGCCCCCACCCGGCCAGGCGGGCCGGGATCTCGCCGGGCGGTACCGGCACGTTCACCGGCAGCACGAACGCCAGCAGCAGGTAGGTGCCGCCCAGCGCGGCGGTCGGGCTCAGCACGCCGGCGAACAGGACCGCGAAGGCCGCCACCGCCATGCCGGCGATGGCCAGCACGTCGTTGTTCGAGCAGAGGCTGCCGGCGACGATCAGCAGGGCGCCGGCCGCGACCAGGGCCAGGTAGTGGCGCAGCTTGTCTGGCCTGGTGCCGGGGATGCTGACGAACAGCATCAGCGCGAACGAACCGAACGAGGCGAACAGCGGTACCTGGGGGCTGGTGGTGATGGCCAGGGCGATCGCGAAGATCGAGGGCACCACCACGGCCGCCAGCACCGATCGCTTGACGGTGACCAGCCCGGGATCGCGGGCCCGGAGGAACGCCACCGGATGCCGCAGGCCCGGCTTGGGCGCCTCGCGCTCACCCGCGCCAGCGCCGCCCGGGGCCGTGGTGGCCTCTGGCTGCCCCGACCGCACCGACATGCTTGCAGTATTCCCGCCCGCGGGCCGGCGGGGTACCGCGGGCGGCGGCCCCAGGCCACAAGACCCGGCCCCCGGCGGACGGGACGGGGCTCTAGACCGGGACCGACGCCCCCGATACGAGGTGCGCGGCGGGGGAGGCGAGGAACAGGTACGCCTGCGCGACGTCGGGGATCGTGGGCCAGGAGGCGTGGTCGGCGTCCGGCATCGCGCTCCGGTTGGCCGGGGTGTCGATGATGGTGGGGACGACGCAGTTCACGGTGATCCCGCTGCCCCGGACCTCGTCGGCGGCCATCGCGACCAGGTGCAGCACGCCCAGCTTGCTGACCGAGTACGCGAAGCCCTGGCCGCGGGTCACCACGGCCGCCCGGCTCGCGGTGTGCACCAGGCGGCCCTGGCCGGCCGCCTTCAGCCGGCGCAGCGCGTGCTTGGTGACGAGCGCGGCCGTCAGCAGGTTCAGTTCCAGCTGGCCGGTGAGGACGGCCGGGTCCAGCTCGGTCAGGGGGGAATACGGGGCGAAGCCGCCCACGGTGTTGACCACCGCCCACGGCGGCGGCCCGTCGCCGAACAGCGCGGCCAGCGCGCCGTCGTCGAGCACGTCGACCGCGTGGTAGCGGGCGCCGTCCAGGCGGCGGTCGCCGCTGGGCTCGGCCCGGTCCACGCCGATCACGCTGGCGCCCTCCCCGGCGAACGCGGCGGCCAGGCCCGCCCCGAGCGCGCCTGCCGCGCCGAACACCATGACCGTCCTGCCCGTGAACCGCCCACCTGGCATGCCCAGCGTCCTCCCTGCCCCGGCTCCGGGTACAGATCATGGCAGACCCCACGCATGCCGGAATGCCCGCCCCCGCGCGGGCATCCCGGTTTTCCGTCATCAGGGCCGGCGGCGGTGCCTGGTGGCGTAGCGCCAGCCGAGGAAGATGACGATGGCGATCAGGATCCATGGGATGGGCACGAACAGGAGGTGCCCGGCGAACCCGAAGAACCCGAAGAACGGCCACATCAGGGCGCGCGCGACGAAGATGGCGACCACGGTGATGAGGATCAGGCCGAGCACGCGCTGAACCGGGTGCCTGTTCCTCGGGCGCTGGTCGGGTGGGCGCGTGGTCCTGACTGCCTTGTCGGGCTCGCCGGTGGGCGGCAGGTCGGCGAACAGCCCGTTCAGGTCGGCCTGGGTCTTGGCCTTCATCGCCCGGTCGAGGCGCTCATTGAACTCTGCCTGGTCGAGCCGCCCGTCGCTGTAATGCTTGGACAGGCGGTCAGCCACCTCAGCCCGGTCGGCGTCGGAGATCCTCATCTGAGGGCTGGCCGAGCTGGTGGATCCGCGGGCCCACCGGGAGCTATGCGCTGACATGTCGGCGGCCTCCTTCAGCGGGACCGGGAGGACAGGGAGTCGATGAGCTCGCTCGCGATCGACTGCCCGGCGCCCTCTTCGGGGATAAGCAGCCAGCCGGCCAGGTAGAGCGGGATCCCCGCGCCGCCCATGATGGCGAGGACGGCGAAGATGATCCGCACCACCGTGACGTCCACGCGGAGGTAGCGGGCGATGCCAGCGGCGACGCCCCCGAGCATCCGGTCCTCGACGGGCCTGCTCAGTGTCTGCTGCTTGGTCTGGTCCTGCGGTTCTACCGTGGTTGTGTTCATGCCACCAGCGTGCTGCCGCGCGCCCGGCCTGGGTATCGGGAAGAACCCCGATCCGACCCTGATCGCCCGCCCGCCGGGATCGGGGTTCGCCCGGATAGCGGAGGACACGCCGGTGGCGCGATGATGGAGACGTGGAGGAACGCAGCGGGCCGGCGCCGCCGGGCCTGGCCGACGGCCAGGGTGAGCCGTGGCGCCCGCCGTGGCCGGACCACGACGGCCCCGCCCCGGAGTACGGCCGGCCGCGCCGCCGGCGTCCATGGCGCCACTGGCGCCACCACCAGTGGGTGGGACGGCCCCGCGGCAGCGGGCCGTTGCGGCGCGCGCAGGAGGACCGCCTGGTCGCCGGGGTGGCCGCGGGCCTGGCCGCGCGGACGGGCGTCGACGTAACGGTTGTCCGGATCGTCTTCGTGGTGCTGGCCCTGCTGGGCGGCTTCGGCGTCGCGGCCTACGTGGTGGCCTGGCTGCTGCTGCCCGCCGAGGGCACGGACGGCACCATCGTGAGCAGGGCGCTGAACGACCGGCGGGGCCTGGCGCTGGCCGCCGGCCTGGGGTCGCTGCTCATCGTCATGCTCCTCATCGCCGATGCGGTCGGCGCCCGCTGGCTCAACTCGGTGGCGTGGGCGCTGGTCGTCAGCCTGGTCGGCCTGACGCTGATCTGGCGGAACTCCCCGGAGGACGAGCAGGCGGTGCTCCGCCGCCTGGCCGAGCCGGTGCTGGGCCTGACCGGGGCCAGCAGGCGGCGGCGGACCCTGCTGCGCATCGGGTCCGCGGCCCTGCTGCTGATCATCGGGCTGGGTGCCCTGCTGTCCGGGCGCGGGGCCCACGCGCTGCTGGCGCCGCTGGCCGGGCTGCTGTTCGTGATCATCGCGATCGTGATCATGCTGGGCCCATGGTGGCTGCGCATCGCGCGCGATCTGGTGCTCGAGCGGCAGGCCCGCGCCCGGGCCGAGGAGCGGGCCGACATGGCCGCCCACCTGCACGACTCGGTGCTGCAGACGCTCGCCCTGATCCAGCGCCGCGCCGACCAGCCCCAGCAGGTCATCCAGCTGGCCCGGGCCCAGGAGCGGGAGCTGCGCTCGTGGCTGTTCGACGGGCTGCCGCCCGGCTCGGCGGACGGCCAGGGCACGACCCTGGCCGGCGGCGTCCGGCTCATCCAGCAGGAGGTGGAGGCCCAGCACGGGATTACCGTCGAGACCGTCACCGTGGGGGACTGCGAGCTGGACGACGACCTCAACGCGCTGCTGGCGGCGGCGCGCGAGGCGACCGTCAACGCCGCCAAGTGGTCCGGCGCCCCGGCCGTCGCGCTCTTCGCCGAGGTCGAGCCGGACGAGGTGGAGCTGTTCGTGCGGGACCGCGGGCGCGGCTTCGACCCGGAGGCGGTGCCCGGTGACCGCAAGGGCCTGGCCGAGTCCATCCGGGCCCGGGTCGCGCGGCACGGGGGCTCGGTCACCGTCCGCAGCGCTCCCGGTGAGGGCACCGAGGTGTCGCTGACGATGCCCCGCGATGCCGGGCGGCGCCAGCCGAGCCGCCCGGCCCGGGCGTGACCATGCCCGCCCCCGGTGCCGCCCGGCCGCGGGTCTTCATCGTGGACGATCACGGCCTGTTCCGCTCGGGGGTGCGGTCCGAGCTCGGAGACCAGGTCGATGTGGTGGGCGAAGCGGACGACGTAACACCGGCGATCACCCTCATCGCCGAGAGCCTGCCGGACGTCGTCCTGCTCGACGTGCACCTGCCCGGCGGGGGCGGCCAGGACGTGGTGACGGCGACCAAGACCGCCCACCCGCAGGTGCGCTTCCTGGCCCTGTCCGCTTCGGATGCCCCCGAGGACGTGATCGCCGTGATCCGGGCGGGCGCGCGGGGCTACGTGACCAAGACGATCTCAGGCGCGGAACTGGTGGACGCGGTGTACCGGGTCGCGGCCGGGGACGCGGTCTTCTCGCCCCGGCTGGCCGGCTTCGTCCTCGACGCCTTCGCGGCCCTCGGCCCGGCCGGTGAGGGGCGCCAGACCTTCGACCCCGAGCTCGACCAGCTGACCCCACGCGAGCGCGAGGTCCTCCGCCTGATCGCCCGCGGCTACACCTACAAGGAGATCGCGCGTGAGCTCTACATCTCCGGCAAGACCGTCGAGAGCCACGTCTCTTCGGTGCTGAGGAAGCTCCAGCTTTCCACCCGGCACCAGCTGACGCGCTGGGCGGCCGAGCGGCGGCTGACCTAACCGGAGAAGCCCCGGCCGCTCCCCAGGCCGGGGTCCTTCTCATGCCGTGTGCGGGTCAGTTGTCCCAGGTTCCGTCGCTCTCCAGGTACTCGCCGCCCTCTTCGATCCGGTAGTCGCCGTACTCGAAGTAGAGGGCGTCCGGCCGGGCGCCCACGATGACGTACGAGGGGGTAGTTTCTGCGGCGAGGTCGAGGGCGTCCTCGATCTCCTCCTTGGAGAAGCCTTCGCCCTGCAGGTACCCCATGACCTGGGTCTCTCCGTCGGCTACGACCTTGCCCGGGCCGTTAGCCATGGCAATGCTCCGCGATGCTCATAACGCCTCCCGATTTGGCTTGGGTTTGCTCGTTCTTAGAGGGTTGTGGGCCTGGTCCCTGCGGCGCCCGGCGGCATCGGCTGCGACGCTGCCTCCTCACGTCCGGCTTTACCGTCGTCTGGCTCCTTCGTCACTTCGCGGTGGTTACGGGATGGTCTGCCGGTCCCGGTCTGCAGCCGACCCCAGCATCCTGCTGGACGCCAGGCTCTGCCGCAGCACTGCGCCAACTTTACAATTTCTTTACTACGCGGCAGGCTCGATCCGGAACATTTGCGTCCGGCCGGGCCAGCGGCGCGATGATTGTGCCGCCGGCCTGGGCGAACCCGGCCGCCGGGGGCATCGCGGCGCGCAACGGGCCGGCCCGGAGCGGTGCATCCGGCGGGTACAGCCGCCGCGCGGTCACGGCCGCATGACCCCGGCCGCGCCGCGTTCCTGGCGCCGGCCCTGACACCTCAGCCTCACCCTGCGCGCCGCAAACGGCGAGCCCCGGCTGCGCGTCATCAACTAAGCCTTTTTACCCTGACCGGGTATCGGCCGTAAACACATCTAGCGCGGGTATGTCCCGGGAAACTATGATCCATTCTGACCGAGCCATTAGGGGCTGGAGAAGTCGGTCTGCGGCTTGAGGAGGGAACGAATGGCACGGCTTAAGATCCGCTTTCTGTTAGCTGCGGCATTAGGGCTCAGCTCGGGCGGCCTATTTCTCGCCACGGCCGCCCCGGCCGCCGGGGCGCTGGCCGCGCCCGCGGCGGCGGGCGGGACCATCTGCATCGCCCATCATGCGAACTACGCCAAGGACATCGAGTACGCGCCCGGCTGCACCGGCCATGACGAGCCCGAGCTCGACCCGGTGTCGTCGCTGCCGGGTTCCGCCCGGGACCTCACCTGGACGGCCGTTCTCCCCAGAGATGGCCGGGTTCCCGTTTCCGCCGTCGGCCCGACGTTCTGGTGGGGCGGCACCGTCACCGACGCCAACCCCGCCGCCCTGTTCAGCCAGGCGTTCCTCGAGGTGCAGTTCTACCCGGACGCGATCGTCCAGGACTGCACGCCCGACGGTGGCTACGACGTGACGGCGGCCACCAACAAGTACACGGTGTGCTCCCCGGTCTGGCAGGTGGAGCAGCTGCCCGACGGCAGCTTTAACGAGGACGCCGCGTTCAACGCCGAACTCTTCGCCGGCCACAGCCACAAGCCCCTGGTCATGAACGCCGGCGACACCATCCGGGTGCACTTCTTCGTCGGCTCCAAGTCCCAGGGCTGGTTCATCCGCGTCACCGACCTGAACACCCACCGCTGGGGCACGATCGTGCTGAACAGCCAGTACGGCCCGCTGCTGCCCGCGTACAGCACCCAGGAGATCGGCAATGCCCTCGGCTGGGGCGCCGTCTTCGACACGCCGAACTCGTTCGTGTGGGAGATCGGGCACACGTCCAACTTCGCCAGCCCGCCCGGCGACTTCTGCGTGCCCGGGCAGACGCAGTGCGACTCGTATGACCAGGCGCACTGGCTGGGCTTCACCCCGCTGCGGATCAAGTCGGTCAGCTTCGCCAACGGATCACACGCCAAAAAGTGGGCCGTGGTGAGCGACTACGGCGGCACCGCGGAGGTCAACGACCCCTCCATCTCACAGTGCTCCTCGTATGGGGGGCCGTTCTGCATCTACCCGTGGTACGCGTTCAACGGGAAGGCCGGCGCCCTCACCTACGGCGCTGACTACCCGGGCACCAGGTTCGACTACGGCCAGGCGGACCAGTTCCCGACCACACCGCAATGTGGCGGCCCGTTCGGGCCCGGCTCCACCTACTGCGCCGCGATTATCAAGCCGGTGCCGCTGGGGAATTCGTACTAGCGGCAGGCGCACGGCCGGTGGCCCGCCCGGGGTGGGAGGCCCGGCGGGCCACCGGCCGCGCGCTGTGGGCCGGTGCCCCGGGGTCACCGATGAGTCCGGGGCCAGGTCCCGGTCACTACGCGTGGGCCGCCGTCCACCGGCGCCGGGCCCTCAGCGCGGAAAGGATCAGTCGTGGGACAGCCAGTTGTGCACTTCGAGGTCATCGGGAAGGATCCGGCCGGGCTCCGGGGCTATTACCGCGAGCTGTTCGGATGGGAATTCGACACCAGCTCCCCGGTCTCGGAGGCGGTCTCTGAGCCGATGAACTACGGGTTCGTCGACGGCAGCGCCACCAGCGACGGGACCGGGATCCCGGGCGGCGTCGGCGGGGGAGCGGGCTACGCCAGCCACGTCATCTTCTATGTCGGTGTTCCCGACGTCGAGGCCGCGCTCCGCAAGGCCGAGGGCCTGGGCGGGACGCGCCGGCTGGGCCCCGCCCGGGCCCCCACGGGCCTGGTGGTTGGCCACTTCACGGACCCGGAGGGCAACCTGATCGGCGTCGCCGGGACCGGATAGCCCGCCGTTACCTCCGGATCACGACCTTCAGCGCGTTGTGCTTTCCGGCCTCGGCGAACGTGTCGTAGGCCGCCATCATGTCGTGCAGGCCGAAGTCATGCGTGCCGAACAGGTCGGCCGCGATCTTCCCCGACCTGACCAGCTGCAGCAGCATCGGCACGGTGGTGCCGTCGACCAGGCCGGTGGTGATCGTGACGTTCTTGATCCACAGGTCTTCCAGGTGCAGCGTGGTGGGCGCCCCGTGCACCCCGATGTTGGCGATGACGCCGCCCGGCCGCACCACTCGGGTGCAGATGTCGAACGTGCCCGGGATCCCGACCGCCTCGATCGCCACGTCGGCGCCCAGTCCCTCGTCGGTCAGCGCCTTGACCTGCTCCTCGGCGTCGGCGTCGGCCGGGTCGATGGCGACGTCGGCGCCGAAGCGGCGCGAATGCTCGCGCCGCGTGCCGGCGGGCTCCAGCGCGATGATCTTGGCCGCGCCGGCCAGCGAGGCGGTCTGGATCGCGGCCAGGCCGACCGGTCCCGCGCCGACGACCACCACGACATCACCCGGCTTGACCCGGCCGTTCCTGACTCCCACCTCGTAGCCGGTCGGCAGGATGTCGGCCAGGAAGATGACCCGCTCGTCGGTGACCCCCTCAGGCACCTTGTGCACGCTCGTCTCCGCGAAGGGGACCCGCGCGTACTCGGCCTGGGTGCCATCGATCAGGTGGCCGAATATCCATCCGATGCCGCCGGTGGCCTGGCAGTGGCTCGGCATGGCCCGC
>Ga0335085_10017946_pt1 | contig 10182 bp, 9 predicted proteins | sample Lox_Sample_45_FD_206712 | JGI IMG/M metagenome (GOLD analysis project Ga0335085, IMG submission 206712) | Soil microbial communities from Loxahatchee National Wildlife Refuge, Florida, United States - Lox_Sample_4.5 | ecosystem: Environmental > Terrestrial > Soil > Wetlands | place: USA: Florida... | reverse complement strand
TCCAGCTGTAATTCCGGGAACAATTTCGAAGGCGACATGCGCGTTTGAGAGCGCGTCGAGTTCCTCGCCGAGGCGGCCAAAAATAGCGGGATCGCCGGATTTCAGACGGACGACGTCTGCTCCTTCACGCGCGGCGCGGATCATCCGCGCGTTGATTTCGGCTTGCGTTATGCGCTTTACGCCGCAGCGCTTGCCGACGTTGACGATTTTGGCGTTTGGCCCGGCGAGCGCAAGAATTTCCGCAGGAACGAGATCGTCGTGCAGGATAAGCCGCGCTCCGCGGAGGAGACGATGAGCTCTCAGCGTGAGAAGCTCCGGATCGCCCGGGCCTGCGCCGACGAGGTAGATTTTGCCTTGTTTTGGCTTTGGCATAGGGGAAAGCTCAATTTTCGCATTTGGAACCTAAAATAAGAAGAGGCGGAGCCGCTTATACGGTACAAGACTGCTTTGCCTTTGGCGGCTGCATGTACGAGAATTGCGCTGGGATACGATTGGAAGGCTGTCAGGCCGAGAAGGAAACGTTCGCAGCGAGCGACAATGGCCAGCCACTATTTTGAATTTCGCGGAGTTTCAAAAGCCTTCGGCGACAACCAGGTGCTGAAGGATGTGAGCTTCTTCGTCGACCCGGGCGAAACTGCGGTCATCATGGGGCGCAGCGGAGTGGGGAAGTCTGTCTCGTTGAAGCTGCTGCTGGGATTTCTCGAACCGGACGCGGGTCGGATCATCGTGGCGGGGCGGGACGTTACGGGCTTGAGTGAAAAGGAATTTTCGGAGATCCGACGGCGCGTGACGATGGTGTTTCAGGCGGGCGCGCTATTTGATTCGCTGACGGTCGCGGAGAATGTGGCTTTTCCGCTGGTGAGTCGCGGCGGTGCTGTTGATGAGGAACGAGTGGAAGCGCGCGTGAAGGAGTTGCTCGAGATGCTGGAGGTATCGCAGTTTGCGGACCGGCTGCCGGAGGATTTGAGCACGGGCACGAAGCGTTCCGTAGCGATCGCGCGAGCATTGGCGGATGAACCGGATGCGATTCTGTATGACGAGCCCACGACGATGGTCGATCCGCTAATGGCGGCGCATATGAGCGACCTGATCGTGCGGCTCAAGCAGAAATTTCATAAGACCGCAATAGTGGTCACGCATGACACGCATTTAGCGAAGAAATTGGCCGACCGAGTGATTTTCCTGAGCGAAGCGCGCGTGGCGTTTTTCGGCACTTGGGCCGAGCTTGAGGCTTCGAAAGACCCCTTCCTTCGTAACTTCCTTGCGGAAGACGCAATGATTCCCGCCTTGGACGCAACAGCGTGACGCAGCCTGCTCCCAGCGACGCGAAGAGACAGCTTCGCCGTGTGATGGGATTTTGGGATGTATTGCTGTTTAACATCGCGGCGGTGCTTGGGCCGCGCTGGATTGCGGCGGCCGCTCACAACGGCCCTTCGTCGATCAGCCTGTGGATATTGGCTGCGCTGTTGTTCTTCGTGCCGACGGCGTTTGTAGTGCTGGAGCTCGCGACCCGTTTTCCCCACGAAGGTGGCCTCTACGCGTGGTCCAAGGAGGCGTTTGGGGAGTTTCACGGATTTGTAGCGGGTTGGACGTACTGGGTTTACACGTTCTTCTATTTCCCGGGATTATTGATTGCGAGCGCTGCGATGGGCGCTTATATCGGCGGAGGTGCAGGAGCGCACCTGGCCAATGACCGCACATTTCTGATCGCAGGGTCGCTTGCGCTGCTGTTCGTGGCAGTCGTGCTGAACATCGTGGGGCTCGATATAGGCAAGTGGCTGCAAAACGCGGGCGGCGTCGGCACGTACGTTCCGCTAGTGATGCTCATCGGCTTGGGCGCTTATATCTGGCATGTGCGAGGCTCGGCGACGCATTTCACGTTGCACAACATGATGCCGGTTTGGGACTGGGACACCGTGAATTTCTGGCCGCAAATTGCGTTCGCGTTTACCGGTATGGAGCTCGTTGCGACGATGGCCGAGGAGATTCGCGAGCCAAGGCGAACGTTTCCGCGCGCGATTTTTGGATCGGGACTCTCGATTGCGCTCCTTTACATTGCAGGAACTGTCGCCGTGCTCGCGATGCAGACTCCTGCGGTGGTTGATCCTAAGAGCGGGGCGTTCGGCGCCATTGAGGCCGGATCGGCGGCCTTGGGCATCGGATTGTTCGGAATGATTGCGGCCACTTTGGCTGCCATCGGAAATGCGGGCGGCGTCGGCACGACTGTGGCGGGAATATCGCGCGTCCCGTTTGTGGCTGGCATCGACCGGTACATGCCGGCGGCATTTGGGAAAATCCATCCGAAATGGCGGACGCCGTGGGTCTCGATCTTGGTGCAGGCGGGAATTTCGTGCGTGATTTTGCTGCTGATACAGCTCAATGAGTCGGCGAACAGCGCCTACCAGATTTTGGTCGATGCGGGGACGATCTTGAACTTCATTCCGTTTCTTTACATGTATGCAGCGGCGATAAAGCTGGCCGGGCGGCCGGATCGTCGCGAAAATACGAGCGCCGTGTTGATTCCGGGAGGGCGATTTGGAGTCTGGCTGGCTGGATCGCTGGGCTTCCTCGTGGTCCTCGTGGGAATTGTGCTCTCGATGATTCCGCCGGGCGAGGCCACGAACAAATTGCTTTTCGAAGGCAAAGTGATCGGCGGGACCCTGTTGTTTGTGCTGATCGGGCTGGGGCTGTATTGGCGAGGTAGCCGGCAAAAGATCGCAGAGGGTGCGCCAAAAGCATGAAAAATCGCGGAAGAGACGTGTTCAGGAGAGAGTCATGGATATGCGTAAGCTCGGCCGTTCAGGAATAGAGACACCGCCGTTAGTTCTTGGTACAAACGTCCTCGGCTGGACGGTAGACGAGGCGATCGGATTCCGCATTCTGGATGCATTTGTAGCGGCCGGATTCAACTCTATCGATACGGCGGATGTTTATTCGAAATGGGTTCCTGGCCACACCGGTGGTGAGTCGGAGGCGATGATCGGAAAATGGATAAAGCTGCGTGGAAATCGGTCCAGAGTGCGCATCTTTACCAAGGTCGGAATGGAAATGGGGGGCAAAAAAGGGCTCTCGCGATCGCGCATCATGGAAGCTGTGGATGAGTCTCTCGCGCGTTTGCAGACGGACTACATTGATCTCTATCAGTCGCACGTGGACGATGCCGCTACTCCGCTTGAAGAAACGCTCGGCACCTATGCCAACTTGATCAAGCAGGGAAAGATTCGGGCGATCGGCGCTTCCAATCATAAGGCGGATCGCTTGGCCGCGGCGCTCGACCTCAGTAAAAAATCCGGCCTGCCTCGTTACGAGAGCCTGCAGCCCGACTATAGCCTGGTTGAACGCGGCGGTTATGAAGGCGCGCTGGAGTCGCTTTGCGTGAAAGAGGACATTGGTGTGATTAATTATTGGCCGCTTGCCTCGGGATTTCTAACCGGCAAGTATCGTTCGGAAGCGGATCTGAAAAAGAGCCCGCGCGGACAGGGCGTGAAGAAGTACATGAACGAACGAGGCCTCAAAATTCTGGCGGCGCTCGATCAAGTGGCGAGGAGCAAAAGTGCCACTCCGGCGCAAGTGGCGTTGGCGTGGTGCATGGCTCGTCCCGGCATTACGGCGCCAATTGCAAGCGCGACCAATCTCGATCAGATGGAAGATATTTTGCAGTCTGTGAACATTCAGATGGATCCCGCGTCGATGGCTTTGCTGAACGACGCCAGCGCGGGCGGGCAGACGGCGACAGCGTAACGCCTCGGAGCCTGTCGCCTCAGAAGCCCTGTTCGGCAAGCTCGCTTATGGATAGACGAGCTGTCAAATTCGATTTGCCGGAAGCCAGCAGGCTCTCGACGTATTTTGCCAAGATATCAACTTCCAGATTTACGGCGTCGCCAGAGCGGAGCGCGTGAATATTTGTGTGCTCGTACGTGAAGGGAATGATCGCAATGCTTGCGATGGCGTCATGCCAGCGCGCAACGGTGAGACTGATTCCTTCGATCGAAATGGAGCCCTTCTCTGCTACATACCGGCGGAGCGTCTCCGGCACTTCGACCGAAAGCCACCAATTGTCGCCTTCCGGGGTGAGCGCTGTTACGCGCCCTATGCCATCAACGTGACCTTGCACGAAATGTCCGCCGAGGCGCGCGCCTGCGGCAAGCGGGCGTTCGAGATTTACGGGATCGCCAGGCTTTTTTTCACCAAGCGACGTACGGCGCAGCGTTTCGCCGGAGAGATCGGCGGAGAAGTGCTTCTTGCCATGCTCCACGACCGTCAAGCAGCAGCCATTTACGGCGATGCTATCGCCCTGCTTGATTTCCTTCGCGATTTCCGGAGCGCCGCTTAAATCGATGCGCAGCTTGCCACCATCGCCGTTCGCGGCGAGCGAGGCCACTCTGCCCAAACTCTCGACAATTCCTGTAAACATGCGAGTTTCCTTCGCTTCAGAATCGGGCCACTCGGGCCCTAAAGGCCGGGCCTGGCTGTGTCACCTACGTATAAGGCGAGCCGATCGGCGGCTTGCGCCTGCGGCGGTCGGTCTCACGCTTGCGGCGCGACGCGTACACATCGCGAAAATACCCCTCGACCAGAATGTCCGGTGGGTAAGATTCGACGGTCATGTTCGCCAGCTCCGGCAAGTGCGTCAGCTTCTTCGCCGTCGTGCGAGCTAACGGCACACCATCCGCGCCGAGAAATCTGGGCGCGTAAAAGAGCGCTACTTTGTCGACAAGGCCGGCGGCAAGCAGAGCGCCGTTCACTTCGGAGCCTGCTTCGACCATTAAATTGATGACTTGGCGCTGGCCAAGGTCGCGCAGAACTGCCTGCAGATCGACGCGCTCGCCGTTCGCGGGAAGCTGTATCACTTCGACGCCTACGGTGGCGAGCGCGCGGGCCCGCGGCGAATCGACCGGCTGCGTCGTATAAACGAGAATATCGCCCTTGCCGGATAGAACGAGATGCGATTTTAGCGGCAGGCGTAGTTTTGAATCCAGAACGACGCGCAGAAGCTTGCGGCGCCGCGGCTCGCCGCTGCGGTCCGTCAATTGTGGATTATCGGCAAGAATTGTGCCAATGCCGGTGAGCAGTGCGTCCGCCCCGTGGCGGATGCCCATCGACGCGGCGCGCGAGGCTTCGCCTGTAATCGACGTCATCTCGCTCGCGTGCACCGCAATCTGGCCATCAAGCGTGCTCGCCACCTTCATCGTAACGAAAGGCAGGCCGGTGGTAATCCATTTCGCGAAGTCCTCGTTCAGCTTCTTCGCTTCTGCCTCGAACAAACCCAGCGAAACCCCGATTCCGGCGCGTTCGAGCGCCGCATAACCGCGCCCGCAGACGGCAGGATTAGGATCGTCCATCGCGCCGAAGACGTGCTTGATTTTTGCGGAGATGAGAGCGCTCGTGCATGGACCGGTGCGGCCGGTGGTGCAGCAGGGCTCGAAATTGATGTAGAGCGTGCCGCCCCACCCTCTCTCGCCGGCATGGCGGAGCGCGATGACTTCGGCGTGATCCCGCTCGTCATATTTATGGAAGCCCTCGCCGACGACAACTCCGTGCTTCGCGATGACTGCGCCGACCATCGGATTCGGGTGCGCCAATGCGGTGCCGCGCCGCGCCAGCTCCAGCGCACGGGCCATATGTTGCTTGTCTAGTTCGGTGAACTTCGTGGCTAAGCTAATCGAAGAGCGAGTCAACATAAGTCTGCGCGTCGAAGGGCACGAGATCGTCGATTTGCTCGCCTATTCCGACGTAGCGAATCGGCAGGCTCAGCTCGCGCGCGATCGCCACAACAATACCGCCCTTGGCCGTCCCGTCAAGCTTCGTCAGTACAATTCCGGTGACGCCTGCTGTGCTCCAAAATTCCCGTGCCTGATTTAAGCCGTTCTGGCCGGTCGTCGCGTCGAGGACGAGGAGAACGTCATGCGGCGCGCCCGGCACAACTCTCGTGGCTGTGCGCTTCATTTTGTCGAGCTCGGCCATCAAGTTGGACTTCGTGTGCAGGCGGCCTGCGGTATCCACGATTACGAGGTCGACCCCACGAGCGCGCGCTGCGGAGAGCGCGTCAAAAATAACAGCCGAAGGATCGGCGCCTGATTTTTGCTTGATCACTTCTACGTCAGAGCGGCGCCCCCAGACTTCAAGTTGTTCGATCGCCGCGGCGCGAAACGTATCGGCAGCGCAGAGCATTACGCTCGCGCCTTCTTTCTTCAGCCGATTCGCAAGTTTGCCGATTGTGGTCGTCTTGCCTGTGCCGTTTACGCCGACGACAAAGACGACGCGTGGTGCCGGAGCTGTCGCGCCTGTGCCGTTTCCGTTGCTTTGTGCAGCCGCCGGGGCCGCAAGGATTGCACGAATCTCGTCTTTCAGCGCCGTTTTCAGCGCGGCGGCGCCTTCGAGCTTATGTTGATTCACCTGCTCGCGCATCGCAGCGATCACTTCCCGAGTGGTGCGCGTGCCGATATCCGCGCCTAAAAGCGCCGTCTCAAGCTGCTTGAGCAGCGCAGGATCGACGGGTCTGTCGCCCGTGAGCAGTTGCTCGACGCGCGCCGAAAGCTCCGTGCGCGTCTTTGTGACGGACTGCTTCAGACGCTCGAGAAGCGTCGGCTCTCTTTTTTCATTTCCGAAAAGCGTAATCATGGACTGAAACCGCGCGCGACATGCGGGAGCATCCATTCTAGCAGAGGCGGCGGAAACGTCAGAAGCAGGCGAACTAACGAGGCCCCTGAAGGCGAGTGCTCACGAGCAGTTTTCCGATAGGAGCTCTGGTCTGAAATGTCGTTTAGACTTCGACGAGTGCTGCAGAATTGAGCCGCAGGCGGCCGGATTTGACGAGCGCCTGCAGCGCGGCGACAACACGCGCGTCGTATTTTGAAATAGCAAGCGTAGAGATACGCTCGACTGCGTAATTCAAGTCCATCGCCGACTGATAAGGGCGGTTCGTCGTGATCGCATCAAGCGTGTCAGCGACGGCGATTATCCGAGCCATCATGGGGATTTGATCGCCCGACAGGCCGTAAGGATAGCCGTTGCCGTCCATGCGCTCATGATGCAGCTCGATGCCGGGAATCATGTCCTTTAGCTGCGCCACGGGCCGCATGATATTCGCGCCCTTCACGGTGTGCTGTTTCATCAACTCGAATTCTTCGTCCGTGAGTTTGCCGGGTTTCTTCAGGACGCGATCGTCGACGCCGATCTTTCCGACGTCATGGAGCAGCGCGGAAATCTTGAGCGTATCGAGGTCTTCGTCGCTCAGGCCCATGGCATCGCCAAGCATGGTCGAATATTTCGCCACACGGCCGGAGTGACCTCGCGTGTACGGGTCCTTTTCGTCGACCGCGGCCGCAATCATGCGGATGGAGCCAAGAAAGAGCTCGCGGTTTTCGTTGGCGGCAACCTTGAGCTTATCGACGTACTCCTCGATGTCTCCCGCCATGTGGTTGAACGTTTCGGCCAACTCGCTGATTTCGGCTGTGCCTTGCACGGGGACGCGCTCATGGAATTCCGCCCGGCTGATGGCGCGCGTGGAATGAACGAGGCCCTGAATCGGGCGCGTAATGCCAAGCGCGAAGATGTACCCGAAGGAGAGTGCTACGACCGTTACCACCATTACAAAGCTGAGTGCCTGCGCCGTGAGTTCCTCGACGCCGGCATCGGCGCGCGCGTTATCCAGGCTGCGCTGCGCGATCACCGTCCAGCGCAACTCCGGAATTGGGCTGTAGGTGCCGATCATCTGAAGAGGGTGATTTTTGTCGTTCCCTGGTGCCAGATACATCATATTCACCGTGTTCCGCATTTCCTTGGGATCCAGCACTTGCTTGACGATTGGGAAGGTTGAGGTGACGTCGCGTCCGGGAACGTAGTCAGCCGAGTCCGGAAAAGCGACCAGGCGGCCGTGTCCGTCAACAATATAGACCGTGCGGTTGTGTTCGCTCGCATCGCGCAGCCGCGCCTGGAGCTTACTGAGCGAAACGACGGCGGCAAGCATGCCCGCAAATTGGCCATCCGAGGTTAATGGAATGGACATGACGAGCGCCGGCTTATTATCCCGTCCCACGCCAAAGGCCTCGCTGATCGAATCGAACCCTTGGAAGCTTGAAGTGAACGCGCGTCGCAACGCAGCGTCCATGAAGGGATCCTGGTCCGCGTGGAAGGAGCCTGCCGACTGTCCTTTAGCTTCACGGTTGACGGCGGTCACGTACATGATGTTGGGATCGTTCGCAAACTCTTGTAGCAAGCGCGAGATTTGCGGTGAGTAGGTGGGATCGTTCACATCGTCGATCCAGCCGGTCAACGTAAGCATCTGTCGCTCGGCGAGGAGCTGTTGACGAACGCCTTGCTCAAAGTCAAGCGTCTCACTGGCAAGTGAACGCGTGATATCGGTCTGCTGCACGCGCTCTGTGTCCTGTAGCTTTTCTTCGCTGAGCTGCAGCACCTGCCGATGGTAAAGCCACAGTGGCATGGCGCTCATCAGCAGAAGCGCGCCGAGCACGATCCACATGAGCCGCACCTTCCGCGGCGAGAGACGGAGGGACAATTTGCGCACAGGAATATCCATAAAAATGCTAGCCGACCCCATGGGCAGTAACAACGGGACTAAAGTACAGGTCGTTGCCGGATAAGCCACAGGCGCACGGGTACTTAGGAGCATCGGGATCACGCAGGCCCTTATGTGATTTTTGCACCCGGCTAACAGGATTCTGCAACTGAAGTTCGCTTTTTATTTGCTTTTGCCGATGCGATTTTCCTCGCCGGCGATCAGACGGTGAATATTCGCGCGATGCTTGAGCAGCACAAGCACTGAGATGCAGACGGTGGGAAACGTGACGAAGTCCGGAGGCGCATGCCCCGGTGCGTAGAGCAAGTACACAAAAACGGGCAAAGCTGCCGTCGCCACCACCGATCCCAGGGATGAATAGCGCCAGAACGCCACGATAAGGATCCAAAGCACAGCCGCTGCCACCACCGCTTGCCAGCAAATCAAGATAAAAACGCCCAGCCCCGTGGCGACTCCTTTGCCGCCGCGAAATCCCAATCCGAAAGGGAAAACGTGTCCGACGACCGCCGCCACAGCTGCCGCAATCATCCAGCGCATGTTGCCGTGCGACAAGTGCATCGCGATCCAGACCGCCCCGAAACCTTTCGCTGCGTCCAGGATCAACGTCAGAATTCCCGAGAGGTAGCCTGCAGTGCGCGCGACGTTGGCTGCGCCGATGTTGCCGCTGCCCGACTTGCGAACGTCCGTGCCGCGAGCCATTTTCACAATCAGCAGGCCGAAAGGAATCGATCCCAGCAGGTATGCGAGAGGAATGATGAGCGGCATCAGCTCGGGGATATGAGGCCCATGGGGATTCAATTGACCGCCTCGGCGAAATGGAACGTTTCCAGCCGGGTATATTCTGCACCGGTCGGCTTGATCTTGCTCTCGAAAAGATGAAATTCCGAAGTGCGAGTCGCTCCGAAGTGCTTCTTTTCCATTTCATACGCGAGGCGCACAATTCCCTCGATCCCTTTTGCGCTCTTTCCGCGGCTATGGGCGCTGTCCTCTTTGAAGCGTGCGAGCGTAAGATGCGGAGCGAAGGCACGGGCCTCCGTTTCGACACCGAGTTTCGCGAGCGTGCGGTCCATTTCGGTGGCGAGTTGTGCAGTGTTCGCCGACGCTTGAACGCCGCACCAGAAAACGCGCGGCCGCCTTTCGCCGGGAAAGAATCCGAGACCCCCAAAATGCATCTCGATCGGCTCGGGCGACTTCAACTTTGCTAGGGTATGCCGAATCGCCGGCAGAGTCCCGGGATCGGTGTGGCCTATGAACTTCAGCGTGATGTGCATTGCTTCAGGCCGCACCCATCGCGCGGAAGGGCACGTGTGCTTGAGCTGCGCAATCAGCGCCGCAAGCGCTTCGCGCGTTTCGTTGGGAATTTCCAGTGCCACGAAGAGCCTCATGGTGTTCTTTTATTGTACTGGTTTCGCCGAATGCAGCGGAATTTCAGAGGTGTCGGCGATTCGCGTTAGCGCGCGTTGGCAGCCTTCGGGAAGAGAAAGTAGCGGCGTACCAGATCGAGCGCGGCCTGCGTGGCCATTTGCCGGTTGCGGTCTCGGTCCGCGGCGGAGAAATGGTATTCGTGCGACCGCGCGCCTTGCTCATCTGCTATGCCAATATATACAAGTCCGACCGGTTTCTCAGCCGTCCCTCCACCGGGA
>Ga0335085_10017945_pt1 | contig 10182 bp, 12 predicted proteins | sample Lox_Sample_45_FD_206712 | JGI IMG/M metagenome (GOLD analysis project Ga0335085, IMG submission 206712) | Soil microbial communities from Loxahatchee National Wildlife Refuge, Florida, United States - Lox_Sample_4.5 | ecosystem: Environmental > Terrestrial > Soil > Wetlands | place: USA... | reverse complement strand
AATCCATGGCGGCGATTCCGAGGAAGCGCAGCGCTCTCTGGACTCCACCTGCCGCAAACTCCGGCGCTTCCTCAGTCAACAGCCGCTTTAACCCGCTAATTACCCACGAATTTCCCGGACGAGGCAAATAATTAAACAGCGACGATCATCACATGGTACCCTTAGCAACACTGCCAACATCACGGAATGCAGCACTGGCGATCTGGTGTCTCGAGGGCGTCTGTTTCTTCCTAGGCACACGGCCCTTGACTGGCCGGCGGCATCTCACGATGGACCAACGCGGCGCGTGAAATCGACATGCGCGCACCCAAATTGTTCAGAAATCGTCTGGCAGGGATGTCGAGAATCCGCGGTTGGCTTCGACTCACGTATGAACGCGCACCTACGGGTGCGAAAATCAAAGGGAGGTCAGACATGAAATACATCCTGATGATGACCGGCACGAAGGCCGGCGTCGACGGCTACCGGGCTTGGGCCCCAAGCGACATCCAGAAGCACTTCGCCTTCCTGACAAGTCTCAACCGGGAGCTGCGGGAATCTGGAGAACTGGTGGCTAACGAGCCCCTGGCGCCGCCGGAACAGGCCTTGGTGGTCCGTGCCGGCAGAGACGGCACGCCCGTCACCGACGGCGTGTTCCCGGAGTCCAAAGAGTTTATGCTCGGCTATTGGATCGTCGACGTCGACCGTCCGGAGCGGGCCCATGAGATTGCGGCGCGGCTCTCGTCGGGGCCGGGCCCCGGCGCCGTGCCGACCAACCTGCCGATCGACGTGCGGCAGATCATGAGTCCCAAGTCGGCCGAGATGCCGTAACCAAAGCCGGGCCAAGCCCGACGGGGCCCCTAATCGATCCCAACCACTTGCATGGCGGCTACTGGATCATTGTGGAGAGTTTCGAGTGGGCTTACCAGATCGCCCGCGCTTCGGCGGCGCCCAGGCCCGGAGGTAAGCCGTCGAACATGACAATCGAGTGCGGCCGGTCATGAGCGCCGCGCCCAAACAACCGTGAGCCGAGAACCCCTCGACGCCTCTTGGGAGCAGCTGCTGCGCGAACGCGCGCCGCAGGTGCTGGGCGCCGTGGTGCGCCGATTCCATGATTTGCGGCCTGCGAAGACGCCGTGCAGGAGGCTCTGCTGGCGGCCGCGATGCAGTGGCCGCGGGACGGCCTGCCCGATAACCCTCGCGGCTGGCTGATTCAAGTGGGCGCGCGGCGCATGACCGATTATCGGCACAGCGAAGAGGCGCGGCGGCGCCGCGAAACCGAAGCGGCAGCCGCGGCCGCGCACCTGGCGCCGGAAGCGGCCGTAGAGACGGAGCCTGACCAGGACGACACCCTGACGCTGTTCTTCATGTGCTGCCATCCCTCCCTGACGCCGTCCTCGGCGATCGCCCTCACCTTGCGGGCGGTGGGCGGCCTGACCACGGCCGAAATCACCCACGCCTTTCTGGTCCCGGAGGCGACGATGGCGCAGCGCATTAGCCGGGCCAAGGCGAGCATCAAGGCTTCGGGCGTGCCCTTTCAGTTGCCCACAACCCCGGAGCGCGCTCAGCGGCTGCGCACCGTGCTGCACGTGCTCTACCTGATTTTCAACGAAGGCTACACCTCAAGCGCCGGGGCCCCATCTGCAGCGGCTCGAACTCTCCCGCGAGGCCATCCGCCTGGCACGCTCGGTTCACGCCCTGCTACCCGACGACGCGGAGGCGGCCGGCTTGCTCGCCTTGATGCTGCTGACCGACGCCCGCCGCGCGGCCCGCACCGGACCCGGCGAGGAATTGATTCCGCTCACTAAGCAGGACCGGGCCCTCTGGGACCAGGCTGAGATTCGCGAGGGCGCCGCCCTTCTCACCGCCGCCCTCGCCCAAGGATCGATTGGCCCCTACCAGCTTCGGGCCGCCATCGCCGCCGTACACGACGAAGCGCCGAGCGCCGAGGAGACCGATTGGCCGCAGATCCTGGCGCTCTACGACCTGCTCAAGCGTACCTCCGAGAATCCCATGGTGCTGCTGAACCACGCCGTCGCCGCCGCCATGGTGCATGGCCCCACCAAGGGAATCGAGCTCGTGGCCGCGCTCGATTCCGATCCCCGCATGGCCGGGCATCATCGCCTCGACGCAGTGCGGGCCCATCTGTTCGAAATGGCCGGCGACCGCGAGGCTACCCTCCAGCACTACCGCCTGGCCGCCAGTCGCGCCACCAGCGTTCCGGAACGGAGCTACCTCATCGCCCAAGCCGCCCGGCTCAGCGGCGGCACAAAGAACAAGGTTTAAGCGACCCGGCGGCGCAGACCTGGCGGAGCACTCCAGCATTGCCTGGAGTGAGTGGCAGGACGCCAGTTCGGAGATGATCGCCCGGCGCATTTGTGACCTGGCGCCTCGGCGTTATGCGCCTCGGCGTGGATGACGTCACAAATCGCTTGACAGGGAACCTCAAGGTTCCCTATTGTAATTATAGAACTAAATGGTTCCCTATTGCAGATGAATGATGACGCGGTTTTTAAGGCATTGGCGGCCGCGAGCCGCCGGAGACTTCTCGACCGATTGCGCCAAAAAAACGGTCAGAGCCTGAGAGAACTATGCGATGGGCTGAACATGACCCGGCAAGCGGTTGCGAAACATCTGGCGATTCTCAGGAAGGCCAACCTGGTGTCCTGGAAACGAGAAGGCAGGGAAAGGCTTCACTTCATCAATCCCGTACCCATCAACGAAATCGCCGAGCGCTGGATCAGCAGGTTCGAGCATCCCCGGCTACAGGCGCTTTCAAGACTTAAGAGAAATCTGGAGGCAAAACAATCGTGAACCCATCAACCGAGAGCAGCTTCGTCTATGTAACCTTTATCCGCACCACGCCCGAGAAGTTATGGTCCGCGCTGACCGATGCGGACCAGATGAAAGAGTACTGGTTGGGAATGCATATCCGTACGGAATGGAGGACGGGAGCAGAGTGGCAAATGGTCTTCCCCGATGGGAGAGTGGCGGACACCGGAGAGATTCTCGAAGTCGAGCGGCCGAAGCGGATTCGGCTCAAGTGGCGCAACGAGTTCAGGCCGGAGTTGAAGGCAGAGGGCTTTGCGCTCTGTACGCTCGAGATGGAGCCTGTCGGCGCCGCGGTGCGCCTTACGATCACTCATACGATCGAGCGCGCGGACTCGAAGTTCATTCTGGCCGTTTCGGGAGGATGGCCCAAGATTCTTTCAAACCTGAAATCTCTACTCGAAACGGGCCAGGTGGTCCTGACGGAAGCAGACCATTCCCATGCACGATGAACCTCCTGGAACTGGAACGACTCTTGACTGAGCTATTTGCAAACGTCTCCCACGAAGAGGAATATTCTGTGAATTCGCTTAACGTCAAAGCCACCGCAAGGCGGGGATACGCGCCTTTCAACGGCCTGAAGATGTATTACGAAATTGAGGGAACCGGCGACCCGCTGGTGTGTATCCCTCCTGCCTTTGGATACGCCGGACTCAATTCGTACCCTGCGCTGGTTCAAAGGCACGCGGTTATTACGATCGATCTCCAAGGGCATGGTCGCACGGTGGATATCCCGGAACGTCCGCTTTCCATCGAGCAATATGCCAAAGACGTGGCCGGTTTGTTGAAATATCTTGAAATCTCAAAGGCCGCCTTCTTTGGCGAAAGTTACGGCGGCAACACAGCATCGCAACTTGCTTCCCCCGGCTTGTCCGCCGTGTGGCGACCTACGCCGCAACCTTTGGCCCTCCTCAAATTGCCTTAAACCCTCAGACAACGCACTATGATCACCCGCCTACTGCTGATTCCAGAAACATCCAGTTTCAGAGAGAAAACTACAAACAAGTGGCTCCTGATCCACACTACTGGCCCAGGGCTTTTGACAAGCTTGGAAGCATTCAGTAGGAAGGATTTTCGAACGAAGAGTTGGCTTCAATCCAAGCGTCGATTCTCATCCTTCTCGGAGATTATGATTTTGTCCGCCTTGAGCACGCCGTTGAGACCGTCAAGCTCATCCCCAACGCCGAGCTCGCCGTGATCCCGTCCGCCAGCCACTTCGTCCTGTTTTCGGAACAGGAGGGTGATCCCAATAGTCAAACATTTCCTGGAAAAGCCTGAGAAGAGATTCCGTTGGCAACTGCTGAAACTGGCTATCACCCCGGTGAAACCCGATAAGCCTTGGGGGCGTCCCCATTTTTGAGAGGACTTGTAAACTGGCTTAAAATCTCTCGTGACGGGTTTGCAGCGGTTTCGCTCATCAGGGATTGAACCCGTGATGTGGCTGGCGTAAAAGGCGCGGTCTTCCCGAGCAGCAGTATCAGGCTTGGCCGGCGTGACCTGGGTAGTCACCAAGGTCCGAAACCCTCACGATCCATGAAGAACACGCAAAACATCGTCGCCATCGATCTGGGAAATTCGAGCGGGCGGGTGGTGCTGGGTCAATGGAGCGGGCAAGGCGGAACTTTGCACGAGGTCTACCGCTTCCCCAATGCCTACGAGGAGCGGGCTGGCCACGTCGTCTGGGACAGCGAGCGCATCTGGAGTGAACTCCTGAACGGGATTCGAGCCGCCGTGGCCGAAACGCAGGGGCGGATTGCGAGCATTGGCCTGGACGCCTGGGGCGCCGAGTATATTCTGGTCAGCCGGGAGGGGGAGCGCATTGGCGAGGCGTTCTGCCTTCGCGACCCGCGCAACGTGCGGGCGATGGAGCGCGCCTTCACCATCCTGCCGCGCAAGCGGATCTATGAGATCTCGGGCATACAGGTGATGCCCCTGAACACTCTCTACGGCCTGGTCGCTCACCTGGAAGAATCGCCGGAAGAATGGGAGCGGGCCTGGGTGTGGCTTGGGACTCCCGAGTATTACCTGTACCGGATGACCGGGGTCGCGTTCGCCGAGTGGAGTAATGCGCCCAACTCCCAGATGATGGATGCGCACTCGAAGACATGGTCGCGCGAACTCTGTGAGGCCTTTGGGCTCAGCCTCGAGAAGTTCCCCCCCATCGTTCCCACCGGAACGATTCTCGGAAACCTCCGGCCCGCTCTGGCGAATGAGCTCGGACTTGCCGGTACCCAGGTGATTGCTCCGGCCTGTCACGATACCGCCTCGGCCGTGGGCGGAATTCCGTTTCCACACCACAACCTGGCTTTCATCAGCTCGGGAACGTGGTCGCTCGTCGGAACTGTCTTGCCCGAACCGCTCGTTTCCGAACTGGGCTACCAACTCAACCTCACGAACGAAGGCGGGGTCGGAGGCACGATCCGTTACCTCCGGAATGTCATGGGCCTCTGGATGGTGCAGGAACTTCTTCGCGAATGGAATGAGCACGGACTCGGCGTGACGGCGGCGGAACTGGCCGACGAGTGCATGGACTCCCCTCTCGAAGGCCCCTCCGTGGATCTTTCCGACGAGAGGTTTCTGGCGCCGGGAAACATGGCGGCGCGGATTAATGGGGAACTGCGCGCGCGGGGCTTTCCGGAAGCGGCCCGGCACAAGGAATTTACAGCGATCGTCTTTCGAAGCCTGGCCCGGCGCTACCGGGAAGTGATCGACGGTCTTCGCCAAACCGCCGGAAAGCCGATCGAGCGGGTGTGTATCGTGGGCGGTGGCGTCAAGAACGAGGCCCTCAACCGTCTGACCGCGCTTTCCACGGGCCTGGAGATCGTCCGCGGATCCAGCGAATCCACCTTGATCGGAAACGTGGCGGTGCAGGTAGGCGCGCTGGAGAACTCCCGATCGCTCGAGGATATTCAAGCCATTGCGTCGCGCTTAACGTTTGAGGGAGAAGTTTGATCCCCTCCCTGATTTGGGGCGGCCGCATCTGATGGCTAGCCGCGACTTTCCTTTCGCAGCCCAGCCGCCGGATCCTCGGGGACCGTCATGAAGGCTGTCAGCACGGCGCTGATGGCGTAAAGACTGGCGAAGATCCCCATCACGCCCGCGACCCCCAACCAGGGAAGAAAGACGCCGACGATCGCGGGTCCGACCCAGGCGCTCGCCCCGGCGCCGAGATTCAGGATGGCCATGGCCGAGCCTTTGCGGCCTGGTGCGAGAGCCGCCATGATGGCGCCCAGCGGCGTGTAGGCCGAAAGGGTCGCCCCGTAGAACATGCCGGCAACGACCGCGACCGCGTAATTGGCCGGGTGGCCCTGCAGGGAGAAATAGAGCATCAGCGTTGTCACGGCACAGCCGGCGCCGCCGAAGAGCATCACGGTTCTGCGCCATCCGAAGTGATCGCCAATGATTCCGAAGAGGAGGTTAAAGATGACGTTCGTCACCGACAGCGCGGTCAGCAGGCGCAGCCACTCGGTGAGTGTGAAGCCAACCGTGGTGGTGCAATAGACGGGAAGAAATACCAGAAAGCCAAGCTGGGCCGCGGTGTTGATGGTTCGCACGATGCCGCCGATGCCGATCTTGGGGATCTGCCAGGCAATCGTCGCGCTGAAGATGAGCGTCTTGACGGGATTTTCGCCCGCGGGAGCGAGCCAGCGCGTCCCCGTCGGGTCTCTCGCGCCCAGAAGGGCCAGGCCGGCGGTGACGGCGAACGCCAGAGCCCACCAGAGCGTCTGATAGGGACCTACCCGCGTGACCAGATAGCTCGCAACCAGAGAGCCGAGTGTCGGGAACCCCGCCGCGAATGCAAACCAGAACCATCCCAGTGAGGTCCCGAGATTGCGCGCCGGAGTCGCCACCGTAATCCACACCAGGAAGCCATAGGCGAGCAGCGGATAGCCGAAGCCGCGCAAAGCGTAAAAGAAGAGCAGCAGCGGGTAGTTGCGCGGCGCCACTCCGAGCAGAAGAAAGGCCGCGTGAAAAACCAGCCAGATGGCGAGCCCCAGTGACATCACCCGCCGCGGTCCCCAGAGATCCGAGAGCGCGCCCGAGAGCCACGAGGCAAATGTGGCGGTGATGCCGTACACCGTAAACACCAGGGCCACCGCCGACTCCGAGACTCCTCTCTGGACGAGATAGGCCGACAGGAACCCGGACTCCACACCGCAGGCGCACATCAAGAGCAGAACCGCCAGGAATCCCCATGCCAGCGGCGGGTAAATGCCGAGCCGGTCGAGGAAGGGCGAAGGCGCCTTGCCGTGCTCGGTAGCCGTCAGATCCACCGGAAAGAATCTCCCTTCGAGTCGCGTCATGCTACCAGGACGGCTGCTGAGCTTCAATCCTCCGAATCGAGACATGTTAAAAGTTACTGCTAAGCGGCTGTTGAGACACTTCGGAATGTTACCCGTCGCGTCGTGAGAGATGTAACCCTCCCGAGGAACGAACAGGAGGTTCGGATGAGTCACGCCTCGCGTTGGGAGTACTTCAAGGCCGTCTATGCTCGCTACCGGGGAGCGGATCGGAAGGGCAAGAAGGCCGTAAGTACGCCCTGCGGCTGTTGAACGGTCCACCGCCGGAGCGGAAGCCGCGGCCCGGGCGTCGAAGCCGGTCGCCTCGTTATAGCGCGTCTATAATGGCGTCGGCGTTGTCAAGCACAATTTAAAGACACCACCGCTGCCGCGTGCGGGCGCGGGGTCAAGGGCGAGCGCAGCGAGTTCATCGCAGACCCTTGAGGCCGCGCCCGCACGCCCGAAACTGGAGTGGGACAAAGCCCGGGTGCTTTTTTCCAGGGCTTTGTCCTCCAAGATTCTTTGAAGGTCGGTCCCGACCAAGGCTCGCCTCGTGAATCTTGCGGTGGACGGTTCCCACCAACCATCTATCCGGTGAGGTTTTCACCCAACCATGATTCCGTGTCCGACCTCCCTGCCTTCAGCCGGGAGGCCCGGCGCCCAATCAGACTCGCGATGGACTTTCGTCCACCACCGCGCTACCCGGGCTGCCGGACGTGCGAACCGGCGGAGGGGTCTGGCTCGCCTGGCGCAGCGCCCAGTACAGACACACCGCCAGGTGACGAGCCACGGCGACTTGGGCCACCGACCGTCCCCGCCGAAACTTCAAACGTTGATATTTCCGTCGCAGTTCAGGATCATGCTGCACCGCACTGTGGCTGACTTCCACCAGCAGCCAACGCAACCTCTGGTTGCCTTGCTTACTGATGTGGCCGAGCTTTTGCTGACCCCCGCTGGAGTGCTGGCGCGGGTTCAGCCCCAGGTAACTGACCAGGGCGCGGCTGTTCCGAAACCGCGACACCGGTCCCACCGTCAGCACGTAGGCCAGCGCGGTGACCGGCCCCACGCCCTTCACTTTCATCAACTCCTGGCAGTCGGCTCGCCTCTCCGCCTCCGCCTTCACCGCCTCGTTCAGCCTCTCGATTTTCGGCTCCAGGCCCTCCAGCAATTCCAGCAACTCCTGGCGCCGCTGGCTCGCCCAGGGACCGAGGCTCAGCGCCTCCAGTTCCGCTCGCCCTTTCGCGCTCCACAGCCTCCGCTTCCGACACAGGCCCTGACTCATCGCCAGATAGTGCAGTTGGTTCTTCACCGACGTTTGCATCTGCACCAGCTTGTTCCGATACTTCAGCAGTTGCCGCGCGTCGCGTTCCTCCACGCTCGGCACCCAGATCCGCGGAAACTGCCCCCGCGCCAGCAGGTCCCGCACGTGCTCCGCATCCCGCTCGTCCGTCTTCTGCCGCCGTGGCTCTCGCGCCCGAATCTCCGCCGGGTCCCCTATCCACAGCTCGTGACCCAGTTCGGCCACCATCCGCTCGAACCACTGCGTAGCCCATCGCCTCGACCCCGATCAGCGCCCGCTTCGGCAGACTCGCGTAGAAAGCCCGTGCTTCCCCGTTCTCGTGTTCCAACCGGCGCGTACTCCCTTCGCCGGTTTCCGTGTCCAACATCGCAATCACCTGGTAGCGTGAATGCAAATCACATCCGATAATCTACATGTCGGCTCCTTTCCCGGCCAGCCTTGGTCTTGAGACAACCTCAGCTTACCGGCCCGAAGGAGCCGACGCCATTATGGAATCAGAGCTGATTTCGATCTTGGCGGCGGTCTGGGCAGCGGTGGGGTACCCCTGGTCGGTGGTGCTGAAAGCGCTGCTGCCACGGTGGATGCCTTGGGTGCGAAAGCGCTATGGCTTAAAACCCGAGATGGAAGAGCAACTCTTGAGGATCAGCGCGCGACAGATCGATCGCCGGCTGCGGGAGCGCAAGGCGCGCCTGAAGCACCGTCGCTATGGAGGCACCAAGCCGGGCCCGTTGCTGAAACACCAGGTCCCCATCAAAACCGACAACTGGTCGGTCCAGATGCCGGGCTTCACCGAGATCGACCTGGTGGCGCATGGCGGGAATTCGGCCGAGGGCGAATTCGCCCATTCGCTCAATGTGACTGATATTCATACCACTTGGACCGAGACGCGCGCCCTGCTGGGAAAGAGGCACGCGCGGGCGATTGCGGCCCTGGACGAGATCCGCCAGGCCTTACCCTTCCGCTTGTGCGGCATTGATTCGGACAACGGCTGGGAGTTTATCAACTGGCCTTTGGGGCGATGGTGCGACGAGCACCAAATCCAGTTCACCCGAGGACGACCCTACAAGAAGGACAGGTGCAGGAAAGGAACTGGACGCACGTGCGCAAGCTGCTGGGCTGGGATCGCTATGACACGCCCGAGGCCCTGGAAGCCATCAATGATCTCTACCGTCAGGAACTGCGCTGGTGGTTGAATCTGTTCCGGCCTTCGGTGAAGCTGCTGAAGAAGAAACGGGTGGGTTCAAAGCTGCGGCGGCAATACGGTCCGGCGCAGACACCTCTGGAACGAGTGGCTCAATGTGAAGAAAGCGACCCCGAGCGAGTGGTGGCTTTGAAGAAGCTGCAGAGTCAAATCGATCCTTTCGAGCTTTCGCAAACGATCGATCGCAAGCTGCAGCGCCTCTACCGCCTGGCGCATCAGCGGCTGAGCCCTGGAGCTCTGCTCCGAGATACCCAAGAGAATATTTGAGCCACGGTAGAGTTACATTTCTGCTCTCCTCAGCAATATCTGTGGGTTGATTCCGGCTGGCGGAGGCGGCCAAGCGTGTGATAGAGTGCGATTCCCATCGCTTCATAGGTGCGAAAACCGTAGGAGCGTCTGGTGATCACTCGGATCTTATTGTGGCTCTGCGCAAGAATCTGTGAAGCTGCTCAATCCGTGCGGGTTGCGGACCACCAGCAATTGGTGGACGCGAGGCCCATCTTCCCTTCATTGAGGTATTGGGTCAGTGAGCCCGCGCTGCCACGATCAGACCGTGGAGATCGTGAAGCTGGCCGCGGTGAGAAAGCGCTGGA
>Ga0335085_10017944_pt1 | contig 10183 bp, 8 predicted proteins | sample Lox_Sample_45_FD_206712 | JGI IMG/M metagenome (GOLD analysis project Ga0335085, IMG submission 206712) | Soil microbial communities from Loxahatchee National Wildlife Refuge, Florida, United States - Lox_Sample_4.5 | ecosystem: Environmental > Terrestrial > Soil > Wetlands | place: USA: Florida... | reverse complement strand
CCTCCGAAGTTCGACCTTTCCGGAGAATCGCCGAAGATCCAACTGAGCATCGCGCCGCACCAGGCGAAAAAGAAATGGGAAAGAAGGCGGCGCGTTTCGTGGATGTTCTTCCAGGCGAATAGGACGAAGTTCTTTTTGAGCACTGACTGAATGTAGGCGTCGCTGAAGCGGCGGCCGATGGTCCCACGATGCTCATGATAGACGACGCTCGTCGGCTGATACAGTACTTTCCAGCCGCGCTTCCAGGCGAGATAGCCGAGATCGGTATCTTCGAGATAAAACGGGCGCAGCAGCTCGTCGAAGCCGCCGAGAGAGAGAAATTTCTTGCGATCGAAAGCGCAGGATCCGCCGCCGCCGTAAAAGCAGGGATAGAGCTGTTTCAGGGAAGGCTCCAGGCGATGCCGCACACGAAGGCCGCCCTGCTGCCACCAGGCTTCGGTAAGGCCGGTCTCTTCGCGCTTCTTGTTCGGGTCGGAAAAGAAAATCTGGCAGGAGACCGCGAAGACATGTTCGTCGGTAAAGCCGTCGAGCAGGGGCCGCAGAAAATCGCGTTCGACGCGCATGTCGCTGTTGAGCAGAACGACCACATCATTGCGCGCGTGGCGGAAGCCTTCGTTCGATCCGCCGCCAAAGCCAAGATTTTCTTCGAGGGCGATCAGGCGGACGGAAGGAAATCGCTCCAGAACAAAGGAGGCGCTGCCGTCGCTCGATCCGTTGTCGACCACGATAACTTCGCTGCGCGGGCAAGGTTCCGCCGCGGCAATGACGGAAGGAAGATACTTTTCGAGCAGATCGCGCCCGTTCCAGTTGGGGATGACGATGCTGGCGGATCGGGTGTCTGGCTTTTCATCCGCCGGCAGCGGTTTGCGCGGTCGCAGATAGCAAAAGAGGTCGCAAAAAGCTAAGGCGATAGAGGAGACCAGCAGCAGAATCGGCGCGGCGAGGGCCAGGGGCAGACCTTTAAGCGGACGCCAGAGAGCGCCCAAAGCGCGCCGCATTAATCATCCACCCGCGGACCGATACCGGCGGCGCGCCCGAGCCTGACCCAGCGCGAATCGCGCACCATGGCAAGCTGCGTCTGAAGCCGATCGACGCGTTTCTGCAAATCCTGCGCCCAGAGGGTTCGTTCGCTGACGGTGGCCTCCGCGCGGTCGAGCAGCGCGACGGTTTCGGCCAGTTCATCGCACTTGGCGGAGATTTCCGCGGAGAGGCGCGCTTCCGTATCGAGGGCCCATTGCGTCTTGGCACGATTTTCCTGCTCGACGTCCGCGATTTTGCGTTCATATTGCGCGGCCATCGCGGCTGCCGCGGTCTGCTCGGCTTTGAATTCGTCCTGAAGCTGCGAGATACGTTGCATTCCCGCCCGCCATTTAGTTTCGAGATCGAGGGCCCAGCGATTCTGCTCTTCAAGGTGCCGCTTTTGCTCGACGTGCAGGTCTTGCAGCGTCTTGTGCTCGGCGATAAGCGTGTCCAGCCATTTTTTGGTCTGCGCCAGCTCCTGTTCGAGCAGATGAATGTGACGCTCCCGTTCCCGCAACAGATTCGCGGCGCGCGGCGCATAAACAAAGGGCTTGGTGTCGGGTTGCGCCTCAACGGCGCAGACCGCGACGAAGAAGTTGGCCTCGGTAGGCTGGGGTGAATCGTGTTCGAGACGCGCGTCAGGGCAGGCGGGGGCCGGTGCGACCGGCGTAAACGCGAAGGATTCGATGCGGTTCTGGAGAAAGATCATTACGCGGGGAAAGAACTCCGCCAGAGCGTCACGGAACTCGTCGAATTCGAATTCGTGCGCATGAAACGGATTGGGACCGTGGCCGGCGCGCGATTCGGCGTAATAAAGACGGTTGGGAGTCGAGACCAGAAAAAGACCATGCGGATGAGTGACGCGCCGGGTTTCCCGGAGCAGGTCGCGCCAGTGGTGGAGGTGCTCGATCACCTCGAACGCGGTGATCAGGTCGAAAGCACCCGCGGCGAAGGGCAGGGCGTCGGCGGAAGCCCGAAGGAATCCGGCATGGGGTGATGCGTAGTGGGCGCGGGCGTAGGCGATCGCTGGATCGGCTGGATCGATTCCCACGGCGAAGCGTCCGGCAACGGCCAGCTCGCCAATGCCGTAGCCCGTGCCGCAGCCGAGATCGAGAATGCGCCGCCCGGCGGCGTATCGGGAAGCAAAGGCATAGCGGGCAATGTGCTCGGCCCACAGGTCGTCGTTAACCTCGCCGGGAATGACGCGCTCGCCGGTGAATTCGGTCACAGGGCCGCCGCTCCGGCGGCGATCCGGGAGTTTACTTCCACACGGCAGGGAAAATGAAACTGGCCATAGATCGGAGCGTCGGAGCGGGTCATCTGAAGAACCAGGGCGTTGTCGATCCAATCGCACATGGAATAGTGCTCCAGGGTTCCCTCGGCGACGGCGGGCGAAAAGGAAAAGGAGGCGGCGTAGAGCGCGGGTAGCTCGATATGAAAGTCGACAGTGCAGGCTTCGCCGGCGGGGAGCGGCGGAAGGGTATAGCCTTCGCGTTCAGTGTTGGTCCCCGCGAAATCGACGCCGAGCTGATTGCGAAACATGAATCCGACAATCGGCCGGTCGAGATTGGCCTTGGCGCGGATACTGATTCGAACGACGACGGCTGAATCGGGCTGAAGCGAATGCCGCGGTTGCCCGGATTCATCATAGACGGCGATTCCGAGAATCTCGGCGCGGCCGTCTCCGAAGCGGTGATCGATATTCGGGATTTGGTCCACGATCTCGGCGGGCGCCGAATAGGCTCCGGCTGCCATCACGGGTTCATGTTCAAGATAGCGGGCGTCCTTTTCGGCCATGGCCGCAAGGTATTTAGATACGACGAGATCGGTCTTTCCGGCGGCCATCACTCGGCCGCGCTCGAGCCACAGCGCCCGGTCGCCCAATGCTTTGATATCGCCGGTCGAATGGGAGACGAAGAGGATGGTGATTCCGCGCGCTCGCAATTCGTGAACTTTGCGCATGCAGCGCTGACGGAAATAGACATCACCGACCGCGAGGGCCTCGTCAACGAGGAGAATTTCCGGATCGAGATGAATGGCCACCGCAAAGGCGAGTCGCACCACCATTCCGCTCGAATAGGTCTTGACCGGCTGGCGGATGAAGTCGCCGATCTCGGCGAAGGCCTCGATCTCCGGGAGGCGCCGATCCATTTCCTTGGTGGACAGCCCTAAAATGGCTCCATTGAGGTAGACATTGTCACGGCCGGAGAACTCCGGATTGAAACCGGAGCCGAGTTCAAGGAGCGCGGCCACCCGTCCGTTGACATTCACTGCTCCGGAGGTCGGCTGCAGGATGCCGGCGCAGATCTGAAGCAGAGTACTCTTCCCGGAGCCATTTTCTCCGACGATACAGAATGTCTCGCCACGCCCGACCTCGAAAGAGACATCGCGAAGAGCCCAGTAATCGGTATGAAACGTCCGGCGATTGAAGGTGGCCAACTCCTTCAGCCGGTCGCCGGAGGCCGCGTAGATCGAGTAGCTTTTAGAAACGCGCGAGAATTCGACGGCCGGCACTATTGCGATTGTAGAACAGCACTTGCCTCCGGCGAAAGAAAATATTAGGACCCGGTTGTCTGTATACTTGACATGATTCGTTCTTGCCGCATAGGCTGGTAGATACGCCGGTGTAGCTCAGGTGGTTAGAGCGACGGTCTCATAATCCGTAGGTCGCAGGTTCGACTCCTGCCGCCGGCACCAGTTTGGACCTAGTTCGACCCGGTCAATTGTTGAAAAAGGCGATCGAGTTCGACTTGAGAATAGTACTCGATTTCGATCCGGCCCCGCTGGTCGCTTAGTTCCACGATGCGAACACGGGTGCCGAGCGCGCGTTCCAGTTCATCGGCTGCGGCCTTGACATTCGGGTCCTGAGTGGCTGCCCGCTTGGAGCCAGCTTCCTTAGGACGGTCCGAAGTAAGCTGCTGCACCAGTGCTTCTACCTGGCGGACAGATAAGCCTTGGGCAGCAGCCTTTTCGGCGACCTCAATTTGCAGCTCGGCGGAGGGGAGAGCGAGAATCGCCCGAGCATGGCCCATCGAGACGCGCTGTGCTGCGAGCAGGTTGTGAATCTCCTTGGGCAGCTTTAGCAGGCGTAAAGTATTGACAATGGATGTTCTATCCTTACCGGTGCGACGTCCAATCTCTTCGTGAGAGAGTCCCATGTCGCGGTGCAATCGATCGTAGGCGTGTGCGGTTTCGATCGGATTCAGGTCTTCTCGCTGAATGTTTTCAATAAGGGCGAGCTCCAGGAGCCGGTTCTCGGCGACTTCCTGAACGACCACAGGCACTTCAGTGACGCCCGCGAGCTGGGCGGCCCGCCACCGGCGCTCTCCGGCAACTAGTTGATAAGAAGAACCTTCTCTTCGCACGATGAGAGGTTGAATGATGCCATTCACGCGGATGGATGCCGCCAACTCCTCCAATCGATCGGGCTGGAAGATAGTCCGCGGCTGCATCGGGTTGGGCTCAATCATGGAGATCGAAAGCTTCGTAGGGCCCGGCTCGGACGCTGCCGCAGGCGGACTTGGGACCGGGGCGCTTCGTCCGGGCAGTAGAGCGGAGAGGCCCTTACCTAGCGCTTTGCGTTGCTTGTCGCCTGCGGCGTTCATTCTCAAGAATCTCCTTGGCCAATTTGATGTAGCTCTCCGCGCCGCGCGATCGCGGGTCATACATAAGAATCGGTTTTCCATAGCTCGGCGCCTCCGCAAGGCGGATGCTTCTGGGAATCACGGTTGAGAGCACGTCGCTGCTGAAAAACTCCTTCAAATCGTCGGCAACTTGGCGGGTAAGATTGGTCCGGTCATCATACATGGTCAATAGGATCCCCTCAATCTGGATCTGGTGAGCGAAACCTTCTCGAATCCTGTCGATGGTGTCCATAAGCTGGGAGATGCCCTCCAAAGCGAAAAACTCACACTGAATAGGAATCAGGACGGAATCCGCAGCCACCAGAGCATTTAAAGTGAGCAGGTCGAGGGCGGGTGGACAATCGATTAGGATGTAATCGAATTGGTCGCGAAGAGGTTGCAGGCTCCGCCTAAGTCGATATTCGCGATCCTCAAGGTCTACCATATCAAGATTCGCCGCGACGAGATTCTTGTCAGCCGGAACAATGCTCAGGCCTTCGCATTCGGTTAGTATGATCGCATCGCGGAGCGGCATCCCAGATAGTAGTGCGTCATAGAACGTTACTCTCTCTGGTGTTTTTTCAATTCCCAATCCGGTTGTGGAGTTACCTTGGGGATCGGAATCGATCAGGAGGACGCTCAGGTCATTTGCGGCCAGGGAGGCCCCGAGATTGATGGCACTCGTTGTCTTCCCCACGCCCCCCTTCTGATTCGTGATTGCGATGACCTTTGCCACGATTGTCGATCTTATCATGTTTCACGTGAAACATGGCGACGATCCGATCCCTTCCCCAGGGGCTTGGGATCACCAAATAGGGCATCGGTGTGCGGAGAAGGGCGGCAGCACTCGTCAAGAGAGCCGCATTCGGCGCAAGCGTAAGTGACAGGACTTGAATAGGAACCACAGAACGAGACACTACCCAATCCATGGACATGCTCAATTCCTCAACGCGGCTTGAAACCACCTTCACATTCGCCAGATCCCGGACAGCCTCTCTTAGGAAAACGGCCTTGCGCTGATGAGATTCGATGAGAAAAAGTTGGCAGTCCGGCCGGAGGATGGCGATGGGAATACCAGGGAAGCCGGCGCCGGACCCTACATCGCCGACCTGGAGCGGACCTGCCGGAAGAAGCGTGCCCAAGAATAACGACTCGCAATAGTGCAGCTTCACCGCATCTTCAACCGACTCAATACGGGTGAGATTCAGCCGCCGGTTCCACCTCATCATGAGAGAATAGTGTTTCGCCAAGTGGCTAAGCTGAAGGTCGGAAAGCGCTCCGTGCGGCGCGAATTCGGCGGTGAGGATACTCTGAAAGTTCACCGTATCGCGCTCAGGTAAATATCCAGAACGGCCACCGCTGCGGGCGTCACGCCCGGAATCCGAGCGGCTTGGCCCAAGGTTTCCGGACGGACGCGACTTAATTTTTCCCTGGCTTCAGTCGACAGCCCCGGCACATTCGAGTAACAAAAGTCGCCTGGGATTCGTCGGCGTTGCGATGCCCGCAGTCTCTCAACCTGGCGCTCCTGCTGGGCAATATACCCGGCATACTTCAACTCCGTTACGAGACCGTCGATGAGCCCATGCACTGCCAGCCCCTCCAGCTCCATCTCGATCCAAGGCTTCAATAGCTCCATTCGCGAATCGGAGCGCCGAATCCAGTTTGACAAAGTCGGGCGATCATCATTCGCAAGGCCCAGGACCGTCGGGTCAACGCGCGAAATCTCCATCAGGCTCCGCAGCCGCGTCTTTTGGAGGCACTTCCGCTCATAGAGACTCCACCGCTTATCCGTCACTAGACCCGCTCGGCGTCCGATCGGTGTCAATCGCTCGTCGGCATTATCGATTCGCAGACGAAGCCTGAACTCGGCGCGGGAGGTAAACATACGATACGGCTCGTCGGTGCCCTTACTGATCAGGTCTTCGATCAGGATCCCAATATAGCCCTCCGTTCGCTCAATGAAAACGGGGTCGCTTCTGCGGACATGACTGGCGGCGTTTAAGCCAGCGATCAGACCCTGGCACGCGGCTTCCTCGTATCCTGAGGTTCCATTGATCTGGCCGCCAAGAAAGAGCCCACGAATAGACTTAACCTCCAGAGAATGAGAAAGTTCCCTCGGATCGATCGCGTCATACTCGATGGCATACCCTGGCCGGATCATCTCCGCTCGCTCCAGCCCGGGGATCGATGCCACCATTCGCATCTGGACATCGATGGGCATGCTAGTGGACATCCCGTTGACATAAACCTCGCAGGTATCCACACCCTCGGGCTCCAGAAAGATCTGGTGGCGCGGCTTGTCGGGGAACTTCACAATTTTATCTTCAATCGAAGGACAGTATCGTGGACCGATCCCCTCGATCTGCCCGCTATAAAGCGGCGAGCGCGCGATACTATCGCGAAGGATCCGATGCGTCTCGCCGGTTGTGTAGGTGATGTGGCAAGCGACCTGGGGGCGATCGATTCGCTCCGTCAGAAACGAAAACGGGGTCGGCTCCGGATCGCCGTACTGCGGCTCGAAATGATTCCAATCGATCGTGCGGCCGTCCAGACGTGGTGGCGTTCCGGTCTTCAGGCGTTTCCAGGATAGGCCGAGGGTGCGGAGCTGGTCTCCCAAGAGGTTCGAAGGAGCCTCCCCGCTGCGTCCGCAACTGTATTTCTGTTCCCCGATATGCGCTAAACCATTCAAAAATGTCCCGGTAGTGACAACAACGGCCTCGCTCAAAATCTCTCGTCCGTCGCGAAGCAGCACGCCGGAGATCCGGCGAGGGCCATCGGAAATAAGCAGCTGACCGACTTCGGCTTGCAATATCCGGAGATTCGGCTCCTTTTCTATAGTTTCACGCATCTTCAATCGATACTGCTTCTTATCACACTGCGCCCGCGGCGACCGCACCGCCGGACCGCGGCTGGTGTTCAAAAGCCGGAATTGAATCCCCACCGCATCCGTCACTTCGCCCATGATTCCGCCGAGCGCATCAATCTCCCGCACGAGGTGACCTTTTGCGATTCCCCCCACAGCCGGGTTGCAGGACATCTGGGCAATCAGATCGAGATTCATCGTAATCATCGCCGTCTTCAGACCGAGACGAGCACAGGCTCGCCCGGCTTCACAACCCGCATGGCCGGCTCCGACGACGATGACGTCATAACGGCTTATCATCTTCTCCCCATTTTAGCCGGTCGCGCTAAACTGGCATTTCGACCGTGAAAATTCTCATCATCGGCGGTGGCGGCCGCGAGCATGCCATCGCCTGGCGCCTTACCCACGAAGGTCACACGATCTTCGCCGCCCCGGGCAATCCTGGAGTCGCGCGAGTCGGACACGTTATCCGCGGCAACTTCCTTGAAGCCGTGAAGAGCGTTGCCCCCGACCTCACGGTGGTCGGACCCGAGGCGCCACTCGCCGCCGGCATCGTGGATCAGTTCCGTGCCGCGGGGTTCCCCATTGTTGGTCCGACGCGGGAGTTAGCCCGGCTTGAGTCCAGCAAGATCCACGCGAAGGAGTTGATGGCCAAACTCGGGATTCCCACAGCGCGGTCCCGGCGGGTCGATGCGATTGACGCGGGGATCGAAGAGCTCGCGAATTTTTCCTATCCCGTCGTGATCAAAGCCGACGGACTGGCGACGGGAAAAGGAGTGATCATCGCGCGCGACCGCGCCGACGCCAAAGCAGCAATCCGCATCCTCGGCCCGCGCCTCGTTATAGAGGAATTCCTCGAAGGCGAGGAGGTCAGTTTCATCGTCCTGAGCGACGGGCATCGGTTTGTCGCTTTCGACGCCAGCCAGGACCATAAAGCCGTCAACGATGGCGATACCGGTCCCAACACTGGAGGCATGGGTGCCTACAGCGACGGCCGCATTCTGGACGAGAAACAAACGCAACGGATTCTCGATACGATCATCGAACCGGTCATCGCAGCCACCGGATTCACCGGCTTTCTCTACGCCGGTTTGATGATGACTGTAGAAGGTCCCAAAGTCCTCGAATTCAATGTCCGGCTCGGAGATCCGGAAACTCAAGTTCTCATGCACCGGTTGGACGCTTCCACCGATTTCGCAGCCGCGCTGATGGGATCGGCGAGCGGTAGCCTTCACGGAGGCGCCCTCAAATCGAAACCGGAACCCTCGCTTTGCGTCGTGCTGGCGGCCGCGGGATACCCGGGAACCCCGCGGCTGGGCGATCTGATTCAGGGGATCGAGGAATGTGCGGCACAGGTATTTGTTGCCGGTGCGCGAACCGGAGCAAACGGCCTCGAAACTGCCGGTGGCCGTGTTCTCGGGGTAACGGACGCGGGACCGGATCTCGCCTCGGCGATCTCGAATACCTACGCGGGTGTCGCCAAGATTCATTTCGCCGGAATGCATTTCCGACGTGACATCGGGCAAAAGGGTTTAAAGCGCTGGCCTCCTGCTACAATCGAGGCGAAGGGGACGTAGCTCAGATGGATAGAGCGGTCGCCTCCTAAGCGACAGGTCGGCGGTTCGAATCCGCCCGTCCCTACCAGTTCTGATCGCAGCGAGCGCGCACAGGCGACCGCCGTTGTGCGCGATTCAAGAAACAGTTCCGGTCGCCTCCTGAGCGACAGGTCGGCGGTTCGAATCCGCCCGTCCCTACCACGCTAGAATCCGGTCCGTGTGCGCGCGACGGATCGGCCGGCATCTCTCGAGGCTGGCGGCTTATATCGCCGTTTAACTCGCCGCGCGACCGTTAACTGCTCGGAATTTGGCCAGTCCCGGCGCGATGTGGTTAAATGGAGGTTCACCGCTCAGCGGCCCGGCGCGGCCGATGCAGCATTCTTTCTATGGCCTACGTGATTGCGGAACCGTGCGTTGGAGTCAAGGATACGGCATGCGTGGATGCTTGCCCGGTCGATTGCATCCATCCGAAAAAGGACGCGGCAAAATTCACTGACGAAACGATGTTGTTCATCGATCCGGTTGAGTGTATCGACTGCGGCGCTTGCGTTCCGGTGTGCCCGGTCTCTGCCATTTTTGCCCTCGACGATCTGCCGGAAAAATGGGCGGACTACGCTCAGAAGAACGCCTCCTTCTTCGGACGCTAACCCGTTCTATTGAGATTCGCCAAACCTGCCGAACTAACAGGCAGGCATGTCTTCATCTCTGGCGGGAAAATTTCAGGATCACTACAGCATTCTCGGTGTCGATTACAAGGCGACGCCGGAGGCCTTGCAAACCGCGTACGCCAGGCTTGCGGAAAAGTACGGTTCATCCAATTCCGAGACGGCGAATCCGGAAAAGTTCGAGAGTGTCAGCCTGGCCTTTGAAGTTCTGTCCGACCCCGGGTTGCGGCGTGAGTTCGACAAGCTGAAAGGTATCGGGCAGGACGAAGGGACCGCCTTCAGCGGAGTCGATTTCTTCGAGCACCTCGGCCGCGGCGCGGATCTCCGGCTTGCGCTCCTGTGCCTGCTCTACGACCGCCGGCGCGGCCGTTCCCTCCGGCCGAGCCTTTCTCTCCGCCAGCTCGAAGGCATGCTCGAGGCGACCGCCGAAGAGGTCAATTTTGCCCTGTGGTACCT
>Ga0335085_10017943_pt1 | contig 10183 bp, 5 predicted proteins | sample Lox_Sample_45_FD_206712 | JGI IMG/M metagenome (GOLD analysis project Ga0335085, IMG submission 206712) | Soil microbial communities from Loxahatchee National Wildlife Refuge, Florida, United States - Lox_Sample_4.5 | ecosystem: Environmental > Terrestrial > Soil > Wetlands | place: USA: Florida... | reverse complement strand
GTGTCGTCGGCCTTCACCCGCCCGATCGAGACGACGACCGACGCGCCCTCGTGCGACGCGGCCTCGCGGAACGCCCACACGGCGATCGCGACGTGCTCGCACCCTTGCTGCGCGTCGCGGCAGTCGCACTTCGCGTACGCCGGATCGCGCGGCACGAGGAACCGCACCGTGCACGCCGGCAGCTTCGCGGTCGGCACGCCCTCGCGCTCGACGGTCACGAGCATGCCGCCGCGGATCGCGATGCGCGCGCGCTCCATGCGTTTGTCGCCGAGCGCCTTCTCGAGCGCCGCGTCGTCGATCTCGGCGGGGGACCACTGCGACGGGATGCGCGCCGACGACGGCGGCGGAGCGCCATCGAGGCGCTCGGCGTGCCACACCTTGTACGCGAGCGCGACGCCGACGCGGTGGCGGCAGCGCGTCGGGTTCTGGCACTTGCACGTCGACGTCCAGTCCTTGAGCGTCTTGCCGGGCGGGATGGTCACGACGATGCCGTCGGCGAACTCGCCGGTGACGGTGCCGTCGGCCGCCTCGTCGATCGCCGCGCCCGCGCCCTCTTCGATTTGGCGCTGCGCGTTCTTCACGTCGCCGCGCGTCGAGAGCGCGGCGATGCTGTCCGCCGTGAGCGCGAGGAGATCCTTGCGGCTCACGCGCGCACCTTCTCGGCGATGAACTGCACCAGCTGCCCCGGCGTCATCGCGCCGACGTGAGCGCCGACGTTCACGAGCGCGCGCGCCATGTCCTTGTCGTACGAAGGGTTCGCCTGCTCGTCGAGCGCCGCGAGCCCGAGCACGGTGCAGCCTTGATCGCAGAGCGCCTTGACGCGCGAGATGAGCACGCTTCCGCTCGCGCCTTCGAAGAAATCGGTGACGAGCACGACGATCGTGCGGCGTGGCGACTCGACGAGCCCTTGCGCGTACGCGACCGCCTTGCCGATGTCGGTGCCGCCGCCGAGCTGCACCTTCATCAGGACCTCGACGGGGTCGGTGATGCGCTCGGTGAGGTCGACGACCTGCGTGTCGAAGATGCAGAGATGCGTCTTCGTGCCCGGCAGGCCCCAGAGGCACGCCGCCGTGACCGCCGAGTGGATGACCGAGCTCATCATGCTGCCGCTCTCGTCGACGAGCAGGATGATCTGCCAGCGCTCCATCTGCCGCCGCGTGCGCGACACGAAGAGCGGCTCGCGGATGTAGAGCATTTTCTTTTGTTTGGGGTCGTACGAGCCGAGGTTCTTCTTCAGCGTGGCCTTCGCGTCGAAGTTCTTCGCGATGTGGATGCGCGAGCGGCGGCGCGTGCGCGTCCCGTGGAAGCTCTGACGGACCTTGCGCGCCAGCTTCTCCATGAGCTGACGGATGACCTTGGCGGCGAGCTCGCGCGCCATCGCGAGCACCTCGGGGCTCATCAAGTGCTTCGTGAGCATCACCGCGCGGAGCAGCGTCTCGCTCGGCTCGATGCGTTTGAGCACCTCGGGGTTCGTGACGACCTCGTGGATTTGGTACTTCTCGACCGCGTCGCGCTCGATGCGCTCGATCGTCTCCTTCGGGAAGAGCTTGTGCACCTGGTTGAGCCAGTCCGGCACGCTGAGCGCCGAGCTGCCCTCGCCGCCGGTGCGATCGCGCACGTCGCGCTCGGCGAGCGACTCGTCGCGGTCGTACAGCCAGCCGAGCGAGGCGTCCGCCGCGAGATCGTCGGCGCTCATGCCGGCCCGCGCGTCGAGCTCGTCGGCGGCCTTGCCGAGCACGAGCCTCCAGCGAACGAGACGTTCGTCACGCGCCATCAGTGCGTCTCCTCCTCGAGGCCGAACCGCTTCGCGAGCTCGCCGGCCGCCTTGTCGACCGCCGCGCCGCGCTGGACCTGCGCCGCGTCGATCGGCATCGACAAGAGCTCGCGCGGATCGACGTGCGCTTCGCCGGGCGTCGCGAAGCGCGCGAGCACGCCCTCGGCGATCGCGAGCTTCTCGCGCGGTGGAAAATACGAGAATGCCTGCCGCACCGCCGGCAGCGCGATGAGGAAGTCGTCGCGGATCATCGTCGTGAGCGCGGTGTCGATCGCGCCGAGCAGCTCGGCCGAGCGCATCACCTCCTCGCGCGCGAGGACGAAGAGGCCCGCGAGGAAATCGCCGATCGTCGACGCGCGCGACGAAGCCTTGAGCGACGCGATCGCGCGCTTCTCGTCGCCGCCGGCGTCGTCCGGTCGCGTGCTCCACAAGAGGCCGAGCGCGGCGCCACGGAGCGCGGGCGGAGCGTCGGGATCTGCCGTGCGGCGCTCGCACACCGCGTGCGCGCGCGCGTGCATCGCGGCGATGTCCGGCGGCCCGTGCCGCACGAGCTCGCGGACCGCGAGCACCGCTTTCACGTGCCCCTCGTCGAGCTCCGCGTCCTTGCCTTGGATGCCCTCGAACAGCCAGAGCGCGCGATCGAAACACGACGAGAGCACGACGCCGAGCTCGTGGCTCCCGCGCATGTCGAAGAGCACGTCGCCGTGCCAGAGCGGGAGCAGGCGGTGCATCGCGCGGCCGAGATCGGTGAGCGACGGCTCCTGCGCGACGCGCGCGGCGATCTCGCCGAGCCAGCGCGACGTGAGCGTGTGGATGCCGCACAGCGCGGCGTCGAAGAGCGCGTCGGCGAGCGCCGCGACGTTCGGCCCTTCGCGGCATCGCTCCTCGAGCTTCGCCCCCGCCGCCGCGACGAGTGAACCGCCGTAGACCGCGGCCTCGATGAGCGCGGGATCGGTCTCGAGCAGGCGCTCGACGCTCCACTCTTCGGACAAGTCCGTCTTCGTGCGAAGGAGCGACGGCGCGCGCGTGCGCGCGAAGCCCGGGACGCCGAGCGCGCGCAGGCGATGGAGCACGCGGCTCCGCTCGATGCCGATCGGGTCGGTGAGCTTGGCGGTGACCTTCTGCGCGCCGCGCTTCGGCTCGACGCCCACACGCGCGAGCTCCGCGAACGCGTCGTCGAGGAGCGGCGGCGCGGGCGTGCCCTTCGCGAGCGCGCCGAATTTCTCGCCCGAGAACGCCGAGACGAGCTCGACGAGGAGCGCGTCGGTGTGGCGCGCGAGCGTCCCGCGGCGCGTCCACGGGAGCGGCGCGTCGAGGGCTTCTTTGACGAGCGCGCCCGCGAGCCCGTCGAGCACGTCGATGCGCGTCAGCACCTTGTGCGCGCGGAGCACGCGGAGGCCGTTCGCGAGCGTCGAGGCGGCGATGGCGTCGGCGGGCGAGACGCGCTGCTGCTTCTTCCGAAGGTGCTGGATGGCGTGGAACATCATCGACTCGGCCGCCGCGTCCGCGCCCTTCTCCCACACCGCTTGGTAGTAGCCGGGCGACGGCATGCCCGACGCGTAGCCCGCGAAGCTGTCGAGCCGCCGGAGCGAGTACGGGACGAAGTAGCTCCCGATGCGCGTTCCTTCGGGCACGGGCGGTACGTCGGGCCACGTCGGATCCGAGTCGGCCCACTGCCGCTCGAGCGCGGGTTTGTGGTAGCCGCCGCAGACGACGAGCACGGTCTCTTGCAGACTGCAATCTTTCGCCGCGGCGGCGATGAAGCGCGCCATCACCGCCTCGCGCGGCCCGTCGCGCTCGCCAGCCGGCTCGTCCGCGCGGAGGACGTCGAAGTAGCGCGCGAGGCCCTTGTCGAGGTCTTCGATCGGCTGCGGCTGCTCGAACATGTGATCCCAGAGCGCGTCGGTGTCCTCGAACCCGAGGCGGTCGGCGATGTCGCCGAGCCGATCGGAGTGCTTCATGCGATCGCTGCCGAAGCGGTTCTCGACGCCGAGGAACGCGTCGTCCCACGCCGGGAGGTCCATCCACATGGGCTTGGCGCCGACCTCGCGGGCCTTCTGCATCGCGACGAGCTCGGGCGAGAACTCGCAGAACGGCGTCCACGTGCCGCGCGAGGTGCCGTCGGCGTTCTGCCGGTACGAGAAGAGCGCGACGGGCATCGTGTGGCCGAGGAGGAGCTCGTCGATGCGCTCGTTCATGTCGAGTGGGCCTTCGACGAGGACGTACTTGGGCCGGGCGCGCTCGATGGTGTGCGCGACGAGCCGCGCGCACGCGGGGCTATGATGGCGCACTCCGACGACGACGACCTTCGCGCGACTCAAGGTTCCCGAGTGTCGCGCGAGGAGAGAGAAACAGGAAGATCAGAAGATCGGAAGGCGAACGGAGAGGGTAGGGGGCCGGCGGCGTTGGCGCTGGCGGCCGGGCCTTGCAGACGAAACAAACAAAACCAATCCACTTCAGGTCTTCGGATCTTCCTGTTTTCTCTCTAACCGGGGATCCGGTCGCGGGCTTCGTAGTACGCGCGCCAGTGCGGGCCGGAGCCCTTCGACACGCGCTGCTCGAAATAGCGGCGCAGGCGCGCGAGGTCCTCGCTCTCCGTCTTCACCGCGGCGCCGACGAGGCAGTCGACGAGGTCCGCGGGCGACGCGCCGCCTTCGCCGAGGTAGAAGCTCCGCACGCCGAGCGCGTACGCGACGCTCACGGCCTCCGCGGTCGACATCGCCGTCGTGAGCCGGTCCATCGCTTGCCCGTCGACGGTCTGCCCGGCGCGGAGCTCGCGGAACGTCGTCACGAGGAGCTCGAGCACGTCCTCGCCTGGCGCCTGCGGCACGCCCGCGCGCGCGAGCAGCCGCGCCGTCTCGTCGCGCACGAGGTCCATCTCGACCTTGAAGTCCGAGATCGGGAACACCGTCTCGAAGTTGAAGCGGCGTTTGAGCGCGGCGCTCATCTCGTTGACGCCGAGGTCGCGCGTGTTGGCGGTCGCGATGACGTTGAAGCCGTCCTTCGCGAAGAGCATGTTGTCCGTCTGCATCTCGGGCACCGCGAGCACGCGGTCCGAGAGCGCCGCGAGGAGAGAGTCCTGGATCTCGAGAGGGCAACGCGTGATCTCCTCGAAGCGCGCGACCTTGCCCTCGCGCATCGCGACATAGAGCGGCGCCGGGACGAGCGCGCGCTGCGTCGGGCCCTCCGCGAGCAGGAGCGCGTAGTTCCACGAGTACTTGATCTGGTCGTCGGTCGTCCCGGCGCTGCCTTGGATCGTGAGCGTCGACTGTCCGGAGATCGCCGCCGAGAGGAGCTCGGACAAAAGCGACTTCGCCGTGCCCGGCTCGCCGACGAGCAGAAGGCCGCGGTTCGTCGCGAGCGCGACCATCGCGCGGTCGACGAGCGACGGGTTGCCGACGAACTTCTTCCGAACGCCGCGCGCCGGGTCGCCGAGGATGAACGTGCGCACCGCGCGCGGCGACATCACCCATCCGGGCGGCTTCGGCCCTTCGTCGGTCTCGCGGAGCTTCGCGAGCTCGCCCTCGTAAATGACTTCGGGCGGCGGCCGCTGCATCGAAGCTTCGGGCTTGTCGCTCTTCTTCATGACGGCGCGTGTTTCTCGACGAGCTTCCCGAGGCGCGGGAGCGCGGCTTCGACGTTCTTCTTGGCCGTGCCGCGGAGCTTGTCGTACGTGCTGCGGACGACGCCGCTCTTCGCGTTTTTCGCCTTCGCGTCGGTGATCGACAGGAGCGCGTCGGCGACGCGCGATCCGTTCTGCGGAAAGTACTCGCTCGGCTTCTTCTTCTTCGCGACCGCCTCTTCGTAGAAGGGGTCGAGCGCCTGCGCGAACTCGGGCAAGAGGTCGACGACGACGTTGCGGATGAACCCGGGCTTGATGCCCTTGACCGCGCTGTAACCGGCCTTGAGCGCCAGACCCGAGATGCCCCCCTTGTCGCCCACCTCCGCGTCGATCAACGCGAGGCAGTCGTCGACGACCGCGTCCTTTTTTTCGGGCGCATTGAGGATCTCGGCCAAGCTCGCCATCCCCACCCGATTAGCACAGTTTAGCGTGGGATCAGAAAGGTCAGTTCACGCCGCCGCAAAGCGGCTGGACGGTGTCGCTCTGATCGTTTTGGTCGTTGCACTCGTGGAAAGTGGGGTTTTGCGGGTCGACGTAAATTTTCGCGTAGAGGAACGAGCTCTTGTCGGCGGGCGACGAGAGCGTGACGTCGAGCGTCTGCGTCTGGCCGGGCAAGAGGCCGATGGTGGTCTGGACTTGGCCGACCTGGATGTCGCCCGGCGTGACGAACACCTGCGCGATCACGCCCGCCGGCAACCCCGACTGACCGATGTTGCGGATGGACACGTGCGCGACGACCGGCTCGACGCAATCGGCGGTCATCGACACGACCGCGTCGGGCGCGTTGAAGATGCCCTTGTCCTGCACGTTCTGGCGGAAGTCGTTCAGCCACGGGAGCGTCCAGTTCTTCGTCTCGCCCTTCGGGAAGGTGCCGTAGATGTTCGGCGCCACGCACGCGTTGTCGCTGTCGTCGCAGACGTTCGACACGTGGTACGTGTGCTCGTTCCAGATCGTGCGCGTGCCGACCCACGAATCGGCGCTGTCGCCGATCGCGACGAGCCCGCGGTACGAAGAGTTCGACTGCGGTCCGGGCGTCCAATACTGCCCGTTGAGCGACGTGCCGCCCTTCTCGTAGCCGATGCAGTTCCACGTGTTCATGTTCACGCCCTGCGAAGGGATGAGCATCTCGGCGTGGCCGTCGCCGTCGATGTCGGCGACGATCGACGCCTCGGTCGCGGTGAACGACGAGTGCGAGTACGCGAGCCGCACGCTGCCGTCCGGCCCGCTGAACACCCAGAGCCAGCACTCGTCGGCGTAGACCACCTCGGCTTTGCCGTCGCCCTCGAAGTCGAAGACCGTCGAGCCGGTGACCGATGACGAGAAGTCGTGGTTGCCCGTCTTCCAGAGCAGCGACATGCCGGTGATGTTGCCGCTGTTGTCGAGGGTGGGCTTGATGACGTGGTAGAACTTGTCCTGCGCGACGCCGATCTCGGGGTAGCCGTCGCCGTCGAAGTCGGCGACCGTCGGCGGGCCCGCCTGGTTCGTGTCGGACAGCGTGAACGCCGTGCCGACGACCGCGCCCGTCGCGCCGTTGAGGATCCAGACCTTGCCGGCGCCGACGACGACGACCTCGGGTTTGCCGTCTTTGTTGAGGTCGGCGACCGCGTCGAAGCCATCGGTCACGCCGGTGTTCTGCCAGACGACGCCGCCGGTCGCGTTGTACGCGGTGTTGCCCGCGACGAGCTCGAGGTGCCCGTCGTTCGCGAGGTCCACGTCGGAGAACAAGCTGAGCGCCTCGTCGGTCGCGACGCTGATGCCCTTGCCGCCGACGAAGAGACGCTTGAGCGTGTTGTTCTTCATCGTCCAGACGGTGTCCGCGTAGGCAATCTCCGGGTAGCCGTCGAGATCCATGTCGGCGACCGCGAGCCCGCCGCCCCAGCCCGTGTTCTGGTTGACCGTGCCGTACGGCATGTCGCTCGTGTATTTCACGTTGCCGTTGCGATCGACGACGACGATGTAGCCCTCGCCGGTCATCGCCGCGATGTCCATGTAGCCGTCGCCGTCGAAGTCGCCGATCGCGACCGACAGGCCGACCATGAACCCGATCGACGAAGCGCTCGCCTTCGTGAGCGACCAGATCTCGTCGCCCGTGCGCCCGTCGATCATGCGCAGCACGCCGTCGCGGCACGCCTTCGTGTCCGGGTTCGAGCCGCTGTTGCAGTTGACCGTGCCGGTGTTGCCGGAGACGAAGACGATGACGGGCGAGTCGAGCGAGTCGACCTTGCCGTCGCAGTTGGTGTCGTAGACGCGGCCGACCGTGGGCGTCGCCCACACGTCGATGTCGTTCGGCGCGACGGTGACGTTCGGTCCCCACGTCCACTTCGTCTTCGCGTTGAGCATGCCGCCGGACGGCGGGTGGTACTCGCAGTCGGCGATGCACGTGCCGCCGTCGGCGGTGGTGCCCGCGTCGCCCACGCACGTCGGCGGGAGCGGCAGGCACTTGCCCGCGCTCGGGAGCGGCTCGGTGCAGCCGGCCTCGAGGCCCGCGTCGCTCACGCCGCCGTCGTTGTCGCCGAGCGCGGGCTCGCAATATTCGTTCGGCCCGCAGTCGGTCCCGCTGAAGCAGTTCTTGCCGGGCGTCACGCACTGATCGAAGAGGCACACCGTGCCGCTCGAGCAGCAGACGTTGCCGCACACGTTCGAGGCGCTGTCGCAGCACTGGCCGCCTTTCATGCAGACGCCGCCGTCGCCGCAGTCGCTCGACGTCTTGCAGCCGGCGTCGTTGCCGAACGTCGGGCTGTCGGCGCCGCCGCCGTCGGGAACGGTGACGTCGCTCGTGCCGTCGAGCCCGCCGTCGTCGAACACCGTGTCGTCCGAGCCGCAACCCGTCGTGTACGCCGCCGCTCCCACGAGGAGCGAGCCCACAACGAGAACGATGCTGCGTGCGCTCATGTTCGTTCCGGCCGCCTTTCCGTCCAATCTGCAACGTTACACGAACATGGCCGCGGGAAGGGAAAACCGTCGCGCCAGGAACCACGGAGGATCCGTGCGATTTGCGCCGCCGCGCGGTTCGGCCTATCTGAGCGCGAGATGAACGTGGAGGCCCCCCTCGATCCGCTCGAGCCGGTCCTTCCGCCGGTCGGGGTCGAGGCCAAGAAGATCGCCGAGGTGGCCGCGGCCATCACGTCCGCGACGCACGGGCGCGTCGATGTTTCCGGGACGCGCGGGTCCGCGAGCGCGATGCTCGCGGCGGCGGTCGCTCGCGCGGGGCGCGGCGCGATCGTCGTGGCGAGCGACGCGGAGGGGGCGCGGCGCCTCGCCGAGGACCTCGGCTTCTTCGGAGTCGGCGACGCGCTCGTCTTCGTCGACGACGAGACCTCGCCGTACGCGCCCGTGAACCCCGATCGGCGCGCTGCGATGATGCGCATGGCGGCCCTCGCGACCCTCGCGTTCGAGGCCGCGCCGCGCGTCCTCGTGACGACGGCCACGTCCCTCGCGCGCAAGGTCGTGCCGCGCGCGATCGTACGCGCGCACACGTACGAGATCGTCTTCGAAGACGGGCTCGATCGCGACTGGTTGATCGCGCGCCTCGCGGAGACGGGGTACATCCGCGTGCCGCTCGTCGAGGACCCGGGATCGTTCGCCGTGCGCGGCGCGCTGCTCGACGTGTGGCCGCCGGGATCGGTCGAGCCGGTGCGCGTCGAGCTCTACGGCGATCTCGTCGTGTCGATCAAGCCGTTCGACCCGATCGATCAGAAGGCACGGAACGAGCCGGTCGCGCGCGTCGCGATCGCGCCGGTGCGCGAGGCGCTCTTGGCCCGCGAGTACGTCGCGCGGGCGCGCGACCGCATCACGCAGCTCGCCGAGGCGATCGACATGCCGACGCTCAAGGCGCGCGCGCTCGTCGACGACGTGACGAGCGGCCGCGCGTTCTTCGGGGCCGACGCGTACGTGCCCGCGTTCTACGAGAAGCTCGAGTCGCTGTTTTCGTACGTGCCCGACGACGCGGTCGTGCTGCTCGACGATCCGCCGGCGATCGTCTCGGCGTTGCGCGACGCGCTCGGCCGCGCGACCCAAGACGTGGCCCCTGAGGTCCGCGGCCATGCCGCGGCCGACGGCCCGAAGGGCACGTTGACCGAAGAGCGCGTGCCGCATTTTCTCGTGTCGACGTTCTTCGAGAGCGAAGAGGCGGTCGAGGCGCGGCTCGCGTCGCGCCGCGTGGCGGCGCTTCATCGAACGGCGGTCGTCGCGACGACCGAAGTCCCGGGTCTCGAGAAGTACGAGGTCGTGCGCGACGCGATGGACCTCGCGGCGCGCGATCACGAGGATCTCTCTCGCGCGGTGAAGACCGCGCGGACGATGAAAGGCCGAGCCGGTGCTTCGCTCGGCGCGAGGCACGGCGCTTCCCTCGCGCCGCTCGTTCGTCGCGTCGCGCACTGGCACGATCACGGCCTTCGCGTCGTGATCTCCGCGCGCGCCGAGACGCAAGCGGACCGCTTGAAGACGCTCCTCACGCACCTCGGCGTCGAGTGCCGCACGCCGTCGACCGGCAAGATTGCCGGCGGATCGGCGACGTTGCCGGTGTTGGCGGTCTCGGGCGCCGCGGAGCGCGGGGTGGTCGACGTGATCGTCGGCAAGCTCTCGCGCGGCGTGGTCCTCGTCGCCGACGGGCTCGCGCTCGTCACCGAGGAAGAGATCTTCGGCGGCCGCGCGCGCCGCGAGAAGCGCGCGACGGCGCGCGCGACGAGCGCGTCGTTCGCCGAGGACCTCCGCACCCTCGCCGTGGGCGACTACGTCGTGCACGTCGACCACGGCATCGGCCGCTACCAAGGGCTCGTGCACAAGGA
>Ga0335085_10017942_pt1 | contig 10183 bp, 8 predicted proteins | sample Lox_Sample_45_FD_206712 | JGI IMG/M metagenome (GOLD analysis project Ga0335085, IMG submission 206712) | Soil microbial communities from Loxahatchee National Wildlife Refuge, Florida, United States - Lox_Sample_4.5 | ecosystem: Environmental > Terrestrial > Soil > Wetlands | place: USA: Florida... | reverse complement strand
GACACACGGGCTTCACAGGCACGTCCGTCTGGATCGACCCGGCTTCGAGGACCTTCGTCGTATTTCTCTCGAATCGTCTGCATCCCGACGGCAAGGGGGACGTCAACCGCCTGCGCGCCGTCGTCGGGACGATCGCCGCCGCCTCGGTCGAGGACGACGTGCGGGGGAAAGCGCGCGCGCTCGCCGCCTCGGTGCCCGTGGCGGCCCGGCAGGTGAAGCCGGGCCTCGACGTCCTCGTCGAAGAGGGCTTCCGGTCGATCGCAGGGCGCCGAGTGGGTCTCGTGACGAACGCGACGGGCCGGTCCCGCGACGGGCGATCTGCGGCCAGGGTCCTGACCTCGCCGGAGGCAAAGAAGGCGGGCGTCGACCTCGTCCGGCTCTTCTCGCCGGAGCACGGCCTCGCGGCCAGCGCGGACGCTCCGGTGCCCGACGCCGCCGACCCCGACACGGGCCTGCCGGTCCGGTCCCTGTACGGGGAGACGCGGCGGCCCCGGCCGGAGGACCTCGGTGACCTCGGCGCCGTCGTCCTCGACATCCAGGACGTCGGGACGCGCTTCTATACCTACCTCGCCACGCTGGGCTACGTGCTCGAGGCAGCGGCGAAGGCAAAGGTGCCCGTCGTCGTGCTCGACCGGCCCGACCCGATCGCCGGAGCCGTTTTCGAAGGCCCGCTCGCCGACCCGAGCAGCCTGTCCTTCACGGCCTACCACCCGATACCCGTGCGCACCGGCATGACGCTCGGCGAGCTCGCCCGCCTCTTCAACGCCGAGCGGGGGATCGGCGCCGATCTGACGGTCGTGCCGGTCAAGGGCTGGGCAAGGGAGCTCTGGTACGACGAGACCGGGCTTCCCTGGGTGAACCCGTCGCCCAACATGCGGTCGCTCGCGGCGGCGTCGCTCTATCCGGGCGTGGGGCTCCTCGAAACGACGAATGTCTCGGTCGGGCGCGGAACCGACACTCCGTTCGAAGTCCTCGGCGCTCCGTGGCTCGACGGCCGGAGGCTCGCCGCCTACCTGTCCGGGCGGCGCGTCGCCGGCGTCCGCTTCACCCCCGTGCGGTTCACTCCGGCCGCCTCGGTGTTCGCCGGGCAGGAGTGCGGCGGCGTGCGCTTCGCGGTGGTGGACCGCGACGCCCTGCGGGCGGTGACGCTCGGCATCGAGATCGCCTGCGCCCTGCGCGCGCTGTACCCCGCGGACTGGGACGTCGGCCGGTTCGGCGGGCTGCTCGCCAACGCCGAGACGCAGAAGCGTGTCGAGGCGGGCGACCTGCCCGAGGCCATCGTGGCGTCCTGGAACAGGCCGCTCGAAGCCTTTGCGGCCGTGCGCTCGAAGTACCTGATCTACGGCGATCCGGCGAGCCGGTAGCGGGGCCGGCCGGGCAGAAAGGCCCTGAACAGGAGGAAGCCCGCGGCGAACCCGCCGATGTGGGCGCCGTAGGCGACGCCGCCGGCCTGCGAGCCGGCTCCGAGCATGCCGACGCCGTTGACGAGCTGGAAGACGAACCAGAGCCCGATCGCCACGATGGCCGGGACGTCCATGATGAAGACGAAGATGAGGACGCGGACGCGCTTCGTGGGGTAGAGCCCGAGGTAGGCGGCGAGGACTCCCGAGATCGCGCCCGAAGCTCCGAGCGCCGGCAGGTACGGGTTGGCGCCCACGACGAAGGTCGTGATGACGTGCGAGAGGCTCGCGAGGACCCCGCACAGAAGATAGAAGACGAGGTAGCGCCCGTGTCCCATCGCGTCCTCGACGTTGTCGCCGAAGATGTAGAGATACAGCATGTTTCCGAGCAGGTGCACCAGGCCGCCGTGCAGGAAGAGGGAGGTCAGGAGAGTCCAGTAGACGGAAACGGGCGGCGGCCGGAGCGGAATCTGGCCGACGACGTCGCCCGAGATCGGGTCCACGACCGTGACCGTGTGGGAGATGCCGTGTCCCGCCGCGATCGCTGCCGGGACGGTCGCATAGGCGTACGTGACGCGCTCGTTCGTGCCGAAACCCTGCAGGAAGACGAAGGCAAAGACGTTGGCCGCGATCAGGAGCCCGTTGACGACGGGCTTCAGGCGCCGATCGGAGTTGTCGTCGGCGATCGGGATCACCGCGCCCTCAGCGCTCGAGGTAGGTGTAGCGCGGGAAGACCGCTTCGAACTCCTTGTAGATCGCCTGGATCTCGTCCTTCTTGACGGGCCGGTTGGCGACCCGTCGCAGCTGCCGGCCGATGGAGTCGAGGATCGTGGCTTTGTCGTAGTTCATGTATTCGAGGACGCGCTCGCAATTCTCGCCGGGCAGCACGTCGTCGATGCGGGCCTTGCCCTCCTCGTCCACCGTCACCAGCACCTCGTGCGCCTCGCCGAAAAGATTGTGGAGGTCGCCGAGGACGTCCTGGTAGGCGCCCATGAGGCAGATGGCGATGTAGTAGGGAGCGTCGTGCGAAAACGAGTGGAGCGGCAGGGTCTCCTTGATGTCGCGCAGGTCGATGAACTTCTCGATCTTGCCGTCCGAGTCGCAGGTGATGTCGGCGAGAGTGCCGAACTCGGCCGGGCGCTCGTTCAGGCGATGGATGGGCAGGATCGGGAAAAGCTGGTCGATCGCCCACGAGTCCGGCAGCGACTGGAAGACCGAGAAGTTCATGACGTAGGTGTCCGAGAGCATGGTCTCCATGTCCTCGAACTCTTCCGGAATCTCCTTGAGCGTCTTCAGGTCGCGATAGATCCGTTCGCAGATTTGCCAGAAGAGGATCTCGCCCTTGGAGCGTTCCTCGAGCGACAGGTGCCCGAGGTTGAAGAGCGTGAAGAGCTCCTCCTTGTACTGCTGGGCGTCATGGTAGCTCTCGCGCAGCGTCTTGGCGTTGACGCTCTTCAGGATGCCCGCGAGCTCCTGAACGACCTGGGGGTCCTTCCCGGAGACGCGGACCCGGGTGTCCTGATCGAGGCGGTCCGCCACGTCGAGCACGTTCGTCACCAGGACGGAGTGGTAGGCGGTCACGGCGCGGCCGGACTCGGTCACGAGCGTCGGCTCGGGGACCCCCTCCTCCTCGCAGATCTGCTTGATCGTGTACACGACGTCGTTGGCGTATTCCTGGACCGAGTAGTTCATGGAGGAGTCGAAGGCCGTCTTGGATCCGTCGTAGTCCACGCCCAGGCCGCCGCCCAGGTTCAAGTACTGGATCGCGACGCCGAGCTCGCGGAGCTTGGCGTAGACGCGCCCGGCCTCGCGGATCGCCGCCTTGACCTTTCGGATGTCGGTGATCTGCGAGCCGATGTGGAAGTGCAGCATCACCATCGCGTCGAGCATCTTGCGCGATTTCAGGATCTTGACGGCCTCGAGCATCTCGGGCGTGGTCAGGCCGAACTTGGCGGCCTCGCCCCCGGACTTGGCCCATTTGCCCGATCCGCGGGCGTAGAGCTTGGCCCTCATGCCGAGCAGCGGCTTGACGCCCCGGTCCCGGGCCGCGGTCAGGATCCGCTCGAGCTCCGACACCTTCTCGAGGACCAGCACGACCTTCTTCTTCATGCGCACGGCGTTCAAGGCCATGCGCACGAAGGGCTCGTCCTTGTAGCCGTTGCACGTGATGAGGCATTCGGGCCCGAGGTCGGCCGCGATCGCGGCCAAAAGCTCGGGCTTGGAGCCGGCCTCCAGCCCGTAGCCGTACTGCCGGCCGGCCTCGATCACCTTCTCGACGACGACGCGCTTCTGGTTGACCTTGATCGGAAAAACCCCGCGGTAGGAGTTGCCGTACCCGTACTCCTCGATCGCGTGGGCGAAGGCCTCGTTCAATTTGGCGACGGCCGAGGCCAGGATCTGGGGAAACCGGATGATCATCGGAGAGGTGATGCCGCGCAGGGCGACCTCGTCCACGATCTGCTTGAGCACGACGCCCCGGCTCGCTTCACCCGTGGGGTGCACGACGAGGTCGCCGTCCTCGCTGACGCTGAAGTAGCCCTTGCCCCAGTTGTCGATGCCGTAGAGGGCAGCCGATTCCTCCCACTGCTCGCGGGGCCGGGGCCGGAGCCCCGCGACGGGAAGAGGTCTCTTGCGGGCCGGCGTGCTCATGCGAGCAATCCTAACGGATGCCGCCGTCGGGGCTACGGCTTTCCGAGCAGGTCGAGGGCAGCGACGGTCAGCGAGGAGGCGCCCATGCGGATCGCGGCGGGGTAGTCCGGCGCCCATTCCGAGGAGTGGAGCGGAGGCAGCCGCGTGCCCGCCTTCTGGGCGGCCTCGTAGCGGCCGGGCTCGACGGCGCCGAGGTCGAAGATCACGGCCGGCACGCCGGCGCGGCCGTACTCCGAGAAATCCTCGGAGACCATGAAGGGCTTGCCCTCGCCGACGTTTTCCCGCCCGAAGGCCTTCGCAAAGGCCGCCGCCAGGCGTCTGGAGAGCGCCGGGTCGTTGTAGACCGACGAGGAGCTGTCGACCACCGTGACCTGCGGGGGCTTCGGCGCGCCGGCGGCCGCCGCCTCGGACCTGGCGATCCGTTCGATGCCGTCGAGCAGGGCCTTGCGCACCTCGTCCTTGTAGGACCGGACCGTGAGCTGCAGCTTCACCTCGTCCGGGATGATGTTGGGCCGGGTGCCCCCGTGAATCGAGCCGACGGTCACGACGGCGGGGTCGAAGGGGTTGTTCTCCCGGGCCACGAGCGTCTGGAGCGCGACGATCGTCCGGGCCGCGATGACGATGGGGTCCACCGTCGTGTACGGCAGCGCACCGTGACCTCCCCGGCCGTAGATCGTGATCTCCACGGTGTTCACGTTGGCATAGGCGTAGCCCGGCGTGACCTGGAGTTTTCCGGCCGGCAGCCCGGCATGGTCGTGGAGCGCGATGGCGTAGTCCGGCTTCGGGAAGCGGGTGAAGAGGCCGTCCTTCAGCATCATGGCGGCGCCGCCGACCTTCTCCTCGGCCGGCTGGCCGACCATGACGACCGTACCCCGCCAGGTCGCCTTCGCCTTCGCGAGCAGCGTGGCGGCGCCGATCCAGGACGTCATGTGGATGTCGTGGCCGCAGGCGTGCATGACGGAGACGTCATTGCCGGAGTCGTCCTTGGTCCGGACCTTGCTCGCGTACGGGAGTCCGGTCCTCTCCTCGACCGGAAGCGCGTCGAGGTCGGTGCGCAGCATGACCGTCGGCCCCTTCCCGTTGGCCAGCACCCCGACGACGCCGTTGCCTCCGACACCCGTCGTGACCTGGTAGCCCAGCGCCTTCAGGCGCTCGGCCATCTTGGCCGCCGTCTTCTCCTCGTGAAAGGAGAGCTCCGGCGCCTGGTGCAGGTCGAGATAGAGCTTCTGGAGGTCCGGCAGCGCCGCGTCCAGGGGCGCCAGGGCAGGGTTCTGGGCCAGGACGGGAGACGCAGCCGCGAGAAAGGCCGCGGTCACAAACAGCATTCTCTTCATGCCGGGGATTCTAGACGACTGCCTGCAGGGACGCTGTGCGAGACTGCGAACGATGGCGGAAGAGCCGCAACGGCGTCCCGGCACGCTTTCCAGCCTGCGCGCCGCTCTCGGCTCCCGGCGCATCGGCGCCGTGACGCTGCAGTCGTTCTCCTCCGGCCTGCCGCTGGGCCTCGTCTGGATCGCGCTGCCGGCCTATCTGACCTACCGGGGCGTGGACATCAAGACCGTCGGCCTCTTCTCGCTCGCCCAGGCGCCCTGGACCTTCAAGTTCCTCTGGGCGCCGCTGCTCGACCGGTTCGAGCCCCGTTTTCTGGGGCGCAAGCGCTCCTGGATCGTGGTCTGGCAGGCCGCCCTGCTCGTCGGCATCGGGCTGCTCGCGGCCGCGGGAACCTCGCCGAGCATCGGCGTCATCGTCGCCCTCTCGATGCTCGTGGCGTTCGCCTCGGCCTCGCAGGACGTCGTCATCGACGGCTATGCCGTGGACGTGCTCGAGAAGTCCGAGCAGGGCCTGGCCGTGGGCGCCCGCGTGGCGCTGTACCGGGCGGCGATGCTCCTTTCGGGGGCCGTCGCCATCACGCTCGGGGCGCGGTTCGGCTGGCCCTCGGTGTTCGCCGGGCTGGCCCTCCTGTACGTGCCCCTGGCGGGCGCCGTCGTCTGGTCGCCGCCACCGCCGCCGGAGGCCGCGCGGCCTCCGCGCACGCTCTCGGGGGCCGTCGTCGAGCCCCTCGTGGACATCTTTCGGCGCTCGCGGGCACTCCAGATCATCGCGTTTCTGCTGCTGTACAAGTTCGGCGAGAACCTCGCCACGGCGCTGACCCGGCCGTTCCTGATCCAGAAGTGCTTCGTGCCGGAGGACGTGGGCCTCGCCACGGCGACCATCGGCCTGGTCGCGGTCATCGTGGGGACCTTCGTCGGCGGCGCCTCGACCGGCAGGCTCGGCCTGACGCGAGCGCTCTGGCTCTTCGGGGCAATCCAGGCAATCGGCTTTCTCGGCTACGTCGTCGTGGACCGCATGACGCCGGGGTCGCCGTGCGCGGGGGGCGTGACGGGCGCGGTGGCGCAGCCGCTCGTCCATCGCGTCGTGATGTACGCCGCGGTGGCCATCGAGAACGCCGCGCAGGGCATGGCGACGGGGGCCTTCGGCGTGCTCCTCCTGCGTCTGACCCAGAAGCAGTTTTCCTCGACACAGTACGCCCTGTTCTCGAGCGTCTTCGCGATCGGCCGCACGCTGGCGGGGCCTCCGGCCGGCTTCCTGGTGGATGCCGTGGGCTGGACGGCCTTCTTCCTGATCTCGGTTCTCGCCTCGGTCCCGGGCCTCGTCCTGCTCCACAAGTTCGCCCCGCTCTCCCAACCCGAGCCGGAGCTCACGGCGGACGCGCGCATTGCCGCCGTGCCCGTCGGCCGCGGGCGGCTCACCGCCCTTGGCCTCGCCTGGGCGGCTTTCGGTTTCGCCGTCTCGGCCGCGACGTCGGCGCTGCTCTCGGCTTTGAAGTCTTCCCGCACGACGGGAGGGGGGTTTCACTTCGCCGCGGCTCTGGCGCGCCTGTTTTCTCCCGCCACCCCTTCGGACGGGATCCGGCTGGCATCGCTCGCGGCCGTGGGCCTGCTCACCGGCGCGGCGGCGGCGGCCTTTCTCGCGGCGCGCCACGGCGTGAAACGGCGGGCCGCCTAAGACGGTCCGATCAGGCGGCGCGCGGCCGCGGCGCGCTCGAAGAAGGCCCGCACCGCCCCCGTGTCGCCCGTGCGCAGCGCGTCGGCCAGCCTCGTGAGCTCGGCCCCGACGTCTCTGACGGCGTCAGCCAGGGCCCGCGGATCGGCCATGGCCAGCTCGAGGAGCAGGTCCATGGGGGCTTCGGCCAGGCGCGTCGTGTCCGCAAGGCCGGGCCCGGCGAGGCGCGCGGCGTCCTCGCTCCCCACGGCGCCCGCCGCGGCTGCGAGCGCCGCGGAGACCGCATGAGGCAGGTGCGAGACGCGCGTCATGGCGGCGTCGTGGCGCTCCGCGTCGAGAACGACCGGCGCGGCCCCGAGGCGAGCCACCGTCTCCGAGATCCGCTGGAGACCGCCGGCGTCGGTGCGCGCGGTCGGAACGAGCGCCCAGGGGCGGCCTCGGAAGAGGCCCGCGTCCGCGCCCTCGAGGCCCCGCGTGCGCGAGCCCGCCATCGGGTGGCCCCCCACGAAACGCACGCCGGCCGGCAGGCTCTCCGCCGCGCGGACGACCGGGGTCTTGAGCGACGCGCAGTCGGAGAAGAGAGCCCGCGGACTTGCGCCCGCCGCCTCCGCGAGCAGTGGCGGCGTCTGCCCCGTCGAGACGGCGAGGAAGACGACGTCGGCTCCGTCGAGCGCGTCGGCGAGCGACTCCGCCGTTTCGATGCCCTTCGCTCGCGCACGGAGGCGGGTGGCGGCGTCGCGGTCCCAGCCCCGGGCGCCCAGCGCGAGCGCCAGCGATCCGCCGATCAGGCCGAGGCCGGCGACGGCGTAGCGGGTCACAGGGGCAGGCGCGGCGCCGGCTCCTCCGCGTCGTCGCCGTCGACGCGCAAGGCCCACTGCGGGCGCAGCTCCCTCGCCCCCCGGAGGAAGACGTGCCGCACGTCCATCGCCGGACGGTCCGTGTTCCAGTGCAGCAGGATCCGGACGCAGCGGGCAAGGGAGCCCGGCACCGGGATCTCGCGGGAGCAAAGCAGGGGCACTTCCCCCCAGCCCGGATGGGCGCGCACGGCCACGGCCGGGAACTCCGCATCGAGGTCGGCGGTCACAGTGAAGAGGGCGCTCGCGACGTCCTCGGGCCGGATGCCGTTCTCGGCGATCATGCGCGCGAGCAGCTCCTCGGTGCGGGCGAGGATCGCCCGCGCCTCGTTGGCTGCCACGGTGGTCGCTCCACGGACTCCACGCATGTCCGGCAGACTCTACACGCGAGGTCCGGCTTCCGATCGCGGATAATCTGATTCTGATGCGGCACGTTCTCGGCATCGACGCGGGGGGCACGAAAACGCGCGCGCTGCTGGCCGACGAGGCCGGGAAGGTGATCGGCGCGGGCCGCGGCGGCGGCGCCAATTTGAGGACGCACGGCGAGCTGGAGGTCGAAAAGGTCCTCCACCAGGTCATCGAAGAGGCCGAGGCCGAGGCGGGGGTCCGGGCCGACGCTCTCGCCCTCGGCATCGCCGGAGCCGACCGGCCCGAGGACCACGAGGTGCTGCGCGCCGTCCTGCGGCGGATGGGGTACCGGCGCCGGGTCGTGATCACCAACGACGCCCGGGTCGCTTTCGAGGCCGGCTCGCCGGGGCGCGTGGGCCTCGCCCTCGTCTGCGGCACAGGCTCGATTGCCTGGGGCCGGAACGCCGACGGGGAAATCGCCCGCGCCGGCGGATGGGGCTGGCATCTCGGCGACGAGGGCTCGGGCTATTGGATCGGCCTGGCCGCCCTGCGCGCCGTCCTGCGGGCCTCCGACGGACGGGGGCCGGCGACCGCGCTCGAGGTTCCGCTCCTCTCGCACTTCGGGATCACGGGGGCCGAAGAGCTGGTCCGGGTCGTCTACGACGGAGAGTTCCCGCGCCACCGGATCGCGGTCTTCGCCCGGCAGGTCGCCGACACGGCGGCCGAGGGGGATGTCGTCGCCCGGGACATCCTGGACGGGGCGGCCCGCGAGCTCGCCTCCGCCGCCGGAAGCGTCCGGCAGCGGCTGGGCCTGCGGAAAAGCCCGTACGATATCGTCCTGGCGGGAGGCACCTTCGCGGCGGTGCCCGCCCTGGCGGAGTCCGTGGCAGCCCTCCTCGCGGAGCCGGTCGCGACGGTCGTGAGGCTCGAGATCGAGCCCGCGGTGGGGGCGGTGAGGCTCGCGTTGGAGCAGTTGTGACGAACGAGTTCGACGAACCGCCCGCGGGACCGCGGCCCCGGCGGCTCATCGTCAACGCCGACGACTTCGGGCGGACGCCGGGCGTCAACGAGGGAACGATCGAGGCCCATCTGAAGGGCATCGTCTCCTCGGCGACCGTGATGGTTCTCGAGAAGGCGGCCCGCGACGGCATCCGCCAGGCGCAGGAGCGCGCGCCGAAGCTTTCGCTGGGACTCCACTTCGTGATGACCGGCGGGGGCTCGCCGGCCTCCGCGGCCTTCTCGGTTCCAACGCTCGCGCCGGGCGGCAAGTTTCCGCGCAACGCGGAGGCGCTGGCAGGGGAGATTCCGGAGGGAGAGATCCGGAGAGAGCTGCTGGCGCAGATCGCCCTTTTCGAGCTGGCCGCGGGCAGGCCGCCCACCCACTTCGACTCCCACCACCACGCGGCCCTGCACCCTTCCGTCCAGCCCGTCTTTGCCGCCGTGGCGCAGGGCCGCGGCCTGCCGGTGCGGGCGGCGAGCCCGAAGGCGCGGGACGACCTGAGGGCCGCCGGCCTCAAAGTGCCGGATTTCTTCCTGACCGCTTTCTACGGTGACGGGGTGATGTTCGACAAGCTCGCAGCGCTGCTTTTCAACGTGCCGCACGGCACGACCGAGCTGATGTGCCATCCGGGCCACGCCGACGCCGCTCTCCTGGAGGGCAGCTCGTATGCAAAGGAGCGGGAGAAGGAGCTCGCGATCCTGTGCGACCCGGGCATTCGGGAGGTCGTCGTGAAGAACAGCATCCAGCTCGTCTCCTTCGGGGCCCTTTGAAGCTCTTCGCCGCCCCCGACACGGCCGAGGCCGCGCGCCGCGCGGCGGAGGCCGTCGCGGCCGTGCTGCGCCAGCCGGGACGGCCGACCCTGGTCCTGTCCACGGGCAAGACCATGGTGCCGGTCTACCGCGAGCTGGTCCGCCTCCATCGGGCAAGAC
>Ga0335085_10017941_pt1 | contig 10183 bp, 9 predicted proteins | sample Lox_Sample_45_FD_206712 | JGI IMG/M metagenome (GOLD analysis project Ga0335085, IMG submission 206712) | Soil microbial communities from Loxahatchee National Wildlife Refuge, Florida, United States - Lox_Sample_4.5 | ecosystem: Environmental > Terrestrial > Soil > Wetlands | place: USA: Florida... | reverse complement strand
AGCCAGGTCACCGCCTTCATCGCGGAGTCGAGCGCTGCCGTCCACTCGAATGGACAACAATCTCGCCGGAGGCGATGAGAAGCCCGACAAGCGCCGCCCAGATACCGGCAAGCACCGCCATGCGAGGCAACGCGGCCGTGAACTCCGACAGGCGAGCGGATTGCATACGGAAACCTTATGCCGCCATCGTGCCTGCCCATTCGAGCGCTATCGTCCGCGCACGCGGGTGAGTTCCCTGAGGATGTCGATGTGACCGTTGTGCCTGGCGGTGCGGCGACGCGTCGAGCGTAACGCGCCAGCCTGGGCCAGACAACGCATTTCGTCGCGGAGTCGAGCGCTCAACTCAGGGCGCGCGTGCCGCCGGGCGTGATGACCTGCGGGTCATCGCCAAGCACAAGGGCACGGAACCGGGTGTTGCCCGAGGTCAGGTAGATGGTCCACCCCGAGTTGCCGCCCGGCAGGGAGTTGGTTAGCACGAAACGGGCGATGCTGGCCAGGGGTACCTTGCCCTTGGTGGTGATCAGCTTGGTGAGCTGCTGGATCACGCTGGGGACGAGCTGGGAGAAGCCGATGCCGTTGCGCGAGCCGTCGAAGGCCGCTAGGTCCCCCACGGTCAGCGCGCCGGAGTACGTCGCGCTGACCGCCCGCGCCTCGCCGTTGCTGCCGATGACGGCTTCGAGCTCGCCCGGGTAGATCGCCATCTGCAGGATCAGGTCCTGGCGGCCGAATCGCGCGAGAAGCTTCTTGACCACGGGCGCCAGGTTTCTCGCCAGCAGCAGGGAACCCCGGCTGGTCGCGGCAAGCGTGACGGCCGGACTCGGCAGCGGCGCGGTCGTTATGTCAATGTCTGGCGGGTTATGGAAGCTGAAGTGCTCGGTCCCGACGTTCATGCTGCTGTAAGGGTCGGTAATTGAGGCGGGCGTGGTGTAGGACGTGCCGTCGCTGAATACCACGACGCACGTGAGGTTGGCGGTGTCGCCCTCCACCACCTCATCGGTGTACGGGGTGCAGGTAACCGAGCGGACCGGCCGGCCGAACTTTGTGGTGAGCTGGTCCTTGATGAAATTCTGCAGGTCGGTGGACGCGGCGGCGGCCTTGTTGGCGTTGTCGATGGCCTTTCCAATGCTGCTGCATCCCGTGGCGAGCAGCGTCAGCGACAGGCCCGCCGCCAGCACGCGCGCAACGGCGACGCCCCGGTGCCTGCGCGGTTCCCGGTGCTCGCGCGCATCGGCGAATCCCGTTCCGTGAATACGTGAAATCCGCATCGTATGCCCCACCCGGCCACTGTCATCAGTGCGTCATGAAATGACGCTCGGGCGAGCGTACCGAAGGACTGCGGTAAACGTGGCCAGTTCCGCAGCGCGGTAGTTTTCCTGCCCTGCTATCGGGCCTGGAGCGGGCGCTGGCGCCCCGCAGCGGATCGCAGCCCGGCTCGCAGGCCGAGGAAGGCGGCGATGACGATCGCCAGGTAGGCGACGTACACGATGAGCTGGAGAGGCGTCGGGGAGCAGGCCCGCGGCGAAGACCATCAGCAGGCAGCCGATGACGGTGAAGAACCGCGACATGTTCAGCTTGTGGCCAAGCCGGTAGATGAAGAAGGCGACCACAAGAGAGCCCGCCAGGCCGATGATCGCACCGGTCAGCGCGCTGGCCGTGGACGTGGAGAAGCTGATCGCCAGCGTGAACAGCTAATAGACGACGCTTGAGTTGCGGGAACCATGTGCCCTGGCTCACTAAGGCAATCGACTCAGGCAGTGATCGTGTCGAGCCAGGCGGAGACGCGGGCCGACTCGCGGGCCAGCAGGCCCGGGTCGCGCAGGGTGCTCGCCAGCAGGGCGGTCCCCTGGTACCTGGCGATGACCTCGACGGCGAGATCCCGGGCGTCGGCCCGGCCCAGCGCGCTGAACTGCCGCTCCGCCCAGTCGAGCGGGACCCTGAGCAGTTCGGCCGCCTGGCCTGGACCGTCGGGAAGCTTGTCAAGCTCCATGCACAGCGAGCCCTGCGGGCAGCCGTAGCTCGCAATCAGCTCCGACTGATCCGCCAGCGCGCCGAATAGCGCCTTCAGCCGGTCGCGCGGGCCGTCGTGCCCCGCCTCGACCATGGCGAGCATTGCCCTGGCCTCGCCCAGGTGCGCTTCGATGACCGCCTGGACTAGGGCGTTCTTGGTCTTGAAGTAGTAGTAGACGTTGCCGAGCGGTATGCCGGCCGCTGCCGCGATGTCCGCGAGCGTGGTCCGCTCGACGCCACGGGTGTAGAACACCTGGCACGCGGCGTCGAGCAGCCGCTGCCGCTTGCCCGGTTGAACTGAGTTAGTCATCTTGCTGACAAGCATAGACCTTCACCGGCAAGACGTGTAAGTTAGCTAACTGACTGATTACTTCATTACAGGAGGCTCGCTGTTATGACGGACCCACCGCTCGCAACCTCGTCCTTCCTCGCCACCGCCCGGGGCAAGCTGGTTCTCGCCTTCCTCTGCGCGGTCGCCTTCCTCGACTTCCTTGACACCTCGATCGTCAACGTCGCGCTCCCGTCCATCGCCCGTGACCTGCACTTCTCCGTGCAGAACCTGCAATGGGTGCTCAGCGGCTACATCGTCACCTACGGCGGCTTCCTGCTGCTCGGCGGACGGCTCGCCGACCTGCTCGGACGGCGCCGGATGCTGATGACCGGCACGGCGCTGTTCGGCCTCGCCTCGCTGGCCGGCGGTCTCGCCCAGAACTCCGGCATGCTGATCGGCGGGCGGCTCGCCCAGGGGCTCGGCGCCGCCCTGATGGCGCCCGCCGCGCTGTCGCTGCTCACCACGACCTTCAGCTACGGCACCGACCGGGTGAAGGCGCTCGGCGCCTGGGGCGCGATGGCAGGCATCTCATCCATCGCCGGCGTCGCACTCGGCGGGGTGATCACCGCCTCGCTGAGCTGGCGGTGGGTGCTCTTCGTGAACCTGCCCGTCTGCGTCGCCGTCCTCGCCGGGGCATCGCGGCTCGCGGTGGAGAGTAACCCGCAACCGTTCGGGAGGAGGGGATTTGATTTTTCCACCTTCGACCTGCCCGGCGCCTTCCTCGGCACCGGCGGGATGCTGCTGCTCGTCTTCGGGCTGGTGCGGGCGCCGGTGATCGGGTGGGGCGCGGGCGGCACGATCGGCGTGCTCGCGGGCGCGGCGGCGCTGCTCGCCCTGTTCGCGTTCAACGAGGCGCGCAGCAGGAACCCGCTGGTCCCGGTGGCGATCTTCCGGATCAAGGGCCTGCCTGCCGCCGACGCCACCCAGGTGATCGGCATGGCCGGGTTCTACTCGGCCTTCTTCTTCCTCACCCTGTACATGCAGAACGTGCTGGGCTTCTCCCCCGCCCGCGCCGGGCTTGCCTACGTCCCGGTCGCCGCCATGGTCGCCGTCGCCGCGGGTGCGGGCACCGTCCTCATCACCAAGGCCGGGACCAGGCCGCTGATCGTCGGCGGCGCGGTGATCGCCGCCGGCGGCGTGTTCTGGCTGTCGCACATCCCGGTGGCCGGCCACTACTGGACGGACCTGTTCCCCGGCCTTGTGGTCATGGCATTCGGACTCGGCGGCGTCTTCGTCGGCGTGCAGACCGCCGCGCAGGCCGGGGTGCCGCCACGGCTCGCCGGGCTCGCCAGTTCGCTGATCAACGCCTCGTTCCAGGTCGGCGCCGCTCTCGGGCTCGCCATCTTCGCCGCGGTCGCGACGTCGTGGACGAGCACGCTTGAGGCGGCGCACGTGGCGCGCCCCGCCGCGCTGACCGACGGGTTCCACCGGGCGCTGCTGCTGAGCAGCATCTTCATCCTCGCCGCGGCGGTGATCGCGCTGCGCGCCGCGAACACACGCGGGGAGCCGGCGAGCGAGATCACCGGGATAACGGTCGCCGCTTCCGACGGTAAGGTCGCGGAACTTGGCTAAGCCCGCGCCATGGGCATGACCCGCATCCTGCTACGACTCGCCGGCTGCAGCGGCCGTCTGGGCTTCCGCGACCGCCTCGTCCGAGACGGGATGAGTCTCGGTCGCGCCGCCCAGTTCGGTAAGCCGGTCAGCCACGACATCGGCTTCCGAGACGGGCGCCAGCACGGCGACAGCCGCTTTGTGCCCTTCCAGCTCACCGCTGATCCGCTCGCGATCCGCCTCGTCCAAGCCCAGATTCTTGTGATGCAGCGCGCCCAGCAGCCCGCCGCCTATCAGGCCTGCGGCAAGCCCGACGGGGGTGACCAGCGCCACGGCGGCGCCGATGCCGGCTCCCTTGCCCCAACTGCGCTTGCCGACCTTGTCGGCCTTCAGCTCGCCTTTGTCGTTCAGCACCAGGACGCCGACAGCATCCCCCTTCGTCACCCCCGACTCCTTCAGCGAGGCGGCTGCCGTGTCAGCCGATGCCTCGTCCTCGAAGATCGCCAGGACCACCGTCTTGTTCGCCATGACCACTTCCTCCGTCGATCGCCTGGAATGCCCTCCGGGCCAGCCCCCCGCCAGCCGTCTCGACGATCCCAGCGCGTGCGCCAGACCTCCGAGATCACCCTGCCAGGGTGATTCGGCCGCCAGACGCGTTTGCGGCGGCGGAGCGCGCCGGGCCACCATGCGGCATTAGTACTAATTGCATCTATTCCGCCGATATACCCGAATCTTGCTAGCCTTGCCGCGACAGGAACTGACACGAGGGACGTCGGTGCCCTGCGAGCTCCATTCGGGGCATTGTTGCCGGTGTGCGATGTGCTTGGGAGAGGCGCTTGGATCGGCGGGCCGAGGCGGAGCGCGAGTTCCTGGCCTTCTTCCAGCGGTATCACGTGGAGCTTTCCCGGTTCGCCTACCTGATGACCGGAGAGCCCGATGCCGCCGACGACCTGGCGGCCGACGCACTCACCGAAGTGTGGCGGCACTGGGAGCGGGTGAACGCGGCGGACAGCCCGATCGCGTACGCCCGCGGCGTGCTCGCCAACCTGGTCCGCGACAGGATCCGCAGGCTCGGCAGGGAACGTCGCGGGCTTGCCCGGATCGCGGCGGGATGGCGAGACCGGGAGCCAGCCCACCAGGGTGACGTGCCGGCCGTGCTGGATGTGCGGGAAGCGCTGCGGCAGATGCCCTACTCGAGACGGGCCTGCGTGGTGCTGCGGCACGGATTCGGGCTGTCGGAGCGGGAGACCGCGGCCGTCCTCAACATTTCTGTCGGTACCGTGAAGAGTCAGACGTCGCGCGGCTCTGCGCAGCTTGCCCGCTTGCTCGGCGAGACACCAGCGAATGAGCCGACGAGGAGGGCCGATGCGGCACGCGAACTCGCCGGGTAGGCCCAGCCCCGCATCCCGGCCGGACGCCGCGGCGGTGCCGCGTGTCGCCGAGGCACTGCACGCCGAGGCACTCCGCCACACGCCCGATTCGGCCGCGATGCTCGCACGGGTCGGAGACGCCGCGAAGGCCGGCACAAGTCGTACCGTCCGTCCTATCGGCCCGCGCCAGAAGCGGCCGGGGCAGTGGCTCACTCCGCTCAGGGTGGTCGCGGCGGCCTGCGCCGCTCTTGTCGTCACTGGCGGAGGCTGGCTCATCGCCAGTCACCTCTGGCAGCATCCGACGCACATGCCACCGAGCGCGGAATCGACTAGCAAGCACATCCGGCATTCGACGACGGCGAGCGCTGGTGGCGGAGGAGTCGCCGCCGACGGCAGTTCGGCTGTCCCCACATCACCGCCCGCGTCGCCGACGACGACACCCAGCGCGTCAGTGGCGACGACGCCTGGGGCCTCGCCGGCGACGACGCCCAGTGCGTCGGCGACGGCAACCGCTGCGCTTGGGTCACCCGGACACACGAGGGTTCAGCAGGGATTTCTGTGGTCCGACGGGTCGATCGACCCCTCCAGCACCACCAGTTGGTCGCAGAGTGACATCACCCTGAAGAACGGGGAAGCGGTCACTGCGCTGAACGTGGTGCTTCGGTTGCCTGACACGCCAGGGCTGACGAATACCGGGGCCTGGTCCACGGTGCCCACCGCGGACATCGCGATAAGCGTGGTGCACCGTAGCGGAGTGCTGGTGTACACGTTCACCCTGCACGCGGGCGTCACACTCGCGCCGGGAACATACGAGTTCGCCGGCCAGTACTCGCATGCGTCCGGCGGCCGGAACGCGGACTATGACACGTACCTGGCCACCGCGTCGGCCGGGCAGACGTCGGCAGAGGTTTACGGGAACTTCTTCGCGGCGAACTGAACTATTCGACCTGAGCGGGCAACCTTTCCGGCCTTACCACCCACTTAGATCACATGAAAACATCCACGATCCTGTCAACCGCGCTCGCAGTCGGCGTGACGCTCGCGGTCGGCATGGGTTCCCTGCACTTCCGGGGCGGACTCGGCCGACTCGACCCGGTAGCCAACTCCTCGGCCGCTGTCGCCAGCAGCACCAGCGGTTCCGCAGTGACTGCGACTGGCGATGCCCGGGCAGTCAAACAGCCCAGCGTGCCCTCGACGGTCTGCGCCACGGTGAAATCGCGCCTGGCCGGATCCGACGGCTCCTTCAGAGCCGCGGCGGAAAAGACTCCCCCGGACACGTCACGGATCCAGGCCGCGATCACGTCGTGCGAGCGTTCCGCTGGCGAGGTCGCGGTCAGACTGACGACCAGTGGATCCGACGGCGCGTTCCTGTCAGGGCCGCTGACGATCGGCCGGGGTGTCGTGCTCGTGCTCGAGCCCGGAGTGACGCTGTACGCCTCAAGGAACGCCCGTAACTACGGGACGTACTGCGGCACGATCACCAGCTCCGAGAAGGGCTGCACCCCGTTCATCACGGTGGACGGCAACAACTCCGGCATCGACGGGGTCAGGTCGGCGGCCGGGCAGGGGATCATCGACGGCCGCGGCGGTGACAAGATCCTCGGGACTTCCACGACATGGTGGACGCTGGCTGCCCAGGCCAAGGCCAAGGGCGGGAACCAGAACAACTTCCGGCTCATCTACGCCAAGAATGCCAGCAACTTCACGCTGTACGACATCGACCTGGAAAACTCACCCAACTTCCACGTCGTTTATCAGCGCGGCACCGGGTTCACGGCGTGGGGCGTGTATATCCACACCCCGGCGAACGCCCGTAACACCGACGGCATCGATCCGGGTGACGGCGCCAAGAACATCACGATCGAGAATTCCTACATTGCCGACGGCGACGACGGGATCGCGATCAAGGGCGCGACCGCGACCAGCAATATCTCCATCATCGGCGACCATTTCTATGGCACGCACGGGATATCGATCGGGTCTGAGACCAATGGCGGTGTCACGAACGTGCTGGTAGCAAAAGATACGATCACCGGCAGGGGAGTGAACAACACCGCGAGCACCTCGGCCAACGGCCTGCGGATCAAATCGGACGCCAGCCGCGGCGGGAAAGTCTCCGACGTGTCGTATACGAACATCTGCATGACCAGGCTGAAGTACCCGCTTGACTTCGACACGCACTATTCCAGTTCGTCTGGGTCGAAGTTCCCCTACTTCACCGGCATTCAGCTCAACGGAGTGAAGTCCGTATCGTCGGTGTCCGGGGCGAAGTCTGTATTCGACGGCTACAGTTCCGCGTACCCGCTCGGCATCGTGCTGGAGCACGTCGCGCTGGACACGACCGCGTACACGGCCGAGTACGCCTCAGTCGGACTTGACGCAACGAACGTGAAGCCGTCAGGGACAGGGGTATCCACGCACAGCGTGAGCGCAACAGGTTCCGTGCCGGCGTGCGCCTTCCCGGTCTTCCCGGCGATGTAGTCAGCCGTCTTACCGCGGCACCGCGAAGCCGCCGTCGTCGGACGGCGGCGGCGGAGCGGGCTGGGTAACGGGTGCCTGCGCCACGGCGGCTTGGCAGGCCGGCCCGTAGCCGGCCTGCCAGGCCGGACCGCGGCCGGCTTGCAGCCGCGCCAGTTCCCTGTTTCCGTGCTCGGCGAGCACCGCGTGCAGATAGGCGGCGGGATGCAGGCCGGGCGGCGGCGGCGGCGTCACATGCGCGGACACGCTGGCGGCGAGCTGCCCGCCAAGCTGATCGCGCGCCGCCGGGTTGAGCTGCCAGTAACGGGACAGGTAGCTGCCGGCCGCCGTGGCGACCGGCTCCGGCAGGGCCGACAGGTCAAGCGTCGCCGCCCACCCGCTGAGCGCGGGATCCATCGCGGATGGCCCGCCGGCCCGGCCCGCATAACCGCCGGCCGGGTACGGTCCCGACGCGGCGCGCGGCGCGCGCTCGCGGATCACGAAGGTGCCGGCGAAGATGTCGCCGAGCCGGTTGCCGCGCGCGGAGATCATCGCCGTCACGAGGGCGGGCACGCCGAACATCAGCCAGCATTCGACGCTCCCGGCGAGGGCACGCACCAGCGCCTGCCTGAAGCGCACCGGCCCGCCGTCCTCGGCGACCACGCGAAGGCCGAGCGCCGCCTTGCCTGGCGTCCGGCCACGGCTCAGGGTCTCGCAGGCGATCGGATAACCCACGATCGCCGCCACGAAGCCGGTGACCAGCACGGCGGCGAGGGACGCACCGTTCAGTGCGCCGGTGGCCAGCCCCCCGAGTGCCAGGATGCCGACGACGCCCATCGCGGCGAACTGCACGAACATGTCGATCAGGTGGGCGAGCATCCTGGTGGGGAACCGCGCGTAGGGCAGGTCGAGTACCACTGCCTCGCCAGTCACGATTTCCGCCACGCCAGCAGCCTAGACCCCTAGGGTTACCTGCGTGGATATAGACGCTTTTGTCGTCGCGCACGGCGCCGAATGGGACCGGCTTGCCGTGCTCGTCCGGCGGCGGCGCAGGCTGACAGGCGCGGAAGCCGACGAGCTGGTCGGGCTGTACCAGCGGGCCAGCACGCACCTGTCGCAGCTGCGGTCAAGCGTCGCCGCCAGCCCGGCACAGGAGGCACGGCTCGCCGTGCTCGTGGGGCGCGCCAGGTCGGCGGTGACCGGCTCGCACGTTCCCTCGTGGCGGGTCCTGGCCCGGTTCGCCGCCGAGGACTTCCCCGCCGCGGCGTACCGTGCCCGCTGGTGGTGGCTTGGCGCGACCCTAGCCTCGCTGGTCGTCGGCGTGACGACCGGCTGGTGGATCGCCCGCTCGCCCGCCGTGCAGGCGGCGCTGCTGCCGCCCGCCGCGGTCAAGGCGCTGGTCAGCCAGCAGTTCGCGGGCTACTACACGGCCAGCCCCGCCGTCTCGTTCGCCGCGCAGGTGTGGACGAACAACGTGTGGGTCGCCGCGCAGTCCCTCAGCTACGGGATCCTGCTCGGCATACCGACAGTGTTCGTGCTGCTTGCGAATGCCGTCAACGGCGGCGTGGATGCCGGGTTCCTGATCGGGCACGGGAAGGGCGCGCTGTTCTTCGGCCTGATACTGCCGCACGGGATGCTCGAGCTGTCCGCGGTGTTCCTCGCGGCCGCCGCCGGCCTGCGGCTCGGCTGGACGGTGATCGACCCCGGCCGCCGGCCGCGCGGCCAGGCCCTGGCGGCGGAGGGCAGGTCGATGGTCACCATCACCCTCGGCCTCATCGTCGTGCTCGGCGTTTCCGGGCTCATCGAGGCGTTCGTTACGCCGTCGCACCTGCCCACCTGGGCGCGCATCGCGATCGGCGCGGTCGCAGCGAGCGGCTTCGTCGGCTACGTGCTGATTCTCGGCCGCCGGGCGGTCGCGGCGGGCCGGACAGGCGACATCGAGGAAGCGCCGGAAGTGGTTCCCGTGGCCTGACCGGTCAGAGCCGGCCCCTGGACTTAAGCGTGAGGTAGGCGTCGGCGAGCGCCGGGGCGATCCGGTCGGGCGGTGCGTCCACCACCGTGGCACCCAGACGGTTGAGCTGGGCAGTCAGCCGCACTCGTTCCTCGGCGAAATGCGTCGCGGCCGCCGCCGCGTAGACACTGGCCGCATCCTCGCGGCCGGCCGCGAGCTCGGTTATCCGCGGGTCGGTCACCGCGCCGATCAGCAGCTCATGGCGGGCAAGCAGCGCACCTAGCTCGGGCAGCGCCAGCGCGGGATTCAGGTCTGTGAGCAGCACGACGAGGCAGCGGCGGCGGGCGAGCGCGAGCACGGTGGCCGCGGCCAGCCGCCAGTCCGTCTCGGCGAGCTCGGGTCGCAGCGTCGCCATGGCCCCGGTGACCGTGGCCAGCGCGGTGGTCCGGGCCGGGGCGAGTACCCGCGACCTGATCCGCTGATCGACGGCGATCAGGTCGATCCGGTCCCCGGCCT